>Ga0233425_10000125_pt1 | contig 191829 bp, 159 predicted proteins | sample Watercolumn_Towu_2_FD_181712 | JGI IMG/M metagenome (GOLD analysis project Ga0233425, IMG submission 181712) | Freshwater microbial communities from Lake Towuti, South Sulawesi, Indonesia - Watercolumn_Towuti2014_140_MG | ecosystem: Environmental > Aquatic > Freshwater > Lake | place... | reverse complement strand
ATACGATACCGGCAAGAGACATCAAACGTCTTGAACGAAGGCTAAACACCAAACCTCGCAAATGTCTTAACTATCGTTCCCCCTTGGAGGTCTTCTCCAAGTGTTGCACTTAGTTGTTGAATGCGCCGTGTCCTTTCGATTCCGCGGTAGCTCAATTCCACAATTTCAGAATTGTGACATTGGAGAAAATGAATCGGTTTTCCATTTCACAATTCCGCGATTGATCAATTACTCAATAAGAAGAGGCAACCCCAAGCATCCAGGATTGCCTCTTTCAGATCGCCAGAGGTCATTTTGCTGCGAGCTCCGTGTTACTTCTGCAATAGCCATTTCCTCGCCTCTTCTTCATCGCGAAAGAGCATCACATCGTGTCCTCGGTTTCTTGAAACCGTCTCAAAAAAATCGAAATCCTTCATACGCTCAGATACGACGAGGGCCCGCCGGAATCGGTGGGACATGCTCCCCTCGGCAGTAAGCACTTCGGAAATTGCCCCTGGCAACTCATAAATTTGGATCGTGGAAAGATCCATCACCGCCTGACGAGCATCGGTCAGCACAAAGAAGACATCTTTTTCCGCCGCGATACGAGCTACTTCAGAAGCGACGCTCGCTATCATCGGTAGGCTAATGCTTCCTTCGAATCTCACGATCAGAAGCTTATCAATTGGATCGAACGCAACTGAACAAGGCATTGGTATGACGGTGTGAAGATTGTAGTCAACTGAGCGGTCAATCAACGTTCTCTGCCAGCTTCAGAAACTCCTCCGCCGACACGAACCCGGTGATCCTGGCCACCTCGTCACCCTTTGAGTCGATTATCAGAACCGTTGGGACGCCTTTGATCCTGAATCGAGCAGCAAGCCTCGTTGCCTCTTCGCTTCCCGATTTTGTAAGATCGGCTTTGTACGCGCTAAATCGCTTTGACTCGGCAACAACAGCGGCATCCGAAAACGTCATCGCATCGAGCTCCTTGCATGGGATGCACCAATCTGCATAGAAATCAACAATCATCCGCTCCCCCTTCTCGCGCGACGCATCATAGGCGGCTTCAGAGAATTTCTGCCATTCGGGCGCATTCGTCTTCGTTGGCAGGAGAGCATAGGCGCAGAACGCAAACGCAGCGATAGAGAACACCACCTTGAATATTCTGAACCCCGCAACATTGTTTCCCTTCTTATCGAAAAACAACAGAATTGCCGCCGCAACGATTCCGTAGACCGGCAACGCGTAGAGATTGACCTGCTTTGGCAAGACCGGGCCAATAAAATAGACTGCCATGCCAAGCAGCAGGAATCCGAAAACGTGTTTCACGCCTTCCATCCATACGCCTGATCGGGGCAAGCTCTTGATCTTGCCTGAGAACAACGCAAGGAAAATGTAAGGAAAGCCCAATCCGAGCGCAAGAACAAAGAACATCAGGAATCCCTGGAACGGATCACCTTTCGAGGCTACATACGTAACCAGTCCGAGCACAAACGGACCAATGCACGGCGCTGCGACAATGCCCATGGTCAGACCCATGAAGAATGCGCCATACGCTCCGGTCTTCGCTCCTCCCGCGGCGGCCATCCAGGAATCCGGCAGCTTGAACTCATACACACCAAATTGACTCAAGGCGAGAACGACAAAGAGGAGAGCAATTCCGATGATGACATATACATTTTGCAGCAGGGCTCCGAACATCACGCCGCTGAGCGACGTGACAACACCAACCACCGAGTACGTTACCGCCATACCGAGCATGTAAAGAAGACCTAGGAGAAAGAGTCTCCCGGTGCTCCCCTCACTCTGGCCACCGAAGTATCCAATCGTAATCGGGATGAGCGGATAGACATAGGGCGTGAGGTTTAGCGCGAGTCCGCCAAAGAAAATGAAAAGCAGGCTGAGAGCCATGCCGCTCTCTTCAAGAGTGGAACCAATCGAATCATCGTTTGAAGCGGCCGGAGGCTGCGTTGACCGGGAAGGAGAGGCACGCAGAGTATCCTGAACCCGCGTCGACAGCTTCTCTTCGGAAGATTCCCGTTTCTTTGACTCTTCTTTTGTGGCCGCCCCGGTTTGTCCAGTCGTCGTTGTCGCACCGATCACAGTGACCGTCAACGAGGTCGTGACGTTGTTTGGCGGGAGACAGGTTTCATCATTGCAGGCCTGATAGTCCAGTTGCACATCACACAAAAGGCAATTCCGAGCATCCGGGATTGCCTCTTTGCGTTTCGAAAACTCAGAACAAGGGCGCGTTATGCCACACACCTGTTCAAGTACTCAACCGCATCATGCGGATTTGGCGAGTAGAAGTCCGCGCCAATGCGGCTGCTGAATTCGTGCGTGATCGGCGCTCCACCTACGAGCACTTTGATATCGGGATGTGCTGCCTTGATGGCCTTCACACTGCTCTCCATACTGCGCATTGTCGTGGTGAGAAGTGCGGAGAGGCCGACAAAGCACCCCGGGTGTCTGGAAATTGCATCGAGGAACTTGTTGGTCTGAACATCCACCCCCAGATCGATCACTTCAAATCCGCCTCCCTTGATGATCATAGAGACAAGATTCTTACCGATGTCATGCAAATCGCCGGCGACTGTCCCAATGACGAACTGACCTTTTCGCTTCACCTCACCCGACTCCAGGAAGGGCTTGATGTGCTTCATGACAGAGTTCATCGCCTCTGCGGATACGATCAGATTCGTGACGAATGCCTTGTTCTCGCCGAAGTCTTTTCCGATCCTCTCCATCCCGACCATGCAACCCTGGAGGAGAACGTTCGGATGTATTCCATTCTTCAGCGCGTTCGCCGCAATTTCATCAGCACCATCCTGATCCTTCATATCGGGAGGATACCACGCTGCTTTGGACACTTTGCCCTTATAGACGCAGAGCGCAATCTTGTCAACGATTTCCTGCATGATCGGTCTCCGTAGGTTCGTTCCTATCGACTTCTTCGTTTCAGTCCTGCTGCTTTGACAATCGTCGGGGTGATGCTCTCCCACAACACCGGCATGAGATGAATACCGCGTACCCCAGGGATTTTTCGTAAAGACTCAATCAACTCCACGGCCATTGCGACGCCTTCCGTTTCCGGATCGCGCGCATTCTTCATCCGCTCGATGTAACGCTCGTTGATCTTCACGCCCGGCACTTCCTTCTTCATCCAGAGCAGTGTTTTCACCGACTTCACCGGCATCACTCCCGCAAGGATCGCAGTCTTCTCATGAAGACCCATTTTGACGATTCGCTCCATCCATCGCGCGAACAGATCCAGGTCAAACACAGGCTGTGTTTGAATGAATTGTGCTCCCACATCCACTTTTTTCTGCAGCCTGATAAGCCGCATTTCAAATGGCTCTGCAAACGGATTTGCGGCGGCTCCGATGAAGAAGTCAGGCGCTTGCTTCATCTCAGTGCCCGAAAGGAGATATCCTCTCGTCATCCGGGCAACGGCAGCGATGAGCTGAATCGAATCGAGGTCAAACACCCCTTTTGCTTCAGGATGGTCTCCGAATTTCTGATGATCACCGGTCAGGCAAAGCACGTTCCTGATCCCAAGCGCTGCAGCGCCGAGAAGGTCACTCTGGATGGCAAGCCGATTGCGATCCCGACAGGTCATTTGCATGATCGGCTCCACGCCCGCCTCGAGCAAGATTTTGGCCGATGCGATGCTCGAAAGCCGGACGATGGCAGTCTGATTGTCCGTAATGTTTACAGCGTCGACGTTCCCCTTAAAGAACTTCGACTTGTAGCGCAGAACGTCTCCGTCGCAGCTCTGCGGCGGCCCAATCTCGCCGCACACCACAAACCGACCCGATTCTATTTTCTCTTTCAGCGTCATCCTTGTTCGCCCCCCTGCTCCCTCTCTTCCTCGCGTACAAACCATACAGGAGGATCAATGCGTTTCCGGAAGACGTTCAGCCACGTTGAGGTCCCTTCCAGGTTCCAGTTGTGAATCTTCTTCACGCTCGTGAGCAGACTCACGCGATTCAACAACTTCGATCGGTAGTAGATCCTGTACCAGACGCACTTTCGGTCAGGATAGACTTCGCACGACCCGTCATCGCCGGTGCCGCCACACGGTCCGTTCCGCATACGTTTCGGGCATTGCTGGCAGCAGATGAACGCTGTTGAAGAGAGGATACACTCCCCGCAGCGCTGGCAACCGAACAGGGGAATCTTGACGACATCTTCAAAGAAGAGAATGAAACGCGAGACCCTGCGTTCCGCCGGGGAGACGGATCTATGATATGTGACCAGGTTTTCAAACATGAGCGTCGCGAAGAAGCTTTACCACGGATGGCGCACCGATTATATAGAACTCATCTCGAACACAGCCTCAGTTGTCATTTCGAGGAGCGAAGCGACGAGAAATCCTTCCAGGGGTTGTGTAAGATTCCTCCCTTCGGTCGGAATGACAAGTTGGCTTGGTCTTTTGAGACAGGCTCTAGTAAGTATGTCTCCTCATACAATAATTCTATTGTCTTCTTCTCGGTGTTCATCGGTGTACATCCGTGGTGAGCTTTTCGTACTAAACCTAGAATTTCACCACTATATCCGTCCGCGTGCCATCCCCGCCAGGCTTCCGCGAATCTCAAGAGGCGGGCTGGCGTGGTGATATCTTCACGAGTAGAACATCATCACCCTCATAATCACGTCCACTCCTTCGAGCTTCAAGGCGTCTTTCAGGCACTGCATCGCCGGGTGGTCGTCAGGAAGAAGCGCGTACTTCCGCTTCACAGAACCAACAACCATGTTAAGTCCGAGCGGCATCGCCATCGTCAGGAAAGCGCTCTCGAGCGGTCCCTTGACCGGGGAACCGTCCGGCTTCTTTGCCGGGAGCATCTGCGTGAAGTTGCTCAGACCCACAGACATGTTGACGCCGGCGAGATCGTGATCATCATGGATCATTGTCATCGCTCTCATCAACCGCTTGAAGTCCCCCTTCGAATCGCTCCCGATCGGCATGATCCCGGGGTCAAAAATCAGCTCATTATTCACAACGCTCTCGATCCGCGTGCGGGCGTGCGTCATCATTGATTTCGCTGTAGCGTGGATCTGCTCGGCTGTCTTGTTCATCACCATCTCACCGGCCTGGTCTTTCCCTTCGGTGATCAGGAGAATCGGAATGAACGGCTGGCGCTGATAGAGGTCGAACATCTCGAGCCGAGCTTCGGAGATGGAATTGAGCACAGGTTTCCGATTCCCGGCGCGCGCCGCATCGTATGCTTCCAGGCCTGCAGCAGCAATTTCAGGATCAGGCGTGTCGATGGAGAGAGGCAGCGTGACGTGCTCCTGAATACGCTTGACGATATCGGCCATAAAGCCAGGCGTGCGGGGTCCCACATTCACGTCAATGTAGGCGGCGCCGCTCTCTGCCTGCGAGGTTGCCAGCTCAACAATGCCGTTGAGATTATTCTGCTCGAAGAGCGAACGCGTGGAGGGGACGGAGTCGTTGATCGATTCCCCAATGATGGTCAGGCCCGGAATACTCATTGACAAAATCCTTCGACCAACCAGTACGGGAGGATTCCCTGACAGGCGTCCACAGCCTCAGCCGATGACGATCTGACACCAGTGGCCTTCAGGGAGCCGTAAAACTTCACCAAACTACGACTGTTCGGAATGAAAGGCAACTACGAACGCAGAAATGGAGGCTCCGCGAGGAAGCGAAAGCTGAGCGAATTCCCGGATTTCGGACATCGCCGGGCCGGGCGAAGGGCGACGTCCCGGAACAAGGAACCACAATTCCAGTGAAGCTACTTCGTGAGCCTGAACTTGAATGGCACGCTGACCCAAACTTCCACGGGATTGTTTCTGGCAATCGCCGGCGAGAAGACCCATTGTTCCGCAGCTTCAACGGCCGCTTCATTCAGAAGCGGAGAATCGGTTTTGTTGACTAGCGCCTTCCTCACCTTCCCGGTTTTCCCGACCCAAACTTTGACCCAGACAGTACCCTCAGCTCCTGCCGACCTTGCAGCCGACGGATATTTAGGTTGTACAAGTTTTTGCGGCTCCGGTGCTCTGTCGTACGCAACATACTCTGGCGGTGGCGCATTGGGATCATCGGTCACTTGTGAAAACCCAGTCATGGTGGCACACATCAACAACAGGAGTACGAACAACGCTTTTACATTCATACATGATTACCTATATAGATCCAATAAATAATGGTGACTTCAGTTTTTTCTCAGCTTCTGGAACCTCTTCAGTTTCCCTTTGATCGTGTCGAGCAACAGGTCATTCGAGAATGGTTTTGTAAGATAGTCGTCGGCTCCGAGCGCCTTGCCGTAGCGGATCATGCCTTCGTCCGTAAGTCCGCTCAGGAAGACGAACGGAACATGATACAGATGCTCAAGCTGCCGCACTTTCTCATAGAATGAGAATCCGCCCATCGTCGAGGTGTCGAGGTTAATGTCCGACATGATCAAATCGGGAGCGGCCTTCTCACTCAGCTCACGCAACACATTGAAAGCCTCATCCGATGTACTGAACGCATGAACGACAAATCCCGATCCTTCCAGAACCTGAACAATGAGCTTCCGCACCGCATCCTCGTCTTCGATGATGCAGATGGTTTGCTGGTGCAGTACGGGACCGATCTCTGCCAGCACGCGCGATTCGATCTTCGGCTGGTCTTGCGGCGGAATGTGAAACTTCTGCCGCAATTCGTTCACAATCGTCGAGCGCTCCTTGGCGGTGAGACCTGACGTCCATGCAAGTTTGAACGCCTGGGCATACGACGCATACTGGGCCTCGCGCTGCAGCCGTTTTTCATCCTCGGGCGAAATGTTGAGGGAGGCACGCAGACCGCCAAGCTGTGCCTCTTCCTCTTTCGTCAGAGCCCCGTCAGCCCAGGCAAGAAGGAGGACGCTTCTGTAGATCGACAAGGGATCATTCGGCCCACCCCGTTGTGCACCTTGTGGAGCCTTTGCTTCTGCCTGGGCTTTCTTCCGGTTATCTTCCTCTGCTTTCTTGAAGTCTTCCGCGAAGCGCTGCTTCGTGTCTTCTTCGATCTTCCGTTTCTCGTCGACAGGTGCTGAAGCGGAAGCAGGCGCGGAAGCCTGGCTTCTGAGCCGTTGCTCTTCGGCCCTACGAGCATCCTCCGCCTTTTTACGCCGTTCCTCTTCAATCCGTTTGCGCGCTTCCTCCTCCCGCCTCTTACGATCCTCGTCTGCCCGCTGGATTTGCTCGTCCAGTTTGCGGCGTGCTGCATCTTCTGCCTGGCGGCGCGCAACCTCCACCGATTTTTTCCGCTGCTCTTCGCCGCGAAGGAACGCGATCCTCTCTTCGAAGGCATAGATGTAGGCGTTGTTCGGATCGATCTCTTTCGCGCGCGAGATTTCCTTCAGCGCCTGATCGAGGTGCCCCGCCTTAATCATCTGGTCAACGCCTTTGAGGATCTCGTTGGCCTTTTTCCGCAGTTCTTCTTGTGTTTCGAGCGCTTGCATGCGGGGATTTCCAAATTGGCGGGAGCCTGATCCAGCCGGACCTGCCCTCACCCAGTGAATTAGTTACGTTCCTGATTCCACCAGCGACGGACAACGTCGCTGACGTTCGTGGTTGCGCCGCTCAGCTTCCACTTGTCAAAAAATTTGATGTCGGCACTCGTCGGTTCCGGGTCGGGCGCGTCAATTTGCACACGCAGAGGCATCGGGACTGCATCGCCGACGAACAGCCCCTCTCCCTGCCGCAACGAAGGGAGCAGATTCTCCAGGCCCGGGTAGGTATCCGCGACCAACCGTCGCACATAGTTCTGGTCGACCGGATTTGTCAGGCGCATCACGACGAAGTTGTTGCACTGTGAGAGGATCGTCTCGGAGATCTCCGACGGTCGCTGGCTCACGATCATGCAACTCACTCCGTATTTCCGCCCTTCCTTCGCGATCCGCTCGATTGTCCGACGCGCAGCCCGCGTCCCTTCCCCGTTCGCTGAGAGATAGTTGTGAGCCTCTTCGAAGACCAGCAGAATCGGGAACTCTCGCCGGTTCTTGTTCCAGAAATTGAAATCGAACGCAAGCCTCGCAACAAGGGAGACGATGGTGTTCACAATATCAAAGGGTACACCGCTCATATCCATGATCGTAATCTTCGAGCTGCCGTCAAGTCCAAACATTTTGGTGAGCAACTCTTCGATCGTTGCAGAATGGATGTAGAGCCGAGGCCTGAACATGAAGTCATAGCGCGGATCGTTCAGCTTCGTGTCGAGCTGGACCAGAAACCGTGCAAATTTGCCATGGAATGGGCCACCTTGTTCGCTGTCAAGGACCTCAATCCGTGCGCGGACTTCGGCGAGGCTGTAGTACACCGGCGTGTCGATCGTAAGCACGTTCTTCAGCTCTGGATTCTGGTCACGCTTGGCCTGGAACACAAGGTCTTTCAGCACTGTGATCTGCGTCGCAGCATTCTCGTCACTCGGGTCCACGAACATCTCGAGCATCTCCTGGAAGTTCATGAGCCAGAACGGGAGCTCGAGCTCTGTCAGATTCAGATACTGGCAGTCGTTTGGAAACGCACTCCGATACTCATTGTGGATGTCGAGGATGATGACATTTGTGTCAGGATAGCCGACGACGTTCTGGAGGATTGACGCGACAGAGCATGATTTTCCTGAGCCGCTTGCCCCGACGACGGCAAGGTGTTTACCGAAGAAACGGTTCGGGTCGAGGTAGGCGCGCTCGTTCTCAAAGAGCGACAGCCGTCCTGTAGAGAAACCGTACCGCTGGAATGTGGAGAACGCCACCGTGAGGTCCTTGTCTTCGAGGAGATAGACCGGTGTCTCCGCAGTCGGGAATGACGACACTCCCCGCTCAAACATCCCATTTCGCACAGTGCCGATCAGATTGACGATCATTTCATACTTCGGCTCTTTGGTACCGTTTGTATGGAGACCTAACTTCTTGAATTCCGATACCATGCCAAGGAGTAGCTGTTTCCCCACCGGAATGAGAACGTATGTCCCAATCTGGCCGATGGGATACACTTTGCCATTCAGCGGTAGCGTAAGAGTCGCCCCCTGCCCATCGAGGAGGACGGTCACGTGCGATGTCGTGACTTCGTGCACGACTCCTATGCGCTTACGATCCCATGCAGTTGGCGTTGCCATTGTTCACCTTTTCATCATAGCAATCATTCTTCCGGACTCCGCGCTCACATCGCCTCTGCCAGAAGTGGATCTCCAAGCAGCTCGTGGACAGTCGTCAAGAGTTTTTCGATGCTGAAGGGCTTCTGAAGGAATGGAATTCCTTCCACCGTTAGCATGTCGCCAAGCTTCTCCTTGTCCAGGAGAAGACCGCTCATCGCGATGATTTTCACGCTAGGCTTGATTCGCTGCATTGCGCGGATCGTGGCCGTTCCATCAAGGTACGGCATCAGAAGGTCCAGAAGCACGACACTGATTCGGTCCTTGTTCTCGGTGTAGACGGCCAGAGCTTCGGTGCCATCTTTCGCGATGAGCACGTTGTAGCCCTTCGCTCTCAACAACGCTTCCAGAAGCTCCGTGATCGATTCTTCGTCATCGACGATGAGGATCACCTGCCCGTTCCCTTGTGGGATTTCTTCTGCTGAAACGCTCTTCTCCGTCTCCGCTACCTCCGCCGCCGGGAAGAAGATCTTGAATTGTGTTCCCTTGCCTGGCTCGCTCTGGACATCAACGAATCCGCCGTGGCTTTTCATGATAGTGAGGACCGTGAAGAGCCCCAATCCGGTCCCCTTCCCCGGATCCTTTGTTGTGAAGAACGGATCAAAGATCCGATGCATGAGCTCTGCCGGAATACCGCTCCCACTGTCGGCCACTGTCACTGCAACATATCTTCCGGGTTTTGCATCGAGATGAACATCGGAGGCTTTGTCATTCAGTTCGACGTTTTGCGCCTCGACTGTCAGCGTGCCTCCCTGAGGCATCGCGTCGCGTGCGTTTACCGCCAGGTTCATGAGCACTTGAGAGATCTGAGTCGCATCTCCCGTGACGGTCCAGAGGTCCTTTGCATACTTCACATGGACCCTGAGTGACGGAGGAAATGTCTCGCGCAGGAAGTTTCTCAACTCTGAGACCAAATGCTTGATTTGAAGGATTGTCCGATCTCCATCAATCCCACGCACAAACGACAGCACCTGCTTCACGATTCCTTCACCTCGTTTTGCTGAGCATTCAAGGGTCTCAAGGATTTCCTTCTCTGCATGATCACGCGGTTTTTCTCTCAGCAGCGGAATCGCCATCGTGATGGGAGCGAGCACATTGTTCAGGTCGTGTGCCAATCCGCTCGCGAGTGTACCGATGCTCTCAAGGCGTTGCGCTCGTAGAAATTGCTGCTCAAGTTTCTTCCGTTCAGTGACGTCGGTTGCGATGACAAGAATCGAGGCTGGTGTCCCCCGCTCATCGCGGACAAGGCTCCATCTGCTTTCAACAATAACCTCCCGGCCGTCCTTGGCAGTCTGTTTCAACTCGCCAAACCAGGTCCCTGTCTCCATGACTTGTTCAAAGAAGTTAACTCCCTCACTCCCTCGTTGCTGCAACAGCTTCGTTACGTTCTCCCCCTCTGTTTCCTCGCGGGTCCATCCGTAGATACGCTCGGCGCTCTTATTCCAGTAGGTGATCTGGTTCGACATATCGAGCACCATGATGGCATCCTGCGCAATCTCCAGCAGGTTCGCCTGCTGACGGATTTGCTCTTCAGCCCTCTTCCGCTCCACCGCCATTGCCACCTGCTCTGCGACATAGGTAAGGATGTTCTTTTCTACATCCCCGAGTCGTGCGTCTTCGGAATAGCTTTGGATGGCCAGTACACCGACAACATCGGCGCCCTTCCGCAAAGGCACGCCCAGCCAATCGACACAGTCTGTCCCGAGACGTGTGATTTCTCCCCGAAGAACCATCGCGTCGATGCTTTCACGCGTCGCCAGCAACGGCTGCCCTGTTCGAAGCACATACTCCGTCAGACCAGACGAAGACGATCTTGGTTCCGGCTGATCGTCCACTTCGTCTACGAAATAGGGAAAGGAGATGAGATCCTTGGACGGATCGTAGAATGCAAAGAACATGTTACGCGATGGCACAAGCTCTGCAACAATCTCATGTATCTTTCCAAACAGTTGCTCAAGTCCCCGTTGAGCGCTCGCGGCTTCGGAGATCCTGTAGATTGCTCTCTGAACATTCTCAACCACCTTGCGTTCTGTGATGTCCTGTGCGTAGATCGATAGACCGTCATCTGCAGGATAGGCCCGGATATACAGCCAGGAACGAAGGGACGGGAAGTACTCCTCAAACTCGACCGCCACGCGTTCAGCCATTGCCTTGTGCAATCGCATCGCACCGGCAGAATCAGCCGGCATTGGGAATTCATCCCACCAGTTCCTTCCCCAGAGCTGCTCACGTTGCTTGTGAACCTTCGAAAAGAAGCTGTCCGAGCTGGGATTGAGGTACATCAGACGCCACTCACTGTCGACGGCAAAGAAGGCATCCGTGATACTCTCGAAGATCGTGAGAACTTGCCTCATCAGCTTCTTCGCTCCAAGTTCTGCTTCCCTTTTCTGCAGCGCATTGGAAATCGCCCCGGGGAGACGTTTCAAGCTGCTTTTCAGAATGTAGTCGTCCGCCCCTTCCTTCATGCACTGAACGGCAACCTCCTCTTTCGGGGTACCTGTCACAAGGATGAACGGAACATCGAGGCGCGCTTCTTTCACGATTCGCAGCGCTTCAAGCCCGGAAAACTGAGGCAACGTGTAGTCCGCCAGAATGACGTCTGGCTCGAACTGCTTCAGCTCTTTCACGAACTTGGCTTTCGTCGCAACGCGTTTAAGGGTGCACGACATCTTCGCGTTGCTCAGCTCGTGCTCCGTGAGTTCTGCGTCAATCGGAATGTCTTCCAGCATCAGAATCCGAAGGTTCTTTTCCATTGTTCTCCCTTGAGCCTGTATTCCTCTATGATTGTTGGAGTGGTGGTGCTAACGATCTGTTTCTACTGAAGCCGGTTGCCGTAGCGTTGCCTTCCTGCCGCTTGCGACACTGACAAGGGCATCGGGAATCTGTCGCAGTGAGAGAACGCTATCCACAATTCCCTCCTCTACTGCCACTTTCGGCATCCCATACACCACGCACGACTCTTCATCCTGTGCGATGATGTAGCCCCCCTTCTTCTTGATTGCTTTCAAACCCTCGAGCCCGTCCTTTCCCATTCCTGTCATGATCACTCCAAGAAGTGGACCTTGCGCCGCCTCAGCTGCAGAAAGCATCATGACATCGACCGAAGGGCGGAAGATCGTTGTGCGCGGTTCTTCGGAAACAACGGCATGAAGAGCGCCATGGCGCCTGACAAATGTAAGATGTTTGCCGCCGGGGGCGATCAGGATCTTCCCTCGTTCGATCGGCTCGTCCTGTTCAGCTTCCTTCACCTGCACGTGACTGATCGAATTCAGACGTTCCGACATCGTTCTCGTGAAGTGTGGCGGCATGTGTTGCACAATTGCCATACCGAGCGCAAGGTCGGCTGGCAGCCGCGGAATCATTTCAAGAAGGGCGAGTGGGCCTCCCGTGGAAATCCCGAGCACAATTGCCTCAGGACGATCCACAGGAGGCCTGATGGAGAGAATCCGTGCAGGCGCAACGCCGGTAGATGGCTTTGGAGCTAGCGGCGTCTTTGCCTGCAAAAGTCGAAAACGATGATTGAGGTACCGGCTGTAGGCGATTTCTTTGACCTTCGCAATGAGGTCGTCCTTGATCTTGACGATATCGACAGAGACAAAGGAGAGGTCTTTCGAAATGAAATCTACTGCTCCGAGCTGAAGCGCTTCAAATGTCGCCTCCGCGCCTTCGGTCGTCAAGGAACTCACCATGAGCACCGGGACCGGGCACTGCTTCATGATCGTCTTCAAGGCAGCGAGACCATCCATGCCCGGCATCTCAACATCAAGCGTCACGAGATCGGGGTGAAACTGAGTGATCTTCTTGATCCCGTCTTCCCCGTCGTGCGCTGTCGCAACCACCTTGATCGCAGGATCCGATTCCAGCATCAGTGTGAGGGACTTTCTCATGAACGCTGAATCGTCGACGACGACGACCTGTATGTGTTTACCAACCGGCATGGCGTACGCAGGTTCTCATTGACCAGTGCATTGTTAGTTGACAAGCCATTGAAGGGCTTCTTCCTCAGAACGAAAGAAGCAAGGGCACATTCCCGCGAGTTTCGCGTACGCTTCCCGCACGACATACTTCATACTGTCAATCCCCACAAGCGCCACCTTCGTCGCCTTCTCGCGCACCAGGTGCCTGCCGAGCTCGTGTACCCGTTGAACAAACCTCGTATCGACCTGCGTGTCGTCGAATGTTGAGACCATGAGGATCCGGTCATTGCAGCGCAGAAGAATTCGACCCGTTTCTTCGAGGAGAAGGAGCGAGAGATCCGGTCCCAACCCGCGAAAGTCACATTGCAGAATCTTCTTCCCTTCGTAGAGTTTCCACCGAAGTGCCATGAGTGTCTTCCTTCTATCAATGAATGTGAGTACTCAGAACCCGCCCAGCAGACCGCGCCAGGCACATATTGACGAACTTGCCTGCATCGATGATGAGAATCGTCCGGCCATCACCCAATATCGTTGATCCCGCGATCCCGGGAATATTGTTCAGATATTCCCCCAACGACTTGATGACGACTTCCCGCTGTCCCATCAACGAATCCACAATGATCCCCAACCGCTGCTCCGCCCACGCGACCACAACGACGTAGTGCCACCGGTGTTGGTTGCCGTTCGCGGCAACTCCCATGACGTCGCTCATTCGCGCCAGCGGAAGGACGGTATCGCGGAGACGGATCACAGGTCTGCCGTTTGCCGTCGAGATATCCTCAGCATTGACGCGGACGACTTCGAGTACAGATCCCAGGGGCACAGCATAGATTTCCTGGTCGGCCTGCACGAGCAGTGTCTGCACGATGGCGAGCGTCAGGGGGAGCCGAAGTGTGATGATCGTTCCCTTCCCTGGCTGCGATTCGATATCAACAATTCCCTTCAGCTTCGAGATGTTGGTCTGAACGACATCCATGCCGACGCCCCTGCCCGAAATGGCGGTCACAGACGCCGCGGTGCTGAATCCTGCCAGAAAGATCAGGTTGAAAGCATCCCGCCGTGACATTTCGCGCGCCTCCGCCTCCGTGACGAACCCGCGCTCGACCGCCTTCAGTTTCAGTGCTTCGGGGTCGATACCTCGTCCGTCATCTTCCACTGAGAGTACGATATGGTTCCCCTCGTGTTCGGCGTTCACAACGATGGTACCCATTTTCGGTTTGCGAGCCCGGAGACGCTCGTCGGGGGGCTCGATGCCATGATCCACTGCGTTGCGAATGATGTGGACGAGCGGATCGTTCAACTCTTCGATGATCGACTTGTCAAGCTCCGTTTCTTTTCCGTACACCTGCAGGTCGACTTCTTTGCCGGTTTCTTTGCAGAGGTCTCTCACGAGTCGTGGAAGCCTGTTGAAAACCTTCGCTACCGGCAGCATTCTCGTTTTCATCACCGCCATCTGCAGTTCGGTAGTGATGAAATCGATTTGCGCGTTGGTATCGTAGAGTTCTTTAGAAATCGGAAGTTCTTCGTGCTGATCGCTCATCCTCTGGGTAACCTGGGACAATCTGTTTCTGCCCAGGACCAGTTCCCCCACGAGGTTCATGAGATCATCTAGACGATTGACGTCAACCCGAATAGTGGTGTCACTCAGCCGCGTTTGTGCGGACGATGCGTCCTCGCCCGACTCGGATGCGGCAACGGGGTGAGCCTCTGCTACCGGCACCGTCGCTGCTTCTTGTTGAGTGCCCTGGATCTGTGCATCCAGCTTTGCCAATACACCTGCAATCTCGACCAGCTTGTCGTCTTTCGCTTCAATGTGACCGAGGAGCGCCTTCGTGGTATCGTACGCCTCGAGGATTACATCCATCATCCCAACCGTTACGTGCCGCTCACCCTTTCTGAGCTTGTTGAGGAGATCTTCGAACCGATGTGTAAACTCGGCCATCTGACCGAAGCCGAGGAACGAGGATGTCCCTTTCAGCGTGTGGATGGCACGGAAAATCGTGTTGAGCAGGCTGGGATCTGAAGGATTCTTTTCCAGCGTCAGCAAGTCACGGCCGAGCTGATCGATGATTTCGTTCGACTCGACAAGAAAGCTCTCGAGAATCTCTGCCATCTCGCCGTCGAACGCTGCTGGTGCCGGCTGGTGTTCTGTATGTTTCTCTGGTTCGCTCATGATGACGTGTCGTCGCAGGGATTGTGCCGAAGGTCGTTCTAGGAATTCTGATTGGCCTGTTTCTGTTTCCACTCCTGCATTACCTGATTGATGCGTTCCTGGTGTTCGGAAGTCTTCCGGTACGACGCATTCTTGTCAAACGCCACTTCACCTGTGACCACAGGCGGGGCAGGCGGGACCACAGCCTGCTCAGCCAGTACCTCTGCGCCGGCCTTCTCGAAATAGTTCAGTTCGCGCATAAGCTCCAGACGAACGCATTCGATGAGGTGGTTTGCCGCAGCGATTTTCTGCGCTGTGATGTCCTGAACCTGCAGCGCGATTGCGATATTCATCGAATCCTGTTTCACCTCGGAAAGGTTCTTCTCGATTGTCTCAACGACGCCCATGCCGGGGCCGGAGCCCAGGAGCTCACGCAATGACGGGAGTTCGCTCTCCACCTCGGAGACTTTCTGTGTCATCGTGTCAAGCACGTTCAGAATCTCTACAGTGGCAACTTCCGTTGCCTGAGTCACTGTGCTGAGCTGAACTGAGGCTTTCGGGATCTTATTCGAGCTTTCCTCGATTGCCGTCTTGATGCGGTCAAGGAGATCGATCACCTTGTGGAGCGCGATGACAACGCTTTCTACGGCTCCTGCTTCCCGTTCTGCAGTTTGGTCAATGAACTGTGACATAGATATTCTTTCCTGTGGGTGTATGACAATAAGTACTCGTGCTTGTCTACGATGCGGCGCCGGCCGATGCCACCGCGTCAATCTGAAGATCGCCGGTTCTCGCCTTCATGAGCAGGGATTCAACCATCTTCTTTCGTTCATCGACGCCTACATATTCAGGGACTGCTGTGATCGCCGGTTGTTGGACGGTCTGCGTCACGTGAATTGCCTCCGACGCTTCCACGAGGAGTTTCCTCAACACATCGTCGATCGCCTGCATCAGTCCGATGACGGACGCAACTTGCTGACCCGTGATGTCCTGGATCTGAAGCGACATCATGACGCTCGTACAATCCTCGTGGAGCGACTGGAGCTTCGCTTGCAGATCAGTCGTGCGGCTCAAGGCGGTGAGGCTCTGGGCGTGGAGGTGCCATGCGTTCATCAGTTCGATAACGTCTTCGTCCGCTCCATGCTTGTTGGCGAGAGCATCGACTGCCACCGTGACCCGTTGCGTTGTCTGCTGAAGGATGTCGCCACCAAGGTGATCGCTCCCGGGTGTCTGGATGCTCTCGATCGTGGCAATCATTTTGTCAATCGTATTCAGGATCTCCGTTGATGCTCGTTCGGACGATTCATTGACTTTCTCGAGCTGCGCCGAAGCTTTCGGCAGCTTCTCAGACGTTACCTGCACAAGGGACTTCATACCCTCAATGACAGGCCCGATTTCGTGGACGAACGATCCAAGTCCCTCCAAGAGCGGCACTGCACGTGTACCGAAATCAAAGAAGACCCTCAGCTCGGACATCTTCTCCAGGATGCTGTCTAGTTCTTGTAGTTTCATACGTGACGATCCAGGGATAGTGGAATGGGAATACCGTCGCGGCGCATTAGGCAGCTGCGACCTTCATCGATTTCACGACTTCTTCGATCTTGTCTTTGAGCTCTTGGGGCGTGAACGGCTTGACAATGTAGCTGTTCACACGCGCCTGCAGGGCTTCAATGACGTCATTTTCCGTTCCGCGGGTCGTGATCATCAGAATCGGAAGATCAGCAATCGCCGCGTCAGCACGCACCGCCTTCGTGAAGTCCAGACCATTCATCTCAGGCATGTTCCAGTCTGTGATCACGAATTCCACCGGATTGCTGGAGAGCTTTACGAGGGCATCTTTCCCGTTGCTCGCCTCAACAACATCGGTCTGACCGATCGTCTTCAGCGCATTGATGATGATGCGGCGGATCGTAATGGAATCATCGACGATGAGAATCTTCATTGATGACATTGTGATAGTCCCTTTTACTTATGAGGTGAAATGAGTTCAAACTTGCCTGTCCTTGCCGGCTCCTTGCCCCTCTGCAACACGGCGGGCCGGATTCTCAATCTGGTGTTTCAATTTCCACTACAAATATATAACGAGACTGGGTCTGGAAACATCGGCGGGGATTTGATTCGACGCTGGGAAATTTCCTATACGGCATCAGGCTCCTGCCCGGAGGGCTTCACATCCGTCAGCGACTACGAATGGGAGAAAAGCGATGAAAATTTCACTGAAAACAGCGATCCACCTCCCGATGGATCTTTTCGATGCTGAAAGGCTTCTCGAGATAGGAAAACGCCCCGAGCTGGATCCCCTTTTCCTTCTCCTTTTCATCCGTGATGGACGAGAGGATAATGACAGGAATGTCCCGAAAGTCGGGCGTCTCCCGAAGATTTCTTATGAACTCGAATCCGTCCATATCGGGCATGTTGAGGTCCGTAATGATGAGGTCGAATTGCTCGAGAGGCATCTTCTCCAGAGCCTCCATGCCGTCTGCTGCCGTCACGACGTCAAAGCCCTTAAGGGTCAACGCTGTCGACACGAACTTTCGCACCGTTGCAGAATCATCAACGACTAGTACGACCTTCCTCATGACTCCTTACTCCTTCTTGTACGCTGTTGCTTTTGGAAAACTCTTCACCTTGAACGCCGCAGAGATTCCGTGGAGGAGCTCGGAATGGCCGATGAAGAGATATCCTCCATAATTCAGGCTGTTGTAGAGATCAGCGACCACCTGAACTTTTGATTTGCTGTCAAAGTAGATCAGAACATTCCGGCACAGAATGACATCAAAATTCCGCATCAGCTTCATCTGCTGCCGATCGTACAGATTGAGATGCTGATACCGTACGCATTTTCTCACTTCCTCACGCAACCGATATCGTCCCTCCTCCGGGTGAAAGTACTTCTCCAGGAGCGGAGGAGGAAGATTACGAATTGAATACTCTCCGTACGCCCCCCGCGATGCAACCTGGAGAACCGACGGACTGATGTCGGTGCCGACAATCTCAAAGCTGAGGTTGGGATACTTGTAGCGGAATTTTTCCAGGAAAAGGATGGCGAGCGTGTACGGCTCCTCGCCTGTCGAGCATGCAGCACTCCAGATTCTTAACCTTGGTGCAAGACCCTGTTTCTGCTTCGCTGCGAGCACATCCGGCAATGCGACATCTTCGAACGCTTCGAATTGGGGCTCGTTTCGGAAGAAGAACGTCTCATTGATGGTCACTGCATCACAGAGGTAATCATATTCTTCATTCCGGTTCGCGCCGTACTTCAGCAGATGCACATACTCATCATACCCCTGAAGCCGCAGCTGCTGCAGACGTTTTCCAAGTCGCCCCTCGAGCAAATATTTCTTCTTGTCGGCAAAGAAGATGCCGGTGCGTTCATAGATGAATGTCCGGAGCTCAACGAAGACAGGATCCGGAATGGGCGGATACGGAGACGGGCGATGCTGCACGATGTTTGCCAACATCTGCGTCATGATGCGTGCACCTTTCCTTCATCGAAGGACATCCCTTCTTCAGCAAGGCCGCCAGCCTGACAGCTTTCCAGCCGGATTCCTCGGGACTCGAGCACTGCGCGAGCAGATTCGCTCACCATCTCGTCCTCCTCCTCAGCCAGCATTCTCACAACGTCGACTGCGCGGCGATCGGGAATGACGGCAAGGATTTCGATGACGTGAACACGGAGCCACGGGTCGGGATCTGCCGCGATCTCACTCACACACTCAACCGCCCGGTCACCCGAAAGGCGGAACATGGAATCGACCAGGATCGCACGCGTCTCATGATCAGACTCTCCCCACTTCATCAAGATAGCATCAAACGCCCGGTAGAGAAGCTCATCGGTCACCGCGTAGTACGGGACTTCCGAGAACTGGCAGACATACTCGTATGCCAGCTTCCCAAGTAGCAAAGCAATGGGCGCGGCTTTGCGGGTATCAGATTCCTCAAGAGCCTCCACTGCAACCCGGAACGATTCCGTGCGGCCCAACAATTCCGAGATCAGGAAGAAATCAAACTCTTCAGAGATGCCGAGCGCCTTGACGAGCGCCCTCGTGACGTCTTCGCCTTCAAAGCGCGCCAGCCCCTTCGCAGCACTGAGCCGGATCCCGTCGTCGTCATCTGCAATTGCTTCAAGGAGGGTTCCCCGGAGGAATGAAGGGAATTCGACGACACCTTGTAGCCGCTCTGTGATCTGCACCAGCGCATGGACAACGACATGGAGAAGTTTCCCCTGTGTGGTCTCCAGGTGCTCGCGCAGCAACTCAGCCGCATCCGGACCTCCTACGGCCCCAAGCGCCTCGACGACGGCAATGAGCACGATAGGATCATAAGGTGGTTCTGCGATCGCCGTGCTGAACCTCGTCAGCAGGAAGTTGCTCGCCCCCGGGTCAGCAATGCGCCCGAGCGCGTCCGCCGCGGAAGCACGCGCAAAGGGATGTGCATCGTACACACGGAAGATGGCATCAAGGCTCTCCGGGCTTCCGATATTCCCAAGCGCCTCAAGAGTGGAAACGATGATATTGGGATCAGGGTCCTTCAGCAACGGCAGGAGGTGGTAGACAGGATCTTCACTCCGAATTTCTCCCAGGATATCAACCGCAAATTTGCGGACATCCTTATCCGGGTCTCTCAAAAACGGCAGAAGGGCTGGAACGGCCACCTGGCCCATCCGGATGAGAAGTTTCGACACGAGATTTCGCGTGACAATATTCGTGTCGGCAATGTAGTGCGCAATCGATCTCGCAACGGTTGAATCACCATGAGCGATGAGCGATCGAAAGGCTGCATCACGGACTCCTTTGCTGGAATCCTGCAGCGCTGTTGTCAGCGCAGTAGTCGTTGCCGGATCGCGGACATCGGCGAGCTCTTCCGCGGCCAACCGCCTCGTATCGGCGTCCTCGGAGGTAAGCAGATCGGCGATCTTCCTCTTGATTTCACTTTCCATGGCCTCAGAGTCTTTCTTGATTCACGTGGCAGGGACGATCGCGCTCTACGACCTGGACTTCCTGAACCTGAACGGAATGTTGATCCACACGTCGACAGGACTGCTCCTGATGGTCGCCGGCGAAAACGTCCATCGCATCGCTGCATCAGTTGCCGACTGATTCAACACCGGCCATTCACTCTTCGAAACGATAGCTTTCTTTGGCAACCCGTCCTTCCCAACCCAGATCTTTACCCAGACTGTCCCCTCAACGCCAGCTTGCAGAGCCATGGCCGGGTACGCCGGTTGCACAATTTTCACGGCTTCTGGAGCCTTGTCATACGGAACATACTCGGATGGCGGGGCCTCATCATTCTGCGCCTGGGACCACGCTGTTGCAACCGCACAAAGGGCGGTCAGCAAACTCAGCAACATTCTCCTCTTCATTGCTCTTTCTCCTTGCGTACGTGTAGGTATTCTGTGGTGCTTCTCGTTCCCTTCTCAGTGTTGCAGAGCAGCCTCAAAGGCCGGTTCCTGATGATCTCCCCGCCCTGCCCAGTCGGAGTTCTCGGCATCAGGGGCGAATTGCGGCCGGTCCCGGAATCTCACGTCCTCATGGCCTTTGGCTTCGTTCTGAAGCGCGGCCTCGGAAGAGAGTTTGAATCGGGCAATGAGCGTCTGCAGGCCTTCCGTGAGACGATTGAGATCCTCGGCAGTGTGTGCTATCTGCTGTATTCCCGTTGCCGTTTCACGGGTGACGGAACTGATGGATTCTACATTCTTCGAGATCTCTTCACTGGATGCAGCCTGCTGTTCGCTCGCAGCAGCGATCTGTGCCACTTTCTCCGTGACCTGATGGAAGATGTTCACGATTTCTTTCAGCGCAATGCCGGCATCATCCGCGAGCCGTATGCCTTCATTGACCTCTTTTGTCCCCTCCTCCATCGCCACCACAGCTTCCCGTGTATCTGTCTGGATTTTCCTAATCTTCTCTGCGATTTCTTTTGTAGCAGTCGATGTCCGTTCCGCAAGCTTTCGCACCTCGTCGGCAACGACCGCGAATCCCCTCCCCTGATCACCGGCTCTGGCAGCCTCGATGGCGGCATTCAGCGCCAGTAGATTTGTCTGGTCCGCGATATCGTCAATAACGGAAACGATCTCGCCGATCTGATCGCTCGAGGTTCCAAGTGCCCGGACGGTCGAGGCCGACCTGAGGACAACCTCCGCAATGCTGCGCATCGCACTCACCGATTCTTCGACGACTTTGCCGCCTCGCTCCGCTGCCGAGCGAGCGCTTTGGGCTGTTTCCATGGTGCCGCTGGCGTTCCTCGAGTTGAGGTGGATGGTTTTGGACATTTGCTCGACCGCAGACGATACATCTGCCGCCTGAGAGCTTTGCTGTTGTGAACCTGCGGCCATTTCTTCGGTCCCGGCGGAAATCTCGGCACTTGCACTTGCCACGGCAGCCGAAGCTTCAATCACCCGTGTGAGGGTTTCCTTGATGGTCTCGACAAACCTGTCGAACGACCTCATGAGATCGCCGATCTCATCCTTTCTGTTGGAGTCGAATTTCGTGTTCACGTCGGCGTTTTCGATACTCTTCACAATGGCCTTGATGGGCTGACTCACTGTTCGGGCGACGAAAACGCCGAGGAAGAGACCAACACAGACGCTGATAATCAGCACCGCCACGATGGTGGCTTTTGCCCGCTTCGCAACAAGAGAGGCCTCCTCTGCCACAACTCTCGAAGACTCCAGGTTGATGTCGACCAGTTTCACAAGTGATTCATGCATTTGTCGCCTTGTCTGCTCAACGTTCTCATACAGGAGGTCCCTTGCCCTTTTGAGATCGCCGGATGAAACGAGATCGACGATTTTCTCCCGCTGGCCGTTAAAGACCGTGCTCGCATCCATGAAAGATCGGAAGGCGGTCTTTTCATCGTCCGTCTGCAGGCCCTGCTCAACCTCGCCTGCAAATTTCCGCATCTCCTCGTTACGCATTTCCGCCTTCTGGGCAAACGCCATCCCTTCATTCTCGTTCCTGGCAAGCACCACAAGCACGAATTCGCTGTGCATCCTCTGAAAGGCGGTGCTCAGGCCCTGCAAGCGTGTGGAATGAAGTTGTTCGCGCTCATACATCGCTTGCGTGACGTCGCTCATGTTCGTCGTGTTGACAAAACCAACGACGCCAATCACGACAGCGATCGCTACGAGCGAGAAAAATCCGGTGAGGAGTTTTGTCCTCATCTTCAAATCATCAAACCATCTCATAGTGCTATTTGCCCTTCCATTGTTTGCACGATCCCTCTACGCTGCGAGTTGACTTTCGACCTCGACATTCACGACGCGCTCGAGATCGAGGAGTATCAGAAGCCGATCTTCCAGTTTTCCGATCGCCGTGATATATTCCGAACCGATGCCGGCAACCATTGGCGGTGGCGGCTCCGTTACGTTCTTTGGTATTCGCAAGACGGCATTCACTGCATCCACGATGAAACCAAGCACTCGACCCGTCAGCTCGACGACGATGATGCGGGTATTCTTGTCGTTCTCGGTCGCGCTCACGCCAAAGCGTTTGCGGAGGTCAATTACCGGGATCACTTTGCCGCGCAAGTTTATGACCCCACTGACGCACGTCGAGGCATTGGGCACCCGGGTAATCTCCACCATCCGGTTGATCTCCTGGACTTTCAGGATGTCCACCCCGAATTCCTCCTGACCGACACTGAAGCTGACGAGCTGCAACACCTCGCCGCTCTGCTTGCGTGTTCCGGACTCTTTTGACTCTGCCACTGGACTCACTCCTTTCTTGACTGATCTTGGTTTTCTAAACTCTTTGCCGCTAAGGTTGTCACATATGCCCTGGATACAGCGTCGTCTGCCTTCTGTGCGCCTCTAAGGAGTCTGCGCGGATGGCCGGCACCTTGAGTCGTGTGGTGCCGGACAGATCCTTCTTCCGAACTCGACACCTCCGTCGACAGCCTGAACCGGGCAATGATGTTCTGCAGCGCATCCGTTAGCTGGTTCAGGTCATCAACCGTACGAACAATCTGTTGGATTCCAGCCGCGCTCGTCTGCGTTACAGTGCTGATCTGCACCACACTCTGCGCGATCGCCTCGCTCGTGCTCGCTTGTTGTTCACTTGCGCTGGCAATATGGACGATCATGTCCGTGACCGTCTGAGACACTTCAACAATCTCGTTGAGAGACTTCCCGGCTGCATCTGCAAGCGCGATGCCGTTCGTAACCTGTTCAGTGCCGAGATCCATAGAGCGGACCGCCGCTGCCGTGTCATTCTGAATGCGCCGGATCATCTCCGCGATTTCCTTTGTCGCCTCAGTTGTACGCTCGGCAAGCTTTCTCACTTCATCTGCAACGACCGCGAATCCACGCCCTTGATCACCTGCCCGCGCGGCCTCGATGGCTGCGTTCAACGCAAGCAGGTTCGTCTGATCTGCAATCTCTTCAATGACGAGCACGATCCGTCCAATCTGGTCGCTCGACGCTCCGAGCATTTTGACCCCGTCCGCTGATTCCTTCACAACGTCTGCGATGCGCTTCATTCCGGAAATCGTTTCCTGGACGACGCTTCCACCGTGCACTGCCGCATCTTTTGCAGAGCGGGCAGATGCAGCTGTCACATTTGCATTGCGGGAGTTCTCGAGGATCGTCTTGCTCATTTCTTCCACAGACGCCGACACATCCGTGGCCTGCTTGCTCTGCTCGTCCGCGCCCACAGCCATGGCATCGGTGCTCACCGTAATGTCATTTGCCGCACGTGCGATGGAACCCGCAATCTTCGCCACCTCGGTCACCGTGTTCCGGATCGTTTCGAGAAAACTGTTCAGGGAGTGCTGGAGTTCGCCGATCTCGTCCTTCCGATCAACGTCGAACCGAGAATGCAGATCTGCAGACTCGATAGCGCGAACCACCGTTCGGACCGGGCGGACGATGGCACGGGCGGCATAGAGTCCCCAGAGGAGAGCAGCCGATGTGCCGCACACAATGAGGATTCCAATCAACCATCGTGCAGACGTCGCGTTTGCTTCGCCTCGGGCTGCAGCCTCGTCGGCGCGCTGAATGGTAATTTCGTACATCCTGTCGAGATTTCCCTGAATTTGATTCTTCGCCGATTCGATACCCCCCGCAAGAAGGGCCTGGACATTTCTGTTTTTTTTCCGATGCACAAGCTCAACGACTTGTTCCAAATGACTGGAAAACGACTTCACGCCATCGCTGAGGGTTGCCCATGCATCGCGCTCCTCCTGTGTCGACAGAGCACGTTCAATATCTGCGAGCGTCGACTCAATCTTTGGCCGCCGCTGCATCGCCCTCGTTTCGACCGCATTGCGCTCGCTTCCAGGGGGCATGCTCGTCATCAGAAGCAGATCAGCGCGCAGATCCTGAAATCGCGTTCCAAGGACATGAATGTTCGTGATTGCGCGCATATGCCTCTTGGAAAGCTCTTGCATCCCTTCATTGACGCGAGAGATCTGCACCAGGCCAACGAGTCCAATCGCAATGCCTACAAACGATCCAATGAGAAAGCTCCCGACAAGCTTTGTTGTGATATGAATATTATCAAGTCGACGGAGCACGGTAAGCCTGTTCTTCATGAGTACCTCATCTTTTGCGAGGATTCGAGCACGCGAGCGTCAATGGTTTCCACGATCGTTGGGCATCAATATCGCAGTACGAGGCAGCGAAAAGTATCGGCAGGCGCGTGAATTAGAGGTAGGAATTTTCCTACTGCGGATAGGCTCGCACGATAGGGCAGAATGTGGCTTTCCGGCGGTGCTTGAGGGGCACCCAACCGTGCACTCAGCACTCGCGAAGCGACAGAGACACTTGGAGGAACTTTAGCTGAGGGGGGATAGGAAAAATCTGATGCCCGGAGTCAGACTCCGTTCGTAAGAGCAGAACAGGCCCTTTGCTTCAGGACAGAAGCCGATTCTGGAGTGCGTAGGTCACGATTTGCGCATTGTTCTCGATCTTGAGCTTCTCGAGAATGTGCGTTCGGTGTGTGCTGACCGTCTTGACACTGAGGGAGAGTTCAGCCGCGATTTCCTTCAGGGCTTTCCCTTGCGCAAGCATGATCATGATTTGGTACTCCCGGTCGGAGAGGAGTTCGTGGGGGAGTTTGGGGGAGCCTTTGCTGACGTTCATCGCCAGCGATTCTGCCAGCACGGGCGAGATAAACACTTTGCCTGATGAGACTTTTCTGATGGCGCTGATCAATTGTTCGGGAGCGCTGTCCTTGGAAAGATAGCCTGACGCGCCCAGTTTGAGCGCCCTCATGCCGAAGACTTCCTCCGGATTCATGCTGAGAACAAGAATTGCAAGGTCGGGTTTCTCCGCCTTGATGCGCCCGATCGCCTCGATGCCGTCAAGTCGTGGCATCGTGATATCCATGACGATGACGTCATAGTCCCCCTCGCGGATCATGTCCATCACCTCGAGCCCGTCGCCCGCTTCGCCTTCAACTTTGATGTCCGTGGCATCTTTGAGGATCGTTTTGAGACCTCTCCGAACGACAGGATGATCATCGGCTATCAGTACACGAATCATAGACGGTTTCCTTCGGTGTTATTATCATCCAGGGGGATATCTGCCGTCACCGTCGTCCCTTCCCCCTTCTTTCCTTTGATCGTCAGCGTACCTTTCCAGGGCCGGAGTCGCTCACGCATCCCGACGATACCAAGCGACATCGTTCCCCGGACCTCACCGTTACTGATGCCCTTCCCGTTATCCTGAACGCGCAACACAACAGCGTCAGATTTTCGGTCGAGCTCAATCAGGACTTCGGTCGCCTGCGCGTGCCGGGCAATGTTCGTCAGCGCTTCATGAAACACGCGATAGATCACCAAACTACGGTCCTTGTCGAGCTCGAATTCAGATGGGCTGAACCTCAACGTCGAATGGATCCCAAACTTTGCTGAAAAGCTCGTGACATCCCACTGGACCGCTCCACAGAGACCAAGAGATTCGAGCTGCGGAGGGCGGAGTTCCCGCGAGATTCGCTTCACAGATTCCAACGCCTCGCCTATTGTCCCTTTCATCGCATCGATCTTCTCGGCAAGCTCCGGGCTCTCTTTGGACACGTTTAATGTAACCCAACTTATGTCAAACTTCAAGATCGTCAGCAGCTGGCCGAGTTCGTCATGGATCTCGCGTGAAATCTGCTTTCTTTGCTCGTCAAGCGTGTTTTCAAGGTGTTCCGAGAACCTCTGGAGCTGTTCACGGGATTGCTCGAGCTCGTGTTCGGCAAGCTTCCGCTCGGTTACATCCCGAGACACGAAGACGATACGTTCATCTCCGGCCGAGGTCCGGAACCGTTGGCCTGCAGATTCGAGCCAGTGCCAAGACCCATCCTGATGTCGGTAGCGATAGTAGCCGGTGTGGAGATCCTTCTCGAATCGTGCCTTCACCTCAGGCAAATCCCGCCCATGCACGTTCGCGAAGATACTTGTGCCAAGCAACTCCGAAGGTGCATAACCAAGAATCGTTTTGAAATTCGGACTTGCATATTGAATCCGCCCGTCAGTTGTCACTTCTGCGACAAGGTCGGTGGAATTCTCCACCAGCAGGCGAAAACGATCCTCGCTCTCGCGCAAAGCTCCCTCGGCCCTCTTGCGTTCCGTGATATCAACAAATGCCGACTGGACCGCGGGCTTGCCTCCAAACTCAACCGCACTGCTGAAGGCAGAGAGCCACCGGACAGTGCCATCCTTCCGAAACACTCTGACAACTTCCTCGGACTGGGAGGAAGCGGTTCCCGTGCTTTCCCCCAATGCAAGCCTGACGAATTCCTTGTGATCGGGATGAAAGAGCCGCGACACCGACTGCGACGAAAACCCGAGCAGCTCGGTAATTGAATAGCCGAGGATCGTCGCCATCGCGGGATTGGCAAACACGAGCCTTCCGCCCTGGAACACCACGAGGCCCTGCAGAGATTTCATCACAACACTACGGTACGCTTCTTCGGCTAGTCTGCGTTCCGCCCTGTCCTCAGCTTCGCGCAATGCCCGCTTGACAGCGGGACCGAGCCGGGCGAGCCGCGTTTTCAGGACGTAGTCCGTAGCTCCCTGGCGCAGGGTCTCAATAGCGAGCTCCTCGCCCAGGGCACCCGACACAAAAATGAACGGCACTTCAGGACATTGCTCGCGCGCGATGGCAAGAGCCGACAATCCGTCAAATCCCGGCAACGAGTAGTCGGCCAGAATCAGATCCACAGAGCCTGATGAGGCGGCAACGATGAAGTCCGCCCTCGTTGAGACTCGCCTGATAACAAACGTCAGGCTCTCTCGTTCCAGGCTCCGCCGAATGAACTCGAAGTCATTCGGATCATCTTCGAGCGACAGAATCCTCAGCTTCGCATCCATCATCTTCCCTCATACGATTTAAGGATGTGTGCGCTTCAGTGGGTTCGGCGGTGGTTCATTGTCACCGGTCCAGAACAGTCCAATGTGTCGCACTTTGCGCGAGAACTCCCTGAAGTCCACCGGTTTTACGACATATGCGTTGGCACCCAGCTCATATCCCTGACGCAGATCCCCTTCTTCTCGCGACGATGTCAGAAACACGACTGGGAGCAAGTGCATCATCGGTTCTGACCGAATATGCCGGAGGACCTCGAGTCCGTCGACTTTTGGCATCTTCATGTCGAGGATAACAACCAACGGGAGCCCTTCCGGCCGCCCTTCGAATTTCCCTCGGCAATAGAGATAATCAAGTGCCTCTTCTCCATTGTCGACGAACACAACCGTCACAGAAAGATCATGATGACTGAGCGCGTTAAGGGCAAGCTCCTGATCGCGAGGATCATCTTCAACAAACAACACTGTTTTTGAGGCGCTCATGGAAAATCACTCCTTGTTTTATCGAAGAAGAGTTACATAGAAGGTAGCACCCTGATCAATGGCACCTTCTGCCCACACCCTTCCCCCGTGCCGCTGGATGATCCTTCGTACGTTCGCGAGCCCTATGCCGGTTCCTTCAAACTCATCGGCATTGTGCAGCCGCTGAAACACCCCAAACAACTTCTCCTCATACTTCATGTCAAACCCCGCTCCGTTGTCCCGCACATACAACGTCACTCCCCGGTCCCCCTCTCTCTCCGGCATGCTCCCCACCTCTATCTGCGCCACCTCCCGCTTCCTCGTAAACTTCACCGCATTCGACAAAAGGTTCGTCATCACCTGCCGCATCAATACCGGATCCGCCTGTACCACCGGCATCGCTCCTATCCTCCACTCAATCTTCCGACCCTTCCCCTCCCCTCCCTCCAATTCCACCTTCACCTCCTCCACCATCTTCCGTATGTCTACCTCCGTCTTCTTCACCTCTGCACGTCCAACCCGCGAAAACGCCAGCAGGTCATCGATCAAATGTCCCAACCGTACCGCTGACTGTGCCGCCATCTCCAAATACCGATGGCTCTTCTCATCAAACGTGTGGCCCCCGTCTTCCTTCAACAACTCCAAATACCCCGAAATGTGACGCAACGGCGCCCGCAAATCGTGTGACACCGAGTAACTGAACGACTCCAGCTCCCGGTTCGCCGCCTGTAACTCCGCCGTCCGCTCCGCTACACGCTTCTCTAATCCCTCGTTGAGCTTCCGGACCTCCTCTTCTGCCTGCTTGCGGTCTGTGATGTCTTCTTTCAGCGCAAGGAAATGTGTGAGTACGCCGTCTTCGTTTCGGATCGGAATAATGGACGCAGATTCCCAGTAGAGCTCGCCGTTCTTTTTCTTGTTGTGGAATTCACCGCGCCATTCCTGTCCTGCGGCGATGGTCTCCCAGAGTTTCTGATACTCGCTCTTCGGCATGTCCCCTGACTTGAGAACCCGCGGATTCTGCCCCAGCACCTCCGCCGGGGTGTATCCGGTCACTTCGCAGAATTTCGTGTTGACATACTCAATACTTCCATGGACGTCAGTGACAACAACAGAGATCTGACTCTGTTCCACCGCTTTCGACAACATCCTCATCTGCTCATCTGTCCGTTGTCGTTCCGTGAGATCGCGGAAGATACTCAGCACGAGCGGCGGGTTTCCCTCGATCTCCAGAAAAGAATTCGAGACCTCAAATCTCCTTCGTGTACCATCCCATAGCAGTACTTCATCTTCGACGTGTATCGGAATGCCGCGAACGGCATATCGCTCGGCGTACAGTCGTTCGCCACGCTCAACGTCCTCAACCGTTCGGTGCGCATACGGAACTGAGAACGACTTGCCCAGCAACTCGACGCGGCTCTTGTGGACCATCCGACAGAATGTTTCATTCACGAGAACGATGCGCCCCCCGCCGTCGATGATCCTCATGCCGTCCAGTGAATCTTCCCAGACTCGGCGGAAGAGACTTTCTGATTTCCGCAATGCGCGCTCGGCGTTTCTGCGTTCATTGATATTGCGGACCACGACAAGAAGCCTGTCACGGTCATTCACTGACGCGCGGCGCATGTTGACTTCCACCCAGAACAGATTCCCGTGCTTGTCTTTTGCCCGCCATTCAAAAATCTGGGGCTCCCCACCCTCCGCCTGCCTGATCCAGGTGAGCGCGTCCGCTCGTGTGTATGGCGATTGGCCCGAGCTCATATCTTCGACTGTCAACCGACGGAACTCATCTTCCGAATAGCCATACATCTCACACGCCTTCTTATTGACCTCCAGAATAGCCCCCGTCTCAAGGTCCTGGACGAGAACAGCATCATTGACCGCATCGAAAATCGATCTCCAGCGCTGTTCACTCTCGATCAGTTGCTGCTGACGCTCCTCCTCGACGCTGCTTCGATGAGCCATGTTTAGCAGGGAGAGGAGGCTGACAACAGCGTTGAGCGTCAAGGGTCCGACGAGCAGGGCGAACTCTGGAAAGAGAGGTGTGGCAACGTAGTGAAGGCTCACGATTCCTCCCAGCGTCACGAGGGAATACGCGACCAGTCCCCGGAACGACAGAAGAATACTCCCGACGAGATTGCCGACTGCGATGTAGTAGAGAATTGTGGCACCTGTGGCAGAGGACACGTTCGCCTGGGTAAGCACTATGGCGAATGTAACAATGGGGAACATCAAGACTGTCATCGCGGCTGCAACGTTGTACGACTTGTATCGATTGAGAACATAGCTGCTGAACAAGAACAGATACCCGTACCACGGAACCTGATACCCAGGCTTCAGAAGCACGCCTCTCAAGTCAACGATCCCGAATCCAACGATCATCACGATTAGCATCGCCGAGAGGACGCGCGACTTCCGACGCATGTTGATCGATTCAATGCCCGGAACCGTCCGTAGAAGATACTCAACGAGGTTCTTGCCGAAAGACAGTGTCATCACAACTTTCTCCTTCTCATTCATTGTCCGTGCCGAACACGAGAGAGAGCTACATAGAAGGTAGCACCCTGATCAATGGCACCTTCTGCCCACACCCTTCCCCCGTGCCGCTGGATGATCCTTCGTACGTTCGCGAGCCCTATGCCGGTTCCTTCAAACTCATCGGCATTGTGCAGCCGCTGAAACACCCCAAACAACTTCTCCTCATACTTCATGTCAAACCCCGCTCCGTTGTCCCGCACATACAACGTCACTCCCCGGTCCCCCTCTCTCTCCGGCATGCTCCCCACCTCTATCTGCGCCACCTCCCGCTTCCTCGTAAACTTCACCGCATTCGACAAAAGGTTCGTCATCACCTGCCGCATCAATACCGGATCCGCCTGTACCACCGGCATCGCTCCTATCCTCCACTCAATCTTCCGACCCTTCCCCTCCCCTCCCTCCAATTCCACCTTCACCTCCTCCACCATCTTCCGTATGTCTACCTCCGTCTTCTTCACCTCTGCACGTCCAACCCGCGAAAACGCCAGCAGGTCATCGATCAAATGTCCCAACCGTACCGCTGACTGTGCCGCCATCTCCAAATACCGATGGCTCTTCTCATCAAACGTGTGGCCCCCGTCTTCCTTCAACAACTCCAAATACCCCGAAATGTGACGCAACGGCGCCCGCAAATCGTGTGACACCGAGTAACTGAACGACTCCAGCTCCCGGTTCGCCGCCTGTAACTCCGCCGTCCGCTCCGCTACACGCATCTCCAATCCCTCGTTCAGCTTCCAGAGTTCGTCCTCGACCTGTTTCCGGACGGAGATGTCCTCGATCACGGTGATCAAATACTTGGGTAGGCCATCCGCGTCTCGTACAAGGGAAACGGTCAGGTTTACCCAGATCGGTGTCCCATCCTTTCGAATGTACTTCTTTTCTTTCGAATAGTGATCTACCTGGCCTGTAAGGAGTTCCCACGCGTCGCGCGGCTCACCTTCAAGATGCTCAGGATGTGTGATATCCTTGTCCGTACGTTGCAGAAGCTCTACGCGGCTATACTTGAGAATGTCGCACCAGCGTTGGTTGACCCGCACAAACTTGCCGTCCATATCGACGTGCGCGATCCCCACAGCTGCTTGTTCAAAAGTGACGCGGAACCGCTCCTCGCTTTCCCGCAAGTACTGTGCTTGGCGTTCCAGCTCTGCATTCGTCCCTGCGAGCGCTAGCTCGTTGTTCCGCGCTCGCGCAACGTTCTCGCGAAGGTTTCGGATGAGCAGTCCGACGGTAACAGCCGTTAGACCGAGAATGACCGCGAGGTCAACGAGATCTTGTGCCTTCGTATACGAACTCATCTTCGAAACGAGGATTCCCGACAGCTCCGCCGCGCCAATGAGAAGCATGACGAAGATGGTAGCAGCAGCATAGAGCACGAGGAACCTTTTGTCAAGAAGCAGGCTCGCGATAACAAGCGTGGACGGGTAGATCAGCATCGCGTTGTCATGAAGCCCGTTCTCACTCAACACAACCATTATGGTCGTCGTCAGAAGGAGCCCGAACAAGATAACATACATCGCCTTTCTAAACTGGCCTCTTCGGTTGAGACTGAAGGCGTACAGAGCGGAGGCTTGCATCACAAGGAGGAGTCCTGCGACCATCGCATGGCCGTCCGTGTAGGTGTGGACCGCCATCACCAGAGCAACACCGCCCACAAGCCCGAGGAGAACGAAATGGATGATGCGCGCTGCACCTGAGAATTCCTCGTCCTCAACCAGCGGAGGAGTCACGAGTTCCCGCAACATATGTCTCATACGCTTGATACCTCTCTATCGCTGTGACAGGTGAGAAGAATGCGTTCCCAGCGATCCTTTCGCTTCTGAGTGAAACGAAAAATAGAACGTTGCGCCGCCGTCTACTTCGGCTTCTGCCCACACATTCCCTCCGTGAAGTTGAAGAATGCGCTTGACGTTTGCAAGGCCTATTCCCGTTCCCTCAAACTCTTCCACCGTATGGAGGCGCTGGAAGACGCCGAACAACTTGCCGACATACTTCATATCGAAGCCAGCGCCGTTATCCTTCACAAAAAATGTCTCACCTTCGCTCCCTGGCGCCGGAGGAACCGTGCCGATCTCGATCTTCGCTTGCGTTCGCTGCCGCGTGAACTTGACGGCATTGGAAAGAAGATTCATAATGACAAGTTTCATCAATTGCCGGTCTGCGGCGACAGGCGGCAATTCCCCGATCCGCCATTCAATGGACCTTTCGGCCGTCTCCGCACTGAGCTCTGTCCGCACTTCTTCCACAAGTTGCCGCACATCGACGGGGCCCTTCCTGAGCTCAGTCCGTCCGATGCGGGAGAACGTGAGGAGATCGTCGATGAGCGCACCCATTTTCACTGCAGCCTTCGACGCGGTGGCAAGATAGCGTTTGCTTTCTTCATCGAGAACCGGTGATGTGCGCTCGCCCAGAATTTCAAGATAGCCGGACACATGGCGGAGAGGAGCACGGAGATCGTGTGAGACGGAGTAGCTGAAGGATTCGAGCTCCTTATTGGCGGCTTCCAGCTGAGCGGTCCGTTCCTGCACCCGCCGTTCAAGCTCAGCGTTGAATCGCCGCACCTCATCCTCAGCCTGCTTCCTCGCGGTGATGTCGGTCGAAATACCGGCGAGCGCGAGGGGAGAGCCGTCAGCATCTCTGATCACAGCCGTCGACAGCTGGATGGGGAAATCCGTGCCGTCCTTGCGGCGGTTCCAAAGCTCTCCTCTCCAGCCACCCGCGATTGTACGTTGGCGTATCTCATCACCGAGTCCATCCTCTACATCAGGTGAGCGAAGGATGTCAATGGACTTTCCAAGGACCTCGTTCTCTTCATACCCAAACGTCTGGACAAATGCGTGGTTCACGAAAATGATCTTGTTCTCCACGTCGGTAATGGTGACGCAGTCCGTCACATTCTCGACAGCTTTTGCCATCATGACGCTTCGCTGCTCCATTCGCATTCGCTCCAGCTCCGCCCCGGCCCTCGATGCGAAGATCTTGACAAGCGCAACGGAGAAATCTTCTCCTCCAGTAGAGGAGTTGAACATGACGGCGAGGAGACCAAGACGATCACCCTTGGATGAGAGCAGAGGGACGCCAAGGCAACTGCGTGCGTTCACCTGTCGGGCCAGGTCGAACGCTGGGAACAGCTCCTGAAGATTGTCGCGAATCCAGTGGATGTCCTCAGCCGACTCGGCCCAGCACGGCGTCACGGTGAGATCAATATCTAGATTCGGGACGACCCCGCCGGCCTGCGCAATGGCGATCGTTCGAATGGTGTCGCGACGGTCTTGGGCGAATCCGCCCACGAACGCACATGAAGCGCCGAGCGCACTGTTGAGCTCCAGCACCAGGCGTTTGAAAAACTCTTCTCCCGTCGCCGAAGCCGTCCCCCGCTCGATCGATTGCACCACTTGTTCCACGCGCTTTCGTTCCGAAATATCGCGGAAGTTGATGACGATGGATCCGATATCTGGTGATGCCAGGTAGTTCTTCGCAATGGATTCCACCCAGATCCAGCGGCCATCTCGGTGGCGGGCGCGGTGCTCTTTCCTGCTCACGGCGTTTGGTATCTTCAGGGTGCCCTGGAGCGTCAGGCGCACTTCATCCCGTTCATCCGGATGAACAAACTCAAGCGCTCTCCTGCCTATGGTTTCGTCAGGAGAATATCCCAGCATCCCTTCGATCGCGGGGCTTACGAACTTGATCCTCCCGTATTCATTGATGAGGAGAATTGCGTCAATACTGTTCTCTACAACAGCCTGGAAGAGGCGTTTGCTCACTTCCGATTCGAGTTCAGCGTTCTTCCGCTCACTGATGTTTTGTGAGGCCCCGATGATCCGCTCTGGCGCTCCCAGTGCATCTCTGTGGACGAGCAACTGCGTGTTGACCCATACCTCTTTTCCTCCAATGAATCTAAGCCGATACTCTGCTTGCAGAGATGCCCCAGAGCTGGCCGGCGTATTCATGACACGAAGGAGCGATTTTTCAACCAGCGACTTGTCGTCGGGATGGACAAACCTCGCCAAGAATTCTTTGACGGGATGGCGATGCCCTCCTTGTTCCTCGGCGGATGTTGCGGCACTCGCAAAGAGTTCGTCTGAAATTGTGATATCCATCGTCCTCAAATCGACCTCGAAATAGCCCATGCGCGCAATTCTCAGCACCTCCGACAACTGGGCTTTGCTCTGACGCAGGGCCTCACTCGCAGCTACTCGTTCTGCGATTTCTTCTTCCAGCCCCCGATGCGCATGACGAAGATTCGCGCTCATTTCGTTGAATGCCTGGCCGAGGACTCTGATTTCATCATCCATCTCCGCCGTGTTGACATCAACGCTCAGATTCCCACGTCCAAGTTCCTGAGCAACGGACGTGAGCTTTCGAATCGGTCGTCCTACGATCAACCAAATCACTAAACCGGCTGCAATCGAGAGGGCCAGAGAACTCATGCCAAGACGCTCGGGCGCCAGCCAACCGAGGCCACTCATCATGTGTTGGGTGAAATTCGGGTCTGCTGCAATCACGACGGTGAGATTGTGCCCAGGCACAAACGCATACCCTATTCCGGGTCCAATTCCCGCGTCGATCATTGCACTATCTCGTTGACTCAGGAACTTTTTCACTTTGTCAGAAGGGTAGTCCTGTAGTGCAGAGGAGCCGACCTTGCCGGAATCACTATGTGCCACATAGCGACCTTCCTGGTTCAAGATGAAGAAGGTGTCGCGCCGTCCCGCCGAGAAAACCCGGAGGGTCGCCGCCAGTGCAGACGCGTTTGATTGGACGACATAGCGCGAGATCGCACGCGCCTGCTCCTTCCTGTTCATCGCCTGAATTGTGACAAATGCATTACGAACTTCCTGCTGGAGAATGATGGCGCCGATCGCTGCAGGGGTCAGCGAAAAAAGGAAGAACCAAATCCCCAAGCGCACACCAAGAAAATTTCCAGCGACGATACGACGGAACCTGCCCTTCACCTCGCCAGTTGTCCCTGCGTGGACGCCCATCGGCGTCGGATCACCCCAGAGCGGGCGACGATAGCGTGATGGAAGGGCAATGAAAACGAACGACGTGATCACCAACGTGAGGATAAACTCGGGAATCACGGCTTCATAGAGCTTGAGCAGTTCCGCGCCGAACCCGGCAGGCGCGCCCAACATTCTGACATAGAGTTGATGATCAGTCAATTGCATCGTGAGGGCGATAATCGAAAGCACCAATCCGTAGTAGACGAGCAGCAGTATCGCCCAACCAAAGAGCATCGACGGCATTCGGAAGCGCTCGTAGAGCCACATTTTGTAGAGAATCCCGACTGCCACGGCCGCGACAATGTGTCCCATGATGACATAGATTCTGAACTCTGGAACCGCGTGATACAGTCCCGAGAAGATACCCAGGATAATGGCCCCCACTGGCCCGCTCAACGCCGCTCCGAGAGACACAACGATTTCCCGAGGATCAGTGAGAATCTGAGTCCCCGGAATTCGTATGTAGACCTCGGAGACCAGCATCAGATGGGCTGTCAGTCCGCACACTACAGACGCAGATAGTGACTTCCAGGTGAAAAGTGGAAACCAGCGCTCTGTCACCCACTTGCTCATGTCTGTCTCCTTCGGAGTTCACACCATTGTCGATTCTTCAGCCTTCATCCGGATGCTCCCGTTTGCACGGTTTTTGGGTCCCTAAGACGAAGCCTGTGACTGCGACGATAACTTACTCTCACAAATCCCCAGTTTCAAGGTAAAAAGCGCCCATTTCCCATAGGAAAACAGGAAGGGGGGATAGGAAAATCCCCTAGGAAACCAGCCGCCTCCGGCGCCATCAACTTCAAGCAGATCACTGCGCTGGTCCAAGGCGGGAGCGGAGAAGTCGAGAAACAAGGTTCGAGAGCGACAGTCGGGACGATGTCTCCACACGGATCCAGGAGGTCGAGTTCGTATCAGAAGTTTCCTATACAAGGTTCATTGCTTGACCGATGTTTTCTCCCTCGCACGCGAAGCATATTTGCATCGTGATAGTTAAGAAGTACGCGAGGTACGCATTCATCGACCGATAGATTCATGAGAATTGAACAGCCGCATCGTCGGACAACAGACAGAACGAAAGAGGAGGATTCATCACCATGTTGAACATTTTCAAATCATCCTTGCAAGCGAGACTTATTGGCGTCTTCGCACTCCCACTGCTGGCGATTTCACTCTTTGGGATCATCTATTACTCCGCGAGCCAGCGATCGGAAGGCCGGGAAGCGTCGGAACAGAACGCTCAGCTCCTGTCACAAATGCTCTCGTTCGCTGTGGGCGCCGGTCTGAACGATGGAAACTTCGATCTTGTCCAGACCGCGTTCGACTGGGCAAAGGGAGACACAAGCGTCGCGTTTGTGATGCTTCTCGATGAAAACGGCAAAACGATCGTCGAACATAATCCGCACCGCTACAAGTACGACGTAGCTTCTGTGCTCAAGAGCGGCTTCCTGAGTGACGCTCCCGATCTCATCACGGCAGTAAGACAAATCGAATACAAGAGCAGGAAGCTCGGCCACACAGTGGTGGGCATCTCCATGGACCGCGTCTCTGCGCAGACAGGGGAGCATATCTTCATCTCTTCCGTATTCAATGTGCTCATTCTCGCTGCAGGCATCGTTGTCATCATCATGATTACGCGGATACTCGTGCGCGATATCAGATCCCTGCAAACCAGCATCGATAATGCCGACCTGAATTCTCAATTCGCGACAAGCCGCCAGGACGAAATGGGACAATTGCAGAACTCGTTCGACCGCTTTGTCAAGTCCATACGCGAAACCTTGCTCCATGTGTCTGAGGCCGCAGCGGCTGTTGCCAGCGCGAGCGCGGAGATCAGTTCAAGCACAGAGCAAATGGCGGCGGGGACCCAGGAACAGACCAGCCAGTCAGAAGAAGTCGCTGCTGCCGTCGGGCAAATGACGAAGATTATTGTGGAAAACTCGAGGAGTGCGGCGCAGGCTGCGGAGACATCGAAGAGCGCGCGGGCAGCAGCCGAACAAGGCGGCCAAGTTGTTGAAGATACCGTGAAAGGAATTCGGAAGATCGCGGACGTCGTGCGGCAATCCGCGTCATCGATCCAAGAGCTCGGGAAATCGAGTGTTCAGATCGGAGAGATTGTCAGAGTGATCGATGATATCGCAGATCAGACAAATCTCCTGGCACTCAACGCGGCAATCGAGGCAGCGCGGGCAGGTGAGCACGGCCGCGGATTCGCTGTCGTCGCCGACGAGGTCCGGAAACTCGCAGAGCAAACGACGACTGCAACAAAGCAGATAGCGGACATGATCAGGCGAATACAGCTTGACACGCAAGGTGCAGTCCAGACAATGGGTGACGCAACGACCAAAGCCAATGAAGGGATAACTCTGGCGGATCGGGCGGGCACATCCCTGCAGGATATCGTTCATACATCTCAACAACTCACAGAGATGGTAGGGCGGATTGCGAATGCAAGCGAGGAGCAGTCAAACGCCAGTGAGCAGATCAGCAAGAATGTCGAGGCGATCGCAACAGTCGCGCAGCAAACTGCCTCCGGAACGCAGCAGGTGGCACGCGCTGCCGAAGACTTGAATCGGCTCACAGAGACGCTCGAGCGCCTCGTTGCACAGTTCAGGCTGACAAACCAGGATCTTCAGCGTCCAGCGCATGCTCCCGCACAGAAGCATGAGGAGCCGCCTACACGGTCAAGGTACGCTGTCAGGGCGAACGGATCGCTCCATAAGGCTTAGTGCCAGGTATTCTTAAACCGTTTGAGTTTCAGGATCGGTTTTCTTCTAAATCACATGTACCAATCACTTAAAGGATCAATAATATGAAACGCTTCGCTCTTTTCACCATCGTCGCGATTCTGCTCGTTCAGGTCACAGCGCAGGGCCAATCGATCGGCGGAATCAACATCTTCGGCTACTACCAGGGACAATTCGAGCAGTCGAATGTCCAGGGTACTTTTGCCAGACAATGGAACACCTTCGGGCTACAGCAAATGAACCTGCTGCTCGAAAAGGATCTCGGCTCTTCACTCAGCGGATTCGTCGGCCTCCAATTCAGCGGCAACTACGCGTCGGACAAAAGTTGGGGATCGTTCAACGTTGAAGAAGCATGGATGAAATACAGCCCCGTGGAGTATTTCAATGTCAAGGCAGGACTTCTGGTCCCGACGTTCAACAACCTCAACGAAATCAAGACGAAGACGCCGCTCTTGCCGTACGTAATTCGTCCTCTGGTATATGAATCTCCTATGGCTGCCCTGCTTGCGCCGTCGAGCTTCGTACCCGAGAAGGCTTTCTTTCAGATCTATGGCGCTTTTCCCGTCGGATCGGCGAAGATCGACTATTCGCTCTTCACCGGGAACAACGGCCCGGATTTCGTGAGCAGCACGTTAGGAATTGCCGGATCGCTCAGCGGTCAGGACACATCAAAGTTCAAGTTGTTTGGCGGCCGCGTTGGAATTCGAACCGGCAGTCTGAAAGTCGGAGTCTCCGGAACCTATGATCGCAACAATCCCGGCAACCCGGTCAATTTGCCATCCTTCTTCTATGGATCAACACCCATCTACGCTGCAGCTTCTATGCTGGGATCCGTCGTGCGAGTGCGCGTTGGCGCAGACGTTTCCTTCCAGATTGCAGGAGTCTCATTCGAAGGTGAAGTTATCAGCGTGAACCATAGCCCGACGGAAGCGCAGCAGGCGATCTTGGACGTGTTGCCCCTGTACACCGGCAACAATCTCTACTCCGATCTCAACAAGTTGTTCTACTATGCAGCAGTGTCGTACGATTTCAATGATCAATGGTACGGCTTTGCAACCTATAGCAAGTATCAGGACAAGTTCAACGTGGTGTTTCATGCAGGAATGGATTGCTACGGTTTCGGCGGTGGTTTCCGGCCAACGGGATCGGTTGTTGTCAAAGCACAATACGCCAGGTATGCTATGCTCGATCTGAAAGTGGCGAACTACTCGATGGACCGCTATACCGCAGCTGTCAGTGTCTATTTCTAACACGAAGACCCATTGCCTGATACGAAGGAGAACATGAAATGAAACGAACTTTGATTACTCTGATTTTGGCCATTGCCGCTTTCGCGCAGCTGAATGCGCAGGTGGCAATTGTGGCCAACAAATCTGTGCCTTCCTCGTCCGCGACACTGTCGCTCGTGGTCGAGATTTATACGCTGAACTCAAAAACGTGGTCAGACGGGTCGAAGATAGTTGTGTTTGACCAAAAAGGGAACATTAGCTCACAGTTCTACGCCGCCATGGGTAAATCAGGTTTGGAACTGAAAAAGTCTTGGCTCAGGATGCAGCTGACAGGCGAAGCGAAGGCTCCAGAAAGCGTGGACAACGATGACCAGGTGCTCCAGAAGGTCGCCTCCACGCCCGGCGCGATCGGCTACGTCGCAGCAGACAAAGCGACTAGGGACGTAAAGGTCCTGCTGACGCTCAACTAGAGACTTGGTCGAAAAGCATAGCCACGAAGACACAAAGACTCCAGGATGATCGAGAAATTGAATTCCTCACCTTCTTTTCTTCGTGTCTTGGAGCCTTCGTGGCAAATTGAGGTTTTCGGCCGGATCCCTGGCGCCGTTTCCATAAAGTAGTGTTGTGCTGTACTTGAACTTGCAGATGGAAACGAGCACTAGTGTTGCGTCTCAGAGATACGTTGACAAAGTCGTTCGATCTTGGCTATGATTGAGTCTGCGGTTGCGGTCCAGATGAACGGTTTATGATGCTCGTTGTACTGCTTGACGTATTCATCGATTTTGGTAACAAGTTCTTTGACACTGGAGAACGTCCCACGGCGGATCGCGCGTTGGGTAATAAGGTTGAACCAGATCTCTACTTGGTTCAACCATGATGCGTATGTCGGCGTATAATGCACATGCCACCGTTTGTGCAATGCAAGCCATCGCTTGATCACCAGGTGCTTGTGGGTGGCATAGTTGTCAACGATCATGTGCACATTCAGTTTGTCAGGAACATTCTGCTCAATATGCTTGACAAACTGCAGGAACTCCTGATGCCGGTGCCGACGCTTGCATTGCGTGACTACCTCACCACTGGCGATGTTCAAGGCGGCAAACAATGTCGTCGTGCCATGCCGTATGTAGTCGTGAGTGACACCTTCGACGTAGCCAAGCCCTAATGGAAGCATCGGTTGTGTTCGCTCCAGCGCTTGGATCTGACTCTTTTCATCAACACAGAGCACGACCGCATTCTCTGGAGGACTCAGGTAGAGTCCGACAATGTCCCTGACTTTTTCGACAAAGAACGGATCGGTCGATAACTTGAAGTGTTTCTGACGATCTGGCTGAAGGCCAAAGGCACTCCAAATGCGGTGCACCGTTGCACGAGAAAGTCGAGTCGCTTGAGCGATGGTGCGAACACTCCAGTGCGTCCCGTCCTTGGGCTTTGTATTGAGCGTCTTACGAACTAACAGGGCGACCTTTTCGTCCGAGATTGTTCGAGGTCGGCCTGGCTTGAGCTCATCGTGAAGTCCTTGGATCCCATGGTCGATATAACGTTGGCGCCAGATACCGACCGTTGGCTTCGTCAACCGTAATCGTTCAGCGATGGCAGTATTTGATTGGCCTTCAGCTGCCATCAAAACGATCTTGGCTCGAACAACGAGTCCATGCGGCAAACTCCTCGAGCCAGCAATCGATTCGAGTTGCAGACGTTCATCGTAGCCGAGCGTCAGAGGCGGTTTGGGACGTCCGGTGATCATAGCTCTTCCTCCACAATGTAACAGGTTGATCTATGATACGGAAATCCTGAGACTTAGTAAAGCTATTTATGAGACGCAACACTAGGAGGATGCTGAAAAACAGAAACAATAATAACCACCAAGGCCTGCCCGACTTTGAGAATCCTTTGAGGCAGGCGGGCACAAAGTCACGAAGTCGTTTTTGGATAACGGCCGATTCATTCCAAAATCACCTATTGCGCTTTTCGGCCCTTCGTGTCTTGGTGACTTTGTGGCTAGAAATTCGGTTTTTCCGCAAGCTGCTAGTGCCTCACTGAGTATTTGAAGCCTCACAGAAACCTGCGGACAGCTGACCCGGGCGATATGATCAGCCGGGTCAGTACGTCCGAAGGACTGAACTTCCTGATTATTCGACCCTCAAGTAGAGCTCGGCTATGAAATGGACAATCGCAAAGAAGGCCGGACTCCTCATCATCGGAGTGCTTTCGGTCACCCTTGCAACAACGTTCACGGTTTTCGCGGTGTCCACCGCTCACCAGGCATGAAACTCATCCGAGGGATTCCTGGACGACATCGAACAATCACTGATCCATTCGCTCACCTTTGCGATGAGCCAGGGATTGACAGTCAGACAGAAACCTCGCTTGCTGTCAAAGCGATACAGGAAGGCACGAAACAAGTTGAAGAAGGGATCCATCAGGCGGATGCAGCAGGAGTCGCATTGGATGAACTTGTCGCATTCTTCCGTCAAGCGACGGACATGATTACGGTAGTTGCCTCCGCAAACGATCAGCAAGCAGGAACGAGTGAAGAGATCTCCAGGAGTATCGAGGGAATCAGCGGCGTCACGCAGGAGACAGCGGCCGGACTTCAACAAATCGCCCGCTCTTCCGAAGACCTGAACCGACTCGCGCAGGACCTGGAATCACTGACTCAGCTGTTCACCATTTCCGCAACAACGGCCCACGGCGGGACATCCAAAGAGACCTGTAGCAGGATGAACTCCTCCCGCACTTCAATAGACCTGGAAGAAAACGAGTCTGCGCTACTACAGGAAGAGGCTTCTTTCAACTGAAGAAAGAAGACGCTTGTATCGACAACGTCGCGCCCCCATTCACTCCGAAACCTTTGGTTTTCGCATGCTCCCGCGAACAAAGATCAGCTGAGGCATTGTCTCGAAATCCTTGAAATCGGGCCGCAGCATTTTGAGATCGACTTCAAGCGTGTCTCCGCGGGATGCCGCCGAAAGGAAGTGGAACATTCTCTTCTCCAGCGTATCGCTGAAGACATCGTGAAACTCCGCCTTGCTGCCGAGGCTCAATGGGTGTTGTAGCCCTCCACTCCCGCCAAGTACCAGGAAATCCTTGCCGTTCGTCCGGAAATGCTCAAAGGCGTGAGAATGCCCGCTCAGCCACAGAATGGATTTTGTGGATTTGTAGAATGCAGGGAGATACTGATCGCGAATTTCCTCCGAGCTCCCGACAATCTTGCTATTTGTAAACGGCGGATGGTGACCACCGACGACAACGTAGTCAATCGCCGAGTCTTCATCCATCTCGGAGAGTGTTTGGTCAAACCATCGGCGTTGTCCCGTTTGTTCCTCGTCAGAGAGCTCGCCAAAATTTGAATTGATCAGAACGACACCAATGTTCCCGTAGCGTCTCGAGTATCCTGTCAGTTGCGCATAGGGATAGCGCGACTTGAAACGGGCAATGCCGGATTTCGATGTAAGGAGATACTCATGGTTCCCCGGCGCTGGAGAAAACTCAATTCCCTTTCCGCGCAGCCGACGCACAAATTCGTCGATTTCCTCCCAGGCGCCGTCGCTCGAACCGAGCGAGATCTCATCACCGCAATGAATCACTCCCTTCGGATTCAGGCGGAGGATTTCCTCGAAAATCGTCGCGCGGGCTCCTGCATTTTGGTTGTATGCCAGAACCACGCGCTCGAAAAACATCGGCTCCTGCGTGTCACTCAGGAAGCAGAGTCTGAGTGTATCGCCTTGCGGCTGACTCGCCGGCTGTGCAGCGCATATCGAGCAGATGCTGCAGAGCAAGCCGAAAAGGAAGACGAACAACGCCGTCCAACGGCTGCGCGGGCCCAGTATTGACATTCCTGCCGCAGTATCGTAATTTCGAGGAGCCATTCCTGCCTTTTGCTGCTTCAAGTTCTTCATGGACACCTCTATGAAATGGACTTGCAGAGCTCTCCGCACTTGCCTCGTATCCCTTACAGTCCTGACCACCTGTACATTTGCGGTCGCTCAGCGAGTGCAAGATAGCGTTTCCACTGAAAAGTCACAAATACTGCATCTCACCCGAAGCTCTGTAACTGAGGATCGAATTTCGCCTTCGGGCGGCCGTGAGGACGCGGGAGCATTCAAATCGTTGCCATCAGAACCACCGATTCTTCCCGTGTACTACTTTTATGAACCATATTCGATGAGCGTTGGATCATCATTCTGGCAAGTCGGCGCGTCGGTCTCGCTGGTCCCCTACGCGGAAGCCGAACAGGAAATCCCGATGCCAGGCCTTGACGTGCAGTACAAACGCGGCATCTGGAACAACGTGTCGTTCGTCGGGTCATTCTCGACCAGTTACTTTTCGAACTTGTTTCACGCCGGCCTTCAATGGAATGGAAATCTTGGCAGATTCAGCCTTGGGTTCGCGAATCACGTCGGTTTCGCCTACGGCTTCATGAAACGAGAGAACCTCTTCGACAACGTTAAAGCGTACGGTCTGTTCTACATGCCCGTGCTGAGGCTTGGGTACCGCCAAGATGAGTTTTCAGTCTCTACGTCCTTTGTGATTTCCTACATCTTCAAAAGCAATAGCTACGTGAACGACGTGCAGGCCTCAGTCGGCCCTCAAAACTCCATCAATGACTACTACTGCACGTTCGTGGTAGAGCAGCCATTCCTCAGGAACCTGCAGCTTTCGATCGGACTCAGTATCGGATATGCCCGAACCCCCTATCAGTCCTGGATGCTTTACAATACCGTCGATGAATGGCTCTTTGTCCCGGAATTCTTCTTTGCGGTGCAGTTATGAGATTCGTCCATACCGTCATACTCCTGTTCATCGCTGCGGAAGGTTTGGCGCAAACGTTCGTCGATAGCACGTACCGTGTCGAGCTCACGCTTACCGCAAGCCCGGCCGTCAGTGTGTTCAGGAACGCCAGCATCCCAGGGGCGGCGCATGAGACGGCAATCGGCGGTGGAGGATTCGTTCGGGCACTGTGGCACCCTGGCCGGCTTCTCTCTATCGGATTGATGAGCGGCTACATGTTGATAAACGAGGACGAAATTCCTGCGGTCGGTCCCGGTGCTGGAATTCTCCAGAACAACTATCACGCTCGCCTGACTGCTATTCCGCTTCAGGTCGCGATCTCGATGCAGAAGCACAACCTCGATATCGGCATAGGAATGGGTCCGTACCTCATGCTCACCAACATCGAGGGCGGCAACTCGGCACCGGCCAGCGGGCAAAGACTGGAACTGGGATTGACCTTTTTTGGCTCATATTTCTTCTCGGCCGGAAGCAACGTTAGAATCGGACCTGAATTAAGAGTTCTTTACTTGCGTTACCGCGGCATTCTCTCCTGGATGCCGTCCTGCAGCGTTCGCATTGATGCATTGAGGTATTGAGATGTCGAAGCGACTCCCACTTCTCCTGCTATGTTGTCTGATGGCCGGATCGTGCGTTCCGGAATTCCCCTCCGGTCCTGATCTCTTCGTGGACTTTGAGAGCATCGATGCACCGACGACCCCGCTCGGTCAGGCGAGCAAGACAGTCATGAACGGAGTCTATGCAGTCGTGGAAGGAAGGGACGTCCTGGGAGACATCGTCGTGGGCAAGTGGATCGGCAACCGATGGTGTCTCTATTCAGAAGACGATGCGCGCTTCTCAGAGACTGCCGGCGGCATCTCCGGCGACTCCCTGAAACTCGTCGGGTACTTCCGGACTGTTCGGTCGGGTTCGGGCATGAGGATCAGATTGAAAGTGCTCAAGAATGACGGTGCCAGAGAAGTGATTTCGGGGATCACTCCGGCATCAGTGCGCATTCTGGGAACCATCATTGAAGACGGCAGGAAGATTGAATTGAGGAGAATGAGGGGCACTCATTCCTCCCGGTTTCAGATTCTGGCTCATCAGGGAGGAGGACGAAATTCGGATCGCCTTGGGTTTTCAGAGAACAGCATATCGATGATTCAGCATGCTGGCTTCTTCGGAGCGAACGGCATTGAAATCGACGTCAGGCGCACGCGGGATGGCCAGATTATCGTCTTCCACGACGATACGTTTTCCCCCCGCACAGTGCAGGGGACATATCTTCTCGGAGACGTGGAGAATTTCGACCTGGCACAGATCCAGCTGCTCGGCCGGCTCATCAACGGAGAGACGATTCCGACACTGGCAGAAGCCTTGAAGGCCGTGATCCAGGATACGACACTGAGTTTCGTGTGGCTTGACGTAAAAGATCCGGCTGCCGTGAACAAGATCATGCGAATTCAGCAAGACGCGTTGAATGACGCTGCGTTAAGGGGCCGAAATGATCTTCAGGTCGTGATGGGTATTCCGACAGAAGAAGTGCTGAGGGCGTACCAGAACAACCCCGAGGGACTCGCGACGCCGATCCTCATCGAGCAGGGCGCTGACCTTGCTCTTTCGTTGCCGACCTGCAAAGTTTGGGCGCCATACTGGACCCGAGACATCGAGGAGAGCGACATCGCACGAATGCATGCCGCTGGGAAGAAGGTGTTTACATGGACCGTCGACCTCCGCGAGAGCATGGTGGAGTACCTTCGAAGGGTCGACGGCATCCTGACGAACTACTCGTGCCTCGTGACAGGGATTCACGATTCGAGGTAGTCGGGAGGAGGGATCAATCCGCTTGCCTTCGTGCATATAATTGCGTAAATTGGATGTGATGAGTAGCAAGGTCCCACGACACAGACCTCCTCTTCAATCTGCACTCGCAAATCGGTAGTCTGAAATTCAACGCGCCTATAGCTCCCGCCTCCGCTCCGCTACGGCGGGCAGGCGATTGGATACCCGCCCGACCGCCCGGTCGAGTATCTTCTGAGTCGGGCGGGCGGGGAGCATCAGCCAATGCAGGAAAGTTGATAGCTGAATCAAAAACCGGATCAACAGTATTCGTCTATGTTCTCCGAAGCCAGGTTGATCATCGCCGCTACATCGGAATGACGAACGACCTCGCGAGGCGATTGAAAGAACACAATTCGGGTCACACAAAATCGACAAGGTGCCGAGCGCCATTCGATTTGGAATACACCGAGGAGTTTTGTTCCGCGCAAGAAGCCCGAGAACGAGAGAAGTATTTCAAATCAGGAGCCGGGAGACGCTTCCTGAACAAGAGAGCAAAGTAGTTTCATTGCGCCTGTAGCTCAATTTCCAAAATGGCCAGCGAACGATTTATGTGAGCTGCTGCCATTTTGAGAATCCCGACGTTGTCCGTCGGGATCTGCAACATAGCATCATAGCATTATCTGCGCCTGTAGCTCAATTGGATAGAGCATCAGCCTACGGAGCTGAGGGTTAGGGGTTCGACTCCCTTCAGGCGCACCAAAGCCCTCCACACGCCTCTCCTTCGAAATTCGATATTCGCCATTCGGCGTTCGTCATTCTCAGAGTTATTCCCTTTTCAGGCACACGAGCCTCCGCGCATTTTCGATTTACGATTGCCGATTTTCGACTGTAGGCCTTGACCGCACTCTTTTCAATCGACAACAACAAATGCTTTTTGCCAATTCTCTCTTCAACGCACTTGCCCTTCGTTCCATTTGTATCTATGTTTGTTGTCAATCGTCCAACCATCAAGAGGAATGAATGGCAGAAACTCCTGTTCGCACTCAGTCGGCCCTTCGTACGGCGCTCGCGGGACTTATCGGAAATGTGCTCGAGTGGTTCGATTTTGCGGTCTACGGTTACTTCGCCAGCGACATCGGCAAGCAGTTCTTCACTCAATCAAGCCACGCCGCTCAGCAGTTTTTGACATTCGGCACCTTTGCTCTCGGCTTCTTGGCGCGCCCGGCCGGAAGCCTCGTCCTTGGCTGGGTTGGTGACAGAATCGGAAGACGAGCGCTCCTGACGCTTTCGATCTCAATGATGGGCATCGCCACACTCGTGATCGGGTTCCTGCCTACATATGAGCAGATCGGCATTGCAGCTCCGCTCCTGCTCCTGGCAATGCGAATCGTTCAGGGTTTTTCACTCGGTGGTGAGTTCACAGGTTCCATGGTGTACACCACCGAAGGGTCGTCGCCACTGATGCGGGGCCTTGTGAGCAGCTCGACTGCGGTCGGCACGACAATCGGATTCATCCTGGGCTCGGCATCAGCATGGCTCGTAAACCTGGCCCTTCCTCCCGATCAGGTCACAACATGGGGTTGGCGTATTCCCTTTATCGGCAGTGTCCTGTTCCTCATCGGTGGCTACCTGCTGCGGCGGGGGATCATTGAGACCGCGGAGGGCGAGAAAGCCCGGGCCATCCGGCCCAGACTTCTTCCATCGCTTATCGCCGACCGGTTGCCTATTCTTCAAACGTTCGGCATCGTGGCGATGACGAACGCGGCGTACTACCTGACATTCACGTACGCCGTTGAGCGTCGGAAAAGCCTCGCGACGGAAAGCGGCGAACTCTTTCTCCTCGCGAACACGATCGCCTTGTTCGTAGTACTGTTCTCAAAACCGTTCGGGGGATGGCTATCGGACAAGGTGGGACGCCGCAGGCTAATGATGGCACTCACGGTCGGAGTACTGGCATTGATTTACCCTGCTCTAAACCTCATGCTCTATGGCAATCCGACAGGCTTCGTTCTGGGGCAAATTCTGGTTGCGATCCCCATCGGCATGGCACTGGGGCTGCAAGGAGCGATGGTCGTCGAGATCTTTCCTCTCCGTACACGCATCACATCGATGAGCCTTGCGTACAGCCTCACACTTGCGCTTGCAGGCGGCTCGGCTCCGCTTGTCTCGTCGTGGCTCATTGAGACATTCGGCAATCCTCTGTTGCCGGCGTACTACATCATGACGTATGCCATCATCGGCCTCGCGATCATGTGGCCGATGGAGGAAACCAATACACGCCGTTTGGATGAGTAGACACCGAGGACTGACTTCCGACAACTCTCATCCATCAGGACTGCATTCGCCCATATAAGCTCGCCAGAAAAAAAGAAAAGCAGCCGGAGAAACCGGCTGCTTTTCCATTTCCGCAGGATCCGAGGGTCCTGGACTACTACTTGAGTAGCAAGAGCTTCCGAATGCTCGAGAAGTTGCCGGCCCTCAGGTGATAGAAGTACATCCCGCTCGGCAATCCTTCTGCGTTGAATACCGCCGAGTATCTTCCAGGGCTTCGCTCACCATCCACCAGAATCTTCACTTCCCTTCCCATCAAATCATAGACGGCAAGCCGCACCTGGGTCACCTCTGCGATGTCATACTGTATCGTCGTAGTTGGGTTGAAGGGATTCGGATATGCTTCATAGAGTGCAAACTCCGTCGGCACGCTGGCGTATGCTTCCTGCTCCGGCATGACGTCACCCTCAGCCCCTGAGGTGGAGAGGTTCGCCTGGCGGTCAAAGCTCGCCGTTGTTGTGATTAGATCAGACTCAAGTTTCACGGTGAACTTCTTCTGAGGCGCACAATCGGAGTTCGCCACGGCGATCTTGAGTGTCCCCTTGGTAATAGCCGGTGCCGTGACACCTGCACCGCTGGCGTTCGTCAGATCGATGTAGACAGCCCAACCATTCGGATCGGCAACGCTGCTCTGTACCATCACCTTGCCTGTTGCATCCGTTTCAAACACCGGATCGCCAACGGCATTGATGACTGAGAGCTTCGCCCAAACACTCTGAGCATCCAGGAGGTTCTGGACATTTGATTGCACAGGTCCTTTCGGCAACATCACGACCTTAACCCCCTTGACAGGAACCTGCTTTGCTCCCTTCCATCCCTTGCCGGTGAAGTTGGCATCCACCGACACCATCGTGAAGCACTGAATCTTCGATACTGTGACTTTGAAGGTGCAGGTGGCTTTGTTGCCAGCATCATCTGTTGCCGTGCAAGTTACTTCTGTCGTCCCGACAGGGAACTGCGAACCTGACTGCGGCAGGCAAGACACGGTAGCGCTGCAGTTATCTGTTACCGTCGGCGCGTCATAGTTCACTACTGCGTATCCCTTTCCAAATTCCTCCTTCACTGTGATATTTGCCGGGCAGGTGATCTTTGGCGCTTCGCGATCCTCAACCGTGACTGTAAAGGTGCCTTGACTCTTGTTGCCTGCACCGTCGGTCGCTTCCACGGTCACCGGGGTTGTACCTCTCTCGAATGCTGTGCCGGAAGCAGGCGTCGATGTCACTGTCACCCCAGAGCAGTTGTCCGCAGCAGTCACCGTAAAGTTGACGACGGCGCTGCATTTTCCTGCATCGTTCCCTACGACAATGTTGGCGGGCACTGTGAGCGTGGGTGGAGTGTTATCGAGAACGGTCACAGTTTGCGTCAGCGAAACAGAGTTTCCGTTCACATCCGTCGCTGTGTATGTTATCGTACTTGCACCAACTGGGAACACATTCCCGGTCGGGACACCTGACCGGATGATGTTGACTAGCCCTCCACAATTGTCAGTTGCTGTTGCTTGCCCGAGCTGTGCATCAGGGACTCCTGCACTGCATGATGTGGCACCTGCACCTGTGTAGACCGTCACCGAACCGGGCACTGTGAGCGTGGGGGGCGTGTTGTCGACGACTGTGACGACCTGAGTCGCGGATGTTCTGTTGCCACTTGCATCCGTCGCCGTGTAGGTGATGGTGGTCGCTCCTACAGGAAATCTGTTGCCCTCAGGAGTTCGCGTAGTCGTAACAGGACAGTTGTCTGATGCCGTTGCCTGGAGAAGGCCTGGATCAACCACCGCGTCACACGTCGTCGCACCTCCGCCCGTGTTCACGGTGATGGAAGGCGGCGCAGTGAGCTGAGGCGGGACGTCATCGATCACCTCAACCGTTTGCGTTTTGACAATCTCATTTCCTGCCGCATCCCGCGCTTTGTAAGTAACAACAGTCTTCCCTACAGGGAAGAGGTTTCCTGGTGGGACACCTTCGCGTGTGACTGCAGCACCGCCACAATTGTCGCTAACCTCAGCAACCAACATCCCCTCACCGACATAGAAACCACACCCATTCAAGCTACTGTATTGTGAGAAATGGAAAGTCAATGGCTCCGGCACGGTGAGCGTAGGCGGCTCAACATCCTTGACGGTAACTGTGAAACTCTTTGTAACGCTGTTACCTGAACCGTCCGAAGCAGTGACACTGACTGTAGTCGTTCCAACAGGGAAAACGGTCCCAGAAGCAGGCACGGCAGTAACAGTTCCACCTCCACAGTTGTCAACAGCATTCACACTGAAGTTGACGACTGCCTCACATTTGCCCGGATCATTCCTTACGATCATCGGGTCCGGCACAGTCAGAGCAGGCGGCTCAACATCCTTGACGACAATCTTGAAACTGTTTGTGTTGGCATTGCCTGAGCCATCCGTTGCAGTCACATTGACGATGGTTTCCCCTTTGGGGAACGAGTTTCCTGCCGGCGTCCAGGTAACCGATGCAACCTCGCAATTATCTGTCGCGGCTATCTTGGAGAGAACATCAACCGTAGCAGCGCACTTGCCGGGATCAGTCACAGACTCCACAACCGTCGGAGGAACTATGATCGTCGGCCGTTCCCCATCTTTGACCGTGATTGTAAAGGTTCGTTCCACAAAATTGCCGGCTCCATCCGTAGCCCGGACCAAGACAGTGGTCGGCCCTTTGCTAAATTCCGACCCGGACGGAGGCGTAGCGGTAATGTCCACAAGACCGCAATTGTCAGAAGCCCTGACGTCAAAGTTCACTACGCGGCTGCATTTTCCAGGCTCCGTTGGGAACTCGAGATTTCCCGGCACGGACGTGAAGTGAGGCGGTTCGATGTCGCTAAACGGCCCGACATAGAGACCCAGATCGCTTCCGCCCGATTTGTCGATGACGTAGTGCCCATTCGCTCCCATCACTGTGACCTTCCACATTCCTGCAGGAGAAGTCGGCGGAATGTTGACGGGCAGACCGAGAGCGGTTGTTGCATATGTGCCACCAATAGGATCCTCGACTCGCACTGTCGCTGAAGTCGCGCCAGCTTCAGGGGCGGAATTGACGACGATTGTTCCGCCCTCACCGGCGAGCACGTTGAACCCCCAACGTGCATTGTCATGCTCGGGCTGCGCTTGTTGTGGACTATTTGTGGCAACCAGCGACGCGCCGTCGAACTCCATTCGATAATGCCGCGCCGGGTCTATGCCAGGCGACCCTGGAGCGACTCTGACCTCAATCCTGAAGATTTCGCCCGCTGGCGGCGAGGGAAGGATAATCGCAGGTGCGTGCGCCTCTGCACCCGCCGAGCTGAAGGGATGTACTACGGTATGAGTTACAACAGGCACGTTCCCTGGCCATGTGAAGACGGTGACAGTTGCCTCGCCCCTTTCAGCGGTATTCACGCAGAATGCGACGAAGTCGATGACAAGATCACCACTTCCGGCCGCCTTCGCCCACCAGTAGTGCGTCGTGGTAGGATCCCAAACCATATACGGCGGCAGGCAAATATGCCGTGCAGGTCCTTCAGGTGTGAAGCTAAATGGTGGTGGATTCGGGACAAGTATGACAGCTTCACCATCAATGATGGTAACCAGCGATGTGCGGGGGGAGCCAAGGATCGCTCCGACTATCGGTTCAGTGATGTCTACATAGAAAACCTCTGGCTCTGCTTCTTCCAGAGCATCGCGTTTGATCTGGAGCGGGATGAATTGCACAACCTCGGTTGGGGCGAACGTAACGGTGCCCGAAGAAGCAACGTAGTCTGCGTCGGTCGCCGTACCATTCCTCATTTGGTAGTGGACGGTAACAGTGCTGGAACTCGGAAACGAGAGCATCACCGGCAATTCATATGTTTCGCCTTCTTCCAACGATATGCCCGGGGGAACTGTGACGGTAGCCAGAGGTGGTGGCAGATTGAACGGTCGTGCGAGAGGATATCGATCGAAGTTGATGTATGATGGAGGGAGGTTGCCATCATAGTATGGATAAAGCTGGTCAGCAAACCCATCTCCGTTTGAATCCGTATTGTTATGATTCGAATAGAAGTTGCCAAGCGGTGTAAGTTCAATTCCTAAGGCTCCTGCCTCGACATCTATGTTCTTCTTCCTCGGATCACCTTGATAACTTCCATTGTTGACGAAGTTGTTCTGATAAAGCCTGACCCGATTGTGGGCCGATAGGGTGATGAATCCACACCATCGGTTGTCGTGTATGTTGTTTTGAGCTAACTCATTGCCCGTGCTGGTCCACGCTGCGCTCGTAATGTTGATGCCGATGTCCCCATTCAATATTTCATTGGCCATGAGGCGATTTCCTGAACCGCCTTCAAAGCTGATTCCCCACTGGCCCGTTATCCTGTTGTTCGAAACCTCATTGTTGTCAGATCGGTAGATTAAAACTCCGACGACAAGAGCCTGGATATCGCACCTCAGAATCTTGTTGCCCGCAGATCCAAGGTAGATCCCATAGTTGGTTGCCCGCACGGTGACATTGGTCACGGTGCTGGCACCACCGCCAAGTCTCACTCCGACGTTCCAACTCTGCAGAATGACATTCTGCACGCGCACGCCCCCGGCAGTGATCTTGATCGCATCATTACCGGTTGATACTCCAGGGCCTGTCATGGTATTTGCATTCCCTTCAAGAATCGAGTTTGACGCTTGGATCTCAATCTTGTAGTTTACGCTTCCCGTCAAAGTTGCCGTTTTCGTTGCGCCATCCCATGTCGCGCTCGGGGGAGTGGAGGGTGTCCATCCTCCGTTCGTAAGAATGTAGAGGGCTGGTTGAGCAAGCGCGATGTCTGCTGCGACAAGAAGGACAAAGCAGCCGACAACCAGAAGTCGGAGCATGCGTGTCATTGATGCCTCCTGTGAATTGTTGAGAATAGGCTGGGTGAGTCGCGCGTAAAAATGACTTTGGGCGCGACTCAAACAATCAAAGTCCGATGTGGATAATTTCAGCAGGTATTGCTTGATGAGTATCTTTACACAATCCAGCAACTACTCCGAAGAGTCAGGTTGTTGCCTCGCCGCAAACAACATTGACTCGTGATTCTGTCAGATTCGATAACTCGTCGTAAGCGTGTGGCAGGGTCCGGTAAACGGATCTGTGGGACGTCTCAATTGTCAGAATCGACAATTCTTGACAGTGCTATGTACGCTTTTTAGGAATAGTTGTCAAATGAATTCTCGAATTTGTGCTCTGGAGCACAAGGATGTCGCTGTATTTTGCGTATAGATTTGCCAGTGTGATTGTCCGCGGGGTCAACACCAAGAAAGATCGAGACAGCATATTGGAGGGTTCGTCCGATTTGACCATCTGACCTACCGCAGACCCCGTCGTCGCAAGAACTCGTCCTCATGAGAGACTGGACGGCGAATCTGCAGATCGGTAAGGCCGACGGGATATTAACGAAGGTCAAGACGGCAAGCGATGCGACCTCATCGGTGAAGAAGGTGTCGCTGAGTCGAACCGGGGGGACATCGAGAGCTACAACGCCCACATGTCTCGCGGGCTATGATGCATGCACAGGTGAAACTGAAAGGACCAGGTAAATCGGCGCAACACAAATCGATAAAAACAAAAAGCCACAACGCACCTCGTGAGTACTGCCGCAAAGCTGGTTCAGCCAACATCTGCCGAAAGGCAGCCTCAATACCCTTGACATACTCTCGGCCCTAGTCTGCCGATGAACTGACCGAGTCAGAAGAAGACTCAGGAGACTCCTTGAGTCAAGGTTAGGGCGCAGCTTGAACCACGTCTCTCCGAGTTGACTTATTCCACTTCCTAACGCCAGTTCGTCCGATCACTGAACCGTGTTCTGAGTCCTGACCAACCTACCCGGATCATATCCGTTCCTCCGGACATCTTCGATAATTCTGTTGTACGTTCCCTCATCCATTTGAGGCGTACGAGAGAGAATCCAGAGGTATTTCCTGTCGGGACCACCAACCGCCGCTTACGAGTAGTCGGGTGCAAGGACGATGATCCAGTAGTCTCCCCACACGAAGGGGAGGAAGGAGAGGAACGCAGGCGCAAACCTCACTTCCAGTTTCGTGTTCGGTCCATCCTCGCTGGCAAGCCGTGCACGACCTCTGGCTTCGCTGAATTCACCGTTCTCCTTCCGACACCGATTCACCACCTGTATGTCGCCATCCTCGAGCAACGTGTACGTCGGGGTGACATCCCCGACACATTGTTTCTGGAAACTGAAAGGGATCCTGGCAATCTCGTACCACGTACCCATGTAGCCGTTCAGATCGACCTCCGGGACCACCTTCACAGGTTTCTCGGATTGTTGTTGTGCCATTCCTGCCGATGCGAGAGTCAGAAGAAGAACGGAAAGAAGAATGTTGGTTGCCATAGGATTCCCCCTGGGGCGTTCGTAGGCCTTTACTTGCTTGTCGGGAGCCAATTCATCTGACCGTCACACTGCACGTTGCAGTGGACTGGGCTCCCGACAGCAAGAGACGTTCCTACATCACGTTGAAACTAACCGCTACCATTCCCTGAAACGTCATGATCTTCCAAGCGACGTTTTGTTGAACGTTGGTAAGGCCGAATCCGAACGTCACTCTCGGTTCGAGATTGAAGGCTCCCATGGGGAAAGATGTGCCGGCACCGGCCTTCAGTTCAAATCGCGTATTCATGTTCTGCAGCGTCTGCTTCTGCGTCTTGCTGCCACCAGTGAATGTGTACCCCGGAGTTGTGACGGTGACGTCTCCCTCACCGGTCAGATTGAAACCGAGCGATGGTCCTGCGACAAAATAGACCGGTGATGTCGGCAGCTTGATCTTCAACAGCGGCTCAATCTCAAAGTACGATACGCTCGCGCTTACATCGTAGTTTGCGCCGCCCGAGGACATCGAGTATGATCCACCTCTGCCGTCATAGAAATAGAGCGAGGTAACGAGACCCAGTGTTTTCGCGAACGTCATGTCCGCCTGGCCTGCCAGCACAAGCCCCATGCCGGTTCCACTCTGGGGAAGATCGGAACCTGAGTGCATGTTGAAATTCAGCCCGACCGCCGGACCAACGGACATCTTGAACTGCCCGGATGCCTGTTGTGCCACAAGCAAGCAGATGATCGCACAGCCTACCAGCATGATTCTTCTCATAGCTACTCCCTCCTACACGATTGATGGAATGTGGATTAGTACTTCATTGATCAAGAACTCTTTCCTTCCGCTTGAGCACGACGCCAAGAATCGTCCCGAGCATTGTCAGTGCAAGAACACCACCCGAAGCCAGCCATATGTCACTTTTCCAGAATGCTGGTTCAAAGAACGCAGCGAGGACATTGAAGAGGTTGCCGGGGATCCAAACGCTCCACGCACTTCTCGGATACCTGCGCACGATGAAGAAACACGTCACGCCGTTCGCCACGCCCCAAAAGAGGTAGCCCAGAATTGCACCCGAACCTTCTCCGAGGGCCATCCCAATACCGAAAGTAAAGACGCTGATTCCGAACGCAATGAAGAAAGGAACCGCGATCTCGTTACTGGTTTTTGCGGCGGCAACCTGAAATGTTGGAGTGGGGTCCGGGTCCGACTTTAAGTTGCGTCCCTCTTTGTCTTGCATACGACTAGCTTCTGGCCTCTCTGAGTGAGAACCATGTCCACGCTGCCCCAGCCGCATCGGCGGCCGCGAAGATCAGCACCGGCGAGCCGATTTTGCCCAGGACAAACATCGCGATCATGAACACGACCACGTAGCTTCTCATCCAGACGGTCCACAGGAACATCTGCTGCAACTTGTACCGGGCTGCGACAATGTAGTACACACCGATAATCGATGCAAGGAGCCCCACGAATCTCGGCCACGTATCATCCCCATATTTCAGGCCGAAGGTGTCGAGAACGAACGTCGGCATGAAAAGGAAACCGCATCCAACCACGAGGACAAGGTAAAGACCAAACACGAAAAGGCTTCTTTCGGCATTGTTCATGTTTACCTCCTGAGTTGACAAATGGGTATTGTCTTGTTGTGGGAGAATTCTGTCATGACGAAAAAGTATGTCGCTCCGCCACTCCGACAATTTCTTTGGGTCATTGTATGACCTTCGTTGCCCCAGCCCGGGAACGATATGATCTCACGATTTCCTCAAACCTCGGAAGAGCGTTCTTGAAGTGTTGCTCGTCAAAGCGTTTCAATTCCAGTACCGTGTCCGAGCCAATCATAGGATCTGCTTATCAGCGCGGGAGAGATTTTCCGGTTTATAGAGAAGAACAACCAGAACAGCCCACACCATCACGATGGTGCTGATGACGGCAGCTACCATTCCCGCCTTTGATGCCTTCGATCCTGTCGTGAAATTGAACACGCCATGAAACACTATCGCTATCAGAATGCTCCCTCCTGTGCTATTGTAGAGCCAGGTGAAAACAAGTGCACCTGCAAAGACACCGATCAGGAATCCCGGAAGGATTACCGGATCGTACACGAGAAAGAAAGCCGGCGCGTGCCAGAGCGCCCAGACGATCCAGAGATAGAATGTCGCAAGGAGGGCACTGTGGTTTCGTTGTAGTCTCGGCAGAGCGAAACCCCTCCAACCGGTCTCTTCACCGAGTCCATACGTCAGCGTCCAAAGCAGGAGTGCACCAATTCCCAGGTCGGGAAGAAACTCCACAACGCCAAGCAGTTTCAGGTCAAACCACCCGCCCGTTGCGATCTTCAGCACAACAACAGTCACGGCAAGAAGAATGAGCGGGCTGAAAGCGATCCACCACCACGCTGGGCCAACGCGCCAGCGCACCATGCGCGCGAAAAGCTCTTTCAGCGCGTCTGAGCCTCCGAGCAGATAGGAAGTAATAATTGCAGAGAGTAGTGGTCCAAAGGAGGCGGCATAGTAGACAGGCATTGGTACGGGGAACTCGACCAATCCATGCTTCTTCAGAGCCAGAGGTATGAATATCGACCAGGAGAACAAATACGTCAGCACGATGTACACGACCAGCGGATGTCTTCTGGCAAGCGAGCGCACGGCAATCCTCCTGAAGCAGAGCTCCTGCAAGATGAGTTACCAGAAACCGAGGGACGAATAGCTACAACGTCAGATAAAGCACTTCGACATGATCGGATGGAGCGTTTTTCACTGCCCAAGAGCAAAGGCCTGGGAGGCAACATGGAAAATGGGGAAATTCGCCATGCGTATTTCCAAAAGTGGGAATCTTGGCGCGTGTCAAATCTAGGAAAGTCTGGAACAAGGCGCAAGCGGTTTCAAGAATGAGAATGCGTTTCTACAAAAAGAAAGGGCAGCCACTGCCTCTGGCTGCCCGTCCTGAAAAAGTCGGAGGAGAGATTCTGAGTAAACCTTTCCCTAATTCGTTATGGCTTGATAAACCAGGGCCCGGAGTTTTCCGTGATCATCAACAGACCCGGCCGGGATAAGTTGCGTGAAATACACAACCACCAGGTCCTCCTTCGGATCCACCCAATACGTTGAGTGATAAGCTCCTCCCCAGCCGAATTCGCCGACTGATCCCATCCTTCCACGTGCACCGACGTCATCCGTGACCTCGAATCCCAGACCAAACCCGGCCCCATCCCCGTAGGGAATGCTCCGCAGATGGTCGACCGTCATGAGCTCCACACTCTTCCGCGAGAGAATTCTCTTGCCGTTCCACTCTCCTTTGTTGAGCAGCATGAGGAGAAACGCGGCGTAGTCCCGCGCCGTCGATAGGAGACCTGCCCCACCGGAGAAACTCTTGCGCGGACCGTTTACATACATACCCTGGCCGACCATACCGCCCGGATCCGGAGCCCTCGTCACCGGTCCACCCTTGCCCGCGGAGTACACGGTTGCAAGCCTGGACTCTTTTCCCTTCGGGAGGTAGAAGTGAGTATCATTCATACCAAGCGGCTTAAAGAGTTCTTCGCTCATGAAAACGTCTAACGGCATCCCGGAAGCCCGCTCGATCACTACACCCAGAATGTCTGTGTTATAGCCGTACACATATTTTTCCCCGGGTTGAGCATCCATAGGGAGAGCCGCCATGCGTTCCACGGTCGCCGCCACCGGCTCATCCCGATCAGCGAAGTACCATCCCTGGATCCCCGCCGCTTTCCATTTGTCAGCAGCCAGACCGGAGCCGTACCCGATGCCCGCCGTGTGAGTCAAAAGGTCTCTGAGGGTGATCTTGCGTTTCGCCGGAACGACATCGTACCCTCCTCCTTCTTTCGCAACAGCGACGGTGGTTGAATCAAACTGCGGGATGTACTTCCCCACCGGATCGGAGATGAGGAGTTTTCCCTCCTCCTGCAGGATCATGATTCCGACGCTGATCGGCGCTTTCGACTGCGAGGCAATGCGAAACAGCACGTCGTCCGTCATTGGCGACTTCGACTCGATATCCCGGTAGCCGACTGCCTTCATGTATGCGAGCTTTCCGCGGCGCGCGACCAGCGCAACCGCCCCTGAGAGCTTGCCGGCAGTCACATAGCCATTGAGAGCATCTGTGAGACGTTGAAGTCTTTCGGCCGACACGCCGACCTTGACAGGCGCGACAGGTTTGAGCTGTTGAGCTGTAGCCGGCAGGAAAAGAACAACAATGATACAGCAAATGAATGACACATGAATTCTTCGCATCACAGACTTCCTTTCAAGTGATATGTGGTGACACGCTCCACGTTCAAGCGAGTTCCATCATTTTCAATCGACAATTGTCAATCGAAGATCGGAAATCGCCAATCGACACTCGATAATGAGTACCCCTCGATCGAAAATCGATCCCGCCAGAAAACGGCGGGATGCGAACAACGCACAATCGAAAATGAAATCACCCTCCTCTTCCCACGCCCGCCTTGATCTCATACTCCTTCGGCGGATCGGTGTTCAGGAGGTGCTTCACAAAATAATCCCACCGCCGCCGCATCATGTAGTTTGACTGGTTTCCGTAGCCGTGGGCCTGACTTGGGAACACGATGAGATCGAAATCCTTGTTTGCATTGATGAGCGCTTCAACAACGACATACGTGTTGTATGGAGGCACATTGTTATCCATCAATCCGTGTGCAAGCAGGAGATGCCCTTTCAAGTTCTTCGCATAATTCTGATTCGCTTCGACGTCATAGCTGTCCGATCCGTCGGGATTACGGGTAAGCAAGCCTTGATAGCGCTCACCCCAGTCGTCTTCGTACATTCGCTGGTCGTGATTGCCTGACTCCGCTATTCCGACTTTGAAGAAATCGGGGTATTTGAACATGGCATCGGCTGTAATGAATCCACCGCCCGAATGGCCCCACATGCCGGCGCGATCGATGTCAATCCAGGAATACCGCTGCGCCAGCTCCTTCATCCCGGCAACCTGATCGGGGAGTGTGTTGTCACGACCCATCGCACCATAGTACGTGTCGTGGAATGATTTTGACCGGTTCGGCGTCCCCATTCCGTCAATCGAAACAACAATGAATCCAAGTTCGGAAAGCGCCTGGCGATCGCCGCGTGCCGCTGCAAATGCACGGCTGCCAACACTCCCCGACTGCGGCCCCGGATAGGCATTGTTGACGATCGGGTATTTCTTCGTTGAGTCGAAGTCCGTCGGCCGGAACATCAGGCCATAGATATCTGTTTTCCCGTCCCTCCCTTTCATCGTGATCGGAATGGGCGGCTTCCATCCGGCCGCAAGAAGCCTGGTAATGTCGGCTCGTTCGACCGGCATCACGAGCTTCCCATCCCGGTCGAGCACATTGACAACAGGCGGAACATCGGGACGCGAATGAGTATCCACGAGATATTTTCCCGACGGCGAGAGCTGGATCGTGTGATGCGCATCCTCCGGGGTAAGAAGAACAAGGTTCTTGCCATCCAATCCGATCCGGTAAAAGTGCTGAAAATACGGATCTCGCCCTTTCTCTCGGCCATATGCGCCGAACCAGAGTTTGCGGCTCTTCTCATCGATCCTGACAATCTGCGAGACCATCCCCGGTCCGTTCGTGATCTTGTTCTTGAGCTTGCCCGTGTTCAGATCATACAGATAGAGCTGTCCCCAATCGTCCCGCTGGGAGTACCAGACCACTTCGTTGGTACCCCAGAGCACTTCCCAACCTGAATTCGATTCATAGTGCGTCTGAACGATTTCTTCGAAGACATTGCGTACAGCTCCCGTCACCGCATCAGCGACACGGACAATGGTCTGCTTGTGGTCGCGTGAAGTAGAAGCAAGGGCGAGCCGCGATCCGTCCGGACTCCATTTGTAGTCGGACATTGAGATGTTATCGCTCAGTGTCGCGCGATGGTAGTCAGGCGGCATCTGCAGCCGCACAATCCGTGGACCATCAACCTCGATGATCACGCGATGAATCATCGCAACAATACTATCCCCGGGGAGGGGATATTTCCAGGAACGCAAACGCGGGTGGCCGACATTCGACTCGACCAGGTACATGTCTCCTACATTCCGTTCGTCCTGCTGTTGCGTCGAGATCTTCCGGGAATCCGGCGACCAGAGGAGAATTGGCCGATCGCTGCTGGCCCACCCCGCATTATCCGTCGCATATCCGAAGTCCTTTGTGCCATCGGTCGTGAGCTGCCGTTCCTGCTTCGTCGCCACATCCCGAATCCAGAGATTCCAGTCTCGGATGAAGGCCTCTTTCTTCCCGTCCGGGGAAGGGACCGCTAGTCCGAAACCGCCACGCGGCCCACGAGGTCGTTCCATCCCTGCCGTGTCTGTCGCTGACGGTGTGTAGGGCGCTCTCGTCCGGTTCGACGGATCTATGAACGAATACCGGGGTCCCGCCGCAGTGATACTCCTGTACCAGAACTTGTCACCGTTCATCCATCGGGCCGCGACAGTTCCGCCGATAACCAGAGGATTGACGTTCGGCGCAAGAAACTTCTCCGCCCGTTGATAATCGGCGGCCGTCACGACATTCGGTTGCGACTGGACAAGTAGAGGTACAATGGCAAGGACGAACCAAACGAGCTTCCTCATTTCAGGCTCCTTTGTTCAGGCTGGAAATGTTATTGAAATTGCGAGGCGGTACTGAAAAGATCTCGACGGGAATCCACGGTCAGAAGGTAGGAACGGAGGAAGTAAGAAGCAATTGCGGATTGTGGAATGATGAATGCGGATTGCGGCGTACTCATTCTGCAACTCCAGTCCGCAATCCGAAATCCCCGCCTGACCCAAAAGAACTGACAAGGCGGGCACATTCAGCAATCGTTCACCTGATCTTTATCTTCACCGGCTTCACATTCCAGATCTTCGCTGCGTACTCGCGGATCGATCTGTCGGATGAAAACCCTCCGATCCGGGCAACATTCAGAATCGACATTTTCGTCCAACGCGCCTGGTCAAGGTAGGCACGGTCGACGCGACTCTGACATTCAATGTACGATTCATAGTCTGCCATCAGCATGAACGGATCATAGTACAGGAGCGAATCAACGAGCGGCCGGAAGAGGTTCGCATCTCCGCGTGAGAGTTTCCCACTCAGGAGCAGGTCGATGACTCCTCGAAGCTCGCCGTTTGACTCCATGATCCGGACGGGATTGTACCCCTGAATCCTGGCGTTACCGACCTCGTCCGCCGTAAGGCCGAAGAGGAAGAAGTTCTCCTCTCCTACCGCTTCGCGGATTTCCACATTGGCCCCGTCGAGGGTACCAATCGTGAGCGCCCCGTTCATCGAGAACTTCATATTCCCTGTTCCCGATGCCTCCTTGCCAGCCGTCGAAATCTGTTCGGACAGATCGGCAGCCGGATAGACCGCATGAGCGTTTTTCACGTTGAAATCAGGAAGGAATACCACCTTGAGCCGGTCTGCCACGTCGGGATCGCTGTTGACGACCTCCGCCACGCTGTTGATAAGCTTGATGATCAGCTTGGCCATCCTGTAGCCTGGGGCCGCTTTTCCCGCAAAAATCACCGTCCGGGGAACGAGTTCACTTTTCGGGTTCTGCTTGATCCTGTTGTAAAGCGTCAGGACATGAAGAACATTCAGGTGCTGGCGTTTGTACTCGTGAATGCGTTTGACCTGAATGTCGAACAGGGAGGCAGGATCCACGACAATCCCTGTTCGTTCACGTATCACCGCAGCCAGCCTCGTCTTGTTTTCATACTTGATCTGATGCCACTCCTTTTGAAAGTCCCGATTGTCCGCATACTTCTCGATATTCTGCAGCTGCGTCTCCATCTCATGGATCCATTCATCGCCGATCTTGCTTGTGATGAGTTTGGCGAGCCTGGGATTCGACAGGACAACCCATCGGCGGGGAGTGACACCATTTGTGACATTGAAGAATTTTTCGGGATACAGCTCGTAGAAATCATACAGGACATCGCGTTTGAGGAGCTCCGTGTGAAGCGCCGCAACGCCGTTGATCGCATGGCTTCCTACGCTGGCAAGATTCGCCATCCGGACAAACTTGCTATCCGACTCCTCGATGAGCGAGAGACGCGCGATCCGGGCTTCGTCGACCTCACCTTTCGCGCGAACTTCGTCAAGGAAACGCTGGTTGATCTCAAAAATGATCTCAAGATGACGCGGGAGCAGGCTTCCAAAGAGCGGCAACGGCCATTTCTCGAGCGCTTCAGGCAGGAGAGTGTGATTGGTATACGCAAGCGTGTTTCTGGTGATCTGCCATGCCGTGTCCCATTCAATCTGATGCTCATCGACAAGCAACCGCATCAACTCGGCAACCGCAATCGAGGGATGCGTGTCATTAAGCTGAATCGCATTCATCTTGTGGAAATCGCGCAAGTCATCACCACGCCGGAGATGAACGCGTATGAGGTCCTGCAATGAGCACGAGACAAAGAAATACTGCTGCTCGAGCCGCAGGAGTTTTCCCTGAATCGCTTCATCGTTCGGATAGAGAACTTTCGTGATATTCTCTGACGAAACCTTGTTCTCGACTGCACCATAGTAGTCACCGACGTTGAATGCCTGGAAATCGAACGATTCCGTGGCCTCGGCTTTCCAGAGTCGCAACAGGTTGACAGTGTTGACCCTGTACCCCGGGACAGGAATGTCGCAGGCAACGCCGCGGACGGCACGATCCGGCCGCCAAAGCACCTTATGTCGTCCCTCGGCGTCGACAGTGTGCTCTGTGTGACCACCGAAGTTGACGTTGAACGTGATCTCGGGTCGCGGCACCTCCCATGGATTACCGAGGCGCAGCCATTTGTCGGTTTCTTCAACCTGCCATCCATCCCGGATTTCCTGATCGAAAATCCCGAACTCATATCGTATACCGTATCCGACGCCCAGAATCTCGAGTGCTGCGAGCGAATCAAGGAAGCAGGCCGCAAGACGTCCCAGACCACCATTCCCGAGCCCCGGCTCCTCTTCCTGCTCCAGCAAATCATTGAGGTTGTGCCCAAGCTCCTCAACGGCCTGTTTGGCTTCTTCAAAAATGCCGAGACTGATGAGGTTGCTGCCGAGTTGTGGACCGATCAGGAATTCAGCCGAGAGGTAGCTCACAGATTTTACTTTCGTACCCATGTACGATTCAATCGTTTGCATCCATCGGTGCAGAATACGATCACGGACGGTGTAGGCAAGTGCCATGTACCAGTCATTTCGTGTTGCCGTCATCGGCACCCGACCCTGGATGAGGTACAAGTTATCCATGATCGCGCGCTTGATCGCAGGCACAGTCAGGGAGGTCCTTACATCTTCCTGTAGTATTGCTTTGGCCGAACGCTGTGGATTGCTGCTGGTTCGTTTCATCGATTTGCTTGCGCGCGGCGAGGAGTTCTTCGGCATTTCGGGCTCCAAGTGGAGGATAGAACGGGGCGGAACAAATGAAACCTAAAGAAATGAAGGGGGAATGTCAATGCAGGGATGAAGCAATGGTGCCGCAGACTGTCGTTTTCCGATTTTCGACCAAGGAGAAACTCATTCTCAAATGGAGCGCCACGGACGGCGTCAACTCATTGTTTCTCAATTGTCATCAATGCTCTCAGGGGATCATCGATGTGTGTCTCGCCCTGGAGCTGCGCACAGACCATGTGGACGACGCCTCTCCTATCGGCAGTGTACGTCACACTTCCAGGCAAAGGCCCGAAATGAGCTGACCCTGACACTCGCTGCGACTGCTTCCCTGAAGGCTTCAAGTTGAAGTTGTTCTCTCATACTGACTGGACCAGCTGAATGGTAAGCTAGTGCCACTTCTAAAAAGTAATCTTGTGTTCTGGAAATGAGCCTGTTCAGAAAAGCAGTAGTGCCTGCTCCCAAAACACGTTACGATTTCCAAAACACAATGCGAATTCTTGGGAGCGGCACTAGTTTCCCCCGAACCCTACCTTCACACATCTTCGGCGGGAAGTTGTGAGTCAAGCCACGATCCTATCATACTCCTCCTTCACTGCTCATGTGCATATTCGAACTTTGGGCGTTCAGAAGCGAACATTACCACATTCTCCCCCTGCCAAAACGAGCCGTTTTGCGCTTTTCTTTTCTGGCCCATCATCTGCAGCAGAATGATCGGTAATCCCCCCAACATGCCCTTCGGAGGATGTCATGAAACCAGTTACGTTAGTCCCTTTGGCACTCTTCACCAGCTTGCTCACCGCATTTTATTTTCGTGGAGGTGAAGGTGCTTCCGAGAATTCCAAGATCACCACGAGCGAGGTCCGCAAACCCGGACTCGATTTCGGAAAGATTCGGAAGGAGTATTCCCTCCGACTGCAGTCTGGGGATGCAAAAGTTGTCGAATCGGCGCTCGAAACTCTCATCTACATACGAATTGCATTCCCGAATGAAGACCTCCAGCAACTCGAGCCGGACCTTTACGGACTTGCGTATAAAGGTGCAACAAGAGCCATTCGGTACAAAGCGTATCTTGCGCTTCAAGTGTATTCAGATCCCGGCATGTTCAGGGACGCAGTCGAATCCCGACACCTGACAGGGGGCGAATTCTATGAGAGACTGGCTGAGAAGATTCGTCGCTGATGAGGTAGGAATGTTGATGCGAGGCCCGCAGGCGCAGATTCTGAAACAGGAGCAAGCTTGAACTCACTTCAGAAGTATCATCCTTTTGGTCTCCGAATGGTCTGACGTCGGTTCAGCCGCCACTCGACGAGCCCGCAGGCGATAGAAATAGGTTCCGCTCGGCAATAGCCGGGCGTCCCATCGCACCACATGCTCTCCCGGCTCCAGCGGCTGATTGATGAGCATCGCGACTTCGTGACCGAGTCCGGTGAAGATTCGGAGGTCAACATGGCTGAATGCCGGGAGCTGAAAGCTGATCGCTGTCCCCGGATTGAATGGGTTTGGGTAGTTTTGATATAGTCTGAAATCTGCGGGGACAGACTGATTGTCCTTAACGGCCGACACGATCTCCGATGCACTCATCGAGATCCCTTTGCTCTGACCGTTAGAACTCGACGTGATACCCTGGAACGCTGCCGCATAGAAATTCACGGTCCCCGATCCACTGGCAGGGGCTGTCCAGCGGAATACAGCCGAGTCAATGGCGTGGGGGCTGGCATACACGCATCCGTCCGCGCCGGTATACAAGGCGGTGTTCAGAACCGGTACAAATGTCCCTGCAACGCTCGCAGTCGTACCCAGCCTGGTCGTCGCATTGAAGTTCACGATCGGCGAGCCTGACAAACGTTTGATCGTGATCTGATAGACCTGGCCCGGTACATAGGAATTGGGGAAGCCGCTGACGGTCGTCGTCCCGCCGGTTCCTCCGTGGCACGAAGAGGCAAAGGTCCGCATACCTGGTGCGCCAGAGTACCCGCCGGCGTACGAATTGTGCGCGAGCCCCTCAACTGCCGCAGAGAAGAAGATCACTACAAACAGACTGATCCTCATTCACCCCCCTTTGAGGTTTTGTTTTCCGCCTGGAGCCGCTCCGTGCGCCACTCCCGGATGGTTGCCGGAGGCATTGTCGGCTCGCCCTCTGCGCGTCGGTGAAGATGCATGGCGTCCGTGGGACAAATAAGAACGCACAATCCGCACCCCACACAGCGGAGTTTGTTCGTTGTCGCCTTCCCATCCGACATCGTCAACGCTTCAAACTGGCACCTCCCGACGCATGCCTCACAACCGTTGCAGGCGCCTTCCTCGACAACAATCTGGAAATCCGAATGAGCAACAGAGCTCATGATGCCGAATTCCGCGATCCCGCGCATAATGCCGCAACAGCAGATGCAACAATTGCAGATATAGTCGATGCCGTCGCGATAGTTGCCGGACGAGTGCACCAGACCTGCCTCTTCTGTTTCGCGAAGAATTCTGAGCGCTTCTTCCTTTGTGATCGCTCGGTCGACTTTGCTCCGGTCAAACGCGTGCTCCACCGGAGCAAACACCAGACAGGTTTCGACCGGATGTTTGCACGTCTTGCCAACCAGGTGCTGCTGCACACGGCAGATGCAGTCGCGTACTCCCCACGATTTGGCACGATCGAGGATCTCAGAGGCTCGCTCGTACGGATGAATCGCGATCTCAACGGGAATTGCTCTTTCCACAGGTATGACTCGGTGCAGGGCTGGAGTGGGCCGCAAGATGCCCCCCTTTGTCTCTTTATAATACTCCTCGAAAAGGGCTGCCATCTCTGCATCCATCCTCGGGAGCTGGCCTTCGTAGAAACCCACCACAAACGGACGTATCGCGTAGGTGAACTCCCCTTCTCCTTTGCGAATGTCGATGAGTCCCTTGCCTGCCATCAGCTTGAGGGTGTTCCGCGTTGCATGCGGATCCGCTCCCGCCTTTTCTGCGATTTCCGCCGCAGATGCGGGCTCAAGCTGCATCAGGCAAGCCAGCGATGCTTCGTCCCGGGAGAAGAGCTTTTCGAGCAGGCGATAGTGCACCCCGCTTTCCGTGGGGGGAAAGCGGTTTGGCAGCGCGTCGAGGATCGCGGCTAATCGGCAATAGACATCATCCGGCATGGGCGCGAGAATCTTTCACGGTGTTGAGTTGATGTGCTACTACGGGAATATACTCAGCGGGGGAAAGGCAAGCAACGGGAAGGTGCGTGGTAATCTGGAGTACCGTCAAAGAAATCGCCACGCACCCCACCGGACATTTTAGCGCATATCGAATCTGAGGAATGCCACAAACGCACCAACAAACGCGAGGATATTGAACAGCGCCAGAAGGCCGAGATCAAAGAGCGATCCTTCAAGCGCAGTGCTGAAGGAGTATTCAGGGTCACCGAACTTCGGCGCTTCGGAGATGTCGACTTTCTTCTCCTCCGGTCCTATCATCGATGCACTGCTGGAGCCGCGTGACGAGCTCACGCGAAATCCGAACATGCCTCCCTTCTGCTGCGAAAAGGTGGAGTATTGAGCTTTGTACTCCTTCATCGCATCCTCGTAGCGTTTCTTCAGCGCAACATCGGTACCGGACAACTTCATCGTCACGAGCTGGAACTGAGAAGCCGGAGAGATCTTGGCCAGCGAGAATGCGAGCATCTCCTGCCGATTCTTCTGATTGTAGTAGTCCTCGTACACCCGAGCGTTATTGGCCGCGATTGTTTTGTCCATCTCTTTCCGCAACTCTTCAGTTTCCTTCATATACGCGGCCAGAACCTGCTGCCGGTCTTCGGGCTTCATGTCTTTGGCGGACTGGAATCGTTCACGAGATCGTTTCCCCATGTTGGTGAAGAATTCCGTCCGCGTCTGCGTCGAAAAGCTGTTCACGCGGCTTTCGATTTCGTCGACAGTCGGAACAGGTATTGCCTGTCCGGCAAGCATGGTCGCCGCCTTCGGGATGATGAGGACTGAACAGATCCACACGACGAGCAGGATGAGGAATGAGACGCTCGTCCGGTGCGTCAGCGCCGAGACAAAGACGCCAAGGAGCATGAAGCAGGTCGCATAGAGGACGGAAGCGATGACAAACATTACATATTGTCCCCAATGTCCCGCAGATAATCCCACTCCCGTGAGGATCAACAGGAGTGCGCCGATAAGGAACGAGATAATCACCGGGGTCAGGATCACGAGCCAGCTCCCGATCAGCTTGCCTACGATATACTCCGACCGCGACACGTTATTTGCAAACACCAGTTTGAGTGTGCCGCTTTCCTTCTCACCGTTCACGGCGTTGTAGGTAAACAGGATCGCGATGAGACTGAGGACGATCAGAACAACAAACATTGGATCGAGGAACTGGAATGCCGCCATCATCGGATCTTCGGAGTATTCGCTCCGAACCAGCCGTACCTCACCCCACTGGCTGATGGCAGAATACCGTCCGATATCGCTGTTCACACCGTTCGAGAATATCTCCGCGGGGCTCGGCTTGCGATACGCCGACATCGACACGGTCATCCAGTTCGTCTGCTGAGACGCCAGGTCCAGCATCATCTGTACGGCCTGTTCGTACTGCGCAGCTCTCGCTTTGTAGTGGGCAATTCCGAGCCAGACGCTCATGACGATCAGGATCGTGCTCACGCCGGCAGCGACGAGGAACCGCGTGCTTTGGAGGTGATCCCGCAATTCTTTCTCAGCAATCGTTTTCCACATACTGTGATCTCCGGTCTTCAACGCAAATCAAATTTGAGGAACGAGAAGAACGCTCCGCCAAAGAACAGAGCGTTCAAGATGAGCAGCAAACCGACGTCAAGCAGAGAGGCGGTGATTGCCTCACCCGGATCCCGCTGCTGCTCCCCGAACTCGGGAATCTCCGTCGGATTCAGCGACTTCGGCTTTTCCTTCTCTTCTGTCGGACTTCCGCTATATCTCCTGATGACGACACGCATCATGTCGGCGGTGGAACCTGTCTTGGCCTGCATGAACTTGGCGTAGGAATCCTGATACCGGTTCAACTCCTGCTGATACCGGTACTTCATTTCGACGTCAGTTCCCGCGAGATTCATGGCCGCTATCTGAAAGATCGCTGTGGGTGCGATTCGAGAAATCCCGAACGCCCATCGTCCCTGCCAGTCTTTTCTATTCCGCCAGTCCTCGTTGAGCCGGCCGTAGAAATCAAGACGTTCCTTTTCATACGCCTTGTTGACGCTATCCTGAAATGCTCCAAATCTCGAGATGAAGCTTGTGTCGCCTGCCATCGATCCGGCCCGGATGAATCCCTGGATCTGCTTCATCCGCTTCTGCATCTGGTCGGCCGTGAATTTCCGCTTCTGCGACTCGACGACATCGAGGCTGGGCACGTCAGTGATTTGCGCCGCCAGCACAACACTTCCCTTCGGAACGATGAGGACGGAGAATATCCAGACGACCAATGAGAGGAGGAACGAGATACTCGATCGCGCAACAAGGGACGAGAGCGTGATGCTGAGTGTCAGGAAGACGCCGAAGCAAAGCAGGCCTGCTCCGAAGATGAAGAAGAGCCTCAGCCATTCCCCTCCGCTCATGGGAACTCCGAATCCCGTCAGCATCAAACAGCCGATGAGGAGCGGGACAAGGAGCGGAACGCCGAGCGCGAGCAGGCTGCCCAGCAACTTGCTCAGGATGAAGCTTGCCCGCGAAACCCTGTTCGCGAAAACGAGCTTCAGCGTCCCTGCCTCTTTTTCCCCGTTGATGGCATCGTAGCCAAACAGAATAGCAAAGAGGCTGAAGACGATAACCACAACGAAGTTCAGGTCGAGGAAACGAAACACCGCGAAGAGCGGATCCGAGCTGAACCGGCTGTTGATGAGGTTCAATTCTCCGGAAGCCCTCATATCCGTCGTCCTGCCGACATCATTCGTGACGCCGTTGACGAGCACCTGCAGCGGCTGCGGTTTCCTGAACACACGGTGTTGCACCGAAGTCCACTCGGTGAGCGAGGCAATTGTGGCCGCGTTTGCCGTCTTGGCAGCTTCATACTCACGAAGGCTTTCCTGGTAGTTTCGGATGCCGACATAGAAGCTCAGCAGGAGGAGAATGGAAGCCGCGCCAAACGTGATAGCGAACTTCGTGGAATAGACAATGTCGCGAAGTTCTTTCTCTAAGAGGATTTTTAACATAGAAACACCTTCATAATGCTGGTTTCATGGCTCTAAGTCCGCATAGAAAGACACTTCTACATTTGTTATTCAGTGTTCGAAATTGGAAATTCAGATGAATGACAAATATTGAACACCCAATATCCAATGACGAAGGCTGTTTGTGCATTCGGGTCAAGCCGCCACCTTTCCCTGGATGTAGTCGAGGTAGAGCTTCTCAAGATTCTCGTGTTGGAGCTCCTCTTTCGATTTCACGGCCAGGACCTTCCCTTCGCTCATGATCGCGACAGTGTCTGCAATCTCTTTTGCACGGAAAATATCGTGCGTGCTGATGAGGATGGCCCTTCCCTGTGCACGGAGCTGATGAAGAATCTCGAGGAACTCATTCGCGGCTTTTGGATCGAGTCCGCTCGTCGGCTCGTCAAGGATGACCCCCGGCGCCTCTTTTACGATCGCAATGGCGAGACCCACCTTCTGGCGCATCCCCTTCGAAAATCCCTTGAGCCTCTGCTCAAACGCCTTCTCCTGCAAGCCGACCTGTTTCAGCACGTTGTAGTAGTCTTCTCTCGTCAGATTATGACGCCCCCCCAGTCGGGCAAAGAAGTCGAGGTTCTGGCGCGCGGTGAAGTTAGGATAGAGCATGACGACGTCAGACAAGTATGCGACATGCTGTTTTGCGGCCAGAGGATCTTTGGTCACGTCAATCCCGTTGATGAAGGCGGTTCCTTCTGTGGGGTCGATGAATCCGAGGAACAGGTTGATCGTTGTCGTCTTGCCCGCGCCATTGTCCCCCAGCAGGCAGAAGATCTCGCCGGCCTTCACCTTGTACGAAACATGGTCAAGCGCACGGAGACCGTCCTCGTAGACCTTTGTGAGGTTTTGAGCTTCGAGAATAACCTTCTGTTCCATAAAGTACCTTTGATTAATTATGCGTGGAATGAACAAAAGCTCATTTTGAAATCCGAAGCACAAAATCCGAAACTCGAAACAAATCCGAAAACCTAAATCAGAAACTCCAAACCGCGATCGCTTGGCACGTACGATTCTCTTTATGGAATTTTGGATTTCCTTCGTATTTCGATATTCGGATTTCGAATTTCGCCTGCCTGCCGCAGGCAGGGATTTGGCCTCACTACCGTTTCGTCAACCTGATTCCAAACACGACAATCCCTATGACCAATCCCACGATCAAGATCACAATCGCGGCAGTTCCCAGGACGCTCGCTTTCGCCGAGACCTGGATCGTCACCGTTTTCGGCTCGGCTTCGAGGGGCTGATTATCAGACCTGCCGGTGATTCTGATACGGATGTCGTATTTGCCGACACCCACATCCTGAGGCGGCTTGAACGTGAAGCTGATCCGCTTTTCCGCGGTGGGGTCAAGCCGGTCCACGGTGTTCGGATCAATGACTTTCGTCCAGTTGAGCGGAAGGTCTGCGTCGATACGTACGTTGTCGAGCCAGCGCGAACCCTCGTTGACAACATCGAGCGTCATGCTCACCGTTTGATCCGGATTGATTTCATAATACAGCTGTTGCGCGCGAATCTGGAATTGGCCGATGCCGCGCGGCACCAGTTCGAGCTGTGCATACCCGACGTTCAGTCTGCGGATCTGCTCTTCCGTGAATGTTTTCGACCGGTCAATGCGAACATCACTTCCCTGCGGAATGGCGAGGACATAGAATTTCATCGGTTGATCGATCCTCAGCTCTTCATTTGCCCGGGCAGGCAGGAGGACGTTCAGCGAGACGCTTTTGGTATTCACGCCCTCGGTGTATTTGACCTGAGTCAATCGGGCCTGAGTCGTCGGATCCTGGAAGTAGACATTCAACTGAAGTGGCAGGTTTGCGACCTCCAGCCGAAAGGTATTCTCGGCGCTGGAAAAAAGCTCCATTCTCATCCGGTACGTCGCCGTGGAAGCAAGCGGAGCTTCCTGGCTGAATTGCTCGGTCACAATCGCGACGCGGTTTGACGCGGCGTCCTTCTGGAAATAGATCTTCTTCTGATCCTGATTCTGAGAGTAGATCAGCCGGACCGTCGCAACATCGACGTCCTGCAGAAGTGTGAATTCGACCGTCGGAGGCTCCCCTACTTTCAGCGCCTCGATCTTTGTCTCGTACGGCTGACTGATGATCGCTCCCTGGTCGTTGAGGAGAGCAACATAGACATCCGTAATGACATCTGGCTGCACAAGGGCGTACAGACCCTCTTCGATGTTGAGCAGCCGTTTGATTTCATTCGTCCCGCTTGTCATGTTCGCAAGCGTCAGTTTGACACGCCTCTGACCATTCGGAAGCTGTGACTTGACCGCCCGTTCGATCGCGATGTACCTTCGTTCATAGATGACTGCGAGGAACGACTGCTGGTAGTTCACTTCGGCTTCGCGAAATGTCCGATCCGATCTCTCAAGCTCTGCCTTTGCAGCAAGACCCCGTTCATAGAGGGTCTTCGTCCGCTCGTACTCCGCCTTCGCAATGTTGTAGGCATCGAGAGCGCGCTTCAGTCCGAGAAGTTTGTATTGATCGTCCCGGGGATTGTAGTACGTCCCTTGCTGAGGATATGCGACAAGCGGAGCGAGAAAAACAATCAGAAGGGCATACACAACGATTCTCATGTCGGTCGCCAAGATTGGTTTTTGGTGAGGGATTCCAAAGGCTGGAACATAGCATTGGACGGAAAACGGAAGCCTAAGTTCCGGATTGGCTCCTACGAACATGGGAAATCTACAAAAAAAGAGCAGCAAATCCAGATCTCATCTGCACGTGCACCTAGCCCCCCAATTTCACTGTGTTTTTAGGATTATGATTTCGTATTGTACTTCCACTCCCCTCCACAATACTCCCACGTAAGGAGACTCCCATGAAGAATCACATCCGACGTTTCCATTTCTTCCTTTGCACCGGACTGCTGCTCCTGGCTCTGGTTTCAGTGGGATGGTCCCAGCAGCAGTTCAAGCCGGCTGACATCCTGGTGCCCGATCCTGCCATCAAGATCGGAAAACTCGAGAATGGACTCGTGTACTACATCAGGGAGCACAAGAAGCCGGAGAAGCGATGCGAGCTCCGTCTTGCCGTGAAAGTAGGCTCTGTTGTGGAAGACGACGATCAACTCGGCCTGGCACACTTCGTGGAGCACATGGCGTTCAACGGAACGAAGAACTACCCGAAGCAGGAAATCATCAACTTCCTCGAGAAGATCGGTATGAAGTTCGGTCCCGAGGTAAATGCCGGGACGAGCTTTGACCAGACTGTCTACATGCTTCAGCTCCCGACGGATTCATTGCCCGTTGTGGACAAAGGATTTCAGATTCTCAAGGAGTGGGCACAGAACGTGGCATTTGAAGCAACGGAAATCGACAAAGAGCGGGGAGTTATCGTTGAAGAGTGGCGATTGGGCCGCGGCGCGCAGATGAGAATTCTCCTGCAGCAACTTCCGTTCCTGTTGTACAATTCTCAGTACGCCCAGCGGTTTGTCATCGGCAAGAAAGAAGTCCTTGAGAGCTTTTCGCATGAGACGCTTCGGCGCTATTATCGCGATTGGTACCGCCCGAACCTCATGGCGGTCGTGGCAGTCGGTGACTTCAACACCAAGGAGATAGAAGCATTCATCAAGGAGCATTTTTCCGGGCTGAAGAATCCGGTCCCGGAACGGCCCCGCAAGGAATACCCGGTGCCCGAGCACAAAGAGACATTCGTAAGTATCGCAACGGATGCAGAGCTCCCGATGTCGATGGCCACCATCTATTTCAAGCGGGCCGCAAAAGACACCTACACGGCAGGTGACTACCGAGGAGAGATCGTCGACCGGTTGTACGGCTCGATGCTCTCGGCGCGCCTCGCCGAGCGAACGCAGAAACCGAATCCCCCTTACGTGTTCGCGGTAAATATGGACCAGCGATTCCTTGGAAACATCCAGGCCAACGTGATGGCTGCGGCCTTGAAAGAGACCTCCATTCTTGATGGGATCGATGCGCTTGTCACCGAAGCGTACCGAGCGAAGCAACATGGTTTCACCGCCACCGAGCTGGAGCGTCAGAAGAAGCAGATCCTCAGCCAGTTCGAAAACAGCTACAAGGAACGGGAGAAGAGACAATCACGAGCGCTTGCCGACGAGTACGTGAGAAACTTCCTCCAGAAAGAAACGATTCCGGGAATTGAGGTGGAGTACGAGATAGTACGGCAATTCATCCCCGGCGTCACGTTGGAAGAAGTGAACAAGCTTGCCTCTGTGCTCATGCGCGACGAAAGCCGTGTCATCACACTGGCTCTCCCGAAGAAGGAGTCGCTCAAAGTGCCAACAGAGGCCGAGGTACTCGCCGCGTTCAACGCGGCCAGCACGAAGCAGCACGAGCCGTACGTCGACAAAGTAAGCACCAAGCCGCTTGTCGAGAAATTGCCGCAGCCGGGCAAGGTTGTCAGCGAGAAGAACATCGAATCTCTCGGCACGCTGGAGTGGACACTCTCCAACGGGGCACGTGTCATTCTGAAGGCAACGGATTTCAAGAACGATGAGATTCTCTTCAGCGCGTACAGCAAAGGCGGGACGTCGCTTTCAGACGACAAGGACTTCCGATCTGCCGCGCTCTCGTCCTCGCTCATCGCTCAGTCTGGAGCAGGGGAATTTGACCCGATCGTTTTGCAGAAGATGCTTGCAGGTAAACTGGTGAATGTCTCCCCCACCATCAGTGAGCTCTCCGAGGGATTTGCCGGCAATGCTGCACCAAAGGATCTTGAAACGCTTTTCCAGCTTGTCTATCTGTATGGGACGGCACCGCGTAAAGACACTGCAGCCATTTCTGCACTCATGACCCGGATGAGAGCCTCGTTGCAAAACCGGAGCGCTGATCCGAACGGAGTGTTTTCGGACACCGTGCAGGTCACCATGGCCAACTATCACTACCGCGGCAAGCCGATGACCCTTTCCCTCCTCGATGAGGTCAACGCGGATAGGGCTCTCAGTTTCTTCAAGAACCGGTTTGCTGATTTCAGCGACTTCACGTTCTTCTTTGTGGGCAACTTCCAGCCGGAGAAGATCAAACCGCTCGTCGAGCAATACTTCGCCAGCCTGCCCTCCTCGAACCGAAAGGAATCTTGGCGCGACATCGGAATGAAGCCGCCTCCGGGCACAGTGAGCAAGACCGTGTACAAAGGAGTGGAAGCGAAGAGCTCCGTCCAGCTGCATCTCAATGGACCCTTCGTGTGGACGGCGCAGACTCGGTATGACTTCAATTCGATGATCGAAGCGCTGAGGATAAAGTTGCGAGAGGCGATCCGGGAGGAAAAGGGCGGGACATACGGGATTGGTGTCTATGGCGCCCCCTCCAATTTCCCGCGGCAGGAGTACACCATCACGATCAGCTGGGGATGTAATCCGGACCGGGTTGAAGAGCTGGTGAGCGCGGTCATCCAACAGCTCGACAGTCTTAAGATGAAGCAGCCCGACCAGGTGTACGTCGACAAGGTGAAGGAACAGCAGCGCAGGACCTACGAAGTCAATATGAAGGAAAACAACTTCTGGCTCTCCAATTTCCGGACGTCCACCGCAAATGGCGAGAATCCCGAAGAACTGCTGAAGTACCTCACGTACGTTGAGAAGTTGTCAGGTGCAGCAATACAGAAGGCGGCAAAGACCTACCTGGATTTGAAGAGCTTGAAGAAGTTCGTACTCTATCCTGAGAAGAAGAATTAGCAGGATTACTGAGCAGAGCGATGCTCGTCCGGCCCGACAACGGGCCGGACTTTTTTTGCGTCTCTAGAGCTTCACATCGAGATGTTTGTGCTCCTTCAACACAGCGTCGCAGCTCGGGCAGTGTTCAGGATCGATCGGCATGTGCGCGTGTCCACCACTCTTGTTGAGGACGACATTCTCGCAGTTCGGACATTTGTAGAGCCTGTGGGCATTAAAGATCCCGGCTGCGAAAACGACAAAGCCGACGAGAGCGATGATTGCACTTGTTCCACTCAGTTGTTTGCCCGAGAGGGCGATGGTCACAAAGAAAATGGCAAATCCTGCCAAGCCCGGGATCACAGCTTGATAGAGCGTCTTTTTCCGACGCTTCTGGAATTCGCCTACAATGTACTTGCTCGGGACGCTGGTCATAGTCTCAACTCCTCGACTGGAGCACAGATGTTGTCAAGAGGTGTGGCCGGTGGATCCTCCCGCGGTGAAGGATTTCCGCGGGGAGGGAGTTACCAACACACATCACAAATCCCGACACGGGTTCCAGCCAGCACCATCATGTGACTTGTCGGGGGCTTGTTCTGTTCTTCCCTGACGATACTCAGCCCGGCACGTCTCGCCAGGCCCCTCAATCCATCCGCCCGGATGAACGACCTGAAGTTTCTGTAGTGGTCCGGACCTGCCACATACTCGACGAGTTCGTTTACGAAACTGGTCAGGTTACGAGGCTGCGGAGAGAGGTAGTCGACGATGACAATTTCACTCGCCGCTTTCGAAAGTGCGTCAAGGATTTCATGTCGTTCTGGTTCATCAATCTCGTGGATGACGTACGTCAGAACCGCAACGTCGTATCGCCTCGGCGTCTTTTGAAGAAACTGAAGGACGTCATCATGATGAAAGGAGATATTCTCTGTCGGATGATCCTCAAGCTTGCGGGCCGCCACCCGAATGTTGCGCCGGGACAGATCGACGCCGTCGATGTGCCTGCATTTGTCAGCGAGCTGGAAAGCCAGCCTCCCGGTTGCGCAGCCGACATCCAGCACGGACGCCTCGTTTTTCACCATGTCCTTAATACGGAAAAATGCCGTATCCGGGTATGACGCTATGAAAGCATCATAGATGAATCCATCATACCAATGGTCTTTGTTGTTGGGCATTGGACGGCCCCGGTGCAGCATGAGATGGGAGTTGCAGATCGCAAGGTATCATGACGCAAATGCATTGTCAATCGGATTCTCTGATGTTGTTTTTACAGCAACTTCCGATTATCTTGCTCACGCAACTGACCGGCCTCGCGGGAGCTGCTTCAGAGGCAATATGGTAGCGCGTTGCACCCGTAGCTTCCAAAACGGCCCACGAACGTTTCGTGTGAGTGGAAGCCGTTTTGAGAATCCCGATCGCTTTCTGATCGGGATCTGCACCAGAGCATCAAGCATTGACCTTGCACCCGTAGCTTCCAAAACGGCCCACGAACGTTTCGTGTGAGTGGAGGCCGTTTTGAGAATCCCGATCGCTTTCTGATCGGGATCTGCACCAGAGCATCAAGCATTGACCTTGCACCCGTAGCTTCCAAAACGGCCCACGAACGTTTCGTGTGAGTGGAAGCCGTTTTGAGAATCCCGATCGCTTTCTGATCGGGATCTGCTTCGCAGGCAACATGATAGCATCTTACACCCGTAGCTTCCAAAACGGCCCACGCCTGCCTGCGTGCCGAAGGGCACTTCGGCAGGCAGGAACGTTTCGTGTGAGTGGAGGCCGTTTTGAGAATCCCGATCGCTTTCTGATCGGGATCTGCAACCAGGCAGATAGCATTGACGTTGCACCCGTAGCTCAATTGGATAGAGCATCAGACTTCGGATCTGAGGGTTGGGGGTTCGACTCCCTCCGGGTGCACAAAAGAAGGCAGAAGTGAGAGTTTAGAAGGTAGAAGTAGGAGAGCCCACTTTAACCCCGCACGTTGGTAATCCCAAATCGACGCTCGACAATCGACAATCAGAAATCGGCAGTCGACAATTCACGAGAATCCAGCCCTCTGAGGCTAGCCATGCTCACCTGCACATGGTTCGACTCCCTCCGGGTGCACCAAAGAAGGCAGAAGTGAGAGTCTAGAAGGTAGAAGTAGGAGAGCCCACTTTAACCCCGCACGTTGGTAATCCCAAATCGACGCTCGACAATCGACAATCAGAAATCGGCAGTCGACAATTCACGAGAATCCAGCTCTCTGAGGCTAGCCATGCTCACCTGCACATGGTTCGACTCCCTCCGGGTGCACAAAAGAAGGAAGAAGTGAGAACGCAGAAGGTAGAAGTGGGACTTTCCCCGCCCTGCGTCTAGTTGTTTTCACTGACCACGACGATGCGCCGACTCTTTGTTCTCACAATTTCCATGCTTGCCGCGAGTCTATGCTCCGCGCAAAACTGGAATGACATTCTTTCCTCCCGCCTTCAGAAAATCCGGACACAGTACAGTCTTGTCGGGATTTCGGTCGCAGCCATCAAGAATGGCAAGATCGTCGCGGTCGGAAGCGCCGGGCTGGCTGATATTGGACGCTCGATTGCCGTCACCGAAAACACGATGTACCGGATCGCCTCGATTTCGAAGACGGTCACAGCAACCGCACTCCTGCAGCTCTATGAACAGGGAAAATTCTCACTCGATGAAGACGTAAGCCCGTATCTCGGATTTACCCTGCGGAATCCATCCTATCCGGACGTTCCAATAACATTCCGAATGCTGCTCTCCCATACTTCGTCTGTCCAAGATGGAGGCGGCTACAATGGATTCCTGACTGCATCTACAGGCACCAACCCTCCTCCCATATCAACCGTCCTCGTTCCGGGCGGGACATATTTCACGTCGAATATCTGGCGATCGAACAGGCCCGGTACCTACTTCGCGTATACAAACCTCGGGTTCTGCATCGTCGGCACGCTCGTGGAGGCAATCAGTCGTGAGCGATTCGATCAATACTGCCTCAACCACATCCTCAAACCGCTTGGACTGCAGGGAAGCTACAATGTCAGCGACATTCAGAACATCGGTGATGTCGCCGTACTATACCGGACCTCCGGCGGTGCCTGGATCCCTCAGGCGGATAACTACGGCGGCGTGCGACCAGCTCCGCGCGACATGTCCTCCTATATTATCGGGACAAATGGTGCGGCCTTTGGTCCGCAAGGTGGACTCCGGATTTCGGCGAAAGATCTGGCCGTTTTCATGATCGCTCGTATGAGCGGCGGTGTCTACCAGGGAGTGCGAATTCTGCGTGACTCGACTGCGCGACTCATGAACCAGCCGGTGTGGACGTACAATGGCTCAAACGGCGACACGTACTACGGACTTTTTCGCCAGTGGGGTCTGGGCACCCACATCACAACGAACGCGGCGGGGGGAGACATCGTCGTGGCGGGAAAAACCATGGGGGGCCACGCCGGGGAGGCGTATGGACTGATCAGTGACGCCTACTTTGAACTCAAGAATAACGAATTCGGAATCGTGTTCATCACAAACGGACGAGATGGATCGTACCGCCTGGGAACATCGAGCGCGTTCTACGACGTCGAAGAGACGGTGTTCGCGGAGGCCTACTCGGTCATTAATGAGATCGTTTCCAGCGCGGAAGCAGAATCACGGCTGCCGGCCGCATCGTTCAGGCTTGAACAGAACTTCCCCAATCCTTTCAACCCTTCGACCCTGCTCACCTATCAACTTTCAACTGTCAGCGCCGTGCGCCTACAGGTCACGAACGTCCTCGGAGAGATCGTTGCAACACTCGTGGATCATACACAACGTCCCGGACGCTACCAGGTGGTATGGAACGCGTCAGCCTTCCCAAGCGGGGTTTACTTCTGTACCCTGCAGGCAGGTGGTCGCGTCGATACAAAGAAGATGACATACATCCGGTAGCTCCCCCTGCTGTTCTCCCACTTCAATGCGTCACCCCGCGTCCCTCTCGTTCTTGAGTATTGCTTTCAGGACAATCCAAATGATCGTCAGCTCCACAGAAAGGATCAACGGTGGTCCGAACAGCAGCTCCACATGCCGGACGACATCCCTCAGTCCGAATCCCGCCGAAACTCCGAAGATCGAGCCGATGCCAAAGGTCGCAAGCCAGAACGGGAGCAGAAGCACCTGAATGACAGACGTCATGATCTGGAGATGACCTCTGCGATTGAAAAGCGAAAGCTCCAGGCATTTCCTCTTCATCGTCTGCCATAGAAGAACGAGCAAGGATAACGTTCCGACGAAAATCTCCAGCTGCCCCGTGGCGAGCGCGGAGGTTGACGGCTCCTCGAACGTACCATCCGGACGCATGATCCCTTCTGCTGCCGCCATCTCGAACTCAACACCCCTCAGTTTCATGAAACTGATTGCATTCATCACAAGCGCAAGGGAGAACACTGCGCCTGTGAAGTAGAGTCCCTTGAACCACTCCTCTTCGTACTGTTTGCCCGTGAGCGCGTTTCGAAGTACCATTCGTTGCCAGAGTATGTACCCACCAGTGGCGAATAGGAGCAACAGCATTGCGATTGTGGTTGACATGGGCAGTCCTGTTTTGTCTATCTGCAGCCGTCCGAACGCGGCATCAATATCGCTCGGAATATAGGTGAAGAGAACCAAAACCCAAAGTGACTCGATATGAGACGATAGACAAAGCCGATTTTTACGAGCAGAATTTTGTGATACATATCAATTGACAAATCTTCGTGAAATCGGTATTATTCTAAGAAAGTCTCATTGCAATGTAGTATATTCTATTACATCACTGTAGTATTTCTCGGTGGGTGTGCGGCGTCACACAATTTGGAGGTGATCAGATGGGTCAATCAATGTTGACGATCGGTGCCATCATTCTGCTCGGGATGACGGTGTTGAACACAAACCGATCATCCGTTCAACATGGTTCGATTATCGCGCTGACGGAAGTTGGCATCTATGCTTCATCCCTCGCGCAGGCAAAAATTGAAGAGGCCTCCGGTAGGGCATTCGACAAGTACAGCGCGTCGGACACGGCAGGGAGTGGGAACGTTATCACATCCCTTGCGCAGCTCTCCACGGTTCTGGGAAAAGAAACTGGAGACGTGTACGGCACGAAAAATGGCTTCGACGACTTCGACGACTTCAACTACTATAGCGGAAGCAATCCGTACGTGCTCTATATTCCGGGCGTCGACACGTTTCGTATCCGAACCACAGTCTTCTATGTCGACACTTCGGATTTCAATACTCCCGTCTCGTCACCAACGTGGCACAAGAAAATGATCGTAAAAGTCTGGCCGACGATTACGCCCTGGGGCGACACCAAAGCGAATTCGCGGCCCGATACCGTCACAATGACCTACATCTACAGTTACTGGTGGTTCAGGTGAGCCTATGGGAACTTCAACTCTACTCGATATCATTGGGTCGTCAGTCATCGCCGGACTTCTCCTGCTCATTTGTCTGCGCTTGAACGCTCAGGCGAACGAATCGTCGGCCATTTATAACGGCAGCGTCACGCTCCAGCAGAACATCGTTGCCCTCGTCGGATGGATCGAGCGGGACTTTCGCGGAATAGGATACTGCCGAGACTGGACCAAGATCACAGACCCTTCCAGGTCGATTCGGCTGGCCGACACCTCCCGCATCCGGTTCTGGACAGATCTCCCTCCAAAGAACATGTTTGGCGTTAGGGTCGGGTCGCCGGACGGTATCCTTGACTCGGTGACGTGGATGCTCGGACCTCCTGACGTCTCGACGCCAAATCCACGCGACAGGTGGATGTACCGGATGGAAAACACCGACACTTTGAAATGGCGGCTTGGGGTAGCGCAGTTCAGACTGCAGTACTTCGACTACGATGGCGACACGTTGAAAACGATGCCGGTGCCGATTCCAGGCGATATCTTCACGCTGCAGATTTCGGTAGCGTGTGAGTCTCCGTATCCGTTTCGAGAAGAATACAGGGCAACCAGGGCCGCCGACACGCTCGCGGATTTCCAGGTCTTCTGGCGTCAGCTCCGGCTGGCAGCCCGTAACCTCAAGGCCCGATAATAGAGGAGAACGCACATGGGACGAACATCTCTCATGATGGTGATGGGCTTCAGCGTCATGCTGATGCTTATGGGTTACAATCTGTCCAACGTCTCGATTGACGCGTACAACAACTACCAGCAGTACTACAATCGATCGGCGGCGCACAACATGGCGGCCGGCGCGATTAATATGGGCTCCAACGTCATCTACAGGACCCCGAATGCCCGCCCGCGATGGATCGAACGACCTCTGGACGGCGGCACGGTGAGTCTCTGGACTGATACACTCGCTCAGGGAAGGGTTCAACTGACAGCTACAAGCAACTACAGAGGCTACAAGGATACCATTATAGTCGTCTGGGGTCAGAGCAGGTTTTCGAAATTCTCATATTACAGCGTCATCGAGGGATCAATCAACTGGGCAAGCAAAGATACAGTATACGGCCCGTTCCATACGCAGGACAAGATGCTGGTGAACTACAACCCTGTGTTCTGGGGAAAGGTCACGAACAAAAAGGGCATGACGAAGAGTCCAAGCTCGTCAAAGCCCGAATTTCACGCAGGATACCAGACCGGCGTAGACATCCAGATGCCCACGGATTTCAATCCGCTCAAGAACGCGGCGCTTTCCGGTGGTAAGTACCTCAAAGGGAAAGACATCCTGATTTCATTCTTTGGCGATGGAACGATGAGAATCAAGATCGGAACGAATCCTGATACTGTCGTCAACATCGCAACATTCGTTCCAAATGGCGCTCTTGTCATCGACAGTGCGAATGTCCGAATAAAAGGCACCTTCAAGGGTCAACTCACACTCGCAGTGCAGAATGGCGGAGCGGGCAACAAGGGAAAAGTCTACTTTGATAGCAGCGTCGTTTACAATACAAACCCGATGAACATTCCAGCGTCAACCGATATCCTCGGCATTTGCGCTGATGACAGCCTCGTGATAACCAACAACTCAAACAATGCCAACGACATCGCGCTTCAGGCAGCGCTGTTCTCAAGAACGAAGGGGCTTGGGGCGGAACAGTACAACAACGGCGTGTTGAGAGGTCGTATCAACCTGCTCGGCGGCATTTCGCAGAATCAACGTGCCGCTGTGGGCACATTGTCGGGTGGAGTCCTTAACTCCGGATATTCTAAGAGCTATCGCTACGACGATCGGCTCATGAACCAGAATCCTCCGTACTTCCCTACGACAGGGAGTTATGAAATCCTGTCATGGTATGAACGATAGTCACTGACCATGCATCAACGGCCAGAAGCTGATCTGGCAGGGAGTTGCTGAGACACGAAGCATTGCGGTACACACAGAAGCCGGGAGAGCATCACTCGAGATGACCCCGGCTTCGTTGTAGTACTCCTATCGGCCTGCTACTTTTGCATCAATCCCACAAAACTCCTTGCGGTAACCCGATACACGTCCTGATCATCCAGTTTGACTTCCCGACCCTTGTCGGCGATGTCGAGAGGAGTCTCGAGCGAGGTGTCAAGGAACCTGTGCCACCGTTTACCAGCAGCGACAGGCGGCAGCTGATAGTTCAAATCTCCCTCATACGCATTGAACACCAGGAACAAATCGGAATCCGCTCCCTCAAACCGCAATTCCAATGCAATCGACTGTGAATGCCAGGACCAGTCGGGCTGGTCGTTGAGGACGCCGTGCCAGACTAGCTTTGGGATTTGTCTGCTCCCCTGCCCAAAGAACTCCCGCTGCTTGAAGAGCAGGTGTGCCTTTCGGAACGCAATTAGATTCCTGAAGAATCTCACCAACCCGCCATTCTCTTTCTCGCCCGACCAGTCCACCCAACTGATTTCATTGTCCTGACAGTACGCATTGTTGTTGCCATGCTGTGTCCGACCCAGCTCATCTCCGGCGAGGATCATCGGAACGCCCTGCGAAAGAAGCAGCGTCGCAGCAATGTTCTTCATTTGCCTCAGCCTCAACTTCGTGACGGCAGGATCAGAGGTCGGCCCTTCGACACCGCAATTCCAGCTGTCGTTTTCGTTCAGACCGTCCCTGCTCTCCTCTCCATTGCGCTCATTGTGCTTGACGTCGTACGAGACCAAATCTGCAAGCGTGAAGCCGTCATGGCTTGTTACGAAATTCACGCTATGATAAGGTGCACGTCCGCCCCCCCGATAGAGATCCTCGCTTCCGCAGAATCTGGTTGAGAGGGCACTCACCAAGTCCGGAGCCCCTTTCCAGAACCGTCGTATGTCGTCCCGGAATTTTGCGTTCCACTCGGCCCACCGACCCCAGTTCGGGAAGCTGCCAACCTGATACAGCCCCGCGGCATCCCACGCTTCCGCAATGAGCTTGACGTTTGCGAGCAACGGATCACCTGCAATCCGCTCGAGAAGCGGTGGATTTGAGAGCACCTCACCCGCTGTTCCTCTTCCCAGAATCGACGCCAGGTCGAACCGAAAACCGTCCACGTGCATCTCCGTCACAAGATACCGGAGTGAATCAAGAATCAGATCCCTCACAACAGGGTGGTTACAATTGAGAGTATTGCCGCAGCCGGAGAAATTCAGGTACCGACCTGTCTCATGGTCCATCATGTAGTAGACCGCGTTATCGAGTCCACGAAAGGAAACCGTCGCCCCCTTTTCATCTCCCTCGCCCGTATGATTGTAGACGACGTCAAGGATGACCTCGATTCCTGCGTCATGAAAGGCCTTCACCATCGCCTTGAATTCACGGATCTCGCCTCCTGGCGAGGAATTAGAGGCGTATGATCCCTTCAGAGCGAAGAAGCTGATCGGGTGATATCCCCAAAAATTCTGCAGCCTCAATCCCGTTTTCGGATCGACTACGGTCGAATCCGTTTCCAGGAAGTCGGTCACAGGCATCAACTCAACCGCTGTGACACCAAGTTGCTTCAGGTAGGGGATCTTCTCAGTGAGGCCCAGATACGTTCCAGGTTTCTTCACATCTGATGACGCATGGCGGGTATAGCCCCGGACGTGCATTTCATAGATAACTGATTCTGCGAGATGCGTGTTCAGTGGATGGTCGAGCTTCCATTCGAACTCCTCGTCAACAACCCGTGACCTGCGCAGCACGGGCGCATTCCGGTCCACAGGTGCACCTCCCCAGGCTTCACCTCCGCTGAGGGACCGGGCATACGGGTCTACGAGTATTTTCGTTGGGTCGAAGCGATGAACGCCGGAATTCCCCTGCTCTCGTCGATCGACACGGAATCCATATTCTATGCCCGGATCAATGCCCCGAATGCATGCGTGCCAGATGTCACCAGTCTTGTTGTAACGCGGATCCAGCGCGAATTCCGCGAGGGGTTCAACCTGACCACGAACGAACAGTACGAGCGTGACGGTAGTTGCGTTCCGCGAAAAGACAGAGAAATTGATGCCTCCGCGGACAAGAGTCGCGCCAAGGGGATGCGGCCGGCCGCGCACGATTTCAAAGTCCTTGGTCACCAGATCGTCGAGCGTGAGAGCTGACGCGGTCTGTTTTGGCGATCGTTTACCTGTTCGGACGGCACGCGGGGCGGCTTTTTTTGAGTTGGCCATTTTCATCACTTTTCCAGAGGGACTTGTTCCCCTTTCTTCAAGGTTAGCAAACGATTCGATAAAGAACAACGCTGCACCTCCGCCTCAAATGATCCCGGGGCCGCGAGATTGCATCCCCTTCAAATTTTGCGCACATTGCGGCGAAGTCAAACCGAATCCCTCTCCCCCATGATGCATGTGAAAAACGCGATTACCCGTCTATTCCACTCGGCCCGGGATTTTTTCATCAAGCACCCGGCACTTCTCTCGGGCTACATCATTTACGCATATTTCTTCATCACCACGATGGGCTTCTACAAGGACCTGAAGGAGACGCATTTCAAGTCGTTCAACATTATCGAACGGTTCGATGCGCTGATCTGGATGTGGTTACTGGCAGTCGTGCTCGTGAAGGTGATTGAATACCGGCACCGTCTGACTGAGCAGGAACGGATGCGGCTCGAACATCAGAAAGAACTCGAGATCAGAACCGCCCAGTTGGCCACGACACACAAGATGATCCGCACGCTGCAGCATCAAATCAACAATCCGCTCAGCGTGATCCTCCTGTACACCCAGCGGGCCCTGCGGAAAGAACCGCTGAATCCGGCAATCCACGAAGCCCTCTCTGAGATCAAGAACAGCGCAGAGCGGATCACGAACGTTCTGAAGGAATTCGCCCAGGCCCGGGGAGTCGAAACTGTCGATTCACCTGTCGGCGATCTCATCACACCGAGCAACAAGAATGACACACCACGAACAATGGATGAAGCAGGCACTTCGTGAGGCAAAACTCGCCTACGAAGAAGATGAAGTCCCGGTGGGGGCGGTTGTGGTTCACAAGGGAGCGATCATCGGCAGAGGACACAACCAGATTGAGCGACTTCAGGACCCGACGGCACATGCCGAGATGATCGCGCTGACGGCGGCCTGCGCCCATCTGGAGTCACGTCGTCTCGAGGGATGCACAATGTACGTGACCCTCGAGCCTTGCCCGATGTGCGCCGGGGCTATTGTCCTGTCACGCATACCAACGTTGGTCTTCGCCTCGTTTGATCCGAAGGCGGGAGCTTGCGGCACGCTCTACTCCATCACGCACGACAAGCGTTTGAATCACACGGTCCACGTCATTTCGGGCGTGTGCGACCGCGAGAGCGAGGAACTACTGAAAGCGTTTTTTGGGAAGGTTCGGAAACTCGTCGTACGAAGGAGGGAACGCTAGGTCAGGCCTCCGCCTGAAGTTTCTCTGCCCGGTCGGCAACCCTGAGTTTCTCGATCATCTCGTCCAGATCGCCGTCGATGATTCCGGCAAGGTTATACAGTGTCAGACCGATACGATGATCGGTGATGCGGTTCTGTGGGAAATTGTACGTGCGGATCTTGTCGCTCCGGTCTCCGCTCTTCACCATTGACTTCCGTTGCGCAGCGACCGACGCCGTCTGCTCCACCATCTTCGCCTCATACAGCTTGGCCCGAAGCATCTTCATCGCACGCTCGCGGTTTTGAAACTGAGATCGTTCCTGCTGGCAGGCCACGACAACGCCGGAAGGCTTGTGCGTGATGCGAACCGCCGTCTCCACCTTGTTTACGTTCTGGCCACCCTTGCCGCCCGAGCGGTAGGTGTCAATCTGCAGATCGGCAGGGTTGATCTCGATTTCCACGTCTTCAACTTCGGGAAGCACCACGACAGATGCGGCTGACGTGTGGACCCGCCCCTGTGCTTCAGTCTCAGGCACGCGCTGCACCCGGTGGACCCCGCTTTCATATTTCATCAATCCGTAAGCACCGTCACCTGAGACGGCAAAAACGATCTCCTTGAATCCCCCCTTCCCGGTCTCATTCCAGTCCATCAGGTCGACTTTCCACCCCTTGCGTTCCGCGAACCGGGAATACATGCGATGCAGATCCGCTGCGAACAACGCCGCTTCTTCCCCGCCCGTCCCGGCTCGTATCTCCATGATGAAATTCTTTGAGTCATTGGGGTCCTGAGGCACAAGGAGGAGCTTCAGCTCTTCCTCCAGTTCGGACACGACCGTCTTCAACTTGTCGTACTCTTCCTGCGCAAGCTCTTTCAGTTCTGGATCGCTCACTGTGTCGAGAAGTTCCTTGCTCCCCTTGAAGTCATTGCTCGCCTTTTTGTATCGCTGGTACACTGCAACGATGGGCTCGAGCGCGCGGAGCTCGCGGCCAAGGTCGCGAAACCGTTTTTGGTCGGCAACAATCGACGGATCAGACAGCAATTGCTGAATTTCCTGAACCCGCTCTACGATCTTTTCTAGCTTATCAAACATGGCTTCTTCAGATGTCAATACACCAGGCGCAGCCCGATGGGCTTCATTGTGCTTGCACGGACTTCATTGCAGGAACCTCAGAAACCTCCTTCAAGGCATACGTTGCCGGATTGTCGAGTCCGAGCGCGCACTTGAGCGCGACGATAGCAACTTCAGTTTGGGAAAGGTCCGGTTCGCGCGTCGTGATCCGCTGCAACCACAGGCCTGGCGCGATCAGGATCCTTCCCCACCATGTGGTCGTGTGTCTTGCAGAGAATTTGATGACCTCGTACGAGAGTCCGCCGACGATCGGGATGAAAGGAAGATGGGTCAGCAGTCTTGTCACGAGCGTCAGGCTCCCAAGAATACTGATCAACAGCGCATCGAGGAGGCTGAACGCCAGAATCGCGACAAACATGACGATGAGCAGAAAACTCGTCCCACATCGGGGATGAAATCGGCTGTAACCGAGAACGGTCTGAGGATCCAGTTTGTCAGAGAGCTCAAACGCAAAGACCGTCTTATGTTCTGCACCGTGAAACTGAAAAAGGCGTTGAATTTCCTTGGACAGGACGATGGCCGACAGGTAGCCGAGAAGAATGACAATACGAATGAGTCCGGCGGTCAAGTTGAAAGCCAGGGCATCCTGCTCAAACTGGAACACCTTCGTCGTCACGACGATGGGAGTTACAAAGAAGATCCCTATACCGAGCGCCAGAGCCAGGACCAGCGTACCAATGAGGGCCAGCGAGGATTGCCCTTTCTTGCGCTGCTTGCCGTTCTTCCTGCTTTCCTCATCCTCGATGTCGAGCATGGCGATCTCGGCCGAGTAATTGAGTGTTTTGATTCCAAGATACATCATGTCGATGAGGCCAACAGCACCCCTCAGAACAGGAAGCTTCAGGAACTTGTACTTCTCTACGACTGACTGGTAGTGTTCGTGCTTGACCACAATATCGCCGTTCGACCTCCGTACTGCTGTTGCCACAGAGCCCGGAGCGCGCATCATGACCCCTTCGAGGACAGCCTGACCACCAACCTGCATCGGCTTCGCTGGGTCATACAGAGGATTGGTTGGCACCCAGCTTGATTGTTCTTTCTCCATCTGGACAGCAATTCCTTTCAAGGTTGTTGCCTCAAGTGCTACAATATACCAAAGAATGCTCCGAGTTTCAATGATAAGAACGAGTGTAAGGACAGGGAGTGGAATCCGACTCTAAAGGGTCCCAAGGATTCTGGTTATGTGGGCGAGGAGAGTAGATGGATCCGCGGCATGAGGAGCAAGAGAGGGATCGAGAATGTCCAGTTGCGCGGCGCAGAGGGAAAACGATCCGGCACCATAGTAGCTTTGAGCAAGCAGGATACGAAGTCTTCGCGCGGTTACTTTGGCATCATGGGAAAAACTGTAGGCAGGATTCGACGTGAGCGTTGCCGACGCGTACGACGCAGCGAGGGAGAACTCATTGAGCGAGTAGAGCGTCATTGCTCCTCCTGCACGAACATCATTCATGACCTCCATCGGGAGCACATTGAGGCCAAGTGCAAATATGAAATCTGCCTTCGCCCTCGTCAAATCGCGCTTGTAGGCGTAGGTCCAGCCGCGACCATTCAGCGCCTTGCCGCGCACAGAATCGGCAATCGCCTGGTTGTACGCTGTCGTGAAGTTGATGACCGCTGAATCGTACTTCTGCGACTCAAAGTTGGCCCAGCCGAGAGCCACGTAGTCTTTGTTCACCGCTACCGGTTCCGTGCTCGATGGCGAATCCTTCGAGCAGGCCGATACCCCGATCGCCAGCACGATCCCGGTTATCCAAAAAGAGTCCGAAATCCACTTCATTGGAAGCTGCATGTTATTTTACCAGCACAAGTCTTCGCGTTTCGGAGTATGTCTTCTTGCCAGACGCCACACCGGCGCTGCGCGCATCGAGTCTGCAGTAATAGACCCCGCTTGGGAATCGCGCCGCATTCCACGTCTCAACATAGGCACCGGCTTTCATGTTTTTGTCTACGAGCGTCGAGACCTTCCGCCCGAGCGCATCATAGATCGCGAGCAGAACATGAGCGTCTGACGGCAATTGGAACCGAATCGTCGTCGCGGGATTGAACGGATTCGGGTAGTTCTGATCGAGGGCGAACTTGTCCGGCACCGCCAGCCTGTTGTCCCCCACCGAGACAAGATTCGCCTGGACTTCGAGGTTGTCGATCAACCATCCCCAGCCGGTTGTCCCGGGATCGGTATACATCCTGAACCTTAGAAACACGGTGGTCCCTGCAGGAAATTTGCCGAGCAGGTTTGACTCGTGCTTCTTCAACATTGAAGGGCTCCCATTTGCCTTGAGATTCCATGCGTTCAGCCAATCTGGCTCCCTCCGTGAATCGTAGCCATCTTCGAGCGGCACCCACGTCGCGCCATCCTTTGTAGCTTCGACGACACAGTAATCGTAGAAGTCACTATTCGGGAACAGTGACCCGGGCTCACCGGGTTCCACCAGAACTACCTCCTCGAAACGCACAAAAGCATTGGTCGATTGAACGATGATAGGGATGTTGAGCGTCAGCGTGTACGTACGGTTGTTCGAGTATGGATGAGGCGTCTGATAAGCCGGGTTCAGGAATCCTGCTGCTGTTTGAAGCGTAAACCCGCTCGATGTGAAATTCGAGTTCGCCGAGTTGAAATTGTCGACATAGGACGTCCGCGGGACCTGCGCTACCGTGGCATTGAGGCCGCGGACGGGCGTCGAATAGGATCGGCCGTTTTTGTAGGCGGTCAGACTGGCGGTGAGAGATTCTGCCTGGACAACCTGGAAGGAAAGGACGGTGTCCCTTGCATTCGCATTCGCCGAAATTGTCATGAACCGGGCGCCTTTCACAACAACAAGAGTCGAGTCATAACCCGAACGAAGGCTGATCGGTATGGAAATCGATCCGCCCGGGGACTGCGCAAGTTTGTTCAACCGCGGTGAGAGCGTCACCTCTGGCGGCGGAGCAGTCAACAGGGCCGGAATCTTGACGGTCCAGATTCCACGTCCATGCGTTGCCGCAACCACCTCGTCATCCACAGCTCTCAACTGCCAGATGGACACGGCGGGAAGAACATCATTGGCGTATGACCAGCCTGCGCCGTCGTTCGTTGAAACGAACAGACCGATCTCCGTGCCAACCCAGATCTCGCTCGGGTTGTGGGGCATCACGAGGAGGCAGTACGTCGCGACATCAGGGAACCCGTTTGTGCTCGCCGTGCCTGATCCGAAGCCCGAGATGTCCTGCCAGGTCTGACCCAGATCAGTCGTGCGAAGAATTTTTGGAGCCTTCGCGATCGAGAAGAGCGCATAGGCCGTTCTCGCCTGTGTGGGATGAGTCGCCAGACCGGTCATTCGTCCCAGGGTGGCACCTGCATAGTTGTTTGTCGGAGCAAACGTTATTCCGCCATCTGTCGAGACGTGGATTTTCCCCGTCGTGCCACTGTTCGACATACGAATGCCGGCCCATACGGTCTGCGGATCGGCGATGGAGATTGCGGCATTGGCACCGGAACCAAACCCCCAATTCGACGCAGTAATTCTGCACAACGTCCAGCTTTCTGCAAAATTGTCAGACCTCCACACCCCCGAGCTTCCGACCAGGACCAGAAGGTCTGGATCGGAATTCGATTTCCCTATTTGCGTGATGAACGGTCCGAGTCCGCTCCCAACGTCGGTGAGGTCAGTGGTCGACGGCCTAAACGAGACACCTCCGTTTGTCGACCGTCGCACATCATTGTAGTACAACGTGCCAATGACCTTATTTGGATCCTTGTAGTTCCAAATGCTGGCGAACCCGTCTCCGCCGATCACGGTAGTCCACGCAGAAGTCGCGGTGGGATTCGCAGGCGACACGAACGAGCCATTGTCCTGCGTTCCTCCGACGTACTGACTTGCTCCTGGGCGCTTGTCAACACCATAGAACTGGCTTGTGTTGAAGCCTAGGTTCGGATTCGTCCATGTCCCCCCGTTGTTGGCAGATGTCGCGATGCCTCCGTCGCTCCCGTTGACAATCCTGAACGATTGCGAGACGGCATTCACCGGAATGATCGCGATGTTGTGGTGATCGGCGTGAACGTAGGGAAGAGACTGGTTCTGGACCCAATTCGTCATGCGGGTCGAGGTTCTGTTTTTCCCCACAATGACTCCGTAGTTGATACGAAGATTGGATGATGGTAGTGCATCCGGGTTCCACGTCGCACCACTCCTTAGGATTGGCCAGAGTGCATAGATGTTCTTGTATCGTTCGCCTCCGGTGGTGCCAATGCTTGTATTTGGCACATTCGCATCGTAGGGAACGGCGTGAACGAAGATGTACTCCCGCTGAGGATTGGCTGCATTGTACGGGATAAGGTTGTACGTTCCCGTCGTATCAGAGTCACGGAACGATGCCATCAACTGCCTGTTGTTCGTCACATCCCACACCTGGAACGGGACGGTGACATATCCTTGATACGGATACTGAAACGAGGCCCCGGATAGGAACCGATGTGCTTTCTGAGAAATACCCGGACCAAAACGGATCTCCACCGACACATAGTCCGCATCCACCAGGCTGATAGGAGATGTTGTTGTGCCATAGAAATCCTTCCCCGTCCCTACTCCTCCCCCTGCAAACGGTCCGCCCCAGTCTACGAAACTGAGGAACGGAGACGTTCCGTTCTGCTCGACGCCCAGCACTCCGAACGTCTGGGATCCGCCTGGCGCTAGCTGAATTTTGTAGATATCAAGTCCGCCGACGAAGCAGATGTCGCGATCATAGGGATGGGCAGCGATGGTGTTATCGTACCACCCCTGCCCGTTAAGCCAGTTGGGAGGCGTGCCGCTCGACTGCGAGGCCTTCTGCCATGTCGTGCCGGCATCATCGGAAACATAGAGATCCGACACGGAACTGCTTGTTTCCATCGCGAGGAACAAACGCGACGTGTCCACAGGCGACACATCCAGTTCGCATCGGGCTCCGGCGCCGATCCCGGAGGAATTCGGAGTCCAGGAGAGGCCGCGGTCGTACGATTTCAGCACACCATTCGAGTGTCGCGTAGCATACAGGATGTTGAAGTTGAGCGGATTTGCCACAATCTGCTGTATCCTTGAGGTGCCGCCTGTTCCACCAGCCGAATAGACATTCGTCCAGGAGGTCCCTCCATTGGTGGAACGAAAGATCCCGGTGTTCGTCGCCGCCAGCACAACGTCGGCATTCGATGGATCGACGACAATCCGATTGACATGCGAGAAGTCTGAATTCGCGGAAGTGCTGGCAAGCTGACTCCAACTTTCTCCTCGATCAGTGCTTTTCCAAATTCCGTCGCCCCGAACAGCGTCCGTGTTACCGAATCCTTCGCCCGTACCGGCATAGATGGTAGTATGAGAGGAAGCCGCCATCACGATCGTAACAGTTGCGAGGTTTGGGAAATTCGGCGTCTTGTTTATCCACGTTGACCCGGCGTCTGTCGTTTTCCAGATTCCGCCACTCACCGAGCCGGCGAACCAGGTGTTCTTTGAAGGATCGTCCGGATCAATGATAATACCTCGCGTCCTCCCACCGACGTTCCCGGGGCCACGTTCGGTCCATGGAAGGAGCGTGATCTTGTTGAGGGCGGCCGCCTTTCGATCAATCGCCTTCCGGATTTCGGTCACCTTGTAGTTCGCCGGATACGCGGGTCCATTTTCTCCATCCCTTGTTCTTATGTCGCGGTGGAACCGATCGAATTGCTCAGGTTCATCCATTTCATCCGACTTTTCCTCCTTTTCGGAGTCCTTCGATTCAACAAGTGCTATCGGAAGATCCGGCACAGCCGATGCTGTGCGGATGGAAGAATCCCGCACCATCAGGAAAAAAACAGCAAAGATGGTCAGCGTGACTGTTGTCGAAACAGCCAGGCGTTTCATACTCGTGTTCCCCTTTTTGAACTAGTGCACAACCGCTTTTCCGAGATCGGACTTCTGACCCGTCAGAGCATCGACGAGATAGCCCCTAAGCTGAGGCGGTGAAGACTCGTCAAGTTTCTCGATACCTGGGACAATCTCGACCAGCACCAATCTCTCATCCTTCCATCCTACCGATCCATTCGCCAGGTTGTCTTCAAATACCACCTTCCCCTCGGCGACGTTGTAGATAAAGAACGACACCTGATGTTGGGGCATGAGCGTTGTAGGCTTCGATCGCTTGACACACAGTACGGCAGTTTTTGCCGGGTTCGGGATTGACTCAGCGCCTTCACCGAGCTTCCGTGTAGCAATCGCCCTGAAGTCTGTCGGAGTCATCTCGCGCTTTGTGACATCTCTGCCGGAACATGAAAAAAGGTACATGCAAACGAGAAGAAGTACCAAATGCGCGATCTGCTTCATTCTTTTGCTTCCCGCAAACTGGCCTATTTCAGCACGATGAGCTTTTTCACCGTCGAATACCCTCCGGCCGACAGGCGATAGTAGTAAACACCTGAAGAGAGGCCTGCAGCATCAAATGATACACGATAATGTCCTGCCGGACGGGCACCATCCACGAGGCGCGACACAATCTTGCCGAGGACATCATAGACAATGAGCCTCGTCATTGCCGGGAGGGGCAGGTCAAATTCGATCGTCGTGACTGGATTGAACGGATTCGGATAGTTCTGAAGCAGCGCAAACTGCGAGGGCAATGCATCAAGCTCACCTGCTGCGTCCGAACGTCGAATCACCGCAAACGACCCGAGCTTGCTGATCGACGCCGTCAGTGTTCCGTGCTGTCGATCGAATGCAGTCGGTACGGAAAACCATTTGCCATCTATCCAGCGCGCAAGAGTCACCGATTCATTGAACATGTCTCCTGCAACGGTGACAGCAGACTGCTGCCGGAGGGTCAGATCAGGGGGCCCAAGGAAAAAGGCAGAGATCGGCCGAACGTCTGTGGCCTCTTCCGGCTGCGTGTGGTTCCATCCGTCAAGCGCCGTTACGTACGTTGGCACCGTGACGGCACCCGGCTCAAACAAGACGCGCACCGCTCCGGTCGGCGTGGAGATGCTCCCGGATTCATCCGATTTGAGAAGTCGGGCACTCAATGAGACCGTCGTATCAGTGTAGAAGATGCCATACTTTCTTGCCGCGCGCACCTTCATTGAGACCGTCCCGCTTGACGTCAACTTTTGGGTGGTGTCGATAAACGCTCTGGCGGTTCCGGGGATGGCCGAAAACCGGAGTGGTACGGTGGATGTCCCCTGCGCAATCGTCCCGCTGAGACTTGCCTGACGCATCTCAACGGTGCTGGCGGCCACAACATCGATGTACTCGCTGAGAAGCGTGTTTTGGAGATATCCGACTGTCAGCACGGGCGACGAACTGGAATCATTGTACTCGAACACAGCCCGCATCATCAGGTTGAAGCCGTCAAGTGAATTGTTGTTGAGTGCGCTCACCTCGCGCATCGTTTGCCAGGTATTGGGTGCCACAGGATGGTTCGGCCCGCGATAGACGTACGAATAGTCTTGTGTCGTGAAGTTGTCGACCGCGACATAGGTCCCGACGGAATCATTTGCATCCTCCATGAAACCGATGTAGATCGGGCCTTTCAGATTCGTCAGCAGCCCTTGATACGGGCTCAAATCGACGTCCACGAAGCTTTCGAGCGGATACGCATTGCGATCGACGGTCACGAGAAACGGAGGAATGATGTCATCTCCCGGTCTTCCGTTTCTGTCCGCCCAGACATGGAAGAGGAAGTCCTTGTCGTCCGTCGCCTTCGCGGTCCCGTTCGAGAACTCCTGATTGAACATCAGCAACATGCGGGCTTTTCGGAGAGCGTTACCGTTCACGGTTGGCTGGAAGCGTACAGCCATCCCGCGCGTCGGAGAATTGTTGCCAAATCCGAGGTACGGCGCGTAGCCGGGGGAGAATGGATGTGGCGTACCACTGTCATACAGTTCCTCCACGAGAAAGTGAAGGAGCTCTCCCGAGGCCGAAAAGGAGTATGTCAGCGGCTGGACAGGATTCGTATTGACGACAACAAACAGAATGGACGAATACTCCGTCCCGAGCCCGGGCGAGGTGAAATCCACTCCGCTCGAGACATTGCGAATCCGAATGCCTGCCGGTCCGCTTTCGAGTGCCCTCACGGTCATGCCGGAAGGAAGGGTGAAGAGGATTCGAAAATTCTTCGCGCTCTCGAACCGCAGGTACTGCACCGCCTGCTGGGGAACCGTGTCAGTTCTCTGCACAACGGGGTCAACATAGTCGCCCCGCGCATTCGGTCTGGCAGGAAGCGCCGTTTTGTAACGCATTGCCGGATCAGATCCGGCAGTTCCCAGCCAGTTCGCGGTGAAGAAATTCTGCAACGTGGTGTTGAACGAGGATGCAATACCGCTTTGAACGAGGGCCTGCTCGAATGCCGTCGTGCCGGTAGTCGCGTTCTGAACAAAGTTCTTCAAAAATGTCGTGCCATACTGTTCTGCCACGAATCTCGTCCAGAGCGCTGCCCTGCTATAGTCTTCGAGAGTGCCGTTCCAGACGGTGAGTGGAAGGTTCACATTTCCCAGGTATCCATGAGGGCTCCGGAGATCGAAACCACAGAGATACTCGGCGTATTCCGAAAGCCCTTCATTGAAGAAAGTGACCTCATTGGGATCGAAGTTCCAGTGGATCAAGTGCTGGAATTCATGGGACAGGGTTGAGAGGGCCGTGCTCGTTCGATACCGGCCGTTGAGAAAAATCCCCGGATATGAGTCAATATACAGCATGTCCCGCCTGTTGCTGTAGCTGACATACCCTGTGTTGGGGTCAACATCGACAGAATAGAAGAATCCCGCCACATAACTTCCGGTTCCCGACCAGCCGTCCTGAATATCGCAGATCAGGAAATGCGTCTTTCCATCCCCTCCACCCTTCTGAAAGTTCGAGCCGATGTTCGGCGGATTTCCGTATACCTGACGCGTGATCTCAAGAAGTCCCTTCGTGGAGTCAAGCGACGTCTTGCTTGTCGAGTGCTCGAGCGCATTCATGATCGCGTTCACTTCAGTCGCCGTCACATGGCTGTTGCTCCACTCCCCCAATGCAACCCAGACGTAGCTCATGGTGCCAACGCTTTTCACTTCGGCACGCACGGTGTCAAAGACCTTTTTCTGAAGGTTGTACACCCAAAAGAGATTCTGATCCCCCAGCCTGTACTCGGACGTCGAGCGTTGGAGCTTGGTGCGTTGCACCGCCTCGACAATTCCCGGATGCAGCGAAAGGGTGTTCATCCATGCTTCGCGCACAGTGGCTGGATCGTTGACGAGCGCAGTCGCACAAATGCCCTCTGAGCCGTTCGGCATCAGGGAGACTTCCTGCGCTGCCGAGAGCGATGCGAGGAGTGTTGCCAGCAACGCGATGCGCTGTATGTGTCTAGCGGTCTGTGACAAGATCATATCGTTGGACAAGAATCAAAGATGAATCTGTTCGTGCCTCCGGGAGGCGGAACTGCAGCCTCACTTTCTTCCCCTGCAGCTTGCGTAGGCTCAGGTACAGATCGCTCGAATCCTCTTGAACGACGTGCATTCTCCCGTCGGTCGTCTGAAGCGAGAGATTCGTGAATGGCTCATTTCCCGTAACATAGAGAACGCCGATCAGAGTATGTGTGGCAGGGGTCAACTCCCGTTGCGAGCTGCATCCGGCGGCGATCACCATCATCAGCGCGAGAGCGAGCGCTCCACTGAAAACCGACATAGTTCTCATTAATCAGTCCCAGTCAAATTCAGCGCCAGCCGAACATTTTCAGGAGCGCCGCCTTCGTGTCTCTGATGTCGGCGGGGTCAAAGACCTGCGCAATGAAGACGAGAGCTATGAACAGCACCGTCAGTCCCATTTTGACCAGCAACGCACTCCCTGTCATCGGCTGGAGGTCCATGCCGAGATACGCCGCCACAACGCACAGTCCCAGGACAAAAACCCTGAGGAGTCGACTCCACTCATACTGCACATGGTACAACCGTTGGGACGGGAAATAAATTCCGGCCGCCATCACGATATAGCTCACAAGCGTGGCTATGGCAGCCCCCGTGATTCCAAGTTTTGGGATGAGGAGAAAATTCACACCCACATTGACGAGTGCCCCAGCCCCTGTCGCATACGGAAGGTACTTTGTTTTCTTTTGCAGATAGACACCGACGACAAAGTTGACATAAGAGCCCGTGAAGACATAGGCGAGCAGAACGATCGGGACTATTCCCAGCCCGCCCCAGAATTTTTCGCCAATGAAGTATCCGCCAAACAGGCGAATCCTCGCGATATCCTCCACAAAGAGAGAACCAACAACAAAAACCAGCATCATCAACCCGACGAAATAGGTAAACACCTTCGAAAAGAGTCTCGGCGCGTCCTCATCTTTGGAGTGTGTGAGGAAGAAGGGTCGCCACGCGTAGTCAAACATCCCAACGACAAGCATCATGAGCACGCCAAGCCTGTGACCAGCCTGATAGATCCCGACGGTGTCGTCGTCGGTGAGAGCCTTCAGGATGGGCCTGTCAATGACTTGAATCGCAATCCCCGCGAGACCGGCTGGTATGTACGGCAAGCCAAAGTGGAGCATTTCTCGATACAGGCGCCGGGAGAAACGAAGCGTGAGGAGTGGATAGACCACAACAACGAGCGCGACAGCTGTAACGAAGGATGCAGCGAGGTTTGCAATGAAGAGCGATTCAAGCTTCAACTCCATCACAACCAGTCCCAGAATGGTGAGAATGATGTTGACGACAATATTGAACAGCCGCAGGCCTGCGAACAGCTTCGCCCGGTTCTCCATCCGAAGATAGGCAAACGGCACGATCGCGATGGCGTCGAAGCATAGTATCCAGGCAGAGTACTGGACAAGATGTGCATTGGCGGATCCGACGCCAATGACCTCGCTGATGCCGGGTGCGAAAACTGTGACAAGGGACGAGAGGACAAGAGAGGTAGCCAACACTGAAAGGAAGGGGACGCTCACCCTCACGCCTTTTTCTCCAAGCTCGGTCGATGATGCGAACCGCATGTACGCCGAATCCATTCCGTAGCCATAGATCACGAATGCGAACGCGATGTATGAGTACACGTAGGAATAGACGCCGAGCTCGGACTTCAGGAGGTAGTTTGTGAGGAAGGGGACGAGCAGAAAATTGAGAAAGCGGCCGACGATCGAGCTCAGCCCGTAGATGGCAGCTTCTTTTCCCAGCTTGAAGATTCGATCGAGCATGGAGGAAGGACAGTGGGTTGAGCGGCGTCAGCTCTTCCCGGCCTCATTCACCAGCATGATAGGGATGTCGTCTTTCACCTGGTAGACGTGTCCGCACGACTTGCATGTGAGTGTTTGTTGCTCGGGTTTGTAGTCGAGATCGCCCTTGCACTTCGGGCAGCACAGGATCTCGAGAAGTTCCGGTTTCAGCATGTTAGTCCTGAGAATTGTTCAGAGCTTCCTGAAGAACCTGCAGAAACATCGCCGGCGCCCTCGTAGGCTTGCCGGTATCTGCATGTAGAAAACTGTGCACCGTGTATCCTTCGACGATCGGATCCTTCTCGTCTCCGCAATAGATCTTGTACTGCAGGCGGATCCGTGCCACAGGCATTTCCGCCAGAGTGGTTTCGATCGTCAGAAGATCGTCATATCGGGCCGAACGGCGGTATTTCGCATACGCTTCAACGACTGCAATGAGGATCCCATGCTTCTCGATTTCGGTGTACGGCATCCCGATCGAACGGAGAAGCTCAGATCGCCCCTCCTCGAAATACTCGAAGTACTTGGCGTAGTACACGAACTTCATTGCGTCGGTATCTGCGTACCGAACGCGTATGTTCATCGAGTTGCTCAGAGTCCGGCTCTGGTCAGCCACACGCTATTCCTTCCATGCCCCCATTTTCGAAAACTTTTCAATACGCTTCTCGACCAGCTTCTCCGGCTTGATCTTCATGAGTCCCTTCAGCTCTTCGAGAAGGATCTTCTTCAATGTTGCAGCCGATCCTTCATGGCTCCGGTGAGCCCCGCCAGGAGGTTCGGGAACGATCCTGTCGATGATCCCCTGCTCGAGAAGATCTGCAGCGGTGAGTTTCAGAGCCTCGGCCGCCTGCTCCTTGTAGTCCCAGCTCCTCCACAGGATTGACGAGCACGATTCAGGGGCAATCACAGAATACCAGGCGTTTTCGAACATCAAGATCCTGTCGCCAACGCCAATCCCAAGCGCTCCGCCCGATGCACCTTCACCGATGATCGCAACAATGATCGGTACGGGGAGGTGCGACATTTCGAACAGATTTCTGGCAATCGCTTCGGCCTGACCCCTCTCCTCCGCTCCCATACCGGGGTAAGCTCCGGGCGTATCGAGGAGGGTAATGACGGGCCGCTTGAATTTTGCAGCCAGGTGCATGAGCCTGAGGGCTTTCCTGTACCCCTCAGGATTTGGCATGCCAAAATTGCGGTAGACGTTCGATTTCGTGTCCCGTCCCTTTTGATGGCCGAGAATCACAACTTTCTGATCGCCAATCTGAGCCAGCCCCCCTACAATCGCCTTGTCATCTCCAAACAGACGGTCGCCATGAAGCTCGACAAAATCTTCGGTCATCAGATGGATGTAGTCGAGCGTGTAGGGCCGGTCCGGATGGCGGGCGAGTTGAACTCGTTGCCAGCGTGTGAGATTGGAGAAAATCGACTCCCGGAGCTGGTCAACCTTGTTTTCAAGTGTTGAGATCTCATCCGCGATATCGAGATTATCCGCGTACTTCCGCATCTCCTCGATCTTCTGCTCAAGCTCGATGATCGGTTTCTCAAACTCCAGTACCATTTTTGCCATAGTCAGCTTCCTTTGTGCCGCGTACCGGTCTAGCGGGCCTGCCGCCACTGCAGCAGAGTCTTCAAGAGAATCTCAAGATCGAGCGCGAGGGTTTGGTTCTTCGCGTAGTACAGATTGTACTGCTCCAACTCCTCTTTCGAAAGTGCACGGTCTGCCTGGAGCTGAACCAGACCGGTCAGTCCGGGCTTCCCAAGGTACAGTGATGCCGGAACGTTTTCCTTTCCTTTATCGGACAGCGTCTGGGAGGCATTCGGCGGACCCACGAGGCTTCGCTCGCCGGAGAGAACCGACGGGAGTCCAAGGATGATGCGCGAATCCGACCTACCAACTCCCGCCTTTCTCAAATATACGAAAGGATAGAGTGAAATCAAAAGAACGCTCGAAAACACGATATCGAAGAGACGTTTGAGAATGCGATTGGCTGACTTTTCGATGTTGTAGGTAATCTGGACGAGCGGGAGTTCGTCGAGCGAATCAATGCTCCCTTTGCCGATAATCACCTCGAGCGTGCTGGGGACGAGATGAAAGTTGACTGATAGCTCCCGGGTTCTTCCAATGACAGAAAGGATATCGCCATAGGAGAGCGTCTGCGGCGCAAAGATCACATTACTGGCGCGGTGTTCCTGAATGACCTTTCCGATATTGTCCGTGCTCCCGACAATGGGAAGTCCGGAGAGTTTCTCTCCGACACGCTTTCTGTTCACGTCGACGAATCCGACGACATCATAGCCATCGCTCACGCGACTTCGCAGACGCCGTAACAATTCCTGAGCTGACTTGTCGGTACCGACAATCAACGTCCTTCGTCCGAGAATACTTCTGCGACCTTCGGACGCGCTCTTGCCCGTCAGTTTCAAGGAAAACCGCCAGAACGGAAGGAAGAGAAGACTCAACAATCCGGAGATCATCGTCATGCCGCGGCTGAACCCGTAGTCCTTGAAGAAGAACACGAGGGCAGAGATAACGACAAAACTGATTCCCGTCGCAACCATCGAACGCGAGACCGACATCCTCCGGTGCGTGTAGACACCCGCCAGGTACAAACTGACCACCACGATGAGTGCCGGCACGGTGTACACAATCGGATAGGCTTCGGCGGGAAGCCTGGAGATCGTACCGAACCAGATCAGCTCAGCGATCAGAAGCGAGAGGTCGACGAGAAGAAAATCAACGAGCGCCACAAGCAACGGTCGGACGAAGGCTTTGACGACCGCCAGGCGCGAGGAGACGGTGATCGCGAACCGGATCAGGAGGGCAAAGAATCTCGAGTTGCTCAGATGCTTCTGGACGAAGAGATGCATTGCCTGATAAAACGTCTTGATCTCGTTCAGATCGCTCCGCTTCGTGCTCTCCCCCTTGTAGTGGATGATTTGTGTTGAGTGGACGTAGTAGTTTTTCCAACCGGCCTGCTGAATCCGGTAGCACCAGTCAAGGTCTTCGCCGTACATGAAGAAGTCTTCGTCGAGTCCTCCCACCTGCTCATACGCCTCCCTCCGGACCATCATGAATGAGCCGCTCACGGCGTCGATTTCGTACGTTTCGTCCGGATTGAGATAGGTCAGGTTGTATTTCCCGAACCAGCGAGAGCGCGGGAAGAGCCCGCTCAGGCCGGTCATCTTCGTCAGCGCCGCCCACGGGCGCGGAAAGCTCCTGCGACAGGCGAGCTGGAAGGTGCCGTCCGGATTGAGGATTTTGCACCCCGCGAGCCCGACATCGGGATTCTCAGCAAAGAACCTGAGCATGACCCTGAGAGTGTCTTCCTGTACGATGGTGTCGGGATTGATGAGGAGAAGGAACTTCCCGCGCGCACGCTTCAGGGCAAGATTATTGGCCCGCGCGAATCCGAGGTTGGTCTTGCTCGCGATGAGATGAACGGACGCGAATCTCCGGCGCACCATTTCAACGCTGCCATCGTCAGAGGCATTGTCGACAACGATGATCTCACCGCGTATGCCCTTCATCGCTTTCTGCAACGAAACGAGCGCGTGGTGCAGAAACTCGCGAACGTTGAAGTTCACGATGATGATGGAGAGAAGCGGGGCAGTATGTCGGGTCCTCGATGTTGCCAAGATGAAGAATCACGCAAAGCCGCTAAAGCGCAAATGTGATGAGAAATCTCATTGATCCTCTTGAAGGCCGTTAACCACTCTTGCAACACCGTTCTTGATCAAATCTTGGCCGAAATTGATCAGGAGGCCAAGTCGTTTATCGGACAGGCGAAGGTATGTCAGAAGCTGTTTTCTGTGAACTGGAGCTAGTTCCTCAACCGATTTAAGTTCAACAATTACCTTGCCCTCAACCAACATGTCAGCTCGATATCCCTCCTCCACCTTCAACGTCTCATACACTATTGGCAAGGTAACCTGACGAGCGACATGGAGACCACGTTTCTTCAGTTCGTATTCGAGCACTGTTTCATACACCGACTCGAACAAGCCAGGACCAAGAGTAACGTGGATCCTATAGGCCGCATCGACTACTTCCTTGGCAATTTCGTTCTCCGTCATGGAGCATTGACCTGGAAAACATGGCTTTTCTGTTTTTGCGACTCGCGTGCCTTACCCCTTCGCGGCTTTGCGTCTTTGCGAGAGTTCACAGACGGCCGAAGATGCTCTTCAGCTTGATCCTCCATACCATCCACACCGCTTCATACACAATGTGCTTCGACATCTTCGAAACGCCAACTCGACGATCGGTAAAGACAATCGGAATCTCGTGAACACGGAACCCCTTCTTCCACGATCGGAAATTCATCTCGATCTGAAATGCATAGCCATTCGAGTGAATTGCGTCGAGGTCAATACTCTCCAAGACCTTGCGGCGGAAACATTTGAAACCACCCGTTGCGTCGCGCACGGGCATGCCTGTAATGATCCGCGTGTACACATTTGCACCATAACTCAGGATGAGGCGGCGCAGAGGCCAGTTGACGACATTGATCCCGGAGATGTATCGCGATCCGATCGACAGGTCATACGTCTGCGCGTCGTCAAGCAGCCGCGGGAGATCCTGCGGATCGTGCGAAAAGTCAGCATCCATTTCAAAGACGAAATCGAAACCGTTCGCAAGGGCGTACTTGAAACCGGCCACGTACGCGGTACCGAGTCCCATCTTCCCGGCCCGCTCGACCAGGTGAATGCGCGGTTCCGTTTTCTGCATTTCCTTTACAAGCTTTGCAGTACCGTCCGGCGAATTGTCATCCACCACGAGAACATTGAAATGCTCCCCCAGCTTCAGAATGACGGGCAGAAGCGTGGGAATATTGTCAGCCTCATTGTAGGTCGGAATGACGACGAGACTTCGTTTCATACATTTCCTCTGCACATAGATACATGGGCAAATATGCCATTTAACTGCCGATCGCCTCGAGCACTGAGTGAGCAATGAAGCGTTGTTGTTCTTCGGTCAATTCGGTGTGCATCGGAAGGGAGAGCACCTCCGCTGCAGCGCGATCAGTCTCCGGGAAGACCTGAACCGGCTTCCCCGGCAATACGTAGGCTTGCTGTACATGAAGCGGGACCGGATAATAGATTGCGTGCGGAATCTTCTTGTGCGCGAGAGCCGCCGCGACTGCATCACGGTTCGGCACACGCAGCGTATACTGATGAAAAATGTGCCGAACATTTGGAGACTCGTAGGGGACCGTCACCGGCTTTCCCTTGAAGAGTTTGTTGTAGAAGTGAGCAGCATTTCTCCTCGCTTCATGCCATTGCTCGAGATATTTCAGTTTCACGTTGAGAATGGCAGCTTGAAGCGTATCGATGCGACTGTTGACGCCAAGAATTTCGTGATAATATCGCTTCTTCGATCCATGAATGATAATCATCCGGAGCTTGGCAGCCAGTTCGTCGTCATTCGTCACAACCATCCCGGCGTCTCCAAACGCACCGAGGTTCTTGCTCGGGAAGAAACTGATACAGCCGATCGTGCCGAGGCCTCCGACTTTTCGGCCTTTGTACTCAGCGCCCATGGCCTGTGCAGTATCTTCGATGACAGGAAGTTGATGTTTCTTCGCAATTTCCATGATTGCATCCATGTCCGCCGGGTGTCCATAGAGGTGGACAGGTAGAATTGCCTTCGTCTTCGGTGTAATCGCGGGAGCGATCGCAGCAGGATCGATGTTGTAGGTTTTTGGATCGATGTCAACATATACCGGTTTTGCGCCGAGAAGAACGATCGTCTCTGTCGTCGCAACGAACGTGAACGGCGTCGTAATCACCTCGTCCCCTGGGCCGATATTCAGGGCCATCATTGCAACCTGGAGGGCATCCGTCCCGGATGCACATCCGATGGCATGCTTCGTGCCTAGGTACCTCGCGGACGCCGCTTCAAACTCTCCCACCTCTTTCCCCAGGATATACATCCCCGAATCGAGGACTTTATGGATTGCTTCATCGATTTCCGGTTTGATTTTCTTGTACTGCGAAATCAGGTCGACCATCTGGATATTGAGCGGGTTCATATCACGTGTGTCCTTTTCCCATTGTCATGACGTAAAATGTATTGAAAAGTATCTTCAAATCCATCCGCCAGGACATGTTCTCTATGTAGAAGAGATCGTACTTCAACTTCACTTTCACGTCCTCGATAGATTCGTCGTACTTGTGTTTTACCTGTGCCCACCCCGTGATGCCAGGCCGGACTCTCAGGCGGCGTTTGTAGAGGGGCAGCTCTGCCGCAAGCCTTTCGACAAAGAACGCTCGCTCGGGACGCGGGCCGACGAGGCTCATGTCACCAAGCAACACGTTGATGAATTGCGGCACTTCATCGATGTGGAGCCGGCGAATGATTCTTCCGACCCGAGTCACACGCGGATCCTTCTTCACGGCCCATACCGGACCTGATTTATTCTCGGCGTCCGCGATCATGGAACGGAACTTGAAAATCCTGAAGGGCTTGCCGTTCTTTCCTAGTCGCTCCTGTCTATACAGCACGGGGCCGCGTGAGTCCAGCCTGATGAGCCCCGCAACCAGCAACCAGAATGGAAGCCCAATGCCAAGAATGAGGAACGAGACTGTAAAGTCCACAAGCCGCTTGAGCGATTCCTCCCAGGGCTTCATGATCTGGGGCGTGACCTCGATAAGCGGAACACCGTAGATGGAACTGATCCGGGCCTGTCCGCTTACGATGTCGTAGAGATCCGCCATCATCTTGAGCCCGATCTCAAATCCGTTGCACTCGTTAATGATGTGAATCAGCTTATCATGTTCCGATGACTCCAGCCCTACAAGCACCTCCTGCACTTGGTGCTCCCGAACGAGGCTTGAGAGCTGATCAAGATGTCCCACGAGCGGAATCTGCCTGTATTCAAGCCGTTTGCCCCGCTTCCCGGTCCTTCCCCTCCCGGCATCGACAAAACCCACAAGCTTGTAGCCGAGCGCCGGGTACTTGATCACCATGTCACAGAGCTCTTTCGCCTTTTCCGACCATCCGACGATGAGCGTATTCCGGGCACCAATGCCGGACTCGAGGAGGCGCTTCTGAGTCGCCCGCAACACGAGCCGCCCGACGCTCACAAAGCCGATCATGACAAGCCAGTATACTCCAATGAGTGTCCGCGTACCCGCCTGCGTGCTTGTCGCTTCGTCGTCAAGGAAAATCAGGAAGAAGAGAACAATCACTCCTGCTGTAATGATCCGAAAGAGTGTCACAAGTTCATCGAGGCGCGACTGCGCATACCACGATCTATAGAGTCCAAAGAACGCGAACAGAAGCAGCCAGTATACATAGATGGCCAGCATCGGCAGCACCAGTTCCGGCTCGATCGGATACATGAACCAGCCGCTTCGCACCCTCAACAGGTAGTACACGTAGTACGCCAGGTTGACGGTGAGAAAATCCAGCGCCAGGAGGAGTATTCGTTCTGTACGTTTCGACATAGGTTTGTGACTCTATCAATCTCTCTGAAACGGGAAGGCACGTGCGCGCGGAGTGACCGTTCGGCTCACAAGATCGCGTTTATTTCCTCAGGAGCTCATCATACACAGCAACCGTTTCAGCCGCCGTCTTCTCCCAGGAAAATCGATTCAGGTTACCTTCCCCCTTTTTCCGCAGTTCGCTTCTCAGCGATGAGCTAAGCGCGACCGCCGCGATCTTCTCCGCCATATCTGGTACGGAGAACGGATCAAATGTTATTGCGGCATCGCCCGCGACCTCCGGCAGAGAAGCCGCGTTTGAACAGACAACCGGAAGTCCGCGTGACATCGCTTCCAGGACGGGCAATCCAAATCCCTCGTAGAATGAAGGGAACACCATGAATTCCGCTCTCTTCAAAATCTCAGTCAGCGTTTGACGCTCAACGTACCCGGTCCATACAATCTCGCCGCTGCCGACCAGATCCTTTGCAGGGTCGTCTTTCATCGGAAATGGATGTCCGATGAGCACAAGCCGCTGTGGAATGTGGTGACGTCGCTTCGCCTCCCCGTACGCTGCCAGAAGCCTTGGAATGTTTTTGTTCGGGTACGTCGCGCTGAAGGCGACCATGTACGGCTCCTTCATCCATCCCATGCCAGCATCCGCTCGAGCTGAGGCTGCAGACACCGGCTGAACAGCTTCTCGCTCTGTCGCCAGATATGTCACAGTGACCTTTTCAGCAGGGATCCTGTACGCCGACAGGATCTCCCTTCGCGAGAACTCCGAAATCGTAATGACCTTGTCTGTGCGCAACACGGATTGCTTCACCGTCAACTTCAGCATGAGCCGCCTCGCGAGCGGCATGAGGTGGCCGAACGCAAGAAAATTCAGGTCGGGCACGGTGACGATCGTTGGACACGCCAAACGCACCGGCGACGTGTATCCGAGAGAATGAAGCAGATCGATGCGATGTTCCTTCAAATTCTCGCGAAGCCGAAAGTGTTCATAGAGAAACCTCTTTCCGCGGCTAACGGCATTCACTGGACACACCACCCTCGCAAAGCCGGATTCAATGGAAGGCGCCCAGTCTGCTGACTCACGGTTCAGGAAGAGGACGAACTCATACGCCGGCTGGATCTTGCGAAGCCCCTGGAGCAGCCCCCGCGCGTAGGTCTCTGTGCCCCCCACTTCCCTGGGTATCATAAAGAGCAGATTCAGGCCGATTCTCATGCGCCGCCTTCCGCTGACCCGGTGAAGGTAAGTCCGGCGCGACGCAAGACTTCCCGAATCTTCCCGGTGACCTGAGGTTGCGTGTATTCTCTTTCAACAAGCGTTCTCGCCCTTTGCCCCATCGCTGAAAGCACGGCGTGTCCTCCAGCGGCAGCTTCCTGCATAACCTGCACTGCCTTCTCCCGGTCGCCGGGACGCACATGCCATCCGACACGGGCCTCCTCAACGACCTGCGCCAGCTCCGAATCCCTGTCGGCGATTGCGATGATCGGCTTCCCCGCTCCCAGGATATTGTACATTCTGCTCGGGACCGAGACCCCAGACATCCCCTCCACAAACGAAACCAGGGCTACATCGCATGCATTCAGAGATTCTGCCAGAGACGCGCGAGGTTGAGGCGGCAGAATCGTGACATTCTTTAGTCCCTGTTCCCGAACTTCTCTTCTGAGCCAGGGCTCTTTCGCGCCCGTACCAATGACAAGGAAGTGGATAGATGGGTTCGCCTGAAGAGCCCGCGCACTCTCGACGAGAATTTCGAGATCGTGCGTTCGCCCCATGTTGCCGGAGTACTGGATCACAAACTTATCCATCAAACCCAACCTCCCGAGCAACGCGTTTTCGCGCTTCTCAAGCGGCATGATGTGATCGGTATCTGCCCAGTTGGTGATGATCGAAATAGCCTCCGCCCGAGCCTGAAGTTTGCCCTCCACAAGACGACGCATATCCCTCCCCAGCACGAGGATGTGATCCACCTTCCGATACAAGTACCGATGGAACCTGTCAATCATCCTTACCGCACCTGAACTCTTCCGCAAGATTCCCGCGGCGATCATCGCTTCCGGGTACACGTCCTCAATGCGCAAGACCAGTTTTGTGCCCCTCAATTTGCAGGCAAGGAATGCGACGAATGGGAGCGACGGCGGATTGGTAACGACAAGCACAATGTCGTTTCGCCGGATCTTCATCACCGCGTTGAAAAACAGCGATATGCTGATGGTCGAGAGATTCAGAAACCGGAAGAATAAGACATCCTTATTTAACGTCGTCGCAGCACAGCGATGGATGTGAACATTGTTCACGACTTCATCTTCCGGTGCCCGCGTCCCACGAGCCCTGTATGTCGGCTGCGCAGAAAGGACTTCCACGTTGCACTGAGAAGCGAGGGCTTCTGCGGTCCGCGTGATGTAGTACCCCGTTGCCGAATCTTCGGGATAGTACAACTCAGAAAGAATCCAAAGACGATTGTGTCGAGTACTCACGTTTGGTCACCGCACGAACGAATGCATATATCCGGCAACTTCGTCCAGCGTGACGCTTCGAAATGCCAGGAGAAATATCACATACAGTACTGCCCCGAGAGCAAGAGCGACGAACAGATTCATCGGCACCAGGAAGAGCGCCGTCCCCATAAGAATCGCTGCCAGCAATGGCCGCGCGGTCATCCGCAGGATGGAGACCACAGCGATCGTCTTACTGGAGGCTACAAAGTACGCCAAGAGTGCGAACTCAGAGACAATGCCCACAACGCTCGGAGCAATGAGACCGAGAACCGGAACAAGGGCAAGATTCCCGAGGACTGTCAGTGATCCTGCGACCACGTATCCCATCAGATATCCCCGCTGGCTATTCGATGCGATGAGAGCATTTTCGAACACGACGCGGTACATCACAAACACGACAGTCCAGATCGAAAGCTGAAAGACGATGACTCCCTCCAGGTATTCCGGTGCGTACAAGAGACCGATGATTTGCGAGGCCAGAACCGTACCTCCAACGCCCGTCGGGAGAGCCACGAGGATGAACAACCGAAGCAGTCTCTGCAGCGAGTCGTTGAATTCGGTTCCGGGTTCTCCGTACGACCGGGCGAGGAGTGGCAACACCGCGTTTGACGCAGCAACGACTGCAAAGGCCCAGATGAACAGCACGATTTTGTACGACGCGGAGAAGAGACCCACGATCTGATCAGTCAGGAAGAGGCCGAGCGCGATCGTCCCAAAGTTGTAGTTGATTTGAGTGATGAATGAACCGGCGGCCAGGGGAACGGCCGCTGACAGGATCTTCACTAGCTCCAACCTGCTGGTACCCCTCCAGGAAGCCTTACACTTTTTCACATACACCGCAAAAAGGACGGCCGCTGCGACACAAATGCCCAACACATAGTACGCCGCGGCAACAGTCAGGTGATCCACATCCTTCACAAAAAGATAGACCAGCAAAGCAAACACGAGTCCTTTCAGCACCCTTCCGGCTCCCACGTACTCCATCTGCTCCACTCCCTGGAACACCCATTCGAAGAGAATCGCTGACGGAAAGAGAGCAAGTCCGAACACAAGCATGAGCATTTGTACGTCAGCCGGCTTTCCCGAGAACACTGCAAATATGACAAGCAGGCCAAAGCTTCCAAGAGCCAATACCATTCTCAGGATCGTGATATCACGGACGCGTAAAGAGATTTCATCAGTGCCCTGTGCGATCGCACGGGTACCCAGGGTCTGGAGGCCGAAATCTGCGAGGTAGAGAAAATAGAGTCCGACAACCTGCGCGAATGAGAATTTGCCAAAACCTTCCGGGCCGAAGCGCGAGGCGATGGTGACAAAGCCGAGCAGAATGAAGAGCTGACCGATGACGTTTGAAAGGAACAGAGAGAGGAAATTCTTCGTGAGCTGCTTCGCGTTCAAAGGTGTTCCTCCTCCTTCCGGAGAAGGGCCAAAGCATAGTCAACCCGAGGTCCGAGTGCAGTCATGCGAGTGCGACTCTTTCTGTTGAATGACGCAACTCAGAGAAATTACCGTTTGAAAGAACCACCAGCATCGCTGCTTCGAACCAGAAAACCTCCAGGTACCAAAGATCAATCGTCGTCAGCAGAAGCAGGAAACTCGCCGTGCTCCAAATGTAGACCCGCACCAGAGGATTATGTGCAAGGTTCGTTCGCGCCCGCCGGAAAATGTTCCTCAGAAAGAACAGAAACGGAATGATCCCGACAATTCCGACATCTGTCAGGATGGTGAGCCAGATGTTCAGCGGAGTTGCGAGCACCATTCGCTCCAGCCCCCCGTAAATAGGGTACAGGAATCCATAGTAACCCGGACCCACACCGATCAGCGGAGCCTTCAGGAAAACCATAATGCCGACATAGACGCGAAACAGCCGATCGAGCGTAGAGACATCGCTAAAACTGAACACACGGTCAAGCCGGCCGAGCAGCAGACCACCCACAGGAGTCAGGAGAATCAATCCCAGACAGAGCAGGCTGAAGAAGAGAATGCCGACCACGACGCGCGATCCTCTGAAGGTCGTTCCGACGAGCACCGCCATGAGGATGGCGGACGCAAAGATCGCAGTCAGGGAGAAATTGAAAAGTATTGCGAGAACGTATATTCCTACAAGCGCAAGGTGGAACGGTCTGTTGACGATCACGACATTCTGCATGTAGGAAAGAATGACCTTCAGAAACAGAGGAACGAGAAAGAAACCGAAGGCGGATGGTTCCTGGAATATTGCAGCCGATCTGTACAGTCGCGTCTTGCCAAATCCGAAGAAAGTCGATCCCATCTTGAATGTCTCATTCGTGCCTTCGATGCCGATGAGCCCACCCCACGAGAACACTGCCGCTGTGATGTACTGAACGATCCCAAAAAGAGCGATGACCGCCCCGATCATGATCTGGACCACGAAGATCCGTCTGAGCGTTGCGCTGTCAGCATCAGCCAGGAAGTTGACAAACAGGCCATAAACGACCATAACATAGAGAACACGTGTGAGCGTGGTAATGGCACGGTCACCGGGAGATCGCCCCAGCAAGGTTACCGAGTGGTCTGTGAGCACGATGAGGAGCGTTCCGGCGATGTACGCGGCAACAAAGAAAAGAAGCGACGCGTGGGAACTGTCGAGCCAGAACCGGAATCCGCTATGAAAGAACTGAACCAGGAACAACATGAGCATCAGTCCTATGACCCAGAGCGCCGGCCAGTCGCGCGTGGTCACAAGGGCGAACATATAGAACGGGCTCACGAAGAGATACACGTAGATCATCCACTCCTTGAGAGGGACGTCAAAGAGCGATACAGCAGGTCGATATGGTGAAGCATGCGCAGTCACGGCGTGCGACACACCAGCTCTACTTGAACCAGTTGCGGGGATTGAGGCCGGTGCGGATCTGCCGCATCTTTTCCCGATCGTGCTCGAGAGCGCTTTGTTTCGCTCTATCCAGATAGTCTACAAAAAACGTTAGAAGGGCGCCGATGAAGATGCTTGCGACAAAGACGATGCCCGTGATGAGAAATCGCCTCGGCTTGGAGGCCTTTTCGGGTGGGATCGCCGTGTCCAGGACAAGCATTGAGGGCGTATCCCGCTGTTCTTCAATTTTTGCCTGTTCGTACAGCGGAAGGATAAGCTCAAGGATCTTTCCCTGCAGTTCCACCTCTCTGAAGAGCCTGAAGTACTGTACTCCAAGTTCCGGCGCTCTGTCGAACGGCGGAAAAATCTGAAATTCCCCCTTTCTGGCCACATCGCCCGCCTGAAGCGTCGTCATTTGCTTCCTCAGTGCATTGATCTCAATCTTCATCCGTTCGCGAAGCTCGTTGTCCGGCGTCGTTGTGGTCGAGAGAATCCCCAGCTGAATCTCTCGCAGTGCAATCTGCGACTGAACCTCGGCGGCAGCTTCGATCCCCGCTTTGAGCTGTTCAGGGACAGAATAGATCCCTGTCTTCTTCTGGAAGATCTTGAGGCTATCTTCAGCGTTCTTGAGATCGGTCAGATTTTGCCGGTACCGATGTTCCAGGAATTGTCGGTTGCTGCGGGCTTCTGCCGTCGACATTTCCAGATAAATCTTGTCGAGCATCTCGACAAAGTAGTTCGCCATTTCCGCAACGCGGATCCGGTCAGTATCATAAACAATGATCTCCAGCGTCACGTCTTCTTTGCCAAGCGCTATCGTGATATTCTCTTCGAGTTCCTTCATCGCATCGTACCGGGTGGACGCCTTGTAGACTTCCATCAGGTTGAAGCGATCAATGACCGCATCGTAGCAGCGCCGGCTTTTGAGAATCGCCTGATATTGCAGTAACTCGTCAGAGACCGGTCCGCCAAGTCCCAGACTGCGAAGCGACGAGGCTGCACCGGTCCGAAGCATCGAACTCAGCATGCCAAGGTTTGTTTTCTGTTTCGGCGGCATGATCACTGTCGTGGCTTTATACCACCTTGACATAATGAGAAACAACACGATCGCGGCAAGCACGACGCTCGCTGCAATGAACTTGAATACGAACTTCCTGTGCTTGGTGATCACAACCAGATAGTCGAGAACGTTCACGGTTCTGAGCTCACTCTGGTGTTCGGTACGTGACTGGTCACCGCTCGTCATGTGGTAGATCCTCCTTAAACACAATTCTGTTGCGAAACATCCGACGCCGTTGTCTCCGCCCAGCGGAGCGGTCCGCTATCGAAGCACCTGTATGGCAATGAGGACTGTCGTCGCCACCGAGGCAATCACGGTGAGGTATTCACGAAGAGTCTGCGACTTCTGGCGGCTATCGAGAACGACATCTTTCGGCACGTAGATCTGATCCCCCGCCTCAATTGTCGTATCACCGGGATCGGTCCATTCCAGCGTCGCCTTCTTGATCACCTTCGTGTCGCCTGAAAGTGCGTACTCTGAGTACCCACCAGCCTTGTCAATGTAGTGCCCGACCTTCATTCCCGGCACAAACGGGAGATAGCCGGGATTCTGAACCTGACCGTGAACAAGCACGGTCTGATTGTTCGACGGCACAAAAATGAGGTCTTCGTTCTTCAGAATGACATCCTGCGTTGTGTCACGTCCATGAACGAGCTTGACGAAGTCAACAACGACAGGTTGTCGCGATGTGCGAAGATCGAGGTAGAAATATGCGCTGTCCCCCATGGTCAGCTGTTGGGAACGCAGGTTCCTCAGCAATGAAAGCTGCGGTCCGAACAGTTCCTGCCCCTGCTCCTCACGCCGAAGGATGATAGCGCCGCTGAGCAGCGCGTCAGACTTGAAGCCTCCTGCTTCCGCCAGGACCTTTGAAAGCTTCGTACCGTGACGAAGAATCGGATACATGCCCGGCTTCTTCACCTGCCCTGCGATGGTCACGGAGTAGACACCAGTTTCGTCCGGCAAAAGTGGTACAGTGATCCGGTCGCCCCGCTGGAGCACGAGGTCGGGTGCACTGCCCGCTTGAATTGACTTCAGATTCACTCTGATGAGTGCTGCTTCTTCTCCTCTTTCGTTCAGCCGCTGGACGGTTACGTGCTCGAGATCTGCACCGAGCGCTGCTCCCTGGGCAATTTGGACGAGAGTATTGACGTTGTCTCCTTCGACCCATTCATAATGGCCAGGTGCATTAACAGCGCCAAAGACGCCGACAGAATACCGCGTCAGATCTCTGGGCGGAATGAGAACGATATCCCCGTCAACCAGAAATGGATTATGTTCATCCTGGCCGGTCGCGTAGAATTTCAGCAAGTCCACCTTCATACTGTCGCCGTTCCTTCGCATCAAAAGAATGTTCCTGAGCGAGGCCCGGTCATAGATCTCTTCGATCTGCGCGATCTTCGGCGGATTTACGTACTCATCCTTCATCGCCTCAGGCGTTCCCAAGGCCGATGGTTGCACGTTGATGTTGGGGCGCGACGATTCGACGTTGGCCCCGAGAAGAAGGAGTTTCTCCACTCTGTCCACCGAGGTTACGGTGTATTGACCCTGACGAAGTACCGAACCCCTCAGCGTCACGATGATGCTTCGAGGCTTCAGCAGAGTGAAGGTCACATCGTCCGTCAGATATTTGGTCTTCACTTTCTTCTGGATCCGGCTTTTCGCTTCCGACAGCTTCACGCCGGCGACTGCAACTTCTCCGACGGTTGGAATAATCACTGTCCCTTCCGGCGTAACCGTCAAAGGATATGAGACTCCAAACGGACCCCAAATGCCTAGCTGGAACAGGTCAAAAGGACCAACGATGTATCGGTCCGCATTGACGGGTCCTTCCATTGGGACTGCCGTGATTCTGGCGGAGAGATCCTCCTTCGTTAACGCGGTTGCATTTTGCTGGAGGTCGAGAATCTTCTCGCGTGTCGGGACCGTCTCCCGAACCTGAGCCGTCGCGGCAACACTAACGAGCAGCGTGATCGAGATGAGTTTCCGTATGGGCAAAATTGTCATGAGCGGTTCTCCTTAAATCTGACTCATAAGCACATCAACAATCCTGTTGGCCGATGATCCATCCCAGAGCTCGGGCACGTTCCCTTTCTTCCCGTTGCCCGCGAAGACGGCTTCGCTGAGCTGCACGATCTTTCCGACATCGAGTCCGCAGAGGACGTTCGTCCCAATTTCACACGTGATCGGCCGCTCGGTATTTTCACGCATCGTCAGGCACGGCACTCCCAGGTAGGTCGTCTCCTCCTGCACTCCGCCTGAATCGGTCAGGACAAGTTGCGCGTTATCCATCAGGTTCAGGAAATCGAGGTATCCGATCGGCTCGACCATTTTGAGTCCCGCCAGGGATGCCGCCTTTACCGCCAATCCGTGTTGAGCAAGCATCTTCGTCGTTCGGGGATGGACCGGGAACACAATTTCGGAGTGCGGTGCTATCTTTTCAAAGATGGTCAGGATCTTTTCCAATCCGTCAACCGCATCGACATTGCTGGGACGATGCAAGGTTACAAGTGTAAATCGACGCGGAGTCAAGCCGAGCTGTTTCATCGTGTTCGATCCCCGGGCCTTTTCACGATAATGAATCAGAGAGTCGATCATGACATTGCCGACAAAATGTGTCTTCGCCTCGGCGACTCCTTCCCGCCGCAGATGCGCCAAACCGCTGGGCTCAGACACAAAAAGCAAATCGGCCACTGCGTCGGTGAGAAGGCGATTGATCTCTTCCGGCATCGAGCGGTCGCCGCTGCGTAAGCCGGCCTCAACATGGGCCACACGGATACCCATTTTCACGCTGACGAGGCTGCAGGCAACGGTTGAGTTGACATCGCCGACGACGATGACGAGATCGGGCCGGACAGCGGCAAGGACCTTTTCAAGCTCCACCATGATCCGGGCAGTCTGTTCGGCATGCGACCCCGAGCCCACACCCAGATAGTAGTCTGGCTGCGGGAGTTCCAAATCGTCGAAGAAGATCTTCGACATCGCCTTGTCATAGTGCTGGCCTGTGTGCACGATGAGATGTCGTACACGGTCAGTGTACCGCTGAAAGGCCTTGTGCAACGGAGCCACCTTCATGAAATTAGGCCGGGCTCCAACGACGCTGATGACAGTTTTCAAGAGAAGCACGAGAAGCAGTTAATTGGTTAATTGGTGAATGGTTATTTATTTGTAAGCTATCCAATCACCCAATGGCCCGATGACTCAATCGCCAAATGACCCGATCACTCTAGCTCTCTTCCCTGATACATCTGCCGATAGTACTCTTTGTACTCTCCACTCACAATTCGTTGCCACCATGCGGCGTTCTCGCGGTACCAGGAAATTGTGGACTCGATTCCCTTCTCAAATGAAACCGTCGGATGCCATCCGAGCTCGCGCTCGATTTTCCGGGCATCAATTGCGTACCGTCGGTCATGGCCGGGGCGGTCTTTCACGTACGTGATGAGCGATTCGGGCTTTCCGAGCGACTTCAGGATCAGTTTTACCACATCAATGTTCTTACGCTCGGAATCACCGCCGACGTTGTAAACCTGTCCCGGAACTCCCTTCTGAATCACCGCATCAATTGCCGCACAATGGTCGTTGACGTGGATCCAGTCACGCACATTTCCGCCATCCCCATATACCGGCAGCGGCTTGTCGTTCATCGCGTTGGCGATCATCAGGGGAATGAGCTTTTCCGGGAACTGGTACGGGCCATAATTGTTCGAGCAGCGCGTGACGACGACGGGGAGGTTGAATGTATGCTGGTATGCCAGCGCGAGCATATCCGCCGAGGCCTTGCTCGCCGCGTACGGGCTGTTCGGATGCAAGGAGGAGGTTTCGGAGAACTTCCCCTCGGACCCCAGCGAACCGTACACTTCATCCGTCGAAACGTGAACGAACTTTAACAGGGGGTGATCTTTCGCCGCCTCGAGCAATACTGTCGTCCCCATGACATTCGTCCGGACGAACTCAGATGCACCGAGAATACTCCGATCCACATGCGATTCGGCAGCGAAATGTACGACAACGTGAATATCACGATCCCGCAGGAGCGAACGGACCAGCTCTGCATCGCAGATGTCGCCGTGAACGAATGTGTAGCGCCGATCTTTCTCGACGGACCGCAGGTTTTCGAGATTGCCGGCATACGTCAGCTTGTCCAGATTCACAATCTGGCAATCGGGGAATTTCGCCAACATGTAAAGGACGAAATTACTGCCGATAAAGCCTGCTCCGCCTGTGACCAGAATGTTCATGGTATAGTTTGCAGTATTGAGTTTGGAGTTGCGGACAGACTGTTCCAAGTCAAAGTTACAGGTTACAGGTTGGAGACTTCCGGTCCAGCCTTCACATTCCCCTTCTGCCTTCCACTCGACTCTCCCTCGACTCGGCCCTTCGGGCCTCGCTCGGGATCGCTCAGGGCAAGCTTTCCTCTCTCACCTGCTTTCTGCTTTCTGCCTTCCTACTTCTCACGTCTAACGTCTTCCGTCCAACTAATCGAGTCTAAAAAGTGTTTCTGGATCATCTTCATACCTGATCTCATCGATTTCCGACTTCCGTCCAACGCCGCCGTACAGGCTGTTGGGAAAATTGAGCGACCACCCTGGCACACCCCCGATGTTTTTGTACGCGTGGACAACTCCTGCCGGGATAATGATTGCGACTGCTCGCTTCTCTCCCGCCTCAAGGACCATCCTTCTGCCAAAACTCGGCGAGCCGGAACGATTGTCCCAAAGGTAGATCCGAAACGTCGACGGTCCGAAGAAACAGAAACAGTCACCCTGGGAACGATGTTCATGCGGACCCCTAGCCATCCCAGGCTTCGTCTCCGAGACATACCCCATTGCCGGAAATGCTGCCGGATCGATTTCATCGGACCTGAACAGCTCAGAGAGCCAACCTCTTTGGTCGGCATGCCGGCGAAGATCTTTGATAACCACACCCTCAATTTGCCCGTGGCTGAAAGTCACTTATGCTCCTGTGCAAGGCTTAAAATGTACAGAACAATGCCCGAAGAAAAAAGGCAGAAGAGCTTGTGCGTAATGTGAAACAAAATGACGAGCAGCGAGACGGATTGCGATTTGAGCGTGCCGCTATTGCAGTATCAAGAGGTAGGTAGGTTAGATCCCGGCGTTGTTGTCAGTGCATCGAAAACGTACTGAAATTTCCCCCAAGTGTCAACCAGTTGAGCACGTGTCACATCCGCTCGGGAGCTGAAATGCCCAGTATTTTGAACCCGTTTGAGAGCACGTTTTTCGTTGCCTGGCAGAGGGCCAGCCTCGCCTGCGAAACGTCACGCTCCGGTATGACGACGCGGTGCTCGTGGTAGAACTTGTGGAACACTGTGGCAACATCGTGCAGATAGGTCGTAAGTCGTTGCGGCTCGAATCCGAAGCAAGCCGATTCGATGACCTCGGGGAAGTCCAGCAGGAGCTTGATGAGGGCCACCTCTTCCGGCTGCACGAGCGCTTCAAGCTTCACTCCCACACCATGTTGCACAGCCGAATTCAGCAAGCCTTCCGTTTCAGCGAAGCGGAGAATGCTGGCTATGCGGGCATGGGCATACTGGACATAGTACACCGGATTCTTCTCGGATTGCTCCAGCGCCAGATTCAGGTCAAACTCGAGGTGCGTAGAAACACCCCGCATGAGAAAGAAGAACCTCACCGCGTCCGATCCCACTTCGTCGATCAACTCGTCGAGCGTCACAAAGTTCGCCGACCTCTTCGACATCTTCACCTGTTGCCCATCCCTCATCAGCGTGACGAACTGATGAATCACAACCTTCACCTTTTCCGGATCATAGCCGAGCGCCTTCACGCCTGCAAGAACGTCCGGAATGGTAGCAATATGGTCAGCTCCGAACACATCAACGATGAGCTCGAATCCTCTGCGGAATTTCTCACGGTGATATGCAATGTCGGGGAGGCGATAGGTCGGTTCACCGGTACTCTTGATCATCACCCGGTCCTGATCCAGTCCCAGCGCCGTAGCTTTCAGCCACACCGCCCCATCCTTGTCGTAGGCAAGGTCTTTCCGCCTGAACTCTGCCACCACGTCGTCAATCAGGCCTTGCTTATACAACGAATCCTCATTGAAGAACACGTCGAAATGCACGCCCATGCGACCGAGTACCTTTTTGATCGCCACGAAAAGCGCCGCTTCGGCGAAGGATTTCGACTGTTCGATGGCTTGCTCGCGGTCAATCGTGCAAAGAGCATCACCCCGGTCGTTTTTCAGCGTGGCGGCGATCTCTCTGATGTAGTCCCCCTGGTAGCCATCCTCCGGGAACGAGTACGAAGCGTCGAACAATTGGCGGTACCGAGCATAGGTCGACTCCGCCAGCATGCGCATCTGGCGACCCGCATTGTTGTAATAGTATTCGCGGGTCACGTCGTGATTTGTCCATTCCAGCAGATTCGCGAGCGTGTCGCCGATCGCGGCTTGACGGCCATGGCCGACGCTGAGCGGACCTGTCGGATTCGCGCTGACGAATTCGACCTGCGTCTTCTTCTTTCTTCCGACGTCTGATCGTCCGAAGGCATCTCCCTGTCCAAGAATGTCTGCGACCTGCCGGTTGAAGAACTTCTCCGTGAACCGGAAGTTGATGAATCCCGGGCCGGCGATTTCGACCTTCGACACGTAGGCCGGATCGACGGCGAGCGCCGCGACAATCTCCTGCGCGAGTGCCCTCGGATTTTTCCCGAGCGATTTCGCGAGAAGCATCGCAATGTTAGTCGTGAGATCGCCATGCGCTTCCACACGCGGCTTCTCAAATGTCAGTTTTGCCGCTTCGACGACGTGAAGTGAGGCGAGCGCGGCTGAGACTTTTTCAGTGAGGTACTTTTTCATCAGTGAACACACATGTTACGATCGTGACTGCTTCGTGCGACGAACAGGAGCTTTGCGTAGACGTTTCTTCGCCGTTGACGATTCAGCGGTGCGAGCCGGCGGCGTATCCTCAACGGTCGTCATGACCGCGTCTCCCCAAAGCCGCTCAAGGTTGTAAAACGATCTGACTTCCTTCTTGAAGACATGGACGACAACATCGACGTAATCAAGGATCACCCACGACAGAGCTGAAAAGCCCTCCGATTGCCAGAGATGGGCACCGATCCCCGCTGTGCCGTGACGCACCGCCTCAGCTATTGCCTTCACCTGCGTATCGGAGTCTGCCGAACAAAGGACGAAGAAATCCGCGGGCGCGCTCAGCTTGCGGAGATCCATCAGAAGGACATCCGATGCCTTCTTCGTGAGCACAAATTCCGCAATACGCTTGGCGAGCATTCGTGAAGTCAAGATCAATTCCTCCGACTTGTTACTGGAGTGGTTTAAGGGAGCGAAAATCCTTGCCAATGACAACCGACACGTCCAGATAGGCGGTCTTGTCGATTTGCTGCGTTACACGTTCCTTTGGAATTCCCAGCGCTTCGGCGACCTGCTGCGCAGCCAGCAGATTTCCGGCGCGGTCTATCACACGCGTTAGTTCGACCGGAGAATCCTTGTAGTTGCCCATTTCCACAACATCAAATCCACGTGACCGGAGATAGTCCGTGAACCTTTGACTCAGCTTCGGCGTTCCTGTTCCGTTGAGCACATCGAGCTGGATCGTATGGACTTTTCCCCCTTGCATAATCTGAGGCTGATCGGGCGTGTCGAGGAATGTCCGATGCACAAACGACCAGACAAGAAACAGAACCACGGTCGCGAACACGACAATAAGCCCGTACGATCCGATCACTTTCCAACTGATGGATTTGTGACGGCGCCGAGGCGTCGGCTCATCCGCACCCGGCGGATCGCGACGCTGAAGCTCCGGAACTCCTTGTTCCGGCTGTTCCATTTCTGTCATAAGCCGAGGGCACAAAAAAACCGAGCGCTCCTCCGGCATGCCGGATTCATGACGCTCGGTAAGAAAGTAATGCTACGGTTCAATGGCCAACGCTAGTGTGAAACGTCCTGGTAACGATCGATGCCATCGAAGAAATTGTTTCCGTACCGATATCCGTACCCCATGAAATAGGTCGGGGGCAGCTGAAAATACTGAATCTGGAACAACGCGTTCTTCCACGGACGATAGTTGAGCTCTGCACGGTTGAGGAATAATCCGTTCAGGCTGCTCTGATCCTGCTTGCCGAATGTGTTGTACGGCGAAGCCATCAGACTGATATCGGCCTGGATGTCCAGATCGTCTGAAAACTTGTACATGAGACTGTTCGTGTAGACGCCCATGGAAAGCCCCTGCCCGCCACCGGTGAGGTACGAGAGCGAGAAGCTATGTCTCATGCTGAAATTGTTCGGGTTGAAGAGCGCGGAGAGGAAACTCTCACCTGCAGGGCGAAGCAGAGATCCGGAAATCTTCTCCCGTGGTTCAACGCTCGGTTTGAACTGCGCAGAGGCGACTGATACCAACAACGCGGCAAACACCAATCCACCATACACCATCTTCCTCATTGCATTTCCTCCAAAACAGTGACCAAATCCGAAAGAATGATACTCAAATGTGGAGTGATTGTCAAGACGAGGAGTCGAGGTCCCCGTCCACCAACTTCAGTGCGCACGCGTCAGAAGAATCTGTTGTGCCTGCTCAAGTTGTTCGTACGTGTTGATACCGTGGATTTCGTCAACAGATCCCGCAACAAGCGCTGAGACGTTCCCCTGATTCTTCCAAAACACTTCAAACACATCCGTCAGGTAATATTCCTTCTGAGCGTTGTCCGGGGTAATACTCTGAAGCGCCTGAAAGAGCTTCTCTTTGTCAAATACGTAGATCCCGGAGTTCATTTCCTTGATGGCCCGCTCCGAGTCTGTGGCATCCCGATGCTCCACAATCCTTTTGACGTATCCATCGGCATTTCGGATCACTCTCCCATACCCCGTTGGGTCATCCATAATGGCGGTGAGTATGGTCGCTACCGCTCCCGTAGAACGGTGGTGGGAAATGAGGCTCTCCATGGTGTGTTTCGTCAACAGCGGCACGTCACCCGAAAGGACGACCACATCGCCTCGAAAACCCTGCAATCCCGGACCGGCTTGCATAACGGCATGTCCTGTCCCCAGCTGCTCGGCCTGCACAGCGCAGGAGACGTGGGGGTGACTTTTGCCGAGGTAGTCAATTACAAGCTGCCGCTGATGTCCAACAATGACAATGACCGGTTCAGTACCAAGGTCCAGAGCCAGATCGACAACATAGTGGATCATCGGCTTGCCATCGAGGTCGTAGAGAACCTTGGCCCGGGTTGGATCTTTCATCCTCTTTCCCTGACCCGCCGCCATAATCACGGAAGCGATCGGACGATTAAGACTGCCTGCGGACGCGTTCGCCATTCCTGATTCACTCCTGCAGCATCTTCAGAACCTTCGTGATCGTCTCCTTCAGATCCTTCCGGTGAAGGACGATATCCACGAAGCCCTTCTCTTCAAGGAATTCTGCTCGCTGGAAGCCTTTGGGCAGGTCGCGGCCGATGGTCTGCTTGATGACTCTCGGACCCGCGAATCCGATCAGCGCACCCTGCTCGGCAATATGGACGTCGCCAAGCATCGCGTAGCTCGCTGTCACACCTCCTGTGGTTGGATCGGTCATGACGGAAACATAGGGGACGCCGGCATCTGAGAGCTGAGCCAGCTTTGCGCTTGTCTTCGCAAGCTGCATCAGCGAGTAGGCAGCCTCCATCATGCGCGCCCCGCCGCTGGACGAAATGATGATGAGCGCCTGGTGTTTTTCGATTGCACGGTCGATCGCGCGCGCGATCTTCTCGCCGACAACGGACCCCATGCTCCCGCCGACAAACGAGAAATCCATACACGCAATGACAACCGGAATGCCGTTGATCTTTGCAGTTCCTGTCCGTACCGCGTCATTGAGCCCGGACTTTCGAGTCGAGTCCTTCAACCGGTCGCTGTACCGCTTCGTATCGACAAAGTTCAGCGGATCGACGGAACGAATCTTCGCGTCGGTTTCCTTGAACGTCTTCGCGTCAAGCAAAAGCTCGAAGTACTCCTTGCTCCCGATGCGAAAATGGTATCCGCACTTCAGGCAGGTGTAGTGGTTCTGTTCGAGCTGCTTCCGATGGATGATCTCTGAGCACCCGTCACACTTTGTCCACTGACCATCCGGGATGTCTTTCTTGGTACCCTCAGACGAGATGTTCTCTTTTGAACGTCGGAACCATGGCATACGAATATCCTCCTGGGTCAACCAGAGAATGTAAGAAAATTACACCGATGCCGGTAGCGGCCGAACAACAAAATCCTTGAGGTACATTGGTTCGAGTGCCGAAGCGTTGGCACGCTCGCCTGCAGTTGCCCTGATCGACCCCAACGCCGCAACCACACTCCCGCGGCAGTACGGATGCACATCATCAACCTGGACTGAACCGCCAACGAGCCCTCGCACAGCTTCCACTTTGTCGGTCAGGACAACAGTACCGGAATCGTCTCCGAGACCGGTGAGTGCGGCAGCCATGCTCGTAACGGCGAGACCACCCGTGGCCCTCACCGTGCCGCCCTGAACCTGATACTTCCCGACGTACCATTCATCCTTCTTGGCGTCGACCAGTACGAGAATTGTGGTTGCCCCCGCGTGCCCTTGCCGACCGCTCTCTGCAATTGCCTCAAAGGTTGGCACCGCGATGAGCGGTTTGCCGAGAGAGAATGATAATCCTTTCGCCGTACTCAATCCGATGCGCAAGCCTGTGAACGAGCCAGGGCCGATAGAGACAGCAATCGCGTCAAGCTGGTTCAGCTGGATACCCCCTGTCGCGATTACTTCCTGCACAAGCGTGAGGACTTTCTCGGAGTGGATGTGAGATTCCCGAATTGACTGCTCAATTTCTGCACTTCCATCGCGAAGGAGGCCCACAGAACACACCTCAGTCGATGTTTCCAGACCGAGAATGATCAAGCTCTTGACACCGCCTTTCCCGAAACGCCGGACCGGGTCGGCTCCTCCACCCATTGGATGCTGATGCGACGTTGGTCAATCTCGTCCCCGTAGGACAGCCGGACATCAAAACGCCTCGCCGGCATGAGGTTTCCCAAGTGCTCCGACCATTCGATGAGCGTGATATTCTCCGCGTACGCAAATTCCTCAAAACCGAGATCATAGATCTCTTCAATCGACTGTACCCGGTAGAGATCGAGATGGTAGAAATAGAGCGGCTTCCGAGTGTGGTCTCTCCCCTCATAACGGTTCAGGATGACAAAGCTGGGACTCGAAACATGATCATCCACACCGAAGGCTGCGCAGATTCCCTTCACAAATCTCGTCTTACCAGTGCCAAGCTCTCCATGGAGCGCGACGACATCACCCCGTTTAAGCATTCCGGCAAATCGGCGCGCGAGCGCTAGGGTATCCGATTCTGATTCAGTCGTATGCTCTTCAACTAAGGGCTTGCGATTCATCGCTTGGGGGTGAGTTTGACCACCGGGAGCATCATCTCTTCCATGGAGATACCGCCATGCTGGAAGCTGTCGCGATACTGATTGAGGTACTTGTGATAGTCCGTCGGATAGACGAAATAGTAGTCTTCCTTCGCGAGCACATACGTCGTCGTCACGCTCGCGCGGGGGAGTTTGTAGTCTCTTGGATTCTTGACGAAGACCGCCTGCCGCTCATCAACCCGCAGGTTGCGTCCGAACTTGTAACGCAGATTGGTGGACGCCTCCCTGTCGCCGATGACTTTTGAACCTCTGAGACAGCGGACGCTTCCGTGGTCTGAGGTGAGTACAATCGTGACACTCTTCTGCGCCGAGAGCGACTTCAGCATTCCAAACAGCGAAGAATGCTGGAACCACGACCGCGTCAAAGAACGATACGCCGCCTCGTCAGGAGCGATTTCTTTCAACAGCTGAGAATCGGACCGGCCATGCGCCAGCATATCGACAAAGTTCACGACGACGGCCGTGAGCTTTGACTTCGTGTACGACAGGATGTTGCCCTCGACCTGGCGGCCGAAGTCCGCGTCAAGGATCTTGACGTACTTCGATTCGGGCTTCAGGACAATCCGCTTCCGTTCGAGCAGCTTGTCAAGCAACAGATGCTCATCGCGGTTTCGGCTGTTTTCGTCGTCCTCTCCCGGCTTCCAGATCTCCGGGAAGCGCTGTTCCAGCTCCATCGGAAAGAGCCCGCTAAAGATCGCGTTCCTCGAGTACGGAGTTGCCGTCGGGAGAATACTGAATTGATACGACCGTTCGATGGAGAAATAATCCGCGAGAAGCTGTTCCATCACCATCCATTGGTCAAGCCGCAGGCAGTCAACAATGAAGAGAAACACTGAACTGTTGTCTTCCAGTTCAGGCAATACAAATTGCTCAACAACTCTTGTCGAGAGGATGGGAGCTTCCGGTCCCTGTTCGATCCACGACCGGTAGTTCCGTTCGACAAACTTTCCGAATTCCGCATTGCACTCGCGCTTTTGATCGAGCAGCGTCTGCCGCAGTCCAAGCTCGGGATGTTCATCCAATTCGAGGTCCCAGTTGGTGAGCTTCGTGTAGAGCTCATACCATTCGGCATGGGACATCGGATTCATGAGCGACAGGGATATCTCTCGGAATTCCTCCGCATAGTCCCTGGAAACATATTCGCTCGCGATTTTTTTCGCTTCCAGGATCTTCTTGCAGGCCATCAAGACCTGACTCGGATTGACCGGCTTGGTCAGATAGTCGCTGATCTTGCCGCCGATGGCTTCCTCCATGAGGCTCTCCGCCTCATTTTTCGTCACCATCACAATCGGCAGGCTGGCATCCATCTCCTTCATTTTTGCCAGTGTTTGGAGCCCCCCGATTCCAGGCATCATCTCGTCGAGAAAGACGAGATCATATCCCTTCTCACGCGCCATCTCAATGGCGTCTTCACCGTTCGTCGCGATTTCGACATCATACCCCTTTTCCTGAAGCAGGCGAACGTGAGCCCGCAGGAGGTCAATTTCGTCATCAACCCACAAAATTCGCTTTTTTGTCATCGTCATCCTTTGTTATGGTACCCATTAAACCCTAGAGAATCAAACAAACCGGCTTACCAAGGTTTTTCGGGTGCCCTCCTCTTGTGCTCGAAGTGGTGACGTGACCTAGGGCTGGATTGCCACACGGACATCCAGACCTCCTTCATTTGTGGTCGAACCCGGAATGCGGGATCCGCCCTCGTCGGGTTTGATCTTTGAGTACTTGTAGTAGACCGAAGCGGTCACGCGCGAGCTTAGGATGTACTGTATGCGCGGTTCGAAGCTTGTGCGGCTGGAGCCCTCCATCGGTGTCCCGCCTTGCCTGAACACTTCGGCTTGCAGGTCGTACAATCTCCGTGCGTTCTTTGCATAGCTGTACGTCATCCGGACTGTGATGTCGTTCGAGAGCGAAAGACCGAAGAATGGTATCTCAAATCCCTGCCGCGAAAAATCGAGACTGAAGCTGATATCCGTGAGGTCATTCTGAACAATATTGCGGTTCGACGGAGTGAGATCATACCCCGTTGATGTTCCGTACCGGAAGTTCGCGCTGAAATTACCCTTGAACAATTGCTTGAACGTGACGTTCACGCCAAGGAGCGGGGCAAATCCATATGTCACCTGCTGGCTCTCGGTGATCTGGTCACCGGTTGGTGCAATCCTCCATCGCATCTTGTATCCCGATGTATACTGATGGTCGAGCGAGATTCTCGTTGCAAAGCTGTTCAAGAGCGGCAGCTTCTCGAGACCATCCCAACGGAGCGTCCAGTTGGGGCGCGGGACGAGCTTGCTCAGGAACTTCTTTCCAAGAGGCAACGCCTCCATCCCGTTTTCGAACGCCTCCGCGATCTTCGCATCGTTCGTCCGCAGATCATTTGGATCATCGCGCATCGCCGCATACTTCAGTTGAACTTCCTGTACACTTGTCTTCAGGAATTTGAAGAACGCAAAGGACGGAAACGAGAGGTACGACCTGCCGACATCACCACTGATCACGGTATTGTTCACGATTGTAAATCCAAGGCTATCGGACTGGAGGGTCTTGTTCGAATTGTAGCTCCAGTCAAGGTTCCAATTGATTTCGAGGCTCGCACCTTCCCAGAGGGGCCGGTTGGTGCGCATGGTGATCCTGTTTGTCTGCGAAAACACGTCGACAAGATTGCCGTTCGCAGCCCGGAGTCCAGGGAGCGTATGTCCCGTAATGAACGGGAATTTCCCCATCGTTTTTACCATGACATCGCCGTGCGGATCAGAAGCCAGGCCAAGTTGATACATCAACGAGGGGCCGTTCTCAACTAGGGAATTCTGGAAGAACGGCACGCGCCCGAAGACATTGGCAAATCCTGGCCGACCAAGGACTCCACTGTTCTGGCTTCGTGACGTCTGTGTGAACTGCAAACTCACCTTTTCGAAATCGAAAATCGGAACTTTGAACAGGATCCTCGAGAGACGTTCAAGCGGTTTCAGCGGATCGAATGTCGGCCCTGCTTTTGTGGAATCCAATGGCGACGGCGCTGGCTCGCTCATCCCCCCCTGCCCCCAAATCTCCGTGCCGATCATTTTGAGATTGACATCGAAATTTCCGCTGAGGGTACCGGAATTCCCCGCTCCCTTCCCGAGTTCCCCGGCCTGGAGGTTGTTCACCCAGTCATACCTTGCCGAGTATCGCGCTCCGAGAACAACAAACTTGTCCAGACCCAGAATGGGAGGAACGACAAGCCTCGGATTAAGGTTGATGGATTGGCCGTATGTCAGATCGGTTCCGAAATCAACGAGCTTTGCCTTCCCGAACATATCGGAGACGATTTCCGAGAATGAGCGCTGACGTCCGAGTGCATCGAGTTCAAATCCGAGGAGCGTGCTTTGAATGTCTAAAGAGTAATCGGTTCCGAGATTAACCAGCCCGCCGTCGGTGAGCTGCCAGGCAAAGTTCAGCGAACGGCCCCCGGTGAAGCTGCGAACCGTCGGTTTCGGAAGGATCTGAGTCCTCGATTGCTCGCTGGTCTGTCCCCTCGCAAACGATGCGGAAACCGCAAAGGTCCGAGGAGTGAAAAAGATCCTGAAGTCCTTCCAGAATTTCGTAAGGAAGAAATCTCCGAACGGCGCGAACGGGCTTACGTAGTTCTTCTCACTGAACTGAAGGCTGTATCCCATTCTTGCGTTCCACTGCCACTGGGAAAGGGACGCCGTGACCGGGCTTCGCTGGGTGGAGCGGGTGAGAGAATACGAGAAGGTGAGCTTGTTGATTGTCTCCGTGATCAGCCACGAGTCCACGGGAACATTCAGCCTGATGTTTGGTAGCGCGATCGTCTCGGAGACATTCAACGATTGCGTAATGAGCCGGACTGAATCGGCCTTCGCAGCCGCCTCTTTCTCCTGTGTACCTTTTTGCCGCTCGAATTCTGCCGTGCGGGTTACCGCTTCTTCGACGATGATGTCGGTGCCCGGCATATACTTTGGATTTTGGAACGACTCGACGCGCGAATACGTGATGCCCAGACTGGTGCCATTCCAGCTCTGAGGAAGCAATCGTTCGAGTCCAACGGTTGCCGACAAGGCCCAATTGCGGTCATTACTGCGGGAGCCGAAGCGGTCCTCCAACGAGTGAAAGCTCGGATCGCGCTGCGTCATGTTGAACGACACCGTTGCCACGTCGGCGACTTTCAACGAAGTGTCGAACCGGTACGCCCATCCAGGCGAGTTGTCGACGTTTGTCAGGCGCAATTCGTTGATCCAAACATCCGTGGTTACGACAGTGGAACCCTTGTTCACGGGGTTCTCCACGCCAACAACGATGAGCCGTACGTTCGTCAGCGTCGGCTGGCCCCGCACTCTGTACGTGGCCCCGGGCGGCCCGTTGCGAACAGGTACCGACCGGCTGATGATGCCAACGCTGTCTCGTCCCAGCTTGATCGCTGTGATTTCCTCAAAATTGATGTCGATGTTGTTGTCATCCCAGCCGGGCTTCAGGGGAGCACGATACTCGTAGTAGTTCAGCGAATCGGACCCGAAGCGGATGAAGACGTCGAGATCGTAATTTGTCGTGTCGACGTATCGGACTCTTGTCGCCGGCCGCTCGTCACCGTGGATGAACATCCTCATCGCCCGGTAGCTGAAGAGGTCAAGGGGGCGGGTCGGGAAGCGCTTGAGGGCCTGCCGTGACTCTCCATCCCTCAAACCATTTACGATGAGGTCGAGCGACTGCTCATTCAGCAGAATATTCTGATCCGGCCTGTTGGGATCCCGCTGCCGCGGCAACGACGAAGGAGAATTGTAGTCAGGATTGTCTTCCAGGTTGACGACTCCAATGCGGAAGGTCGTGTCGTTCTTGACAAGTTCCTCCCACTGATTGCCGATCAGATTGAACTCTGCGATTCGGAGCCTCACTTCTTCCTGGGCGCCTGTCAGCCAGACGCGGATACCTTCGACGGTGCCGAACGACGGCTCGCCGATTTTTCGTTTGAATGCGTTGAGCGGTATCCGTACCTGATGCCATCCGTTGTTGCTGCCGCCAAGGTATTGCTGAAACTCAAGGCTCGTGGTGTCGAGGGAGATCTCATACTCGAAGTAGCTGTTGGTGCGGTCCAGAACATTATTACGATTGAGGTCTTCTGTGTCGGGATAGCGTCCTACGTCACTCTGCGCATTTCCCTCCGTGCCGTTGATGCCTTCATAGTCGGTCCAGCGGAGCGAGCTCGTCACCGGCCTCGTCCAGTTGTCGCCCGTTGGGTCATTCGAGAATTGAGGAAACTTCCGAATGAAATCGGCATAGATCGTCTTCTCCTGGTCGTCTCGAGTTTGGTCGATACCGAGATCCTCCTGCTCGGGCGCCAGGATGCCATTGAGGTATCCTCCATCGAGTCCATCCTCGGTATTCATTTTTCCATTCGGAATGACATCCTCGCTGATGAGACCCAGATCGATGTTGAGTTTCACAGTCGACTGTACTTTATCCAACCGCACCCACAGTTCAATAAAGTTGATGTTGTCATCGAGAAGATTTGTGGTGGTCGATCCGATCAAGCGCTGAATGCCCGACCAGGCCTTCTGGCGATTCGCCAGGAGCTTTGTGTCGAGGTCGATGGAGTAATTGTAGGGAGCCCGTTCCTGCGGTCGGAACCAGAGGTTGAGCACTGTCACCTGATCTTCGCCTGCGCGCACGCTCTTCTTCGGCCAGATCTCCGTCGCAGAGACATCACTCGGTGAGATATTGAACCAGACCATCTTGGCCTTGTACTCCATTTTCTCGTCGTTCCGCAACTTCGATGGTATGTCGAGCGAGGCCATGAAGTCCGCGGGACTCGCATCTCGCCAGGCACCGTAGTTCACGCCGAGCGGAATGGGCCGGCGGGCTCCTTCGAAGTCATCCACGTACGCGACGGCAGAACCTCCGTCGATGGAGATGGGGCTCTTGCGTGTGTTTGGATCAGGAGACATGTAGGCGGCTTCTCCCTTGAGGCTCAACGACGAGGGGGAATTCGTTTGCACTCCTGGCAACCAGTTGACCGCCCTGGTCAGAAAATCAAGATCCAACGTCGTCCCACCATCAATTCCGAAGATGGTGTTCGAGATGGGTTCTTCCCCAAGGCGGATCTTGTCGCTCAACGATTGTTGACTCAGATTCATCACAGTGAAGCCGAGCGAGGAGTTCTTTCCCACATCCACTTCTCCCCGCGCACCGAGGAGTGACTTCGAGGCAAGCTGGAGAAGATCATTCGCTTCGTACTGAATCTGAAGGTTTGTACCGGGAAGCAACAGCGCCTGGTTCTTGATCGTCACCTGGCCTGAGACGTAGTCCACCGTGTAGTCGACGTTGACCTGCTTGGGCTCGCCGTTCACGAGCACCTTGACGCTTCCTTCAACGATATTGAAACCCACCTGGTAGGTGGAGGCCATTGACGATGACGTAGAACCGCGAACAAGGAACTTGTTTCTCTGGCTGTTCGACGCACCGTTGTATGTCGTGTCATAGATTTCGCTGAAGACGAACGAGTCAGCTTCCGCGATCGTCCTGCCCCGCGACAGGAAGTACCTCCGGATTCCCTCCCGGAACGGCTCAGCGCGGGGGAATATCAGCTCTCCCCGGTTTTCATCGATCGTGAGCATCGGGGTGTAGTCGAACTTTCCATCCGGTGGCGATCCGGGCGTCTCGCCGTACCGGTCCAGGCCAAAAACCTCGATGAGGTTGAACGCCCCGAGGATATTGTCCTCGGGTTCCTTGCCCGGAATTTCGTAGACAATCTTGAGCTCGAAGCCCTCTTTCTTGATCCCGCGTCCTCCCAGCGGATAGAAGTTCTTCAGCATCATGCGCCACGCCGTTCTGTACTGCGGGCCAAGCTTCTGCGGGCGAACGAGCTTCATCACAAGTTTCGATGATTTTGCCGTATCGCGCGTGCCGAAGTTTCCGATATCCTTGTTCTTTGTCCGATCGAACGGATCGGGAATGGTGTAGGCGACCGCGATTGCCTGCTCCGGCTGGAGCGCACGGCTGAGCGTGATATAGCCGGCATATTCATGGTATGTGTAGTCCGTCGCAGGATCGAGGCGGACGAACCGACCCACCTCCACTTCGCCCGGCACCATATCGTAATCCTGTCTTCGCGCGACGAGGTCGTTCTGGATTTGTTCGACCTTCTGCTGATCCATGAACGCCACGACATCACGTTCGTTCGGATCCTCGTTCCCGATCCTCGTCACCCATACTTCCATGTCTTTGATCTGCTTGAGGGAATTCACTTTTGCGGGGATGTAGAGATAGGCAGAGTCAAACCATGCAATGTAGCTTGTGTCAATCGCGTAGTGATCCTGAGAATAGTCGGTCGCGCGTTTTTCAAACGGAGTCGGCCGGCCACCGCCGGACACAGAAAGTGCCTTCACCTGCCCTTTTTTCTGGGAGGCGACCGTCGTCAGTTTCAGTGGGCCGAACTGGAATCCGGCCTTGATGCCGAAGAGCGCAGAACTGCTTGTGATAAACGAGGAGTTTGTCGCGAGCGAGACGTTTCCCGCTTCCACGGTCTGGATGATATCGTCTGCGTAGCCGGTGTAGCGAACCTTCAGCTGGTTCTCATACTCGAACGTCCGTTGGGTATTCCAGTCCGCGTCAATCTTAAGCTTATCGCCAATTTCCCCTTTCACGTTGACCTGTACCTCCTGGCTAAAGTCAGGCTCATTGCGGCTTTGGGCAAGAGGATTGCTCTGGAACAGATCTGACGTCGTGTTTCTGAACGCGCCATGAATATCGACGGCACCGTTTATCTGGAGACGGATGATGTTGGGACCGAAGATGCTGAAAAGAGGATTTTTCGGAACAGGGATTTCAATGTTCGTCACCTGCCCGAACAGATCTCCGAGTCCCTTTTTCTTGTCGAGAGCGAGCTCATACGCATGGGCCAAATCTTCCCAATTTTTCCTCACGAGCCGCGCCAGACGTACTTTCTGGTATTGCTCGAGGGAGTAGTCAATGGGAATGCGGACATCATTTGACCCCAAGACTTTTCTTGTTCGATAGATCAACCGCGCAGTATCCATGCTGACCTGCGAACGAATGAGCTGAGGATCAGGCAGGTAGAGCGGACTTGGCGGGGGGCTCAGCGGATCAACCCATGCCACATCTCTTCTCACATGGCCAAAATGTTCCAATCTTGCAGATGAGTCACGCGGGAGCGCCCTGATGAGCTCCAGCATTCTCTCAGGATTCTTTGTGATATCCGTGGAGTCGATTGAAGCTCTTTTGCGCTCAAGTGCACGAGCCCGACGGGAGATAGCTCCGGCAGGCCGCGGTTTGGTCGTGTCCTGCTGCTGCAGCACATCAGCTGGTTCGAATGTTATGGGGGGGACTTCCGCGGCACTCACGTTCTCAAACGACAAAGACGGATGTATTCCGTGCTTCACGTTTTTTTCAGAGAACAATGGAGAGGTACAGGAGAGAAGGACGAGAACGAGGGCACCCGCGAGATATCGTGTGCCCTTGGAGGACAGACGCCAGCCGCCCGACGTAACCCAACGTATTGAACCGCTACCCTTTTTCACGCCGCTCTCAGAAATCGCTCAATACTCAATATCAGGAAGAACTTCCTGAGATTCTTCTGTTTCCTATGGTAGCGAACGCGTCGATAACTCTCCGGGCGATGTTCAATGTCAATGGGTCGTAGCGCACCAAAAACTTATAAAATTCGCGTGCCAATAGCAAGAATCTTCTGGCGATCGTGGGACTTTCACGATCCGGTTGACTGCGGACCAACTCCCCTGATTGCAGCTGTGATGTACGATAGGATCACGCTCGGGATGTAGGGTTTCTGAACAAAATCGACGGCCCCCTCATTGATCATTTCGGTCCTGAGATCGGGATCAAAGTACCCGCTTGCCAGAATGCACCGCACCGACGGATTAATGAGCTTCATCCTTCGAAATGCTTCCCAGCCTCCGAGTTTGGGCAATCCCATGTCCGAGAGCACTACGCGGATTTCCTGCACGTGCTTCTCATAAACCTCTACTGCTTCCATGCCGTCGGCAGCAGTGAGGACCTTGTATCCATTTTCCTCAAGAAAAACCTTGAGCAGATCAAGGAGCATTTCCTCATCTTCGACAACGAGCACCGTTTCGCCTAATCCACGCTCAGGCTCAACGACTTCCTTGGCAGGAGGTGCTGACGACGGTACCGGCAGAACCGGATAGTAGAGAGAAACCGTCGCTCCCTGACCCGGTTTCGACTCGACATCTATGAATCCATGGTGGCTGTCGACAATTCCATACACCACGGAAAGTCCGATCCCTGTTCCCTTTCCGGCTGGCTTGGTGGTAAAAAACGGTTCAAAGATCCTCTGCTTCGTCGCGTCGTCCATTCCAACGCCACTATCGATCACACGCACAACGACATACCGGCTCTCCGAAGCCTTCGGGAATCGCGCGCAAAGTTGTTTACCGGACACAGTGTCCGTCACAACCCTCAGCACGCCGCCGGATGCTCCACCAGAGTTCTTCTCCATCATGGCATCGCGTGCATTAATGCAGAGGTTCATGAGCGCTTGCTGGAATTGACTTTGATCGACCATGAGGAGCGGCACGTCGGTTGCGAGGTCAAGTTCGAACCGAATATTCGCGGGGAAGGTCTCCGACAAGAGCGTTGAGAGCTCAGTAACGATCTCGTTGACGTTCACCGCCTCAGCTGTTCCACTGGTTTTGCGCGCGAATGTCAGCAACTGCTGAACGAGTCCGGCTCCTCGTCCAAGAGCCTTGCGGACGGACTCGATCGTCCGGGTCCGCACGTCCGGGTGAAGATCAGCCTGATCGAGCCTCGCCAGATAGCCGAGCGCAATCGAGAGAATGTTATTGAAATCGTGCGCGACTCCTCCGGCCAGCGTTCCGACACTTTCGAGGCGCTGCGCCTGACGGAGCTGCTCCTCCAGCCGGTGCTGTTCCGTGATATCTCGGAGGATTCCATGATACGTCACCACCACGCCATTCTGATCGCGCATTGCTGTCGTGGTCTCAAGAACAATGAGTTCTTTTCCGTCCTTTCGACGAACATGCGCAATGTGGTCCTTCAGAAATCCCTGTTCCGCGAGAAGCTTGCTGGCGCGTACTCGGGCGGCCGGATCGATGTAGACGTCGCGTGCGATGTCGACTTTGAGCAGTTCCACCTTGCTCTCGTATCCAAACATCTCCACCCCGGCCGAATTGATATCCAGAAACCGTCCGTCAGGGGTGCTGATGAAGACAGTATCCTTTGAGGACTCGAACAACTCACGATATCTCTCCTCCGAGACGCGTCGCTCTTCCTCGGAATGTACGCGCACTGAGACATCGCGGAAACTCCATACCCTCCCCCGAGTTTTCCCTGCAATCCGTTGTGGCCGCGAGTACAACTCGACAACCCGCCCATCAAGGAGTTTCAGCAACTCAAAGCTCTCCGCGTCGGGTTGAGAACGGGATGCCAGCAGGATTTCTTTGAACAGCTTTTCGTCTTCGAGCTGTCCGAGGACAACATCAAGAATGGAAGACTCGTTCAGCTCGATGAGCAAGGGCCTCGGAAGACCCCACAGAGTCACGAGGTGCTGGTTGTAGTTGATCACTCGCCGGTCTTCGTCGACAACGAGAATGGCATCCGTCGTTGCCTCCAGTGTGGCCCGGAGCACGGAGAGTGATTTCTCCAACTCCTCTTCACCACGCTTGCGGGCTGTGATGTCTTCGATGATCCTGACACCATAGAGAGGCGCGCCGTCTGCCTCCCGCACAACCGAGACTGTCAGGAGACCCCAGATCGTCTCACCATGTTTTGTCAGAAAGCGTTTCTCCGCGCGATAGCTCGCCAATTCGCCTGCGGCCAGCTGCGCCTGACGCTCTACATCCTTGCCCACATCGTCCGGATGGGTAATCCCATCGATCGTCGCCTTCCGGAGTTCAGGCTCGGTGAAGCCCACCATTGAGCAGAACGCGTTGTTCACCTTGATGATCTCGCCGGTGAGCGTCACGAGCATCATACCAACCGGTCCCTTCTCAAACACCTGCCTGAACTGCTCAACGCTGTTGCGCAGAGTGTCTTCAACTTTCACGCGCTCGGTTTCGTCAAGGATAAACCCCTCAATCTGCACTAGCTGGTCGTGCTCGTCGAACTCGCCGGTGATATTGGCGAGAACGAACATGCGGCTCTCATCTTTGCGCCGCATCGTCATCTGGTACTCACCCAGAGAGCGGTGTTCCCGGATCAGATCGAGCACATTCTCGAAAGCCCGCCTGCTCTCAAAGAGTGCCGAGATGTCGGCATTGAGCATCTCAGTCGCGGAGGCGTACCCAGTCATCCGGGCAAACGCCGGATTGCAGGCTATGACCGTACCCTTCTCGGTGACAATGAAGTTGCCCGACAGATCCTCTTCAAAGAACTTTCTGTACCTCCGTTCACTGGCAGCGAGGGCCATGCTCATCGCTCGTTGTTCTTCCTCCATTCGTTCCCGGTCACTTGAGTCCGCCAGAAGTCGGTTCACTCGATAGAAACCGAGGAGAAGAAGAACCAAGCCTAGCATCTGGCCTCCATGCTCCACAATCTTCGCAAGGATACCTGAACGATCTGCATCGTCGGGAGCAAAGAGGAAGCCGGTGCCCAGGACCTGTCGAAGAATGGGATCAAGCAGGAACAGGGAGAATCCGGCACCGATGAGCACGATAGCGGGCACCAGAATCCGTTTCACGGTTTTGGCAAGATATCCGAATCCTAAAACCGTGAAGAGAAGCAATAGAACCTGAGTTATGAAAAACAGGTCTGCCAACTCTCCTCCTCAAGCAGACTGGTGATATGATGGTGGATACGGCACGTTCAAGTTCCGGTGACGGGCTTTACGGGGACAGACGTTCAATCGTCCACACCCCCCCACTAAGCGTGTAACGGATTCTGTCATGAAGGCGATTTGCCCGACCTTGCCAAAACTCGAAGAGTGTCGGTTGAACTCGAAATCCCCCCCAAAAAGGCGGGGCGGGGACATCCTGATCTCGATATTTCTCTTTCAGGTCAGCCGCTTTCTGTTCCAAAACACCTCTGCCAGGGATGACGCTGCTCTGCTTCGACGCCCACGCGCCGAGCTTGCTCTCCGGTGGCCTCGTCTGAAAATACTCTTCCGTTTCCTTTCGCGACACCTTCTCAACCGATCCTTCGATCCTTACCTGCCGTTCCAACTCTTGCCAATAGAAAAGGAGCGCCGCGTGTGCATTGAGCAACAGCTCCAGTGACTTTCTGCTTTCGTAGTTCGTAAAGAATACGAACCCGCGTTCATCAAAGCTCTTCAACAGCACCATGCGAACAGAGGGCCGCCCCTCCGGCGTCGCGGTCGCAAGCACCATTGCATTCGGTTCAGGAACTCGCGCGTTCAACGTCTGCTGAAACCACTTGTCGAACTGAACGAAGGGATTCAGGTCAACATCCAGCTCATCGAGCGTGCTGCTTCGATACTCTCTGCGCAGATTTGTGAGGTCTTCGGAGCTCATGAGGTCCTGACTTGCGGATCCCTTCCTACAAGGAGATCCACGGCGCTTAAGATACACATTGGCCAGTCCTGAATCAACAAAGCCCCTTGCCCACCGTCGGACGACCAGCGGAAGGCGACTTGTAATCAGGGGCCATTCTCAGTATATTGACATCGCGATGTCGATTCTTCCACGACATATCCTGCAGCGGCATCTGACGCCGTTCCTTTTCTCAGTCTGTATTCTGGTTTTCATCTTTCTGCTTCAGTTCATCATGCAAAAGATGGACCAGCTCGCGGGAAAGGGACTCAGTGCCGGCGTCATTGCCGAGTTGATCGTGATGAATCTGGCATGGATGCTCGTTCTTGCCGTACCCATGGCAGTGCTTGTCGCAACGCTCATGGCATTTGGCAACCTCTCCTCAGCGAACGAGATTACAGCGATGCGTGCCAGCGGTGTCAGTCTCTACCGCATGATGGCTCCAGTCTTCCTGGCTTCGATTGTACTCTGCTATCTTCTCGTCCTTTTCAACAACCATGTCCTGCCGGACGCGAATCATCGCGCGAAGATACTTCTGACAGATATCTACAGGAAGAAACCAACGTTCTCCCTCGTCCCCGGACTCTTCTCCGATCCCCGCGAGATCCCGGGCTATAGCATCCTCGTACGGAATACGTTTGAGTACAGCAACGATCTGGAGGGGATCACCATCTTTGATTACACGAACAGCTCTGTCACCGCCACAGTGACCGCGCAACGCGGGACGGTTTCCTTTTCACCGGATTATCAGAAACTGATCATGGATCTCTATGACGGGGAAATCCATGAATTAGGCACGGATACCTACAATCGGTATCGAAAGATTCGGTTTGAGAAACACAGGATATCGATGAACGCTGAGGGATTTGATTTCCAGCGCTCTCAGGAATCGGCGTTCTCACGGGGAGACCGCGAATTGAGCGCCCAGGCAATGATCGCCATTGTGGACAGCCTGCGACCGCTTCTAGACACGAGCCTCGTCCGGATTGAACAGGCTCTGCGCCAGGATCTGCACTCCCTTTTCAATCCTTCACGCCCGCCAAGCAGAGTTGGCGAAGTTCGGCCGCACCTACGGACAAACGCGGGGATTCGGCTCGCGTCCCTTGCGTCCTCGTTCGAAAGCGAACAGGCCCGTGCGGAGTTCTACTCCCGCCGGATCCTGGAGTATTCCGTTGAGATCCACAAGAAGTATTCAATCCCCTTCGCCTGCATCGTGTTCGTGCTCATCGGAGCTCCGCTCGGGATCATGGCCCGTCGTGGCACCTTCGGCACTGCGGCGAGCCTCAGTCTTGGCTTCTTCCTCCTCTACTGGGCATGCCTCATCGGCGGAGAAAAACTCGCTGACCGGGGATACCTCGATCCATGGATTGGTATGTGGATCGCGAACGTCATGCTCGGCTTCCTTGGTATGTATCTCACGGTCCGTTCCGCGCGCGAAAGCCTGACCATTGACTGGGCATTCATGCGTCGTTTCGTGCCCAAGAACTGGAGGTCAGAGGACGCGCAGGCATGAGGCTCCTGGACCGCTATATCGTCCGTCAGTTTCTCGCAACGTCCCTCTTCGGACTCGTGACGTTTCTGCTCATCTTCCTCGTCATTGACATGATGGAAAAACTCGACGATTTCATCGATGCCAATACGCCCATCGAAGCGATCGGATTGTACTATCTCACCTTCATGCCCGAAATCATCAAACTCATGACGCCCGTGGCAATGTTGATGGGAGCCCTCTTCGTCGTGGGGCGGCTTTCGAACCAGAATGAACTCCCGGCAATGAAATCGAGCGGACTCAGCCTGTACCGGTTTCTGGTGCCATTTCTCTCCGTAGCGCTCGTCGTGAGTTTCTTGTCGGTCTACTTCAGCGGCTGGATTGTCCCGTATGCAAACGGAAAGAAAACTGCGATCGAGCGCGCACACCTTCATCGATCGCAGAGCACGGGATCGTCGCTTCCGTTGTTCTTCCAGGACGGGCGAACCCGGCTCATTTCCATCGGCTTCTATGAGAGCTTGAACAAGACGGGGCACCGGGTGAGCGTGGAGGAGTTTGCCGACACAAATCTTACTGTGATGCTTCGCCGCTACGATGCGCGACAAATGGAGTGGCGTGATGAAGGAACCGGAGGGACGAACAACGGATGGGAACTGATGAGCGGGACGCTTCGCGAATTCGACGGCGAGGAACAGCGTTTAACCAGCTTCGACCGCCTCACGCTCGGCAGGCTGAGTATCAGTCCGACGGATATCGAGAAGAAACAGCGCAAGCCTGATGAAATGAACTATCCCGACCTCAGGGAGTTCATCGAGAATCAACAGCGGGCGGGACAAGACGTGTCGCGGTGGCTTGTGGATCTTCACGCCAAGATTGCGTTTCCGTTCGCCAGCGTCATCGTCGTGCTCTTCGGCGTCCCGTTTGCATCAATCAAGCGGCGAGGCGGACTCGCGATCGATTTCGGTGTCTGCGTCGCGATCACTTTCATCTACCTGGCATTTATGAAAACCAGCCAGGTTTTCGGGTACAACGGAGACCTGAACCCCCTCCTGACGGCTTGGCTCGCCAACATCATCTTCCTGGGGCTCGCCCTCATCAATCTTCTGCGAGTCCAGAAATAGTCATTTCACTGGCGTGCCACCGCCTACGCCAGAATTGCCACAACCTCTTCCTGCATCGGCTTGCCGGTGACGACCACTTCTTTCGTTTTGGTGATGTAGACGTCGATTTCGCTCCTTACACCGAACTTGCCGGGGAGATAGATTCCAGGCTCGATCGAGAATGAGGTCTGCGGGATGATCCTTCGTTCGTCGCGGGTCTCGAGATTGTCGATATTCGCTCCGTTGCCGTGGATTTCCTCGCCAATGTTGTGCCCGGTCCGGTGGACGAAGTACTTGTCGAATCCCCGCTCTTTGAAGTAATTTCTTGCGGCGTCATCGACCTCATAACCGCAGATTTCCCTGCCGGACTTGAACGCGTCTTCCACGAAGTGCAGGGCAGCATCCCTTCCCCCCTTCACAATGTTGAAGATTGTGATGTATTCTTCAGGAACCATATCACCAATGTACCCCGTCCAGGTGATATCTCCGTAGACTGAGCGCGGCTTGTCCTTCTTGGCCCATAGATCGAGGAGAACAAAGTCTCCCCTCTTCAAGGGACTGTGGATCTCCTTCGTTGGCTCGTAGTGCGGATTCGCGCTGTTAGCGTTGACCGAGCAGTTGGGATCGCTCTCTGTCTTGAGCCCCCGTTTCCTGAATTCAGAGAGCATGAACTGCTGCACGTCATACTCCGTCGTGGGAGTGTTCGCATTAATTCGCTGCTTGATGAAGCCAAAGGTCAGATCAACAATCTGCCTCAGATGGTTCGCCGTTTCGAAGTTGTCCCGCTCCTGTTCGTCGTCCCAGCGTGACTCGAACCGTTGGACGAGATTGGCAGACGACACGACATCGACACCTGCCGCGCGCACGAGCTCGATGGTACCGCCGTCGACATTCGAGACGTACGGGATATTGTTCATCGGAGAATACTCCATCGCCACCTTCCTGGCACTTCCGAGAATCTTCTTCAGACCCTCACGCAGCGATTGCCAGCTGACATAGAGCGTCTTATCGCCCGGGACGCTGTCGAGATTCCATTGCTCAATGTTATGCAGCAACTTCTGCGGAGTGCCGGTGGCGGGGATGAAATAGAAGTACCGTCGGGTTTGCATGATGTGCGACGGAAGACTGATAATCCGCGTCGCGAAGACATTTGAACCGCGGAAGTTGTAGAAGAGCCATCCATCGAGGTGCTCCTCTTTCAGAGCTTCCTGAATCAAGGTGATGGTTTCCTGTCCGAGTGTCGGCATCGATTCATCTCCATCGGTTATACAAGGATCGCTGCCCGGTGTGTCGGGCGTCGTTTTAGCGTGGTCCAATGTAGGAAAGAAAGGAGGAGCAGGCAAGCACCCGGATGGTTGGCCCCCAAAAACAGAGAAGCCCGCAATGTGCATTGCAGGCTTCCAAGTGCGACTCACCGCTGGTTTACTTGCCCACGGGCTCGAGCTCTCTTTTCACAGGCTCGTTGGGAACGACCTTCTTTTCCGTCAGGCGTCGCCGGCGACGGTATTTTGTCTCAACAACCAGCTGAGGTTCAGGCTGTTCTTCTTCGACATCCGGATAGGTGTAGATCTCATACTTGAAGTTGCGCAGAATGATGTCTTTCCCGTTTCGGCCAAGGACATACTGAGGCAGGAGCGGAATCTTGCCGCCACCGCCGGGCGCGTCGATCACATAGTAAGGTACCGCAAGCCCCGAGGTATGGCCGCGGAGTTTGTCCATGATCTCGAGGCCTTTGCGGACGGGCGTCCGGAAGTGGTTTGTTCCTTTCGTCAGGTCGGCCTGATAGATGTAGTACGGGCGCACACGCATCTTGAGGAGCTTCCGATGCAGTTCCAGCATCACGTCGGGATCGTCGTTCACGCCTTTCATGAGCACAGCCTGGTTTCCGACAGGGCAACCCGCATCCGCCAGCAGAGCGCACGCTTTCTCCGCCTCGGGGGTGCACTCCCAGGGGTGATTGAAATGCGTGTTGACGTAAATGGGGTGGTATTTCTTAAGCATCTTGACCAGCTTCGGCGTAATCCGCTGCGGAAGAACGCAGGGCATTTTCGTGCCGAGGCGGATGATTTCCACATGCGGGATTTCACGCAGGCTCGAGAGGATGCGCTCAAGCACATAATCTGTCACCATGAGGGGGTCGCCGCCCGAGAGAACGATATCCCGGATTTCAGGATGGGCAGCGATATAGTCCAGGCCTTGCTGGATCCATTTGGCGTTGATCTTCGTAGAATCACTGACCTTTCGCTTTCGCGTGCAAAAGCGGCAGTACATCGAGCATTGGCTCGTAACGAGAAACAGAGCACGATCCGGATACCGGTGCGTGATGCTCGGCACGGGGCTGTCTGCATCTTCGTTCAGCGGATCCTCGGGCGCATTCCGGTCTTCCAGTTCCACAGCATCGGGAATACACTGAAGCCAGATGGGATCGCCAGGGTACCGAATCAGGCTGAGGTAGTACGGATTGATGCGGATATGAAACAGTTTGTTCAGCCGATCCGCGAGTTCCTTGTCGAATCCGAAGCGGTCAACCAGATCCTTTCCGCTGTCGACACTCTGCCGCAACATTTCTTGCCAGAGTTCCATACAGGTCGTTGATCCTCCTAGAGGTACTTGATGTACACCACAAGATCGTCATCCGGACCATAGTACCCTTTGATCCTCGACGCCTCGGTGTATTGATTACGCACATAAAACGAACGCGTCTTGTCATACTTTGCGGTTGACGACGTTTCCGCAATGACAAGCGTTCCGCCGCTGGACCTGATCGTGTCCTCGCAGTGCAGCAGCAGTTCCTTTCCGATTCCCTTCCCGTGCGATCTTGGATCGACAGCGATCCAGTACAGATCGTACGTCGACGCGGTCATCGGCGTGGCGCCGATGCAGTAGTACCCCCGGACGGTATGCTGATCGTCAACGTAGGTACCGATGATATAATCCTTCTGATCTTTATCCCCTGCAACGATTTCCATCAACTCCCGCGCAACAGTGATTTCCTCATCACGAAAAACGTTCGTTGCTCTGACAATATCAACCAGCGGCTCAAGATCCTGTTTCTGAAACGATCGAATCGGCATACGACTCACTACGGGGTACGTTCAAGAGCGTACTCCACAATCTTGTTGATGGTCTCGTCGAACGAGAGTCCATAGGCCCGCGCAGACCTGGCAAATCCGGCGTCATCGCTGATGTCGGGATTTGGATTGACTTCGATGACGTGGAGGTTGTTGTTTTTGTCGAGCCGCATATCGACACGTGCGTAATCCCGGCATCCCATAATGCGATAGCACCTGAGCGCGATCTCTTTCGCCTGGCGCTCGACGTCGGCGGGAATCTGAGCCGGGCACACGCCGACGGTTCCCTTGTACTCCTCCGTCGACTCCATCCACTTGGCGTTGTAGGTCACGATGTGCGGGAAGTCTGCCGGCAGACCGGAGAAATCGATTTCCGAAATTGGAAGGACGATCGGCCTCCGGTTGCCGATGATCGCCACATTAAGTTCCCGCCCCTCGATATATTCATCGACGATCGCCGGCTGGTCAAAATTCTGGAAGATGTACCTGATGCGCTTGCGAACACCGGCAATGTTGTCGACAACGGACCCATTGTCGATTCCGACGCTGGCGTCTTCATGAGACGGCTTCACGATGACCGGGAACTTCAGCTCAAAATTCTCTTCCGTCACTTCGTTCGCGTTCTTGTAGACAGCGAAGTGCGGGACACGAATCTTGTGGTAGCTGAGCGCCTGCTTGGTGAGGGCCTTGTTCTGGCACATTCCGAGCGAAAAAGCTCCCGCCCCTGTGTACGGAACACCCATGAGTTCATAGATCCCGGCCACGAACATCTCGTGCGTCGATTCGTCTCCAACAGACTCACAGAGGTTGAAGATGAGATCCGGGTCTCTCTCCTCAATGAATTGAACGAGACGATCGATATCGCTATTCATATTGAAGAGAGAGGTCTTGTATCCGTTTTTCTGGAGAGCCTCCTGCACATGGGCGCGCTCCTCAAGGACTCCTACTTCCGAGAGATCAACCGACGAAGGCTGATTTCCCGAGATCACCTGGGAATGCGTCACCGCTGCCTCGATTTGCCCCATCTCGGAGATGAACTTCCTGCCGCTTGAGGTCTCAACGGTCGGCTCGTTGAAGATCACCGACACATGTATTTTTTTTCGCATGCGCTCCCCGCTCGTGAAACGGAAATGGATTCACCGCCCTCTACGACGATGACGAAGTAATATTCGTGCGTAGAACTGCCTCATCAAGTACAGCTTGAAGCATCTTGTTGTAAGAATATCCGGCAGCCCGCGCTGCCATCGGATAACTCGAGTGGTCATCCGGATTCGGGAGAATTCCCGGAAGCGGATTTAGCTCAATAATATTGGGGACACCCTTTTCGTCAAGCCGCAGATCAATCCTGCACCAATCACGACAACGCAAGACCTGAAAGGTTCTTACGCAGATTTCCTTGATAAGCGCCTCGAGGCCAGCATCGATTCGGGCCGGACAATCATACATTTCGATGGGATGGTCGGGCTGATCGAGGACCCATTTTGCTTCATATGAATAGAGGGAATTGACTCCCGCCGGAAGCTTATCGAGACGTATTTCCACTATTGGGAAAACGCGCAACGTTGGACCATTGCCCATCAATGCGACTGTGAATTCCCGTCCAGGGAGGAACTTTTCCACCAGCGCGGGTTCGTCATAATCGGTGAGCACTCGTTCGACTTGCGTTCGAAGCTCTTGCGGCGTCCGAACGACGGACGCGTTGAGTATTCCCTTACTCGAACCTTCATGAAGCGGTTTTACGACCGACGGAAAATGTACATGAGCGTGACGCAACTCGTCGATCGAGTTGATGACATGAAACTCAGAGGTTGGAATCTTGTAGTGCGAGAGAATTTCTTTCGCGCGCGACTTATCGAGGCATATCCCGAGGGTTACAGGATCTGAACCCGTGTACGGGATGCCGAGCATATCAAGGATCGCAGGGATCTGGGCTTCTCGGGAGGGTCCTCGGAGTCCTTCCGCGATATTGAAGACGATATCGGGTTCTACTTCGAGGAATCGTTGGGGAGCGTTCTCGGACGCCTCTATCATCGTCACGGTGTGTCGCTCTTCCAGGGCCGCCTTCACGGCGAGAATGGTATCTTCACTATCCCATTCTGCGTATGTGTCGGGTCTCGTCGTCTGAAGTTTCGTTCGTGTTGCGACAGCTACTTCACTCTTCCCGTTCTCTTCTTCGCGGGCCACAGCTGAATCTTCGTCCGCGTTTTCCTTCTTCATGTTGTAGACGAGCGCGACATGCAATCGCGGTAACAAGCGGATTGATCAACCTTTCATTTGTGGGAGAACGATCTCTCAACGAACGTTGTTCGTTGCTACAAATATAATCTTTTCAACGTCGTTGTCAAGTCAAAGAGCTCATTTTCGCGCATTCGTCGCGCGAAAGTACTTGACACGGGACGCGTCATGTTCCGCGCGCGACGATCATCGGAGGATCTCCGTCGCGGGACGATGATGGTCGACGGATCACATGACGAGACTCTCTTGGTCAGCTCAACGATGAAGACAGAACGACGATGAAGGATGATGAGGTAGGAACGAAGAGGGGGTGTCACCCAATGTTGCCGAGGTCGAGGGCATCCCGATAGGACGTCTCGAAGTGCTTTCGGAGATTGCGGTGGGCCTCCGCCCGCAGCTGCGGATCCCGATCAACCAGCAAAAACGCCTCCTTTCGTGCAATCGGTATCAATTCTCCGTCTTCCACAAGGTTTGCGATCCGGAACGCAGGGATACCGCTCTGCCGGACGCCAAAGAACTCGCCGGGACCCCGCAAGCGCAGATCCACCTCTGCGATTCTGAAGCCGTCCGTGGTCTCAACCATCGTTTCGAGGCGGACTTTGGCGTTCATTTTCTCCCTTTTGACTTCGCCGGGCTCCATTCCGCGCCGGTGAGCGTCGAACCACCCATAGTTCGCTATCAGAATGCAGAAGGATTGCTCCGCCCCCCTTCCCACCCTCCCCCTCAACTGGTGAAGCTGGGAGAGGCCAAACCGCTCAGCATTCTCGACGATCATGATCGTGGCGTTCGGGACGTCGATCCCCACTTCTATCACCGTCGTGGAAACAAGAATCTGGAGCTCCCCGGCCTTGAACTTCTGCATCACGAGGTCTTTCTCCTCGGATTTCATCCGGCCATGCAGCAAACCGAGGCTGAACGACGGAAAGACTCTACTCCTGAGCCGGTCGAATTCAGCCGTTGCGGCCTTGAGATCGACCTTTTCGGACTCCTCAATGAGCGGGAAGACAATGTACACCTGACGCCCGAGCTTGACCTCCTGACGCACAAACTGGTACACCTTCTCCTTCTGGTCCTCCGTCCGGATACCGGTCTTGATCGGTTTTCGATCTGCCGGCATTTCGTCGATGACCGAGACATCAAGATCCCCGTACACAGACAGGGCCAGGGTTCTCGGGATCGGTGTTGCAGTCATGACAAGCACATCGGGATTCAGTCCCTTCTCACGCATCGTCGCCCGGTGCATTACCCCAAACCGGTGCTGTTCGTCGATAACGATGAATCCAAGCTGCGCAAACCGAACCTGTTCTTCGAAAAGGGCATGCGTGCCAACAACGATTTGCGCGCGCCCGCTCCGGATGTCTTCCAGAACGTCCTCCCGCACTTTCTTCCGCTGACCGCCGATGAGAAGCCGAACGTTGACCGGCAGTGTTTCAAGGTACGCAGAAACTGTCCTGAAATGCTGCTCGGCGAGGACTTCGGTGGGAGCCATCAGAGCGACCTGGACGTTGTTCTCAACCGCGACGAGCATCGCAAGAAGCGCTACGATGGTCTTTCCGCTCCCGACGTCTCCCTGGAGGAGCCGGTTCATGGACGTTGGTTTATGCATATCATCCAGAATGTCTTGAAGAACCCGCTTCTGGGCACGCGTGAGCTGGAACGGCAGTGCCGCCTCGAGTCTACGCCGGAGTTCACGATCGGACGCATAGGTAATCCCCTTTGTGGTGGTGCCGTATTTCCGCTTTCGGTAGGCAAGCATGAGCTGAAGGAAGAACAACTCGTCAAACTTCAATCTCCTCCGTGAGGCCTCCAACATCTCACGATGTTCGGGAAAGTGGATTCCCTGAAGAGCGGCATGACAATCAAGGAGATTCACCCGCTTCCTGATATCCGCCGGTATGACTTCATCGATGGAGCTCAGATGGCTTTTGAGTGCATTGCGGATGACGCGGCGGAATCCCCGGCTGTCAAGTCCCACCTTGGTGAGCTCCGAAGTCGAAGAATACTTCGGGATGATCGTACCGGTATTGAACAGCTTTCCCCAGTCCGGTTCATCCTCTTCCTCCGCTCCCCGCAACCTGTCGAACTCGGGATGGGTGAACTGAATTCTTCCAAGCTTGTCGAAATCCGGATACGCAGAAACCGCGAGCAGCTCCCCTTGCTCAAATGCATCTTTGTACCATTGCACTCCTTCGAACCAGACGCACGTCAGGAAGCCGGAGTCGTCTCTCAGCACCAGGAAGAAGACAAGGCGATTTGACCGCCGTGACCGCCTCAGCTCCATCCGCTCAACCTGCCCAATGACCGTCACCGGTCGTTCCGCATCGACATACTTCCGCAGGTCACGGATCTTCACCATTCGACTACGATCGAGATAATCGAACGGAAAGTGAAACAAGAGGTCACGCACAGTGTGAAAGCCGGCGGCCTCCAGCTGCGCGGACCTCTTCGGTCCGATGCCTTTGACGTATTGCAGAGAAGAGTCTGGCATTGAGGATGTGTGCTGGATTTGGAGGATCTAGTTCTGAGTTACGAGTTCCGAGTTTCAGGTTTCAAGGATTCAGGTGATGCGGAACTCAGCGCTTCCCTTTCAGATAGGTATCCAGAAATGTCAGAACCTGACCGTACCCTTTGACCTGGTTTTCCTTCTTTCGGAAGCCGTGTCCTTCATCCGGAAAGATCACATACTCGACGGGGACATTGTTTGCCTTGATTGCAGCCACCATCTCGTCCGATTCCACCTGCAGTACACGGATGTCATTGGCGCCCTGGAGAACCATCACGGGATTTTTCACTTTGTTGCCGTGAAAGACGGGGGAAATATTGTAGAGTCGCACAGAATCTGCCGTCGTTGGATCGCCCAGTTCCGCATACAATGCCTTCCTTCCCGCCTCCCAGTGCGGCGGAATGCTCTTGAGTGTCCGGATCCAGTTCGTGACGCCGAAGAGGTTCACTCCGACCTTGAATTCATCCGGCTTGAACGCCATGGCAGCCATGGTCATGAATCCGCCATACGAGCCTCCGATGATGCCGATTCTCTCCCCGTCGATACCGTCGAGGTCGTGGAGGTACTTCTTCCCGTACACGCAATCCATCAGATCCTTTTCTCCATGGTTACGATCGTCCATCTTATAGAAGGTCTTTCCGTACCCACTGCTTCCTCTGTTGTTCACGGCGAGGACGGCATAGCCATGGTTCGCGAGGTACTGGATCAGCTCGCTGAATCCCACGCGTGACTGACCCCCGGGCCCGCCATGCACCCACACGAGTGCCGGCACTTCGTTGGAAGAAGATGCCGTCAGTGGCTTGTAGAGGATGGCCGGGATTTCGACGCCATCGAACGATTTGTAGCGGACAACTTCTGCCGACACAAGGTTGTTCGGGTCGATTTCGGGATTGAGCGAATTCGTCAGGCGGGAGAGGTTTTTCGTTTCAAAGTTGTACACGTAGACGTCGCTCGGTGATTTTGACGTGCCAATCGTAAGGCGCATCAGCTTCTCGCCCGGAGAAATTTCCACAGCCAGAACATCCCCGTCGGGGATTGGCGGCATCACGACATCGGTCCCCGTGGCGTTGTCGACCACCTTCAGCACGTTCTTTGCATCCTCATTGATCCCTATGACGCGGTATTTCTCGTTTTCCGACATGTAGCTGTACATCACGTCCCAATTGGTCTCGAAGACGATCGATCGGTTTGATGTTGCCAGGTCGAATTTCGCCAGATACTGGAATTCTCTTCCCGCATCGGTCGTATAATAGACCAGGCGCCCATCGTTGCTAAATCCGGCGGAGCTGTACAGGCCCGGCTCGGCAGGATCAGATATTTCCACACTCTTGCCTGTCACAACGTCATGGACGTACAGCCGGTTTTCACTCGTCGTGATTGGTTCACTCAGTGTGACCTTCTTCCCGTCTTTCGAGACATCTGCGATTTCGAGTCCTCTGTCGTTGCGGTAGATCATCTTCGGCATCCACGTCCCCACCGACATTTGGTAGAGATCGAAGAACCGGGGATTCCGCTTGTTGGAATCGTAAAAGAACGATTTCTTGTCGGCCGACCAGCGCAGGAACGAAACTTTTTCGTCTTTGCCGGGCGTCAGATCGCGGGAAATGCCGTTGGCAGCGAGCAGAAACAGGTGATTGTTTTCATTGCCGCCCTTGTCAGCGGTGTACAGGAGATCAGCGGTACCTGGTACATAGTCAACGGCGAAGAATGATTCGACCGTAGACGATGTCAGTTGCCGTTTTGCGGAATCCCGGATGGAGATTTCGTACAGGTTAAAAATGCCTGTGCGATTGCTGCTCACAAGCAGTCTTGATTCATCAGGCGAGAATACGCCTCCGCCGATGCGCTCGTTGGCGTAGAATTGATCTATCGTGTAGGTTGGAACGTCCGTTCGCCTGTCAGGACCGCACGAAGATACGGTCATGGCCACGAGAACAAGAATTGATGCCACAGTGAGTAAGTATTTCACCGAAGTGCCCTTTCACAATGAACGATGTGCTCTGTTTCCACAACCTTTCCCGGTCCGCGCCCTTGGCGTGCTTTCCGTTTTACTTCTTCTCATAGATGATCTTGCCACCAACGACGGTCAGATCGACCGTGACGTTTTCGATGCGCGCCGGATCGATGGTCAGGATATCGTCGCTCAGGACGACAAGATCTGCCAGCTTGCCGGCCGAAATCGATCCCTTTTCATGTTCCTCGAAGGCGGCATATGCATTGTTGAGTGTATACGCTTTGACCGCTTCTGCAACGGAAATCTTCTGTTCGGGAATCCAGCCATTTGGATTTCCACCGTCGATGGTCCGTCTCGTCACCGCTGCATAGATGCCAAGAATCGGATTGAGAGGCCCGACAGTCCAGTCACTCCCAAACGACAACCGGACTCCACTATCGAGAAAACTCCGGAACGGATATGTCGTTCTACAGCGTTCATGACCGATCCGTTTTTCGGCCCAGCGTCCGTCATCGATGGCATGATACGGCTGAACAGACGCGACCACTCCAATGACTGCGAAGCGCTTGAAATCTTTCGGCGCAATGTGCTGGGCATGTTCTATTCTGAATCTCCGATCCCACCGCGGATTTTCTTTCACGATTCTCTCGAACAGATCGAGCAGAAGGCTGTTCGCGTTGTCACCGATCGCGTGAACCGAAAGCTGCAGCCCGGCGCGATCAGCAGCCAATCCCCACTTCGCCAGGCTTCCATCCGTCACCACATCCATCGCGAGACCTTTCGTCCCGGGATCGGATACGTATTCATCGAAGAAGAGTGCGGTCGAGGAGCCGAGTGAACCATCGACGAACTCCTTCATGGAACCGATGCGGATCCACTGATCGCCGAACGGGACGTGAATGCCCAGTGCTGCGAGATGCTGCCACTGACTCAACGGCAGACGGCAGTGAAACCGTGACGTGAGCTCGCCGCGATCCCGAAGCATTTGATACACGCGCACATCGGAGGCGGAGGAAACATCCTGAATGCTCGTCACACCGAATCGTCGTGCTTCTGCAAGTCCCAGTTTTGCTGCTTCCAACATTTCCTCTGTGGAAGGATCCGGGATATGCCTGTACACCAGATTCATTGCCGCGTCTTTCAGGACACCAGTGGCATTTCCCTTCTTGTCCCGAACGATCGTGCCGCCTGGAGGATCCGGCGTCTTCTCATCGATGCCTGCGAGCTTCAACACATACGAGTTGGCCAACGCCATGTGACCGTCGTACCGGTTCACGAACACCGGCGTTTGAGGAGTGAGTGCGTCGATGAGCTCTTTAGCAGGAAGATTCCCACCCGGCCAGTTATCGTGGTCCCAATCGCCGCCTGTGATCCATTTCCCGGGTCGTTGCTGGGCCCGCGTACCGATGAGACGGGCAAATTCCTGTTCGCTTTTCGCTGTGCGCAGATCAACGCTCTGCAGCTGGAAGCCTCCGGTCATGAAGTGAGTGTGGTTGTCAATGAAACCAGGGAGCATGCGTTTCCCGCCCAAATCTATCACCTTCGTCGTGGGTCCTACGAGTTTTCTGATTTCTACCGACGTTCCCACGGCGAGGATTTTGCCGCCAAGGATCGCGACGCTTTCAGCGATGGTCTGATTATCGTCGACCGTCCAGACCTTTCCATTGACAAACACGAGATCAGCAGATTGTGATTGACTCATTTGATAGTGTGAGAGAAGAAGGATGAAGACGGCGGTGAGACGTTTCATTGGAATCCTCCTGAGTTGCTGGGCACACAGCCGGGGGAAGTTGACGCATGAAGATAGCCAATGACAGAGTGAATTTCAACGCACGAGGAGCAGCAAAAAACCATGTTGACTTTGGAGAGGCCAGTGTCTAACTTGGGTAAAATCTAGGTACTTCGATCCAGTCTAGCTTTCGGCGTGAGGACCCTATGAGGAACAGCTTCGTGAGATGGTTTGTGCCTGTGATGCTGGTTGTCTTGCTCTTCGCGGGAACATCGGCCACGGTCCAATCCAACCCACTGCAGGCTCGATTTGCATCGAATCGAGCACCTGCGATGCAGAAGACGGATACCGTCGGCGTATCATCTTCGTCATCCTTTGACGAAGTGGCACGGAGGGTGGACAGCCTTCAGTTCATTGTCGTCTATAATTATGAACTGTTGCAGAGGGATGTCGGCACGAAAGTGCTCTGGATCTATGTCATGCTCGGCGTGATGATTGTCGCGACCTTTGCCATGTACGGAGCTTTCCGGCAGGTGTATCAGAGCAGACGGGAACTGGAGGAAAAATTCGCGTCGCAGCTATCGTACGCCGTCGCGCATCTGGAATCTGAAATCAGAAGCGTCTCTTCTTCGAAGGCAGAGTCACCAAAAGCCAAATCCCCCACAAAGCCCAAAAAGAAGAAGTCCTAGTTTGTAACAGCTGCTAAACAAAAATGCCCCGAACGGGGCATTTTTTGTTTATGGTCTTCAGACCAGGAACAGCCAAACCTAACGGATCTTTTGAATCTGATCCAGCTCTGTGCGAATCGCGCGTCCGAGATCCACGCCAGGAGACTCCGCCAGCGCCGTCTGATACATAGAGACCGCCTCCCTGGTCATCCCGAGTTGCTTGTATGTCAGCCCGAGCAGGAATGTCGCGTCAGCGCGTTTGGGAGACACTTCAAACTCACGAGCTTTCTTGAGCGAAGCTGCCGCGAGCCCATACTCCTTCAACCTGTAGTGGCTGGCGCCCATCACGAAATAGCAGCGCGTCTCGGTTCCCTTCATCAGACCCGATTGGACAAGATCCTGACAAAGCTTGATCGTCCCATGATAGTTCCGCGCCGCGTACATCTTCTCGGCATCGCTGACAGTGTTCGCCCCTTCCTTCCAAGGCAAGGGCTTGGGAGCAACCGGCGGGACCGGACGCGCAGACTCCGCCGCACTGTCAGCGCGCGCTTTTCCTCTTGCTGAACGAAGGCTGTCGAGACGCGCCGCAAGGGATTCGATTCGCGCCTCCTGTTCCCGCTGACTTCGTTCCAGATTGCTGATGTCGCGTCCAGGCTGTGACGGAGGCGGCTTCAATGGCACGGGCGGGGTCGTCAGCTCCGCAACCCGTCGCGTGACCGCTGTCTCCGGAACGAAAAACGTATCATCAGACGCGATGACGGTTTTCGCCGAATGACACCCGGTCAGCAGAACCAACACCTGGATCGAGGAAAGAACCACGAGGAGTCGCATTCTATTTGACTGAACGATGCTCATCGTCACTCTACTACTGGAGTTTTCTTGGCAGTCAGCATGTAGCTGACAAGTCCTGCAAATCCGCCGACTATGATTGCGGCCGTGAGATTATCCTCTGCCGTTGGAGAAAGCCGCGCAAGAGGCGGTGCCGGAGGGAGCCATGGTGCGCGACCGTAGTCGTTCCATGAAATCTGATGAACGGCATCCACGGAGAAGACAAATCTGTACGTGACGGCCTCCGTTCCGAATCGAACGGGCAGCGTCAACCCGACCTTTCTTCCAACGCTTCCTTTGATCGCCGATTCCCTGCTGAATGAATTGCCATCGGTTGTCGGCAAGAGATCGGCAAGTCGCCACTCACTCCCCCGAACGGTCACTCCGTTCCGCGGTGCAATCACATCGCGGAGAACACCGAGCGGTTGAAGGGGCGTGCCGAGCGTCTTAACGGCGCTCGTATCATAGAAGGTGGCGAGGGTTCGCACTAGTTGAGGTGTGCCTCCAAGGTCGAGGAGGGCGTGTGGCCAGTCGATCTGCATGGGGGCCGGCGAAATGTTTTGGACTTGAAACCGGATCGCCGGATCATCGAAGCGGAACTGTATGATCAACCGGTCGTCCCGGTACAACAACGAGTCGGACTTCGCGGGCTCGACCATTGAAAGCGTGTACTTGTATTTGTTGCCAAGCGAAGACGTGGGGCGCGACGCCGCACCGCACCCGAACATCAACATGGCGGGCAGAACGAGAAGCATCAGCTGTAGAAGTCTGCTTCTACGCACCCTCGGGTTCTCCTAAAGGTTCCTCTGAGTAGTCTTTCGCTGCCCTGACGAATTCACGAAACAGCGGATGGGGATTGATCGCCCTGGATTTGAGTTCGGGATGGAACTGACCCGCCACGAACCAGGGATGGTTCTGGAGCTCGACAATCTCCACCAGTGTATTGTCGGGAGAAACACCGCTGAAGACCATTCCGCCTTCTGCGAGCTTCTTGCGGAACCTGTTGTTCACCTCAAACCGGTGACGATGCCGCTCGGAGATCAGATCTTTCCGATACGCCTTCATCGCCTTCGATCCCTTGGCAACGATGCAGGGATACGCGCCCAGGCGCATGGTTCCGCCAAGATTCTTGACCCCTTTCTGATCCACCATGAGATCGATGACGTTATTTTTCGTCTTCTTGAATTCCGTACTGTTTGCACCTCTCAGGCCACAGACGTTGCGGGCAAATTCAATCACCGCACACTGCAGGCCCAGACAGATCCCAAGAAACGGAATGTTATGCTCACGCACGAAGCGGATCGCCTCAATCTTCCCTTCCACCCCTCGTTCACCGAATCCACCAGGCACAAGAAGCCCGGCAACATCGCTCAGATAGCGCTCAGCCCCCGAGTGCTCGATGTCTTCCGCCTTCACCCACCGGACATTCACGATGACATCATTCTCGGCTCCCGCATGGACAAACGCTTCCGTGATGCTCTTGTAGGCGTCGAGCAGGTCGGTGTACTTACCGCAGACCGCGATGGTCACTTTCCCCCGCGGGTGACGGATTCTGTTGACGAAGCGCGTCCACCGACGAAGGTCCGGGGCTCCGCATTTCAGATTCAGTTTCTCGATGACGATGTGAGGAAGCCGTTCCCGTTCGAACACGAGTGGAACCTCATAGATCGAGTGAACGTCCGGTCCCTCCACCACTGCATCGGCTTCCACATTGCAGAAGAGCGCGATCTTTTCCCGCAGATCGCGGCTCAGGTGACGCTCCGAGCGGCAGATCAGGATGTCCGGCTGGAGACCTATCTCGAGGAGAGTCTTCACACTATGCTGCGTTGGCTTCGTCTTCAGCTCCCCGGCCGAACGGATGTAGGGCACGAGGGTCACGTGAATGTTGAGGGCATTGCGATGGCCCACATTGAGGGTGAACTGCCTGATCGCTTCAAGAAACGGCAAACTCTCGATGTCACCGACAGTCCCACCGATTTCTGAAATGATGACATCATACTTCCCGCTCTCTCCCAGAGAGGCAATGCGTCGCTTGATCTCATCCGTAATGTGGGGAATCACCTGGACTGTCGCCCCGAGATAATCTCCGCGGCGTTCTTTGGCGATCACTTCGTAGTAGATCTGCCCAGTCGTGGCATTGTTTTGACGGGATGTGCTGGCATCCAGAAACCGTTCATAATGACCAAGATCCAGATCCGTCTCTGCACCATCGTCCGTCACGTACACCTCACCGTGTTGGAACGGATTCATGGTGCCTGGATCAACGTTGATGTACGGATCGAATTTTTGGATCGTCACCCTGAGGCCTCGAGACTTGAGCAACAGCCCAAGCGAAGAGGCCGCGATTCCTTTTCCAAGCGAGGAAACAACCCCACCTGTCACAAAGATGTATTTGACGTGATTTTTCCGCATAGACCGACGTTGCTGGATAAGTGTGTTATGAGCCTTTGGTTTTTAACGTATCAATCACACGCACAACATCCTCCTGCGTATCAACAGAGATGCTTTCATACTCTGTGATGCCGACCTTGATCCGGTATCCGTGTTCCAGGATTCTCAGTTGCTCGAGTTTTTCCGCCCGTTCGAGCTCCGATTCCGGCAACGAGGCATACTTCAGCAGGAAACTTCTCCGAAACACGTACATCCCAACGTGCTTGTAGAACGTATGGTGACGGAGCCACTGCGACGCATCCACTTCATCCCGGACGGCCGGGATAGCGGCACGGGAGAAATACAGTGCCGTTCGATCGGATGCCAGGACAACCTTCACGACCGCGGGATTCTGCAACTCCGCCGGCGACTCGATTTTCCGCACAAGCGTTCCAATCTCAGCCGTCTGATCGTCTAACACCACCCTCACCGCTTCGTCGATCATCTGCGGAGGGATCAACGGCTCGTCTCCCTGTATGTTCACAAAAATATCTGCAGGGAGAACACCGGCAACCGCTGCCACGCGATCACTGCCGCTCCTGATCTGGTCGGAGGTCATGATGACCTGCCCACCGAAGGATCGCACCGCGGCTGCGATTCGATCGTCATCGGTTGCCACGATCACCTGTGAGAGGAGTGACGACTTACTTGCCTGTTCGTAGACTCGCTGGATCATCGACTTGCCGAGCAAATCGACGAGCGGCTTCGCGGGGAGACGCTGTGATGCATATCGTGCCGGAATGACTCCAACGACGCGCGCCATGGCTATCGATCCCCGATTACTTTTGGAACCCTGAAGAACTGATCCGTTTTCGCCGGCGCATTCCGGAGAGCCTCATTCTGCTCCAATCCGGGACGCACGACATCTTGCCTGAAGACATTCTGATATTCGATCACGTGTGAAAGCGGCTCCACCGCGGACGTATCAACTTTGTTCAACTGCTCCACATATGCAAGAATGGCGTTCAGCTGATGCGTGAACGTTTCTTTCTCTGCCGTGGTGAACTCAAGTTTTGCGAGCAATGCAATATACTCAACGTCTTTCAGAGTAACGGCCATACCTCATTTCATCCCTGGTCTATGTAGCGTTTCGCGATCTCCTCGCGCACAGCATTCATTAATCGCTGTTCTCCTTCTCTGTCCGAGACACCCTCGGTCGTGATCGGCGTGCCGAGCACAAGATGAATGTCGGCCGGACAAATCCGCCACGATCCTTTGCGCATAATCCTGAACGTATTGTTGATGGTCACCGGAATGATGGGGATCCCGGCCTTTCCGGCGAGCGTGAAGGCCCCTCTCTTGAACGGCTGGAGCTTCCCGTCGCGAGTTCGAGTACCCTCCGCAAAGAGGATAACAGACGCGCCGTTGCGGATACGGTCCGCTGCTTCGTCCAAACTCTTCATTGCATCGCGCGCTTTTCCGCGATCGATCGTGATATAATGTCCGTATTTCAGCGCCCATCCCCAGATCGGAATCCTGGTCAGCTCCTTCTTCAGAACAAATCGGATATCGTCAGGAATTCCATTCACAAGGGCGGGAATGTCAAATGCACTTGCATGGTTGGAAATATAGACGTAGTGCTTTTCCGGGTCGATCCTCTCCCCCCCTTCGGTGATAACCTTGATACCGAAGAGGACGAGAATGAACTTTGACCATGTGCGGCTCATCGCATGGAAGGTTCTTCCCGAACGGTCAAGCGGCGTCGAAAATAGCGCGACGAGGGAAAGCGGAATCGCCACGAGTGCTATCAAAAATACCTTGAATGCAGTGAGAATCATAGCCACCCCATTTCCTCCATCGGAGAGCCCTTGAAGACATAGCCTGTTCGGCAAGAATCAGGAGATGAACAAATCCGCAAGGGGGTGGGTAAGCAACGTCCCGGGAATCGACCAGTGGCCGAAGGATCTTGTGGGGATAGGAAGACTACCGCATTGAAACGAACACAGCGCTGCTCAACGGGGTAACCTGCTTGCTCCATGAAGCGGCTGAGAGAAGGAGTGAGTCCATCGTGGTTTGTTTAAAATAGCAAAGAGTGCACTGAAAAGCAAACCTGATTCACCGCACCACGGTAACAGAGACTCTGTCTTTCACTTTGAGAGTCTTCTGTCCTTTCACGATGCGAGCGAGGGAAAGATGGGCGCCACGCACATCAGTCACCAACACCTCCCCCACCGGCCCGGTGGATGCATCTTGTGCCATTGCACTGCGGAATACTGCGAGCTGCTGCCCGGCACGGACGCCATCCTCACTGCCCAGACTGATGAATGCATTCTCTCCTTCCAAAAAGACAATCGCGCCCCAGATGGTGATCGGTTTAAACGTAAGCGAGATGCTGTCGAGCATCTTCCCAAGCTTCAAAAGACTGTCCGGATTGGTCATTCCCCACGCTTTGATCGCAGGCATCGCACCTTCGATCTGAAGCGCAAAGTTCTCTGCCGTCTGAAAACACGCCTGCCCAATGACGGTCCTGTTGAACTCCTCGCTGCCAAAGCGGACCTTGTCGAGATCACGATACTCGACGGTTCGCTCCGATTGTCTTCCGAAGAGCGTGAGGGTCAGCGAACGATCAGCATATTCGCCGGAAGCTTCACCGCGCTTGATCCACGTTGCCGCAGCCGATTGTGCCGTGCGTTCGAGATCGTACACTGTATATCCAACAACGAGCGCACCTTTGAACGCCTCATATCCCCCCACGAGTGGTTGACCCGTCACAAACCGCGACACCTCGAATTGCTCTACCACGCCGGCAACGAGGTAGCGCACTCCGAATTCGCGGTACAGGGCATCCCAGAATTTGACGTCGTCCAGACCCTTGCCCTCGTGCTTCTGAGTCTCAAAGAAATCCTTTACGATCACAGGCGATACCGCAGGAATCCGATAGCGCTCTTTCATAAACGCGGCAAGGAAACGCGGAACATCGGTGGCAACATCCCACCGGCCCTTGAAATCAGAATTGTTTTGAAATGGTACAAAGATGAATCCCTGAGCAGGAACGGCCTGAGCGGACAGAACACTTGTCCCCGCGACCACGCCGCAGAAGAGCAATACGAGGAGGTGCCAAACGCTTGGTCTTTGATGATCCTTATTCATAGAGAAGATACTTTGCGCGCGCCGCTTTGAACTGAACAAGCTGCTGGTCGATATCCTGAAGGATGGACTCGACGCTTCGCTTCGTCTGAAGCGCCTTCCTCAGCTCGCTCGATCCGGCCGCCTTGTCGAATGCAGCAATCCTGTCTGCTTTTGCGCGCAGGAAAATATCCTTTTCCGGAAAGAGGCGCTGCAGAGCGTCCAGGATCGAGATTTGAACCGCCGTCATGTTGAGCTGTTGGGCGTCGGTCACATGGACCTGCACCCCGAGAAAACGTGTGTCCGACGTATCAAAGTAGAACGGCCGGTAGGAAAGAGGCCGGAACGAAACACCAGGCAGGTTTTTTCTGTTGAGATGATTCGCGAGTTTGTCGCCATCCACCCACGGAGCTCCCACAAGTTCAAACGGCATCGTGTAGCCAACGCCTTGATTGGCCGTACCAAGCTCACCGAGAAGTCCTGTCATGACGTAGAACATCGGCGTCGTTGCGTGGGGAACATGCGGAGATGTTGGGACCCAGGCGAGGCCCGTTTCATCCCACCACATCGATCGCTTCCACCCTTCCATTGGCACCACCGTAAGCTTGCACTTCACGCGTCCGTCCAACCAGCCTTCCAGATTGATCATCTCAGCCAGCTCGCCGGCCGTCATTCCGTAGACGTACGGGATTTCAAAGGCACCGATGAACGACTTATATCGCAGGTCGAGCATTGGGCCTTCGACCCTCGTGCCGGTCAATGGATTGGGTCGGTCAAGAACAATGACGGCTACGTTGTTCTCCGCGGCCGCTTCCATGGCAAGCCCGAGCGTCGAGATATAGGTGTACGAGCGAACACCAATATCCTGGATATCGTACACAAGCACGTCGATGCCGCGCAGCATGTCCTTCGTCGGCTTCCTCGTTTTTCCATACAGGGAGTAGACAGGAAGCCCGGTCCGGCTGTCGTTGTATCCGCTGATTTCTTTTCCCGCCTCTATGTCGCCGCGTACGCCATGCTCAGGGCCGAACAAGGCCACAAGTTTGACTCCCGGAGCGCGGAAGAGAATGTCGATCGTCGGGTCCAGATCGGCGCTGATACCTGTTGGATTCGTAATCAGGCCAACGCGTTTTCCTTTCAGGATGTCAAATGCTCTGCTCCGCAAGACATCGATTCCCGGTTTCACCACTGGCTTCGGCGGTTTCAGACCCTGAGCAGGGAGATGTGAGATCGCAAAAAGGGCAACAAGGAATGCTGCACCGAGTGTCCGGACAGATGAATGCATGAGGCGAATATCCATGATGATGTTTTTCTAGTGGGGATGTCGATGAGTGTTATTGAGAGATACTGTCGAGGCGACTGTAATGTAGGCCAGAGAGAGTGCGCCGGCTCCGAGAAGCAGCCAACCGAGCGTCGTTACCGGACCGTCGATTACTAAATAGAGAAGGAGGAGCACGACGGCCAGCGATGAGATCATTCGAATGCGCCGGAGTTCCTCGGCCAAGCCTCCTTCGGGATCTGGATTCATTCCGGATTCCTTTGATCGATTGCTCCGGGGAGTTTTCCCCCATCGAGCGTCCAGTTCTTGAGAACTGTCAGGTCTTCAAGCAAACCGACAAATCGACGCATGCTGTCATGGCTCAGAGCAAAGAAGAGCGCATCATTCCGCAACCTCGATTCGGGCGGAAGGTGATCAACGAACGAACGGACGAGTGACGATGCCTTCGCCAGATTCGCCTCGGATTCTTCACGCAACTTGTCGTAACCGTCGCCGTTGACGCCGATCCGCTGCATGACGCCCATCGACCGTGTGACAAATTTCGCCAGAAACGCAGCGTCAAGGAGCTTCCCCGTCAACCCGTTCTCGACAGCTGACTCCACGAGTTCACCGATGACCTCAGGGTATCTGAGCTTCTTATTTGCTGATCGCTCGAGCGATCTGAGAATGTCGTGCGTTTCCTTCTTCAGTGCCATCGACGGCGAAAACCTTTCAACAGGAATATACTTTGATCCGGCTGGAGATACAAGGCAGGCGACCGCTGGCACGGCAACGAATGGCGCCGTCCCTTCGTCCGATCATTTTCTTTTCCACGACTGAAACAACTGCTCAAGTTGTTCAGGCGTAAATTTGGGTCTGCCATAGTGCCCGTGCGCAAGACGTTGCCGCATGCATTCAAAGAGCACAACGGCACAGGCAACAGAAACGTTGAGGCTCTGAATCATGCCGAACATCGGAATCTGAACGATGCGATCAGCTTGACCCGCGGCTTCTTCTGAGACTCCCCGGTGCTCGTTACCGAACACGAATGCGACATTCTGCGTCAGGTCGAGTTCATAGAGTGGCTCGGACCCTTCGGCGAGCTGCGTTGCGTAGATACGGAAGTTTTCGGATCTTAGCTTCGTATAGCATTCCTCGACCGTCTTGAATTTTCTCCGCTCAACCCATTTCCCCGCACTTGCAGAGCTTTTCTTGCCGATTTTTGGAAATGACTCTGTGTTGTAGAGGAGTTGAACCTCGTAGACCCCTGCGGCATCGCACGACCGCAGCATCGCACTGACGTTGTGCGGATCATGAATATTCTCCATGACAACCGTCAGATCGGGCTGGCGATGGCGCAAGACCGATTCAAGCCGGGCAAGCCGGCGATCACTGGCCATGATCATTCCTCCGAAGAAATCCCGGGAGCCACGTCCTGCGGACTTGCAGCAAAATGACCGACGAGACTACAGCAACGGTACCCGCAACCTGGACCGAGCCCATCGACTCTCCGAGGGCAAACCAGGCGACGATGATCGCAATCACCGGCTCAAGCGTTGTGACGATTCCCGCGGTCGTCGCTTCCAGAAGCCGCAACCCATGAGCGAAGAAGATGTAGGGAAGAAGAATGGAAACGACGGCGAATCCAAGGAAGATCGCCCAATCCTGCAGCTCGTATCCTTCATTCGCAATGACCCAGGGCGGATTCACGAAAAGCCAGAAGAGCGTGGCGAATCCCAGCGCGATCACGAGGGTAGTCCAGACTTTATACATCCGCAACATCTGCTTCGATGCAAGGAGCATGAATGCATACGTCAGCATTGATGCTGGCGCCGTCACGACGGCCCAGCCCGTAAGCTTGACCTCGCCCGCCGATCCACCGCTCACCGCCAGATAGCAGCCAAACAGTGCAAGGATGAGTGAGATCACCTTGATGCCGTTGAAATCCTCCTCCTTGCTGACGACAACGGAGTACATCATAACGACGACCGGAGCAGCATTCTGGATGAGGATCGCTGTTGCGACGGACGATTCCTTCACGGTGTAGTAGTAGGTGAAGTTCGTCGTTGCGATTCCCACGATTCCAATAAGGGCAAACTTCACAAGGTCCCGGACCTGGACGCGGAAGACAGTCCTGTCGGTCATGAGAAAGTACGTCGCCAGGAGGAGGAATGAAAGGGACGAACGCGTCTGGGTGACGATGAGCGGGTCGTAGCGAGTGAGGAAGAGGAATTTCGCGAGCGAAACCGATCCCCCCCAGAGAGTGACCGCCAGCACGACGAACAAGATCCCGCGTCCCGACGATCGATCAGATGGTGTCATTGGAGGCTTTCGGGTCGTTCGTCCTGCTCCGAGAGGTCCCGATAGTAGTTGCTCTGCTCCTCATCTCCAATCAGATGATAGAGATGAGAGAGCCGGCCGTAGATGACCTTCTTGTTGCCGACATGGTCGAGGCTCTTTTTGAGGAACTCGAGAAGCACGTCGATCGGCGGGATATTGAGGTCAGGATCGTAGCAATCACAGGCATCGAGATACGGTTCAACGGCGCTCGGTCGTGCCTCGGCCGCTTTGCGGTAGTACGTGATCGCAAGCTCAAAATTATCGTAAGAAGAATAGGTGACTTCGAACACGCTCGCAAGCCACATGTACGTATCATACGAGATGTCGGGAAATTCGCGGGCGAGTTTCTCTCCAAAGAGGCAGAGCTCATCAGGGCCGAGGGAGTGATTCCAGAAGAGGAGACGGTAGAGCTCTACATCCTGAATACGTTGCGCGATGGCATCTTCAAACGCATCAAAGATGTCGTTGAAGTCTGTTGAGTTGGCAAACCGTACGCGGAGTTCTTCAGGTGTGTAGCGCGGCATGAACCGTGTCCGATGCGCAAGGGCGCTTCAATTCAACAACGCAGTAAGACGTGTCATGTCATATTAAGAAAAGGCGGTCAGAAAGGCAAGATGACGGAATCGAGAGAGGACCTTGAACAAGAAACGGGCCCTGAGGCCCGTTTGAGGAGCGTGAAAGAAAAGGTTGGGAGGACGTGCAACGCTCAAGCTACTTCTTGAGTACCTGATTGATGACCTCCATGAGTTTCGCGATCGTGAACGGTTTCTCAAGGAACTCGACAGCAATGTCCGAGTTCCACGCTCCGGCAGCCGCAGCAGCGCTTGTCATCATGATCACAGGAATCTGAGCGGTCGCCGGATACTGCTGAAGCTCCTCCACCATCATGAACCCGTTCATGTTGTCCATATTGACGTCGCTCAGGATGACATCCGGCTTGTGACTCCCCGCTTTCTCGACGCCTTCCAGGCCATCGGCCGCCTCGAACACAGCGAATCCCTTCAATTTGAGCTGGCTCGCAATGACCTTGCGGAACGAATCCTCATCGTCCACAATCAGGATTTTCTTCATTGGCACTCCCTATACGATGGCGAAAAAATACAACTTCAGCGGACGAAAAGCAAGGAGTCGCACCGGAGACTTGCTAACTGTACCACATAGTCCGCAGCGACGACAATGTCTCAATTTGATATGCGCTACTTCATCAGAACGACCGCTCTCACTGATCTGAGAGGACCGAACGTCAGAACACCATAGTACACCCCGCTCGGCAGGTGCCCGGCATCCCACCGGATACGATAGCCTCCTCGTGCTCTCCACTCCTTCAAGAGCGTCGCTATCCTCCTGCCGATGAGATCATGGATCTCAAGCGTCACCATGCCGCTCGATGGAAGGTGAACCTCAAAATTCGTCGTACCGTTGAAAGGATTCGGATAATTCTGCAACAGGTTGAACTCTCCTGGTCGGATCTCCTCGTCATCCGATACGCTCACAACCGGACCATCGGTGCCTCCGGCATCCGCGTAGCGCGCCGCAAACTCCTGTAGGTACTGATTTGCGACAGAGGCGTTTTCGATGATCAATGTGTTTTCGTTGTTCGATGTTTCCGCCGAGTTCGACCAGTTATGCGACCCGGTAATCGTGAAGTGGCGCGCATCGTTCTTCTCCGCATCGACGATCGCGTACTTATGATGAAGCAACCCACTCCCGCCAACCTTCAAGCGGACGTCGACACCGCCTGAGGAGAGAAACGAATACTGCGACCCGCTGTCGGTTCCGTTGTCGAGCACACCCCGAACCTTGAGCCCAAGATTCTTCTTTGCCTTGAGCGTCGAGGCAAGGTCGGTTCGTGTGAATGTGAGAAGGGCAAAATTGACAGAGCTCGTCGCGCCGCCCAAGGTCTGGTTGATAGCGCTCGTTGTTCTGTCTGACGGGCTGAAATAGAGCTCAACTGGAAGCCCACCGATGCTGAAGACATGCGGGGTATTGTCGAGCTTCCGCGCTCCGAACCGCGAAGCAGCGGCATTCGGGAGTGCCGTCGCACTCCCCCACATCTCCTCGAACTCCATCGCATAGGCCTTCGCAAGAGCTTGATCCTGCACCTCCATCGCGTTTTGCGCGTCGTCGTACGTTCCATTGTCCGTGAGGTTCCATGATCCCGTCCAGACCCACGCCTGGTTCGCGAAACCACCAGCATCAACGATCACGAACTTATTGTGCATCAATCCTGCGCCGCCATTGATGGCATCGAAATCATCCGCAATCCAGGGGATCCCTGCAGGCCCGATGATCTGCGAGAATGTCGTGCCGGTGCCCGCAGCAAGGTTATCCTTCTCCACGATAACCCTCACGCCTACGCCCCTATTTTTCGCTCTGACGAGGGCGCTCGCAACCGTCTGACCAACGCTCCCGCTGATGCTATAGAGACAGCAGTCAATCGATTTGGTCGCACCATCAAGACGGCGCACGAGCATGTTCATGAGATTCACGTTTCCGCGGGCGGTGTCCCTGCGCGCCAGCGCCGGTCTCACAGATTTGTTGAAGTACACATTGATCTGTCCCGTCGATCCCGAAGAGGATGTGCTCACGATCCTGGCGTTCGCGAAGCTTGTGTCAATCCCACTGACCGAAAACGCCTGCACATGGTAAACCGTCGATGGCGCGAGTCCTGTCAGGGTCACCTTGTGGGTCGTGACCGGCGGCTGTGAAGAGACGATGCCAAGCTCGTACCCGCGAGTCCGGCCGTAGCGGATCGCACTCGTTCCCGGCTTCGCTGTCTGCCAATTCATTTGCAGAGAAGCTGACGTGATGTTCGATTCCCGAGGAGATACGGAAATGATCGGTCCCTTCGATAGAATATCTTCCTTAACACGGGGCATCACCTGGTAGCCGCCGATGTACGGAGAGGCAGTCACAAATTGTCCAACGACGCCTACGAGGTCAAACTCCCCGCTGGGTGCAAGTGTGTTCGCAACGCCTGTCACGTCTGCGTCAATGCGGACCTGCACGCTGTCCGTCCCGTCATGCAACCAGAAGTTTGATCCCGATCCACCGACATTCCAGAAGCCGAGAGGCTGACTGTTGGCGTCCTTGACGGTGACACGATTGAGCTGGACAAGCATCCCTTCAAACAAGTCCTGTCCGCTCGCGGCGTCGGCCACGAGTTGAGGGATCGTCACTACTGAGGGAGACAGTTCATTCCCCCTGCTGTCTGTGGCGATGAGCGTGATGTTCGCGAGTTCCGTCAGACCGTTGAACTGCGTGATTGTTCCCGTCACAGTGACTTCATCGCCGATCGCTACGCTCCTCTCGAACGTTCTGTCATACACAGCAAGTCCACCGGAAACATCCTGCATATATGCCGGCCCACCGAAGTGATTTGCGACGGTCACAATGCCGCGCACCGTTACGGGCTGCTGCAACAACAGCGGAACGCCCTGGCTGTTGTTGGTTTTGATGCTCATGATTGGCCTGGGCGTGCCGAAAAGAACCAATGTCGGAAGCGGAGTCACCGGGGCGGTCGAGTCCGTTCCCGCCGCGGTCTCGAGAGCAATTGTCACTCTCATCGTTGTATCAGGTGCTCCAAGACTATCGATCCTGATCGAGATGCTGTCGCCCGCAGCCAGGGAAAATCCTTTCACGTTCACGTTCTGACTGTCCGTGCTCACAAGAGCAGATCCGCCTGTAGAAACGGTAGCGCTCACTACGGCTTTGGACCATCTGAAGATTGCGTTCTTGAAGAGCCGCAGCCCCGTGATTGTTCCGGCCGAAGTTCCTTTCACACTCACCGTGAATCCGATCGCATCACCTGTTCGCACAACTGAAGGAATGCACGAGGCAATCCCGGTGCCGGCCGGTATCGCCGGGGGAGGTTCCTGCGGACTTGCACTGTTCTGAGGCGTGATGCTCGACTGGACGACGAAATCGGTTGCATTGTTGTTCCTGTCCCAGCTGTTTCCTGCTCTCTCATCGACGCCGCCCGGAGCCAATGTGAGTGCGGTTGAAGTTCCTGACGACTTTCGTTCAAGACTCGTCGTATTGCTTGGCGCCGGTGCCGGCCCGGTGCCCTCAAACGGTGAAGTGCCTGATCCATAGCCAACAAAGTCCACAACGCTCGGATCCGACGGACCCGAGACGGGATTCGTGCTTTTCGAAAGTGCGATCTTGCCGGCTGTTGAACCCATCGCTAGTGTTCCCACGACATCGGGCGCCGGCAGGTTCTGTGAGCCAGCGGTGCCGGCAGCTTGCTGGACAAGAAAGAACCGTTTCGGCTGAATGACACCTGACAGCGGAGTAACCTGCCACGTGCTGCCAGTCGACGAGGCATATTGAACTGACCAGCCGCCGAGATTGACCGGCTCGCTCGTCGGATTGTAAAGCTCAACAAAATCGGCTTTCCAGATCGCTCCGCTGTTGCCGCCGCCACCGTACACTTCGCTGATAACGACGTACGTCGCGTTCTGACCGTGCAGTGAAAACTGCAGAAGCGAGAGCATGAGGAGAAGAATGTTCAGAGTTCGCATAGCTGGTCGCGGTAGGTGAAACGAATTTTGGAAGGATTTGGCGTTGAGTCAACCGAAATCGACTTCGTTGGATTTCCTCGCCTGAATCGGTATATTCAGCCCACAATGACACGCGCAGCCGTAGCACTCATACATAGACACGCTGCCATCCTCGTCTGCCGGCGAAAAAAAAGCTCGCGGTACGAACTCAAATGGGAGTTCCCCGGCGGCAAGATCGAGGCTGAAGAGACTGTTCTGTCGTGTTTGAAACGGGAGCTGATGGAAGAACTCAACATCGGGATCGATCATGTTGACCGCATAGAAACGCATGTCAATCATTATGATGACGGCGGCACGTTCGAGGTCACGTACTGTTTCGTGTCGGACTTCATTGGAACGCCCGAAAACAGGGCATTTGAAGAGATACGATGGGTTTCATTGGAAGAGCTGCGCACAATGGACATCCTGAGCGGGAACAGGGCGTTTGTCTCAAAGCTCGCCGACGACGATCTGCGCACGAGACCGGGTTCTCAATGGGGTGAGGGATAACACATAGAGATGATTGCTCGCAGAACGTACAGGGGTCGCAAGTTCCAGATCGTGAGCGCGGTTCGTGCTTGGTACAGGAAGAACAAGCGCACACTCCCATGGCGCGATCTACGAGATCCGTATCGCGTGTATGTCTCAGAAGTCATGCTTCAGCAGACTCAGGTTTCCAGGGCTGCCACTGCCTTTCCGAAATTCGTTGATCGATATCCGTCGTTCAGGCATCTTGCGCGGGCGAGAACCTCGTCGCTGATAAAGGACTGGAGCGGGATGGGCTACAACAGTCGTGTGTTGCGACTCCAACTGGCCGCGCGCCGTGTGCTGTCAGAGTTCCACGGGGCTTTGCCGCAAACGATCGCGGAACTCAGATCGCTCGCCGGCATTGGCCCTTATACCGCACATGCGATTGCTTGTTTTGCGTTCGGAAAAACTGTTCCCGTTGTCGACACAAACATTTCCAGAGTTTTGCGGCGTTTGGAGGGGGCCGACAGGAGTCGCACGACATCTCCGGCGAAACGCGACTGGGCTCTTGCAGAACGATTCCTGCCAAGCCGCAACGCCAGCAGTTGGCATCAAGCCCTGATGGACCTTGGATCAATGATTTGCACCGCCGTCACGCCAAAATGTACGCAGTGCCCACTGGAGAATTTCTGCCGGAGCGCACACCGGGTGGACCGGCGGCGACTGAGACACAGCAAGTCAGAACCGGGAAGGAAAGGTGTACCTAACCGCATCTATCGCGGTCGGGTCGTAGAGAGACTTCGCACACTCCCTCACGGCAAAACGATAGATGCCCGGGAACTCGGCCAGCACATTCTTCCTGGTTTCAGTCCAAGAGACCGCCACTGGCTGGAGACGATTCTTACCTCGCTTCAGCGCGATGGATTGATCCGTCGCAGAGGAAACCGAGTTTCATTACCCCTGTAGGCTTGCGCGATGAAAAGGAACGATCGGTCTCTTCTTCTGCAGGAGCTCAAGGATCTCCACAGATCACGCCGGAAAGCGATTCTGGCTCGCCTCCAGGAATTTCAAGCGGTGCCGGAATCGGAGTATTTCTATGAGCTCGCGTACTGCATTCTGACACCGCAAACCTCCGCAGAGCATGCTGCTCAGGTGATCGACACGCTGCGCGAGGCATCATTTCACACAGTGGCATTCGATCCTGAGCCAATCCTCCGCACACCCGCAACGTATATCCGCTTTCACCAGACGAAATCAAGGCATCTCCTGAAGCTCAAAGAGGACTTCAGCACAATTGTCGATGCCCTGCGGCGCGGCGATGAGCCGCACGTAGTACGCGAATGGTTGGTGAAGCATGTTCTGGGAGTAGGATACAAAGAAGCGACTCACTTCTTGAGAAACGTTGGCCGAAGCGGCGGACTTGCCATCCTTGACCGGCACATTCTCCGTAACCTGAAGCGCTACAGCGCAATCCGAGTAATCCCATCCACACTCTCACGGAAGAAATATCTCGCGGTCGAACGGAGTTTCATCAGGTTCTCTCGCCGCATCGGTATTTCGCTCGACGAACTGGACTTGCTCTTCTGGAGCATGGAAACCGGCACGATAAGAAAATAGCAGAACCAGAACTTCGCCAACCACCTCCCTTTCGCAAGCATAGCCTGATTTCCCGCACTCCACGTCGGCTTTGACCTTCTTTGCCAGAAATTGAGAGAAGCCGACGGGTGCTGCCGAACTCCTCAAGGCGCGTTTGAATCCGAAAGTGAATGATTTTCAAGCATTTACGCTGCCCGGGAGCCCAGATTCGTTCCAGCTGGTAACATCTTTCTCGCTGTCGACCTAATACGAGAACTGGAAAAAAGCTATGCACTTTTGAGCAAGCACTTCTTTGAACGACACGGCTCGGAAGTCCTTGACCATTGATTTTAACTTTGAGATTCACAATATTGGATTCGATAGGAGTGGAAGTGTTTGCCAACTGTTCTGAACGATGAACAGCGAGCCGTGGACTCCATTCAATGAATCGCAATCGTTCAACACGCTTACCACAACAATAGTTATTGTGCGAGGGGAGCACCGCATGTTTTGCCTCGCGAAGCGCGTGGGCGGAATCGTTGTCCGGAGGTTTCGATCACAACCGAACGGATTAACCAATGGGCCAGACGCAACTATTGCTCGTAGTTCTGGGGATGCTGTTGGTGGGGATTGCCGTGTTTGTCGGCATAAGTATTTTCTCAGCCAACACGGTTGAATCTACCCGGAACGCGATCATCGTGGATCTCGGGAATTTTGCATCCCGCGCCACACAGTACTACTGGAGACCGGTCACACAGGGCGGAGGAGGCAAGAGCTTCGCCAGTATTTCACTCTCGCAGATCTACCCGATGGAAGAAAACGAGAACGCCCGGTACTACATCGAAAGCGCGGAAGAGACTGAGTGCGTCATCGTCGGCGTCGGGAAAATTGTTACCAGCAATGACGACTCAATCCGGGTACGCATTCGCGTCACGACTCAGCGAAACATCATCGAGATTCTGAATTAGCGCATGGCGCAGCAATTCTCTTTTGACATCGTTTCAGAAGTCAACCTCCAGGAAGTCGATAACGCCCTCAACCAAGCCCGCAAAGAGATCAGCCAGCGATACGATTTCAAGGATTCCAAAACGCTGATCGAGTTCAATCCCAAAGAGAAACACATCTCGATTCAAACGATTGACGAGTTCCATCTGAAGAGCGCCGTCGATGTCGTTCAGTCGAAGCTTGTCAAGCGTGGCATTTCTCTCAAAGCGCTTCGATACGGAGCAGTGGAACCTTCGGCGAATTCAACCGTCCGACAGTATATTTCGCTTATCATTGGGATTGACAAAGACGACGCTCGAAACATTGTCAAGCTTGTTAAGGACTCGAAAATCCGGGTCCAGGCTCAAATCATGGATGATCAGGTCCGGGTAAGCGGAAAAGACAAAGACGACCTGCAGGCGGTCATCAAACTACTCCGCGACGCGAACCTGTCCTTTCCCGTGCAATTTGTGAACTATCGCTAAATGCACACGTCAGCTGCCTCCCTCGTTTTCTCGGTTCTCCTTTCGGCACATTCTCTCTATTCTCCTGCTGTACTCCGGGCCGAGAAACAGCCTATTCGCCTTCAGATCGGAGAACGGGTTGTTAATGTGAGCGGATACGACAGCCTAGGCGTTGTGTACATCTCCGTGAAGGAGCTCGCCACCGCATTATCGCTCCCCCTGACAGAGAATCCCGAACGGCGCAAACTCGAGCTTCGTCTCGCGAATCACCGAATCAAGATTTCCGCCCGGAACCCGTTTCTGATTGTCACCAGCATCACAACCGGTGTGTCTTCCTCCTATCAATTTCCTGTCAACATCCTTTTCATCGAGAACTCGTACTTCGCTCCGGCAACGGATTTTGTGGCACTATTGGAACGGCTCCAGCCCTCGGGGGTGACGCTTCAGGCAGGTACCAGAAAAATCTCTGAGGAGCGGCCGAGGAATGCAGGGCGACATGACATCACGGGCGCGGAGCTTGAGCCCTACGCCAACGGCTATCTCCTTACAATCAAGGCGACCAGGAAACTCTCCAATTTTGAAGCCTTTATCGCAGCCGACGGCTGGCTCTACGTCACTGTCACGGACGCAACGGCCGACACCGCCGCACTCTCTGGGTTCAAACCATCCGATGTCATCCGCCGATTGCAGGTGTACCAGTATCCAACCTCGGTACAGCTCACATTCAGAGTCTCTCCTGACATCGTTCAGGTCGATCCCATCGTCGACGAAAAGAATAACAATCTCCTTCTTGCGCTGCATTCGCGGGCTTACCTCGACCAGGTCGAGAGGGAAAAGAAGCTCCAGGACCAGATGCAGGAAAAACTGCAACGGGCACGGACGAAGGCCAGCCTCGATGTCATCGTGCTCGATCCGGGGCATGGAGGAAAAGACCCGGGCACAATTGGCGTGAATGGCACCCGGGAGAAGGATGTCACATTGGGCGTTGCCCTCAAGCTGGGAAAGCTCATCGAGCAGAACCTCCCCGAGGTAAAAGTAGTCTACACCCGCAAAACTGATGTGTTTATCGAGTTGAATGAACGCGCCAAGATCGCCAACAGAGAAAACGGCAAGCTCTTCATCAGCATCCACTGCAACTCCACCGACCGCAAACCCTCGTCGGCAAACGGGTTTGAGATCTACATCATTCGTCCCGACCGGACCGGGAGAGCGATCCGGTCTGCTGAAAGCTCCCTCAGCGTAGCCGAACGAGAAAACAAGGTGATCGAGTACGAAGAGGGATATGAGGCTCGATACGCCGAAGTCACGAATGAGGAAACGTTTATCCTCCTGACAATGCGGCAAAGTGCGTTCGTGCGGCACAGCGAGGATTTTGCCGAGAAGGCTTCCGAGGCGATGGCAAAACTCCTGAAAGTACAGAACCGAGGCGTTCGGCAGGATGGATTCTATGTGCTCGTGTACGCGGCCATGCCAAATGTGCTCGTCGAAACCGGCTATCTCTCCAACAGGTCGGAAGAGAGATTTCTCCGCAGCAACGAAGGTCAGAACAAGATCGCCGAAGCCCTCGTCGAAGGAATTCTCAGCTTTAAGGATGCATATGAGAAGGCGCTGAACGAAGGGCAACCGGCCGAGCCGCAGCGGGACTGAGCACACTCTCCGGTTTTCCATTCCTAGCGAGCACCGCCTGAGTACAGCACTTGACAACCGCGCGAAGCTTCCTCATATTGCGCACACATTGTCTCTCCGGTCTCTCCTGTTTCACTGACACGTACGTTACGACAGTCATGAAGGGTTCCTTCGATGCCACTCTCCATCTCTCCGTATTCTGACGCGTGGCGACGAGAGCTTCTGGACTTGTGGGCACGTTCGCTCCCTCTCGACGCGCTCACGGAAGACATCCTCGAAACGCGAGTCCTCCTCGATGAGAACTTCGATCCCGGAACATTTCTCCTCGCTCACAAAGATGGTGCACTTGCCGGATTCGCCCTGGGCACGCACGCAAAACGAGTCCCTCTCGGTGATGCGGATCCGAACGGAGATACCTGCTGGATCACAGCGCTGGGGATACATCCTTCATCGGATTTGAACGCTGTCGGCAATGAGTTACTGAAATCGCTTGAATCTCGCTTCAGAGCATTGGGGAAGCGGGAATGCCGCATCTCACCCTACCCCCCCGGATACTTCACTCCCGGCATCGACGTCAACGCATACGCCTCAACCCTGGCGTTTCTTCGCTCGAACGGCTACGAGATCTACCATGAAGCTCTGAGCATGGATGCCCCTATTGTCCTCTTCACCGTTCCTGACAAGATCGTGGAGATGCAGCGCAGGCTCCTGACTGAAGGGATCGATATCCGCCCGTACCGGCGAAGCGACCTCGTGCGTTTCATGGATTTCCTTGAAAAAACCATGCCGTCCGACTGGGTGCGCGTTGAACGACGGAATCTGAAGAAGATCTCTGAAGGAGGATTTCACTCCGAGCAGATCACCCTCGCCGTCCACAATGAAGCGATCATCGGCTACTGCCAGTTTGAGGGATCACACTTTGGCCCCTTTGGCGTCAACGACGCATACCAGGGAAAGGGAATCGGCACTGTGCTCCTGGCCCGCACACTCGAGCGAATGAGACACGAAGGACACCATGATGCGTGGGTCATGTGGACGGATGATATCGCGGCCAAGGTATACGCCAAATTCGGATTCAAAGAGACACGACGCTTCGCGCTTCTTAAGAAAACACTCTAGAGCCTATCTCAAAAATATTCACGCAAAGGCGCCAAGCCGCCAAGGGTTTTCAAACTACTAGGTTTTTTTGCGACTTTGCGGCTTAGCGTGATTCTCTTCTTAGTTTTTGAGATGAGTTCTAGCGTCATTGCCGTTTCGTTCAGGACGTCCTCGAGACTTCGCGGCAACTCTTCCGGACATCACCAGGGAGATTCAATTCATGGCACAATCCCCCAAGACCATTCTCGCGATCGGAGCCCACTGCGGCGATATCGAAGTGACCTGCGGAGCAGTCCTCGCAAAACACAGCAGGCAGGGAGACCGGGTTACCATCCTCCATCTCACTCTTGGTGAGGGAGGAAATCCACGCATGACTCCGGCTGACTACGGTGAACAGAAGCGACGCGAAGCCGAGGATGCCGCAAGAATCATCGGCGCAGAACCGCTGTTTGCGCCGTATCGGGATGGCGAGCTCCCCGCCACAGAGGAAGTCAAGCGCTATGTCGCAGGTGTGGTAAGGACCGTACGACCCTCTCACGTCATCACCCATTGGCGCCACAGCATGCACAGGGACCATGCAACAGCCCACATCGTCGTCAACGACGCCCTTCTTCTCGCATCCCTTCAGGCAGTCGAAACCGGCCAACCGGTGCATCGGGGTGTTCAAGGGATCTACTACACAGAAAACTGGGAAGATCCCGAGGGTTTTCATCCATTCCTCTATATTGACACTTCAAACGAGCTCGAGATCTGGAGAGAAGCGGTAACAAAGTACCAGTTCATTAAGGGCGGGATTTCGAGTTTTCCGTACCTCGACTACTACGCCTCTCTGGCAAGAGTCAGGGGCGCAGAAGCGGGCTCAACCTACGCGGTCGCATTCGATGTAGATTCTCATGCCAAGCGGCGGACGTTGCCGACGCTTCCCTAATCACGAGAGAGGCTCCCGCATGCAGAAATCTATCACCATCGCTCTTCTCTGCATATCGGTCACACTCGTTCAACCGGCCCTGGCTCAGCACGCTTCCGTGAGCGTTGATGCCGGCTCAATCATCGCACCTGTTCATCCCTGGTTGTATGGCATCAACACGGCGCGATGGGATGAGTCTCTTTTCCCCGGCCGGACTGATCAGGCACTTCTGTCTGCAGACCGTGATGCGATCGCGAAGATACAGGCATCTGGAGTCACACTGCTCAAATATCCGGGCGGAAACGATGCGGATCATTACGTTTGGAACTCCCCGTCCAACAATTCGACAGAAATGGACACGGATGAATACATCGCTCTCTGCCGCGCCGTCGGCGCAGAGCCATTCATCACGGTGAACTTCAACGAGTCTCCGGAACTTGCGGCCGCGTGGGTACGATACTGCAACATCTCGAAAGCCTACAATGTGAAACTCTGGGAAGTTGGCGACGAGCAATGGGGAACATGGGCACGCGGGCATGTACCCCCCGAAGAGTACGCGCGGAAGTACATCAGGTTTGTGGACGCGATGCGCTCCGTAGATCCCACCATCAAAGTCGCAACGAATGTCCCTCTTGGCGCGCATCCGGAAAACTGGGCGCACCGAGTGCTCAAAGCTGCCCCCAACCATGTGGATATGCTGACCTTCACGTACTTCCCTCAGCAATGGGGAAAGGAGAACGACGACACGCTCCTTGCCACCGTTGGTACGTTCAGGCAGCTGTACCACCAACTGCGCAAGGATGTCGAGGCATCGGTCGGACCGGCGAGAGCATCCACCCTGATGTACGTGAATGTAGGATACAATTCCGTTAACCACTCGCCAGGCCCCCAGACTCTCCAGATGGTGAACGCCCTGTGGACGGCGGACATGCTGGGCGCAATGGCTGAGATGGGAACAGACATTGCCTGCTTCTGGGCATTACACAACTATTACCCTCCGCGCGCCGGGGATTTCGGATATCTTTCCTCCGAGGGAAAGAACACGCCGCGATCCAGTTACTATGTATTTCCGCTGCTTCGACGTCACATTTGGGGCAATGTCTGCAAAGTTACAAACGCCAATCCCGAACTTTCTGTCTACGCAGGTCTGGAGGGGAAAAGGCTTTCCATTCTCTTCATTAATAAATCAAAGCTCCGTCCGCTCGCCACGAATGTCTCCATTCACGGTTTCGCACCTCAGCCAAATGGCAGAGCGTGGGTTGTGGACGATAAACGAAAAATCCTGCCGGTCACAGACAAAAGAGATTTCTCTTCATCATTTCCAATCTCCGTGCCTCCATATGCCATATTGGCGTTAGAACTGATTTCGCAGGATTCCGTCGTTCCTGCCCAAAACCTCGCTCAATTCGCGACGGCCACCGCTTCATCATACTCCACGATCGGTCCTCACTTCGGACCATCGAGTGCGATCGACGGTGTCGCAGATACGCGATGGAATTCAGCTGCATGGACGAAATCAAACGGCGACGAACAACAGTGGTTTCAGCTCTCCTGGAAGAACCCACAGCGGATCGCCCGCATTCAGATCGCATGGGGTGAGAGTCCTGCCGTAGAATACAGTGTGAAATCGTCATCAGACGGCAAGACGTGGAAAACACTTCTTTCGATTTCTAAAGGAATGGGCGGGATCGAGACTCACGCCGTCGCACCAACCTCGCTCCGCTTTCTCCGCATCGAAGGGATAAAAGGCACGAAGGGAATTTCTGCGTATTCGATCCGGGAGATCAGGGTTTTCGAGAAGTGATTGGACTCTACCAATGAGCAACGAGGGTATGCACGACAAAGCGTTGCGGCTCACGTCACTTGATGCCTTCCGCGGTTTCGCCATAGCTGGAATGCTTCTCGTGAATAATCCGGGCACGTGGGATCCGGCCGTGGTGCCACGACTCCTCATGCACGCAGAATGGCATGGCTGCACATTCGCTGATCTCATCTTCCCATTCTTCCTCTTTGCTGTCGGAATGGCAATGCCGTTCAGTGAGGCGAAAAAGCGAAACCTTGAACTGCCAACATGGAAACGCATTCTCATCGCCGCACGACGCGGGGCAGTCTTGTACCTCCTGGGGGCATTCCTCAAATCTGCCTCATTGAACATCCCGGTCCTTCATTTCGGCATCCTCCAGCGAATCGGCGTCCTCTACTTCGTCGTCTACCTCCTTCTTCCGTTGAGAACCCGGATACAAGCCGCGATCGGAGTGGCATTGTTGTTCGTCTGGTGGGCCATCCTCGCCTTCGTTCAGGGCCACGGAGTTGTGCCTGGCTCTTTTGAGCGGGACTTGAACGCTGCGCAGTACCTTGACAGCTTCATCCTCGCACCGGAGGACAAAGAGACGATCGTCAGCATGATTCCCGGAATCTCTACAGTTCTCGCGGGGCTGCTGACGGGCAAGTTCCTGATGAACAACAGGGACCCCCGCGCGGTCATGAAGATGCTTGCCGCTGGAGCAGCGGGCGGAATCGGCGTTGGACTCCTCTGGGATTTCGTTGTCCCCCTGAACAAGATTCTCTGGACCGCATCGTTCGCTGTGTACACCGCCGGTTGGTCATGTCTTGTGTTCCTTCTTTTCTACTGGGTACTCGAGGTGAAGCAGTGGAAGAGCGTTGGATTCCCGTTCGTTGTCTACGGCATGAACGCAGTCACGCTGTATGTCGCGACAGGGCTCTTTGTTCGCTGGGTGATGCTCGCCTGGCGTGTTTCTTATGAAGGTGCACAGACCAGTCTCACCGGGTACTTCTACAAATCGTTTGCCGAAGCGACATCTCCGATGGTCGGTTCACTGCTCTATTCCCTCCTCATCATTTTCCTCGGCTGGCTACTTTGTTTCTGGATGTACAAGAAGAAGCTGTTCCTGAAGGCCTAAGCCGCATGAAAGCGAACACACCTCATCCGACCTCAAGGGCCGTGAAAACGGGCGCTGACCGTCTTCTCGAAGCCGCTCCAGAACTCATCAAAGGAAAACGCGTCGGACTCCTGACGAATCACACAGGCCGGCGATCTGACGGTACTTCTACGATCGAAACGATTGCTGGCTCCGGAATCTGCCGGCTGACCACGCTCTTCGGCCCCGAACATGGTCTCGCTGGAGAAGCGCCCGACGGAGTTGCCATCCAGGACAATGACACGAGAAAAATGGGCGCCAGAGTCTATTCTCTCTACGGCGATACAATGAAACCGACCGCGAGCATGCTCGGGGAGGTCGATGTGCTCGTCTGCGACATCCAGGACGTCGGGGCCCGATTCTATACCTATCTGTCGACGATTCTGCTCGCCATGGAGACAGCGGCAGAGGCGGGCATACCCGTCGTCATCCTCGATCGCCCCAATCCGATCCGTGGACTCACCGCCGACGGACCCATCCTCGATCCCGCTCACAGGTCATTCGTTGGCTGGCTCGCAACACCGATCACAACGGGCCTTACCATCGGCGAACTGTGTCTGCTGAGCAACAAGGAAGGGTGGCTCGGAAAAGCAGGGACTGCGGACCTCCACGTGGTGCCACTTGAGAAATGGAAACGTTCGATGTGGTTTGACGAGACAGGGCTTCCCTGGATTGCGCCGTCACCGAACATGCAGACCATTTCGACGGCCGCCATCTACCCCGGAATGTGTCTCGTGGAAGGAACTAACATCTCCGAAGGACGCGGTACATCCGATCCGTTTCACATCGCCGGAGCTCCGTGGGCCGATCCGGACTTGGTCCTTCGGCAGTTGGATCGGTTTGAAATCCGCGGCGTCCGGTTCGCACCGGAGCATTTCACTCCGACGGAGATACCCGGCAGAGCCCACAAACCAAAATACGAAGGCGTCGTTTGCCACGGGATCCGAATAACCATCACGAATCGCGATCTTATTGCTCCGGTCCGGCTTGGGATTTCGGTTCTGGATGCATTCAGACGAGCACACCCCGAACAAATGACGTTCGATCCAGACCGCTTTGACAACCTGGCTGGCAACTCCTTGGTACGTGAAGACCTCGAACTCAGCATCCCTCCCGACGAAATCTGCGCCGGCTGGGAAAACGACCTCAAAGCCTTCGGCGAAATCAGATCGAAGTATCTGCTCTATCCCTGACCATCAGACGAATTAACCACTTGACCGACTGACCATCTAACCAATTAACCATTCAACCAATTAACCATTTGACCATTTAACCAATCAGCCATCCCCCCTCCTCAATGAACTTCCAACTCATCGACTGGATCATCCTGATCGCCTACCTGGGGCTCTCCGTCTTCGTCGGCATCTGGGCGAAGAAGTATGTAGAGAACATGGAAGGCTATTTTGTAGCGGGGCGCAGGATCAGGCCCGCCCTGGGCACAGCCACGCTCATTGCGACCGAAATAGGAATCGTCACCTTCATGTATCTCGGCGAACTCGGCTATGTGACAGGGTTTTCATGTTTCTGGCTCGGCATTAATGGTGTCATAGGTTACCTTGTGATCGGCAAAACCGGATTCATTGTTTCGATGCTGCGCAGGCTCAAGGTAATGACGATTCCGGAATTCTATGAGATACGCTTCAACAAACGCGTCCGGTTGCTTGGAGGGATCCTCCTGTTCCTCGGGGGAGTCCTGAATATGGGGGTGTTCCTCAAAATGGACGGCTTGTTCCTGACCGAGACAATGGGTTTCGGCCCTGAAGTTCTCACCGCAGTCATGGTCGTCATGCTTGTCATCGTTATCAGCTATACCGTACTCGGCGGGATGTTCTCGGTGGTCGTGACAGATTTCATACAGTTCGTCATTCTCTCTGCCGGCATGCTCATTGCCACGCTCTTCATACTCGCGCACGTCAGCCTCACCGACGTCGCTACCGCCGTAACAACCAACTTTGGAGAGGCAGGGGTCAATCCGATTGTGAATCCGAGATTCGGCTGGACCTTTCTGATCTGGATTCTACTCGGAAGCGTCGGCGCCTCCGCGCTCAATCAACCCGCCACGACCAAATCGCTTGCCTCCGAAAACGCTGAAGCAGGCCGAAAGATCTTTCTCTTCGCTGGCATCACACTCGCAGGCCGTTATATCATTCCCATGTTTTGGGGCGCGGCCGCCCTCGCCATGTTAGGTCCCGGCCTGAATCCAACAACAGCAATGCCAAAACTGCTCGGCGCCGTGGTTCCGTCAGGGCTTCTCGGTCTCATGATTGCCGGCATGCTCGCGGCGTCAATGTCAACGTACAGCGCATATCTCCTGGCATGGAGCTCCGTTGCCTCCCGGGATATCATTTCGCCGCTGAGTCCAAGGCCGCTCAGCGAGAAGACCATGATGCTGTTGAGCCGAATCATATCGATCCTGATCGGCCTCTTCATCCTCGTGTTCGGTTTATGGTACGAGATTCCGGCGACGGCATTTCAGTACATCGCGATCACAGGAGCAATGTATGCCGCCGGTGCATTCGGGTGCATCGCGTTCGGTCTGTACTGGAAAAAGGCAAACACGATCGGCGCATACTACTCCCTCGCACTCGGAGCATTCGCACCTCTTGCGTTCCTCATTCTTGACCAAATCCAAGAGTACCTGCCTGAGAGTATTCTCTGGCTCGTCGACGTCAACATCTCAGGGTTCCTCAGTTTCGTTCTCGCCTCGGCCGGAATGGTCGTCGGCTCCCTTCTCACACAAAAAACTCACCCACCTATTCCGCTAGACCTGGAAGAGGAGCAAGGAGGTAACGTATGAGCACGATATCATTGATCTGGATCGCTGTCTTCGCGCTCGCAGCTCTTTGTTTCTTCGGAACAGCTGCGGTGATCACAGTCTTTGGGACGCGGGACCTTAAAGATCTGCTCAGAAAGTCGGAGACGAAGGATCCGCCCGGCCCATAGCTTGCCCAGCCCACGGCACGATTAAGATCGAAAGGTGTTGCATCACTTCCCATTGTTCTCGAAATTGAGATGGAGTCCTTCATTCATCATCTTTCGAGAACACCATGAACACAAGACACATTCTGCTTCTTGCTGCGATCCTTGTCTCTGCAGCTGAAGCACAAGTTTCGGTCACCCGCTCTGTTCAACTCCCCCTTCCGCAGACCCGCAAGTGGGCGAATCCTCAATTTTCTCCGACAGGGCTTTCGGTGTTTTATACCGATGCGGACGGAAACGGGATCTGGCAATATGTCTTCAAAACCCGAACGATACGCCAGATTACGTCCGACCGGAAATCGGGAACGGCCTTCAGCGTGTCCTCCGACTGCAAGACGGTCGTCTACCGCCGCACGACGAAGGAGGGGCCAGAGCGAAAACAGGATGTCGTTCTCGTCAACATCCTGCAGAAGTCCTCAACGGTACTGGCATCAGGCTCCGACCTAGCTATCCCGGCCTTTGCGGGAGACACTCCCGTCTACACCGTAAATACAACAACACAGGGATTTCCGTCGACGCGTGCAACCCCGACGACTGTTCTCGGGATTGAGGACACAAAGATCGCGGTGACTCTCGGTGGAAAGAAGGTGCTGCTCGATCCCATCGGAAACGGGAGGTATATCTGGCCTGTTCTTTCACCCGACAAGAAACGACTCGTGGCATATCAGATGGAGAAAGGAGCATTCATCTGCAATGTTGACGGTTCCGACGTGACGATGATCGGAAAGCGAGATGCGCCCTCGTGGACCAGATCCGGAAAGTGGATCGTGTTTATGGACGCCAAGGACGATGGCCACAAGATACTTTCGTCAGATATCGCTGTCGTGTCGCTCGACGGACTCATGACTTTTCCGCTGACGACGACCTCACAAATCCTCGAGATGAATCCGGTTTGCTCTCCGACAGAGGACAAGATTGCCTGCAGCACAGGCGACGGCTCGATTCTCATCCTTGAGTACGAGGAGCGATGATGAAACGAGGCATCTATCTCTCGCTCGTCTTTTTCTGTATTTCATCCGTTTTCGCGCAGCGGGCGGACCTCTCAGGAATAAAGATCTGCATCGATCCGGGACACGGGGGGAACAATCCAGCAAACGATCGGCATCTCGTGCCGGACCCAGGCACCGACTTCTGGGAATCTGAAAGCAACTTCCAGAAAGCACTGCTGTTGAAAGGCCTCCTGGAAGCGAAGGGAGCGACGGTACTTCTGACGCGCACGACGAACTACTATCCTACCGATGCAGAACCGTCGCTTGCAGCGCGCGTGGCGTTCGCGAATGCAAACAACGTCAACTGGTTCCACTCCATTCACAGCAATGCGACGGGCCTCTCCTCAAACACTTCGATCAACTACACGCTCATGCTTGTTCGCGAGGAGATCGTTCCAGGTGGTAGCACGGTCTATGGTCCCGGCACGGGCAAACCTGAGTGGCAAGGCGCATGGGATATCTCCCTCCTCATGGGCCCGAGAATCCGGGACAAACTTCGAACGCAGCGCTCTTCGCAGTACCTTGACTGGACGTTTTACGGTGGTGCGAATGGTGGATACACACTTGGTGTATTGCGTGGTCTCGCGATGCCCGGACAACTGTCGGAAGGATCGATGCACGATTTCTATCCGGAAACGCGCCGACTCATGAACAACAACTACAGAAAGTTGGAGGCGTATGCGCTGCGCGATGCCTTCCTGCAATACTTCGGTGTTCCGGCAGACACCCTTTGCATCGTGGCCGGAATCCTTACCAACGCATCGGGAGCGCTGATCAACGGTGCAAAGGTGAGGCTCCTTCCTGAGAATATTGTCTACACCGGCGACGCCTACAACAACGGGTTCTTCATGTTCGATGGGGTGAAGGCCGGTCCGCACACACTGTCGTTCGAGACACCCAACTACGAGACGGCGTCGGTCCCGGTCACGCTGGAGGCGGGCAAGACATTGTTTCTCGACAGGGCATTCGTGGGCGGGAGTGCGGTCACGATCAGATACTTCACGCCGGCCACCCGGGACACCATTTATCCGGTCAACCAGACTATCGGAATCTCTTTTTCGGCCGCCATGGAAACAGCATCCGTCCGTCAGGCATTCTCTATCACACCATCCCTCACCGGAAAATTCACCTGGTACGACGGATTCACGACATTCCTCTTCAAACCGGATCAGCCATTTCAGTATTTGACGTGGTATACATATCGCATTGCGGGAACAGCGCGTTCGAAGGGTGGAGGATTTCTCGATGGCAATGGAGACGGGACCGGGGGCGACGACTTTGCGATCACATTCAAGACAGTGGCAGGCCCCGTTTCGGCGGAAGAAGATGGAATCACAACGTCGTTCTCACTTGAGCAGAACTACCCGAATCCGTTCAATCCATCGACAGCTATCAGGTATCAGCTGTCAGCGATCAGCTTGGTTACGCTCAGAATCCATGATGTCCTTGGCAGGGAAGTGGCGACACTCGTGAACGAAGTGCAGGCTCCCGGATATCATATCGCGAGATGGAATGGAAGGAGCGACAGGGGCGAAGTGGCTGCGTCAGGTGTGTATCTGTATCAGCTCCGCGCCGGCACGATAGTGGTCACACGAAGAATGGTCCTCTTGAGATAAGCCACGTCTCTTCAAGGTCGATGGAATTCGCAGAGACCATGAAAAGGCTGCCACCAACGCCTACCCCAGCATCCTCCAGACCTGCGCCACGAGGAAACAAACAACCACCCCGATGAAGATCGGCAGGAGCGTCGCCACTGTTGTCCACTTCGCACTCCCTGTTTCTTTGTAGATCGTGTAGATCGTTGTTGAACAGGGATTATGCAGCAGACTGAAGAGCATGAGATTGATGCCCGTCAGCACCGTCCACCCTCCCGCCTGAAGAACCGCGGCAGTAGCCTCAGTCGAATCCAGCTCGAACATCACCCCTGACCCGCTTCCAACGCCCGCAAGCCCCGCCGTCAACACCGTCAGCATCAAGACAGTCGGTATGACGATCTCGTTTGCCGGTATCGCAATGATGTAGGCAAGCAGAATCACTCCGTTGAGACCAATCAGGACTCCAACGGGGTCAAGCCATCCAATGATGTGTTCGGCAAGGCTGAGGCCTCCGATGGCGACATTCGAGACGAGCCAGATCACTGCGCCGGAGGGAACTGCCCACACAACGGCCCGCCACAACACGATCAGCGTACGGTCGATGATAGAAGTGTACAGGGTTTGGAGAACCCTCGGAGGTCGGTACGGGGGAAGCTCAAGACTGAATGTTGAGGCTTCACCGCGAAGGACAGTGCGCGACAAGCTCCATGAGACAACAAACATAAAGAAGACGCCAAGAAGGACAACCGCCACGACCGCAAACGCTGAGACAATTCCTGCCAGGTGCGCCGGTGCAAGTGCTCCGATGAAAATTGAGGCGACGAGAATCTGCGTCGGCCAGCGGCCATTACAGATGGAGAAGTTGTTTGTGATAATGGCGATGAGGCGCTCCCTGGGGCTATCGATGATGCGGGCTGAAACCACACCAGCGGCATTGCAGCCGTACCCCATCACCATCGTGAGCGCCTGCCGTCCGTGCGCACCGGCCTTCCGGAAGAGGAAGTCAAGATTGAACGCCACACGCGGAAGATACCCGAAGTCCTCGAGCAGTGTGAACATCGGAAAGAAAATCGCCATCGGCGGAAGCATGACGCTGATGACCCATGCCCCTGCAAGGTACATGCCGTCAAACAGGAGTCCGCTGAGCCACACTGGCATCTGAATCCAGGAGCCGAATTCTTTCAGAGCGGGGTGAACGGTGTCGAGGAGCACACCGGCAATCAATTGCGAAGGAACGTTGGCAACCTCAATCGTAATCCAGAAGACTGCTGCGAGCAGGAGAAACATGATCGGGAAACCGGTCCAGCGGCTCGTGAGAAGACGGTCAAGCGAACGCTCGAAGTTGAATCGGGGGGCCTCACCCGAGATCATCACGCTCTTCGCTGCAATCGCCGTCGCATCTTCATAGAGCGCTTCGATGGCGCGATCATGAAACGATTCTCCGACCTGCCAGCGAAGTCCCTGTGCATGATTGATGATGGCTTCCACTTTGGAGAGATGCTGGTCGCTCATGATACCACCTCCTCTTCGCGACGACCCCGCTTGCCGTCACCACCCCCGAACGTGAGCGTTTTCAGTTCACCGCTTTTCAACGCGTCAATGATTCGCTGATCACCCGCGAGAAGCCGCAACGCCACCCATCGGACATTCGGTAGTCCCGGGATCTCTGCCGCGATCTGCTTCGCCAGCTCATCCACAGCTTGCTTGACTTTCTTGTCCTCTGTCCAGCCGCGCCGCGGCTTGCACACCAGCGCACCAGTGACGACATCTCGGATACTGCGAAGCAGCTCCGGCATACCGCGACCGATCCGTGCTGCCGCGAGGACGACAGGTACGCCAAGTTCGCGCGCCAACGAGCGGTCATCAATTGTGATGCCCTTTCGTTCAGCCTCATCCACCAGGTTGACGCACACCACGGCCTTATCAGTAATTTCGAGGACCTGGAGAACGAGGTTTAGATTGCGCTCCACACGAGTGGCATCAATAACGATGACACAGGCGTCGGGCTGGCCAAAGAGGATGAAGTCCCGCGCCACTTCCTCGTCCGTGCTCGTCGACATGAGGGAATAGGTACCCGGCAAATCAACGACCTTGTAGTTGGCGCCATCATAGGAAAATGCCCCTTCGGCACGGGTGACAGTTTTCCCCGGCCAGTTTCCGGTGTGCTGTCGAAGCCCCGTGAGGTTGTTGAAGACCGTGCTCTTGCCGACATTCGGATTGCCCGCGAGGGCAATCACGAAATCCGCCGATTCAGCACGCTCGCCAAGCCTGACAAGCTTACTTTCTCTGTTGACGGGACAAACTTCGCATTGCTCTGGATACGCCATGCGTCAAACCCTTCCTTTCTCCTCGACAAAAATCATGTCCGCCTGCAGTTTGCGAAGGGCGATCGTTGCTCCGCGAACGCTGTATGCGATCGGATCGCCGGTCAGGCTTTCCATCACGGCTTCGATGACGGCCCCCGGTACCACGCCCAAATCCATCAAACGTCTCCGCTGCAATCCCCGGCAAGCAGGCGAGATGCCGCTCACGATCCCGCGCTCCCCAGGCTTGAGAGTCGCCAGCGTGCGCAGAACGGCGGCCTTCCGCTCCCCTGCAGCAAGCGGAACAACGCTCAGGTTGGCGGCGAGTGCTGGTGCGAGCGCGATCTCATTTCCATTCGCTTCAAGCCTGATCCTGGTGCTCGTCCGCTCGATGATCCGTACTTGGAGGCCCGGATAAAATCCCTGTGCAATGAGCTGCGCATAATGAGCGGGCGGCTCGTCCTCAATGTGAACGATGCCGCCAGACTCTCCTTCGTTCAGAGACATCAACGGCTTCCAGGTCACTTCAGGCATCTCGCCGGTCGCACTCGGGATCGGATCACCGTGAGGATCAAACGCCGGATGGCCGAGACGCCGGTCGAGATCAGAGGCCTGCTCCGCAGTAATCAGGTGTTCCTTTTTCTCCGCTTCAGTGTGCCACTCGGCCTCATTGAACGTTGTTTCATCGGCCAGGTACCGTTCCCAAAGACGATGGACTCTGATGATCCTCAGGGCATACGATCGTCCCTCGGCCGTCAGTCGAAACACCCCGGCATCCCTCTTGAGCAAACCGAGTGATTCAAGCTTGGTTGTCAGCTTCGCCGTCTCACCTGCCGACATCGAGAGCATCTTCGCTATCCCCTCCGGTGTCGACGGCAGCCCATTGGATTCCAGATCGTACAAATGCTTGAGCGCGTCCTCAAGTCGGATCCGGTCCTCACGGAGCTGCGACGCGTTCAAGCGCGCGATGATACCACGTCCGGGCCAGAAGATCGCAGCAGCCACCGCAAGCAGCACCAATCCGCCCAGAAACAATTCTCCAGGAGTCATGACATCCTATCCTTCCTCAACAAAAATGTTGCTCGCAAGTTTTGCACTGACAAACTGCTCCTTCCTGCCAATTTCCACTCTCAGCGAGCCATCGAAGTCGACTCGTTCCTTCACCTTGATCTTCTTCTTCAGGGCAATTCCAAGCCGCGAGGCGTAGACCAACACTTGTGAATCGGTGTCGTTGACACGCGCGACGATGACAGATTCACCGGGACTCACCTCAGCAAGCGCAGTGTACCGATGATGGTCGATCGATCCTTCTGACGACGGGATTGCATGACCGTGCGGGTCCGTGCGTGGGAATCCAAGCGCCTCATCAAGCCGTTGCTCAAGCTTCTCCGATGTGAGGTGTTCCAGCCGCTCTGCCTCCTCATGGATCTCGTGCCATGGATACTTGAGTACCTGGACGAGGAACGCTTCCCAGAGCCTGTGTCGGCGAAGGATTTTCAGGGCTCTCTTCTTTCCCTCTGCTGTGAGCTCAACACCTTTGTACGGAGCATAGGTGAGAACACCGTCCTCTGCAAGCTTCTTGATCATCTCCGTCACCGACGGAGCTGAAACTCGCAGACTTTCCGAGAGCGACGACGTCGACACCCTCCCGCCAATCTCCTGCAGCTTGTAAATGCTCTTGAGATAATCTTCTGCCTGATGGCTTGCCATGCTCCGCTCTCTGCTTGTGGTCCGGATTCCGCCGCCTCGACGGGTTGCAGCTGCACAAATAATTAGGGTTGCCTAAAAATAGAATAAGGAGACCTAAATGTCAAGCCGGAAGAGGTTTCTACCCGGCAGCTCCTCATATCCTCAGACGTTGTTGTTTCTCACAAGACTTCCCGCTACTATTTGCGCAATCCTGGTAGAGGGACACGAGTGCCGACCATACTCATCATTGACGACGAAGAATTGATTTGCAGCCTTCTCGCCTCTGTGCTGCAGACTGAAGGGTACGAGACGCTCACGGCGAGCGATGGCAGACACGGTATCAAGCTCGCCCGAGAGCATCTGCCCGACCTGATTATCTGCGACGTAACGATGCCCTCGGTCGACGGACACGCAACGCTCAAGACCCTTCGTCAGGATCCTTCGACGGCAACGATTCCCTTTATCTTCCTTTCCGGCCAATCCGCCATGTCCGACATGCGTCAAGGCATGGATATGGGCGCCGACGATTTTCTGGCAAAGCCTGTGATGCCGGGCGAGCTCGTCGCAGCTGTCAGGAGCCGACTTCAGAAACGCGAAATGAACCGCAAGGAGACGGAGCGCAAGCTGAATGAGCTCCGAATGAACCTCAGCCTTACCCTCCCTCACGAAATCCGGACCCCCCTCAGCGGCATTATCGGGTTTGCCGAGATCCTCCGCGACGACAGTCAGAAACTGAAACCGTCAGAGATCTCCGAAATGGCGTCGATGATCCTGATGTCGTCCCAGCGGCTGGGTTTGTTAATGGAGAACTTCCTGACCTATGCCCAGCTGCAAATGCTTTCGGCAAGGCCGGACAAGGGCGGCTTTGTTGGTCGCGAGACAACTACGTCGCTTCGCTCAGCTCTCGACGAGGCCGCTCAGCGAAAATGCGCCGGCATGGACCGGCTCAAAGATCTGCGCGTCCAGCTGGTTGAGGCAGAGGCTGCCATCTCTCTTCAGAGCATCACGAGAATGCTCGATGAATTGCTCGACAACGCATGCAAATTCTCAAGAGATGGCACACCGATCGAAGTCACTTCAACGGTAGAGGAAGGCCTTTATGTCTTGAGGGTACGCGATGAGGGCGCGGGCATGGATCCGAAGCACATTTCAGATATTGGTGCCTACCGGCAGTTCGGAAGGACAAACAGAGAACAGCAAGGCACCGGCCTCGGATTGACGATTACGAAAATGCTCACCGAGCTTTACGGAGGAGAATTCTCCGCGACGAGCGATCCCGGAAAAGGAACAAGCGTCGTTCTGAAAATTCCAACCCCATCGAAAACTTGAATCGACGCTACATCAATCCTTTCGATCCCTCACCGCCGGTTCCTTCTTCTCGAACAAGTCGTCCGACAATCCCGTGTTGATCTTGTAGCCGGTGTACTGAACCGTGATCTTCCCGCTTCGGGGAGGACGCCGCGGCTGGTCCGGCTCCGGAACCCCCTGCACATTCAAATCAAGCGTTGGAGTTGTATCACGCACCGCTGATTCGAACGAAGCCACAAGCGTTCGGGGCAGCCACATACTCCCTTCATGTAGCTCATGCGTCATTGAGAGCTTGAGCGAGCGACCCTGGTACGGTGCGCTTTCCATCCGGGCAATCGTCCAGTTTGAAGGGTCGATCCAGATCGTCAGCTGCGCTGGTCTGATTCGTGCCTCCCGGGCGGTAAGCGCAATCCGATACAATTCTCTCCCCTCAATCTCTTCCTTCCCTTTCAGCGTTGGCCGGTATCGTTCACTCAGGATTGACGGATTGAGGACAATCCCTTCCCGCGGCAACATGGCAAAGTTCGGCGATTCCACATGAACCTTGTCTGGCTTCTTGTAGTACAGTGTGGCTGTCATCTTCGGAACACGCACGCGTTCCATGTCAACATCCGCGCTCAGGCTGGCGGTAAAATCCTGAACCGCCGCGAATCCCTTCGCCACATTCTGCATCATGACAGTCGCTGATGCCTCACTCTCTTTCTGCGCCCGCATCGGCAATGTCGCCGCGATGAGGATCAATGCGGCTCCGAGTAGCTGATTCCGAGTCATGCTGTTGCCTGCCGTGATTCGTTTCGATGAACAACCATATTATAGACCCACATGAGGATGGTTGAGCCGACCCCGATTCCGATGAGCGCCCACCATACGTATTCGGGCTTCCCGGCCGCTTTCGACGTCTGATAGAGCCATCCGCCGATTGGATCACCGACGAAGCGCGCGATCGCAATGGGAAGAAACGCATACCCCTGGAAGAGTCCCTGCTGACCTGGCGGTGCGATCTCCGAGATGTACTCATAGTACCGAGGGGCCTGGATCATTTCACCGACCGCGAACGCCACAATTCCCGCAGCGATCGTCGGCACGCTCGGAAAGAGCCCGATAATGACCCAGATCAGACTCGACATCGCAAAACCGAGGAGGATGGCGTTGGGCGTCGTCACATTCTTCGTCATTCGATTGATCGGAATCTGGAGAAGAATGATCGCTCCCGCGCCCGCCCAAGACTGAAGGATCTCATACGGATAGTTGGCGTCGATGTAGTCGACAACGTAGTACGGAACGATGATGAACTCCTGCCAGAAGATGATCCAGTAGAGCGAATAGATGAGGAGGAAGATCATGAACTTGAAATTCCCGAGCACGACGAAGAGATTGGCGATCTTTTTTCCGAGTGATTCCGTCACGACCTCCCCTTGCGGCTGTACTTCCTTGTAGAGGAGGAGGTTCACAATGAGCATCGCCAGACAGCTGACGGAGGAGACGACGTAGACGAACTCGTTCCCAAGGCTGTCGCGCACGAAGAAGGCAATGGTCGGTCCAATCATTGCACCGACGTTGACGAGCCAGTAATATATCGCGTAGCCAAGAGACTTCGTCTCAGGCGTCGACGTAACGGCCACCGTTCCGAGCACCGATGGCTTGATGAACGAGCCGCCGAACGCCGTGAAGACGAGGAAGAACACAAGAAGCCAATACTGGTTGAAGTCGCCATAGATCGACGCAAATGCCGTCATTCCCATCGAACCGATGAGAAAATAGCCGAGGGCGAGAATGCTGAACGCCACGTTGAACGCGCGACGGAACCCCCACTTGTCCGCGAGTGTCCCGCCCAGAATCGGAAGAAGATAGATGAGGCCGCCGAAAATACCCGAAAGTGTCCCTGCCTCGCTTTCGGTGAAGCCGAGCTTGTTCCGCATGTAGACCATGAAGACAATCTGCTGGCCGTAGTACGCGAGGCGTTCGAACAGTTCCATCCCGTTTGCAACCCAGAACGTGGGATGAAATCCGTTCCGGAGTTTCTGTAGACTGGCTTGTAGTTCCACTGGTTTTCCCTGGATGGTGGTGTGGGGGAATAGTTATGTGAGAATGTCTTTTCTGCGAAAAATGAACCACGCCGCGAGAACGAACACGGCAGAGTAGGCGCCCAACACAAGAGACGATGTGCCAATCTCCTGCCACGGCACAGGATCTTCGAACACCTTCTGCCAGATATTCAGATAGTTCGTGAAGAGATACGGTTTCATCGTCTTGAAAAACTCCAACGGCAGAACGGTGACGAGAAAGAAGATCATGTTCAGTCCCATCGTGCTGATGATGGGTCCGATGGCGTTCTCCACAAAAGCCGAGAAGAAGAAAGCGATCGATGCGATTGTCAGCATGGCCCAGAATGCAAGGACGTACCCCGCGAGAAATCTCCACGCAACATCTGACTCAGGAAGAATAAGAATTCCTCTCTGTAATATGATGAGATCGCCGCTTCCCAGGAGAATGAGCGCAAGGCCGGTGCTCAAGAATGCCATGAAGAAGACGAAGCTCAGCGTATAGAGGGACGTGGTGATGTACTTTGCGAGGAAGATCCTTGTACGGGAGACCGGCCGGACCAGAATGAGGCGATACGTGCCTGCGGTCGCTTCCCCCGCAAGCTGGTCGCCGGCGACAAAGGAAATGAGCAGGGGAATGTGCACCCAAAGACTGTTCATCATGCTCTGGGCAACAAACCAGCCATTGAAGAGGTTGCCAACGAAGAGAAAATCCTGCTGGAGCGACCGGAGGGAATACGTGAGGAATCTCCCCCCCTCGATCTTCATGGCCACCTGCACAAGCGGCACAACGATCGCCACAAGGAGAAAACCTATGTAGGTCCTCTTCTTCAGAAACGTCTTGACGAGTTCGTAATAAATCAGTCGCGTCATGCAACCAACACCAGACTTAGAAGAAGATCCACGCCAAGTCGCAAAGGCCTGCCCGCCGTGGAGAACTCTAGAGGGCAGGCGGGCGCAAAGAAAGCATATCTAGAAAGAGCCTTTGCGGCTTCGCGCCTTTGCGTGATTGTTTTCATCTTGAATCGCTGTCCGTGATGGAGAGGAAATACTCTTCCAGCGATCTTCTCGGAATAATCGCCTGGAGGTCTATTCCCTCCTGAACCAGGATCCTTGCTATCGCGGGGATCTCTTCGAACGCCAGGGACGCAAGCACAGCATCGCCTTTGACAGTCACTCGCTCTGCTCCAAGACGCCCGGAGAGCAACGCCTGCAGTTTTTGCAGAGGCTCGCCTTTGAACGTGACCACCTTTTCCCCTTTTTCGAGAAGCGCCCCTACCTCTCCCTGAATCACCAGCTCACCGCGATTGATGACAGCCATCCTGTTCGCGACCATTTCGACTTCATTGAGAAGATGAGACGAGAGGAGGATTGTTTTCTGGCGGTCGCTCGCAAGGTGGCGAATGAGATCGCGGATCTCTTTCATCCCCTGGGGATCAAGACCGCTGGTCGGCTCATCGAGAATCACAAGTTCTGGATCAGACAGGAGCGCCTGCGCGATCCCGAGCCTCTGCTTCATGCCGTGGGAATAGGTTTTGACCTTGTCGCGTGCCCTGGCGGAGAGTCCGACGAGTTCAAGAACCTCTTCGATCCGTTTCCGTTTCGCTCCGCCATTCAGAGAGCCGACAATTTCAAGATTCCGATATGCGGAGAGATACAGGTAGAAGTCCGGCTTCTCAACAATACCGCCGATGGACCTGAGCGCCTTTTCGCGGTCGTTGGCGAGTGAGTAATTGAAAAGGAAAACCTCACCCTCTGTCGGGCGAATAAGGGAAAGGAGCATCCGGATCGTCGTGCTCTTCCCCGCGCCGTTTGGACCGAGGAAACCGAACACATCGCCGCGATGGACTTCAAGATCGAGGTGATGGACGGCCCAGCGGCGTTTGTACTGCTTGCCGAGGTTTTTGGTTTGGAGGATGATGTCGCCCATCTAGGCCATATTGGACTTGATTCGATGTCAGGCGCGATGCGATCGGAAAAATGTAGAGGATATTTGAAGGAGTATCAAGCATTTACTGCCAAGAGATCTGTCTTGCGTTTGCCCACCGATCTGTATAATATGGGGCATGCAGAACAACGCGAGGAGTCGTATGCAACTTGAACTCCATGCAGTCTTTGAAGCCGTTCCCGAAGGATACATCGGTTTCGTGGAGGAGCTGCCAGGCGCAAATTCTCAGGGTGCAACACTCGAAGAGGCCCGCACCAATCTCTTCGAAGCAATTGAGATGACGCTTGCGGCAAATCGACACCTGTTGGAGGAATCGATGAAGGGGAAAGAGGTAATACGCGAGCGTCTTTCGCCTTACCGGCATGAAGCGGATTGAGTTGATTCGACACCTTCAGCAACAAGGGTGCGAGCTCCTCCGAGAAGGTCGAAATCACTCTGTCTTCGTTAACCGCCGAGAGGGGCGCTCCTCTACGGTTCCGCGCCACCGCGAGATCAACGACTGGCTGGCCCGAAAAATCTGCCGGGATCTTCGCGTTCCCACACCTTAGGGAAGGTTCAAAAACAGCAGCGCCGCGGCAATGCCGCGGCGCTGCTGTTCCTCACCTAGAGTCCTATTCTACTTCGACTGCTTCAGTTTCTCCAACGATTGCTGCACCTTCTTCGCCGTCGGGGCGGGGAGGTTCTCTTTCGAAAGAAGTGAATACTCCGTAATCGCCTCCTTCGTCAGCTTCATTTTCTCGAACGCGCTGGCAATCATGAGTCTTACATCGAGATTCGACCGGAGATCGGGATGCGTGCGGAGCGTTTCTTTCGACTTGAGAACCGCCGTCGCGAAGTACGAGTTGTCATACAGTACCCGCGCCCCCTTCAACTCCATCTCGCCAACCTTCCCTTCCGGGAACACCGGCTGGTCGCTCTTGCTCATATCCTTCCCGTGAAGAACCGTCGCCGACGGGATTGTGAGCTCATCCTTCTCACGAGGCGGCACGGCAAGAATATTCTCCATCGCGAGCTTCAGAAGAAAGTCTTCCTGGCTCAACTGCCGGACATCAGAGATGTCCAGAATCGTCATCTCCGGGACGG
>Ga0233425_10000124_pt1 | contig 191901 bp, 131 predicted proteins | sample Watercolumn_Towu_2_FD_181712 | JGI IMG/M metagenome (GOLD analysis project Ga0233425, IMG submission 181712) | Freshwater microbial communities from Lake Towuti, South Sulawesi, Indonesia - Watercolumn_Towuti2014_140_MG | ecosystem: Environmental > Aquatic > Freshwater > Lake | place... | reverse complement strand
GAATCCGCGGGCGGGGGTTTTGGTTGATGACATGGTTGAACTCTGTGTTGTAGTTGTGATTGTGATCGTTTTGTAATGATATGAAATTTTTTCCTTTTTTCTATCCTATTTTTAGAACCGCCCTATATATATTTGATCATCTATAATATTTTTTAATAAATAATTACCTAATTCTGTTAGCTCTAATGTATAATTCCCAGCATGGACATAGGCATTTATTGACTTAGGCCTTAATATTCCACTATAAATCATTTCATCTATTTCAAAATTAAGAAACATTACAGAGTAACCAAAATACTCGTTGAAGTACTCGATGACTCTTTTCTTTTTTGCTTGACCACTCTGTTTTATAAAATATTGAATGATATGTAGTTTTAATAATGCACGGTATTCTTGTTTATAATTATCAGTACTATCCGGTAAAGCATCAATGAAATTATATATATTAGGTAAGATAGTGGGTTGAGGAGCCTTTTTCTTAAAAACTACTTTTTCATGTTTAATTTCATAACGATATGCAACTTCATAATTTTCATTTTCCTCGCGTGCTATTAACAAAACTCTTTTGACTTTATATTCTTTCCCAACTAAGCAAGAATGTCTTTTTCGAATATCCAAATGATTCAATAATTCCATTTTATCATTATAATAAGACAATACATACAGTAATAAATACCTAAAAAACCTCATAATTAGTCTATAGTTTCTGCAACAAATTTCATTTAATATTTTGAATCCCTCTTGTTCAATCAAATGAATATTTTCACTATTTAGTTCTTCTACTTTTCTATTTAATAGAGAACAAAAAGTAAACATTAAAAAAGACTTTATTAAATTTTCTATTTGTCTATCATCAAAATTTTTCTTATTCAATTTTTCAAATTCATGCTTTATTAAGGCTTTTGAAACAATAAATTTTCTTTCTGTCATTTCTTTTAAATTTATTGGCAAAATTTTGAATTTCTTTAAATTTCTCCAATTGGCATCATTTGGAAAATATTCTTGGGCATCTATAAATGAAATTTCTCTCATAACAACTATAAAAAGAGCTGGTATAAAATATCTGTCAGAAATACAATCGACTAAATTTTTACACCCTTGATTAAATTTTTCATTATGGACCTCATCTAAGGTAACATTATCCAAACCATCGATTATAAAAATAACACTATATTCTAATCTTTCTATGATAAATTCAATAATATAGTTAATAAAAGATGCATCAAGTTGACTTTCAATATCATGCAGTCTCAATTTTCTTAGTTCTTGAAATTGATTGTCAATAAATGAATTAAAATTATCCTTCTCCGACTTTACTTTCCACTTTTCTTTAATGTAATTCTTTAAAATATCACTACTTAAGTCTATATCATCAGAATAGTGCTCTTTTATAATTCTAATTGCTCTATATAAGAACGCATTATTTATACTTTTTGTATGATTATATCTATTAAAGTGTAATCTAACCCAAATTACTTTCTTTTCTATCAACCTAGAAGCATAGACAGAAAACAAATAGTTTACAAATGTAGATTTTCCAATTCCTGGATCACCAAGTAAAAAAAAAGTAGAATGATTTTTATGTCTTGAATAAACATCGTTATCATAAAGTTTCTCTCTTTTTTGAGAAATAGCTTTATCAATCAAATAATCTAATAGTATTTCTGCGTGCTTTTTTGAAATGTTTGCATAATGATCTGTACTGAAATCATCCCGCAATTCTTCTTTAAATGATTGAATATCACTGCTATTAATATTATTTTCTATCAATATTTCCTCATCTGGAAACACATATGTAGAAGTAAACAAATCTTTTCTTTTTTTACTTGCAGGAATAAAATTAAGGGTTTTTTGAAAACAATCAAGATGTAATTGAAAATTTTCCGTATGCGGAATACTCTTATTAAATCTGTTTCTTTCCTCTTTTACTTCTCTAGGTCTATCAACATCGCAATCTAACCTATTAAACTTATTATTAAATGATGGAATGAATCTTATAATGTCTCGTAATATTTCTTCGGCTCTATTTTCGTTAGTCATATTTTATTTAAAATTATTTTTTCACCACTCCACCTCTCCCACCAACTTCGAGGGTTTTTCGGTAAAGATAATATCCCACGGTTCGGCGAGGAGGTTGCAATCATCATCAAAAAAATCGGAGAAATTATCCGGTCGGGCAATATACATTCCTTTCTCGAGGAACTTTTTTGTTTCGTAACATTTATCATTGCTTTGCCTGAGGTATTCCATAAGCGTTCCGGTAAATTCGCCGTTTGCTCCCGCCCCGGCGGGCAAGTTCTTTGTTTCGTACGAGCATTGTCTTCTAAAAAGTTTTGGGAAGTTTGCAGGACCTGTGTCGTCGTTACCCGCAGTAGCAATATTATCTCCTTCTCCCTCTGCAACGGGAGGAGTTTCTGCAACATTATCACCGCTTGGGCTTTGCTCACCACGACGGAGGGTTTGAGCGGGATTAAACGGAACGAGCGTATAACAATTTTCACCCCATACGCCTAATCTTCTTCGCTTCGCTTTCTTTGCCGCTTTGGTTAAAGGCAGTATTTCAAACGGATAGAGCGAAGTATAAAACGCGGGGAAAGCGTAACCGTTTTCTACAAGATATTTGTTGAGACTTATTTCTTGTTTTCCCACCATAACAAGCACATCGGCAATAACGCGGGCATAGATATCGCATACATCATCGGGTTGAGCAACATACGTGAACGCTCTGCACGGAACCGGCGAATCGCCAACGGATTGCAAGAGAGAGGAAAGAACGAGCGTGGAGGTTTCGGCGAGGTTTTGGCGGTATCGTTTCGGTAAGTAGTGGAGTTCGGGAGCGTCAATGCCCTGCAAACGAATCGTAATTTCTCCCTGAGCGTTGATGGGTTGCTTTTTCGTAATGCCTTGCACTTCGCATTTGCGGAATACTTGCGTCGGGGCAAAGTTATCAAACGGCGATGCGCGGAATTGAAACGCCTTTTCGTTATCGCCGACAAACATTTTGAGAGTATCGGCGTCGGAATCGCCTTGGGGCCATAATTGTTCGGTGCGGATAGTTCCTGCAATATGTAAAAGTCCCGTTTGCACGATGATTATAGAATTACCTAAACGTAAATATATAATAGAAACTCATTGTGTGAATTAGTTTTAGAAACATCAAAAAAAACATCATTTTTTTTACTCTTCTTTCCGTCGCTATTGTACATTATATAGTATCGTTACTCTTTTTTTTCTGGGGAAATATGAATAAAAGAAATTTGATTTCCAAATTAAAAATGATTATTTAATACATTAATTTTCGTGAGTAAGATTTATGCGACTCCGAAGAAGTCGATTGAAATCCCTTATATAATTTTCTACAAATATTTGAATCCTTCGGATTCTTTATTCTATCCAATCTGCAACTGATTCCATCAAAAGTATTATCGGCAAAAGGTAAAGCGTTCTCGCGTGCAATCACCAACATATCATCGGCGATGAAATTCAAGATACGTCTATTCTAAACGTCACTTCAATACAAGTTTTGAAATTGGCTTAATTCCATATTGATTGGCAGTTCTTTCCCATTTTGAATTCTTTGAAATGTGATAACCATTTGATTGAATCCAATAAAAAGGCGCTTTGGCTTTCAAGGAATTAATATCAGGTGCAGAATGATCAAGCCAATCTTTAAGCCATTGAAGTTTTCTGATTACTTTGCATACTTCACAATCACTTGCTGTATGTACTTCAAAGAAGTATCTTCGCCATCACAAACCGCCACAAAAACCTTCATCATCATTTCACTTCATCTCACTTACTTCCAACACTCTCCCCTCATTCATCGGCGGAAATTCAATTCGTAACAAAGAAGATACTGTTGCGGCAAGGTCTATCGGCGAGCAATCTTCATTCGATTCCATTTTTGTAATTCTATTTCCAAAAAATAACAACGGAACATGCGCATCGTAATTATACGGCGCGCCGTGTGTTGTGTTGGAACCTCTGTCTTCCTGATAAAATGGTTTCATCACAAAAAAAACATCACCGCTGCGTTTTTCAAAAAAACTATTTTTCAATTTTACATAAAAGGGAGTTTGTCTCGAGCCGCTTTCCAATTCATTCGCAGTAAAAGCGTCAACAATTTCTTTCATTTGCAATAACGAATCTTGAATGAGTTTCGATGCGTGTTCCATTGAAATATTTTTCAGCCGGCACGCTTTTTCCGAAATATAAATGTTATGGTGAATCACAAAATCAACCCATCGTGTCGTATCCGAAAATGTACCGAAGGTATTATTCAGAAATCGTTCTGAATGTTGTCGAATTTCTTTCGGTGTAATTTTTCCTGCTTCAATATTGGAAAAACGAGTTTTAAAATATTCCGGAATAGGAGCAATTCCGTGGTCTGAAGTGAAAGTAATGATGCAGTTTTTCAATCCAATTTTTTTATCAAGGTAAGAAAAAAAATCTTCTAATAATCTATCAGTGCGAATCGTTATATCCATCACTTCTTGACTATTCGGTCCGTAATTATGACCAACATAATCATTCGCTGAAAAACTTACGCATAACATATCCGTTACGTTTCGTGAACCAAGTTGCTCATTCTTTATTGTTTCTTTTACGAATTGTAACAATACATCATTACAAAACGGTGACGTAAAAAATGCTTCGTAGTACGATTTTGTTTTCGGAGTTTTTTCTTTCCCTTGAATGAGATGCGGAAACGTTAATCCCAAACCATCTTCATCACTCTCGTATTTTGCATCATCAATGTCACACAGACTGTCGTACTCTTTTTCCGTGAGAAGTTTATTCCACTGTTTTCCGAAATATGAATCAATGTTTTTCAGCGCGTTAAATTTCTCCACCCAATCGGGAAGAGATTTCATATAATATGTGGAAGAAGTAAAGTTCGAATCTTCAATCCAATATGCGGCAGTAGCAAATTTCCCCGCTGGAAAAATTGCGCCTCTGTCTTTCATCGAAATACCAATGACTTTCGATTGAAAATTATTCGAGAGCCGCAGCATATCGCCAACAGTGTACGCAAGATTATTTTTCGGAGAACGACCAATGCGCAATGACTGAAAATTCGTAACGCTTGTATCTTCGGCGCAATTCACTCTGCGATGAAGTTTTCTCTCGAACCAATCATTCATAATGATGCCGTTTTTATTTCCGTAGCATCCGGTATAAATTGCTGCGTGTCCTGGACCGGTTTCATTGATAGAATGTTTGTAGGTAGAATTCATAAAGTTTGCACCGTTCTCCAATAACAAATTGAATCCACGTTTTCCGAAATACGGACGAAATTTTTCCAAGTACTCGTATGGAAATTGGTCAATCGTAATTGCAACGACGAGTTTTGGTTTGCTTTCTCTAGCAATTGTAGTGAGCGAGAAAAAGAAAAGAATAATAAAATATCGGAGTGAATAAATCTTTGTTTTCATCAAATTATTTTGAAAAGATTAACCACGGATTTCACGGATACTGCACGAATATTCACAAATCAAATCGGCACTCATTCGTGTTTCATTCGTGTAATTCGTGGTTAACACCTATCTCACCAACTCCATCTTAATTGTTTTTGTAAAATTGCTTGTTGTGAGCCGAGCAAAATATATTCCGCTTCCGACAACATTTCCGCTATTATCTTTTCCTTCCCAAATGAAATTATAATTCCCTGTTTCAAGATTTCCGTCAAAGAGAATTGCAATTTCTTGCCCTAACATATTGTAAATCTTCAACGTTACAAACTCGTAACTTGAAACTCGTAACTCGATACTCGTTTGTGGATTAAACGGATTCGGATAATTTTGTTGCAACGAAAATTCTTTCGGCTTTTCGTTTTCAAGCAAATCACTTTTTCCAACAAGTATTTCCGCAACAAACGGAACAGAAATATTTTTCGGAAGAGAAATTACTTCTCCCTCATTCAATTCTTGTTCTTTCACCGATGGAATTCCACTCACAACTATTTTCCAATCACTCGGCAAGTTAAACACTTCTTTCAATTTTATTTCGCGTGAAGTTTTCGGATTGATATAAACTTTCCATCTCTTTAATCCATTCATCTGCTGTGAACGAACATCACTCCACAATTTTCCCGCAAGATACGAATCGTTGCTTTTCATTTCGGGATTCACCGGTGCCATCGGATAATCGTAATAATCGTTTCCATTGTTTGCGTTTCTGTGTTGTCCGATACGCATTACAGAATTTCCTATTTCAATTTTTGCAAACCATCCATCGCCGTTTTGGAATTCCGGAAACGGCGTTGGCGATGTTCCGCGTTCAAACGTAAACGTAGCAGAATTTCCTGTTCCATTCCACACTGCATAACCGCCGAATGGTTTCAACTTTTCTACGCTCGGGTCAAGCGGTCCGCTCCATTGTTTGTTTTCGTGCGCATATTTATACACGCGAATTCCGGAAGTTCCTGCTACTGTATTCACCGGCGACCAACTTGCTTCTTGCGGATAAAACGGCGAACCGATAAACGACCAACCGTTTGGAATAGTAATTGAATACGATGCATCGCCGATAATTTCTCCGCTGCCAAAATTCAAATCGAACGCAGAACTCTTTGCAACCGTTTTCAACCAAAATCCATCCGTGAGATGATACGAACTTCCGCTTGCTGTTCTATCAACGTAGCGTCCGTTCTCCAATGTATAAACTTTTGTTTTTCCGCTTCCGGGCAACTGCGATTCGATAATATTGCGAACGGAATTATCCGGTTTGTACGGAATACTCAACAATACCCAATTACTCGCGGGAATCCCTGAACTGAACCGTCCGACATTCGTTGAAAATCCGGTAACGCGCGATTGTCCTGTTCCCGAAAGTGTAATCGTATCGGGACTTCCTGTTGCGTTGTGTTCGATAATAATTTTTTCGTTGTACGAAGTTGCCGATGTCGGTGTGAACGTTACGCGAATACTTTTACTCTGACTTGACGGAACAAAAAAATTCGACGGCGAAACGACAAACACGCTCGAACTGCTGCTCACGCTCGTTACATTCAGCGTTGCATTTCCCGCATTGGAAACAACAACCGAATCCGTTTTACTTCCACTCAACGGCACATCACCGAACGAAAGCGATGAAGAAGAAAATGAAAGAGGGTTTTCCGGTTTGAGTTTGATGAGATAGACATCACCATAAACAGCGCCGAAAGACTCTGTATAACCCGTAATAATATAGCCGCCATCGCTCGTCTGCTGAACGGAAAAACCAACATCATCACCACTTCTGCCAAACGTTTTCGTGAAGAGCGTATTCCCGTTCGCATCCGTTTTGATGAGATAGACATCATTATTACCAGCGCCGAAAGACTTTGTTCGACCCGCAATGATATAGCCGCCGTCGCTCGTCTGCTGAACGGAATAACCCCAATCAATACTACTTCCGCCAAACGTTTTCGTGAAGAGCGTATCCCCGTTCGCATCCGTTTTGATGAGATAGATATCATCACTACCAGCGCCGAAAGACGCTGTCCAACCCGCAATGATATAGCCGCCGTCGCTCGTCTGCTGAACGGAATTACCATACTCCGAACCACTTCCGCCAAACGTTTTCGTGAAGAGCGTATCCCCGTTCGCATCCGTTTTGATGAGATAGACATCATCATAACCAGCGCCGAAAGAATATGTATAACCCGTAATGATATATCCGCCGTCGCTCGTCTGCTGAACGGAATAACCCACATCTGTATTACTTCCGCCAATCGTTTTCGTGAAAAGCGTATCCCCGTTCGCGTCCGTTTTGATGAGATAGACATCAGACCAAAAAGCGCCGAAAGATGTTGTATAACCCGTAATGATATATCCGCCGTCGCTCGTCTGCTGAACGGAAGAACCCCAATCATTACCACTTCCGCCAAACGTTTTCGTGTAGAGTGTATTCCCGTTCGCATCCGTTTTGATGAGATAGACAGCTCTATTAGCGCCGAAAGACTTTGTAGCACCCGCAATGATATAGCCGCCATCGCTCGTCTGCTGAACGGATTCACCCCAATCATCACCAGTTCCACCAAACGTTTTCGTGAAGAGCGTATCCCCGTTCGCATCCGTTTTGATGAGATAGACATCTCTACTACCAGCGCCGAAAGACTCTGTCCAACCTGCAATAATATAACCGCCGTCGCTCGTCTGCTGAACGGAAATACCATAATCATCACTACTTCCGCCAAATGTTTTTGTCCATGCAGTATCGGGGGCTTGCGTAAGTGTTTCTCCGTGTATGCATAAAAACAACATCGTCAAAACAATAATGTGTTTTCCATTTTTCAAATTAAAAAGTATGTTCATAAATTTTTTGTAATAAGTATTTTTGTGTAAAATAAAATTTAGTAAAATCGTAAGTGTTTTGTATTGTATTTTTCATTCTCTTGGTGTCTTCGTGTCTTTGTGGTAAAAAATAAAACCACCAAGACACCAAGGCACGAAGGTTTATATATCACTCCTCACGGAGTTTAAAATTGTTTCTTGTTTTCATTCTACAAATATCTTACGCCTACGAGAGTGGAGTATTTTTCATTCAATTTTCTATCTTCAACAAATTCACAAAACCCATTTGTTCAAAATGTTTATCGCAGCCGTACGTGCGTTTTATTTTTTGCTCTTTCATCACAACAAACGAAACGCAATCCACAAAAGAAAATTCTTTATCGGAATACTTCTTGAATAATGTCATGCTTTTTCTTCTAACAATTCACCTACGCGAATGATTTCAATATTCCGTGAAGATAAAAGCATTTCGCCAAACCCAACAGCATTGGAGTGATGTGTATCGTATCGCAATCGCGTAAGAGTTTCTGCAACGACAAAATTCGTCGTAACAAAAAGAAACGGCGGAAGTTTTGCCAAGATTGCTTGAGAGTGGATATGTAAAAAATCGTCTTCATTTCCCAACGCAACGAATCCGCTCGTATCGGCAAAAATACGTTCTATCATTTACTTTTTGCCGTAAAGATATTTATCGTGATGAATGGAAGAATCCGTTACTCCTTTTCCCGAATGTTTCAACGGCTTCCAAAGTAACAGCGAATCATTTTGTGCAAGAGCATACCATTCCAAGAGTTCACGCGCATAATCTTCTAACGGCTTTGCATTTTTTTTCGCTGATTGCCGTAAAAGACGCGCGTGTTTATTTGCAAGTGAAATTGTTAATTGTGTCATAAAATTTGATTGATTGTTTTATAATAAAAATTATTTCTCTTGGTGGCTTTGTGCCTTTGTGGTAAAATTTAAACACCAAGACACCAAGGCACAAAGGTTTATATATCACTCCTCACGGAGTTTAAAATTGTTTGTTGTTTTCATTCTACAAATATCTTACACTCTACGAGTCATTGAACTCTCGTAGAGAGTGGAATAAAAAATCACAACCGTTTCAACAACTCATCGTATTCTGCGTGCGTACCAACTTGATTTCATTGCGCATTATCTGAAGGAAAAACTTTCTCGAACGGAATACTATTTCCGTCACGAATTTCTTTTCGCGCTTTTTCTGTCAGTTTGTTCCATTGCTCATCCGTTGTCGCTTGAAATTGCGCTGACCATTTTCGTTCATCCGCTAATTCTTCCAGTATCTGCGATGCGATAGAATCTTGTTCTTCGCTCGGTAAATTTTGTGTTTCTGCGATTGCTCGCTGTAATAATGTTGTCATAGTTTTATTACTGATTAAATGTAAAAATTTTTCTTTGTGTCTTTGTGGTAAAAAATTAAAACACCAAGACACAAAGGCACAAAGGTTTATATATTCATTCCACACGGAGTTTAAAATTGTTACTTGTTATCATTCTCTTCAAACATCAATTCTCATCGGGTTTTGTCGCGTATCATAAATTTGCAACAGAATAATCCGCTTTCCTTTGATACGATACACAAGCATATTCTGCGGCGATAGCAACAATTTTCTCATTCCTTTTCTCTTGCGCGATTCAACACCCATCAACGGAAACATCGAAAGCAATTCTAATTTACGTTCAACGGTTTTGACAAAATCTTCCGCAACGTTCTTTGACCAATGTTCATTGAGATACTGAATAATAGAGAAGAACGTGTCTCGTGTTTTCTTTCGCCAAACTATTTCGAAAGCCATTGTTTCGCTTCGTGCATTACAACATCGTGGCGTACGAGATTTTCTTCGCGTTCACTCTCTTCCCACGCATTTTCCAGTTCTCGCTGTTGCTCTTCCGAAAACAACTCCCAAAAGTCAATCTGTTGTTCTTTGCGAGGAACCGATTTCAACACCTCATAAAATTGTTGCAAAAGTTTTTCGCTCTCAATTTCATCCACGAGTGAATGAACATTTGTTTTTATTTCTTGTATAGACATAATGTTTAGTAATTGTTGTTTATAAAATTTTCTCTTGGTGTCTTGGTGGTAAAAAAATAAAACCACCAAGACACGAAGGCACAAAGGTTTATATATCACTCCTCACGGAGTTTAAAATTGTTTCTTGTTTTCATTCTACAAATATCTTACACTCTACGAGTCATTGAACTCTCGTAGAGAGTGGAATAAAAAATTACAACCGTTTCAACAACTCATCGTATTCTGCGCATGTGCCAATCCAAAACCAATACAGATAAACGGATGTGAACGCCAAAGAATATACGTTCTCTGAGCAAGTTCCTGAATTTCCAACGGAAGTGAATGCAATCTTCGAAGAAATTCTTTCGTAACGCTTGATTTCATTGCGCATTATCCGAAGGAAAAACTTTCTCGAACGGAATACTATTTCCGTCACGAATTTCTTTTCGCGCTTTTTCTGTCAGTTTGTTCCATTGCTCATCCGTTGTCGCTTGAAATTGCGCTGACCATTTTCGTTCATCCGCTAATTCTTCCAGTATCTGCGATGCGATAGAATCTTGTTCTTCGCTCGGTAAATTTTGTGTTTCTGCGATTGCTCGCTGTAATAATGTTGTCATAATGTTTTATTACTGATTAAATGTAAAAATTTTTCTTTGTGTCTTGGTGCCTTGGTGGTAAAAAATCTTTCACGGATTTATCGGCAACGCCGGTGGATTCCCAAGTAAATCCGTTGCTTTTGTTTTCTCCGGCGATTTCTTCACAAGAAAATACGTTACTCCGCCAAGTATTGCTCCGCCGCCGTAATACCACCACGATGCACTTTTTTCTTCCAAAGTAACTTTAAGATTTTTCGTTTCACCGTTCAGAATTTTCACAGAATATTCCTGTGTTGCGAATCCGTCTTTCACAATTTCAATTTCGTGTTCGCCGCGTTCAATCGAAAATTTTGATTGAACCGTAACCGTGCCGAGCAAATTTCCATCTGCAAACACCATTGCATCGCTTGGTGAAACTTCCACTTCTAAAAATGATGGGATAATTGGTTCGGTTACTTTTATTTCCGGTTGAATAATTGCGACAAGTTCCGGTGTGAGCGTTCTGTTTTCCGCAAGTTCAATAGATGTTGAATAGCGTTGATATTTCGGCGATTCAATTTCAATACTGTATTGTCCCTTCTTGAATTTTTCCAAAACATTTTTTTTGTTCTCGGAAATTTTCTTTCCGTTCACGTACACGGTGTTTTGTTCGGGAAGTTCATTCAATGTCAATTCAAATTCCTGTACAGCAACAACAAATGCAAATTGTCCTTCGCTTGATTTTAAATTTGCAAATACCGGACGATGACCTTTCCCTCCGTTTTCCGAAGAAGAAAGTTCAAAAACTTTTGGTCCGAGATAGGCATAGAGTTCATCAGCAGTTACAACGCCGTTATTATCGCGGTCAACGAGTTTTGTCTTAAATCCATCAATGATTGATTTTGCAAATGCACTGTGTCCCCAAGAGGAACTTTCCACAACTTGCTGGTCTTTCGTTCCCGCAGTAATAATTTGAATTGCTTCTGCGCTTGTAACTTGTTCGAGATACATTTCCGTTTCTTTCGGAAGCGCGCGTGATGCAACGGCAGAAAGTCCTCCATAACACGCATCCATCAAAAATAAAACATGCTTCGCCGCAACACGTTCCGAAAGTCGTTTTATTTCATCCATACTCAAACACGTGCTATACATTGCCGAAGGATTTCCGTCGTACGTAATTAAATATCCCATTTCACCTCCGCGCGGAAGCGATTCCGTTTCACCGTGTCCCGCCCAATAGACAAGCAAACGGTCGTTCTTTCCCGTTTTTGCTCCGATAGCAGAAATTGTTTCTTTCACTTTGTTCAGCGTTGCATCTTCGTTCAATAACAACGTAATATTCTCTTTCGGAAAATCCATTTCTTCAAGAAGTTTTGCAATTGCTTTTGCATCTTCGGTTGCATAATTGAGAGAAGGAATTTTTTCATCGGAATAATTATTTATCCCAATGACTAATGCCCAACTGTTATCGTACGCAGTGAATGTTTCGCCTTTTGAGTTTTGCATTTCTATTTTTTTCATTCCGCGTGTTTGCGAAATGGAAAGAGAAACTGTGAAACAACAAATGATGAGAAGGAGAAATATGTTTTTCATAAAATTGAATGAGTTAAAATTTGCGTGTAATGTGAGAAATTAAATTTAGAATGGAAAATTGCTTCGCCCGCGTCTTTCTTTGAAAAGAAATTACTTCAGCAATTCCATCTTTATCGTTTTTGTAAAATTGCTTGTCGTGAGCCGAGCAAAATAAATTCCGCTTCCGACAAGTTCACCATTGTTATTGTTTCCTTCCCAAATGAAGTTATAATTCCCTGTTTCAAGATTTCCGTCAAAGAGAATTGCAATTTCTTGTCCTAACATATTGTAAATCTTCAACGACACAAATCCGAAATCCGCAATCTGAAATCTCAAATTCGTTGTTGGATTAAACGGATTCGGATAATTTTGTTGCAACGAAAATTCTTTCGGCTTTTCGTTTTCAAGCAAATCACTTTTTCCAACAAGTATTTCCGCAACAAACGGAACAGAAATATTTTTCGGAAGAGAAATTACTTCTCCCTCATTCAATTCTTGTTCCTTCACCGCTGGAATTCCACTCACAACTATTTTCCAATCTCCCGGCAAACCAAAAATTTCTTTCAGTTTTATTTCGCGTGAAGTTTTCGGATTGATATAAACTTTCCATCTCTTTAATCCATTCATCTGTTGTGAATAAACATCGCTCCACAACTTTCCTGCAAGATACGCTTCATCACTTTTCATTTCGGGATTTGTCGGAGCCATCGGATAATCGTACACATCGGTTTTATCTTTTGCGTTTCGATGCTGACCAATGCGCAAAACAGAATTTCCCACTTCAATCTTTGCAAACCACCCGTCGCCGTTTTGAAATTCGGGAACTGCATTTCGAGTTTCATTTCGTAGAAAAGTAAACGCAGTATTAGCGCCGGTTCCGTTCCACACTGCATAACCGCCGAACGGTTGCAACTTTTCTCCTGCAGGATTTAATGGTCCCTCCCACTTTTTTTGTTGCACATTATATTGATATACACGAACTCCAACAGAATTCGTATCAATATTTACCGGACTCCAACTTGCATCTTGCGGATAAAACGGTGAACCAATTAATGACCATCCACTTGGAATTGTGATATTGTAAGATTGCGATGAAACAAGTTGCCCCGAACCAAAATGCAGATGAAATCTCTGATTTTTTGCAACAGTTTTAAACCAAAATCCGCGCGTAAGTTGAAACGCATTCCCGCTGTTCGAAATATCCTTAAATTCTCCGTTGACATACGAAATTATTTTCCAAGGATTTTCCCCTGAAAGTTGTGAACGTAAAATACTCACAGATTTATTATCAAGTTCCATCGGAATGCTCATTAATTGCCATTGTGAATCGTGAATGCCACCGTAATAATATCCAATCGTTGTTTGCAACTCGCCATCATTTAATCGCTTTTTTCCGACACCGGAAAGTAAAAGAGTTGTTGGACTTCCATCAGCATCGTGTGAAAGCATCAGTGTTGATTGAAACACGCCATCATTGATAGGAGTAAATTGCACGGAAAGCAAATGAGAATCATTCGCCGCAATGGTCAATGCTTGAACTCTTGTTGAAAAAATATTATTGCTTATTTCAATATCGTAAATCTGCAATGATGCAGTTCCTTTATTTTGAATGACAACGGTATCTGATTTGGTATTACCCGCTAATACACTTCCAAACCAGAGAGAAGTATTGGACACATACAACATCGGAAATGGTTTTCCTGTACCGAGAAGAATTACTGTATCTGGACTTCCGTTTGCATTGTGCGAAATAAGAATGTTTGAACGATATTGTCTTGCAGAATCAGGCGTGAAGGTAACGGTTATTTTTTGTTTTTCATTTGATGGTAATGAGAAGGTATCTGAAGAAAGAACAAAAGCGGAATCATCATTGAAAAATTTTCCCGATAACAATGCAGTGCCGGTATTTCTAATAACAATCGAATCCGTTTTACTGGTGTGCAAGCGGATGTTTCCAAATAACAGAGAATCGTGAGAAAGAAAAAATGCAGGCGAAGGCGGAGGAATTCCTCTCCCGAATGCGTTTATGGTATCCGGACTTCCGTTTGCATTATGAAGAACTATAATATTTCCGGAAAATGAAGAAAGAGCAACAGGAAAAAATGTTACAAAAACTTTTTGGGTCGCTGATGGTGCAATCGAAAACGAATTTGTATCAACAGAAAAAACATTATTGTCGGAAAAAATACTGGAGACGATAAGTTGCGCATTGCCGACATTGGAAATAAAAAACGAATCACGTTTTGGTGTTTGAATAACGACACTATCAAATGAAAGCGATAGCGGAGAATAAGAAATAGCGGGTGAAGGCACAGGAATTCCGTTGCCGAAAACAAAAACAGAATCCGGCGTTCCCGTTGCATTATGCGTAAGAACAATCTGTCCTGAAAAATTTCCCGTCGATGTCGGTGAAAACGTAACTAGAACAATTCGGCTTTCACTTGGTGCTACAATGAAATTTATGGGATAAACAGAAAACGTTGAATCTGAACTGAACATATTGGTAACCTCAAGTGGAGCCGCGCCTGAATTTGCAACGCTGAAAGAATCCTGTTGTATCTGATGCACGATGACATTTCCAAACGAAAGCGATGAGGGGACAAGTACTATTTGCGGAGCGATTCCAACACCGGAAACAGGAACGTTTGTCGAACCACCAGCGGCGTTATGAAATATATTCACTGACGCATTCACCGTTCCGCGAGCAACGGGCGAAAACGATACATAGATTTTTTTATTTTGATTCGGAGAAAGAACAAAACTTGTCGGCGCTATGGAATATGTAAAATGCGTACTGGTAATATTGGTTGCAACAAGTTCTGCTGTTCCCGTATTAGTAATTATCAAAGAATCCGGTTTCGAAGTGCTCACGATAACTTCATTAAAAAAGAGTGATGCAGGAGTTATGGAAACAGCAGGCGCAGTTCCCGCTCCTGTAACAATCAAAGACGAAGGATTTCCCGGAGCATTATGCTCGATAGAAATTATTCCGTTGTACGAAATTGCATTCGAAGGTGTGAACGTTACGAATACTTTTTGCGTATCATCGGGTTCAATGAAAAAATTTATTGGTGTCATTGTGAACGCATTGCTATTACAAGTAATACTCGAAACAGCAAGCGTTGCTGTTCCATGATTCGTAATAAAAAATGAATCGTTCCTGCTTCTGTTCACGAGTACTGAATCAAGCGAAAGAAGCATTGTTGACAATGAAATAGCAGGAGCAATTCCTGTTCCCGTCGCAACAAGAGTGTCGGTAGTAGATAACGCATTATGCGTAACGATAATATTTGCCGATGTATAGCCAATGGTGTTCGGTTGAAAAGAAACGATAAATTGTTTCGTTGCCGAAGGCGCAATAGAATCGCTTGTGGGAACAACAGAAAAGAACGAATCGTCGGAAGCAATAGAAAAAATTTTCAGCGCAACGATACCGGAATTCGTAATGGCAACACTATCAAATTTTATGGAATCAACAACAACGTTTCCCAATTGTAATGAATCGCGGTTCACAGAAAATATCGGCAACGGCTGAACGGCAAAACCGCTTGTCAAAACAGTATCGGGAGAAGTAAGTCCATCGTGGGTAAATACTATCGTTCCTGTTTTGTTTCCCGCAGAAGTAGGATGAAACGTAATAAAAAAAGTTTTTGCAGTTGATGGTATAATACTGTCATTTGTCGGAACAACACTGAACTGATTATTGATGGAAGCAGAATGAATATGCAACACTTCTGTTCCGGTATTGGAAACAAGAACGCTGTCGGTTTGTACAGAATCAACATACACGCTATCAAACGAAATAAAAGATTTATGGATGGAAAATTTCGGAAGAGAAACAGTTTTAAATTTCCACCGTTGCGACCAATCACTGATTCCTCCAGCGTTTTTCGCTTTCACACGCCAATAATAATTCGTCGCAATAGAAAGCGTTTCTACTTGTCGCGACGTTGCGGTAATGGATGAATCATCAAGAAATATTGTCGAAAAACTCGAATCGGAAGAAATTTGTAAGCGATATGTTTCTGCGCCAACAGCGCTGTTCCATACAAGAGAAATTATCAGCGACTGATTGAACGCGCCGTTGATGGGAAAAAATAATGTCGGAATAGTTGGCGGCTGAACAGGTGTTGCACTGAGTTCGTTGGAAAAATTACTTTCGTTGAATAGCGTATCAACGGAAGTAATACGAAAATAGAACGTCGTTCCATTTGGTAAATTGAAAATTGTTTTCATCGTGTCATTTCTGTGAGAAACAGAATCCACTTGTGTGAACGGATTCGGATTGATGCCAAGAAAAATCCGATACCGTAAAAAATCTCCATCAGCATTTTTATTCCAGCGAAGCGTTACGTTTCCGTTTCCGCCGCTTGCAAAATGTAGCATGGGAACTGCAGGCGCAAGTGAATCGTAATAATAGCGAAACAACGAAACTGCGTTGCTCCAGTTTTCATAAACGTCTTTTGTTCGTATTCGAAAATAATAGTTTGTCCCTTTTACGACATCATCAAGCACAGTCATTGATGTATCATTTGTTTTTACGATTCGCTGCAACGTATCAGCACTATCAGCAGTGAGCGCAACAGAATATCCTGCAACAAATGAATTGCTATCAGTTCCTTTGTTCCAAATAAAAAATGGGTGAGAAATGTTATATGCGGAATTGTAAATAAGTTGCAGTAACTTCAACGAGTCTGAAAATCCTGTTGCAAATGTAGGATTTGCGGGAGGCGTTATATCGGGAAGTAATACTGTTCTCGCGCTATCAGTAAACGGCTTGAACAAAACTTCTCCGAGCGAAGCATTATCTGTTTTATCGAAAATTCTTGCTGCAATTGTCGCGAGGTTTGTTGTTCCCCAATAATTATACCGCGCATTTATGTTTTGATTTCCTTCCACATACACATCGTATTGTCCGTTTCCATAAATATCATTGGAATATTGTAATGTGTTTCCTACGATGGGACTTGAATTTCCGGCAACGTCAATTCCATACAGCGTATTCAAGATAACGTGCGAATTTTTCACTGTTGGCGATGCACCGGAACAATATACACCGATTCCGCTGGAATTTTTTATTATCGAAAACTGAACAACGGGAGTTATCGTATTTCTGCAGTAGATATTCGCTGCTGTTCCGTACGTATTTAATTGTCCCGCATTTTCTATAACACAATATGAAAGCAACGAACTCGCATTATTGAAATCGCTTCCGCTTTCGAACAGTAAACCTTTCCATCCGCCGCTTGTTCCGGATGCGCTGGAAAAATATACTGGCTGCGATTCACTACCGTTTGCAATCAGTATTCCTTCGTCGGTTGATGTGCTTCCACCAATGGTCAAACCAACGCCCAGAAATTTAATGACCACTCCGGAATCTATTGTCAATGTAGGATTATTTCCACTGCGAACAGAAATATCGCTTCCCAATACAACATAAAGGGAATCTCCTGCTTGCTTTTTCCAGGTTCTGTTTTGATTCATAATTCCGCCAAGAATTTCCATTCCTTTTACGACAACACGCGATACATCGTTCTCGAGAATTCGTGAAAGAACACCAACGCGAAACGATTTTCCGTAGGAATTTGAGAATACACACTGTGATACAAGAGGAGAACAATTTGACAATTCGCTATACAACACGTACGAAGAACTATCGGTAATAAATGAACAATTATAAAAAGCAGGATTGGAATTGTTTTTTAAGTACAGTATCGAATGAACGTACGAAAAATGCATAATCTCACTTTGTATAAGTTTCAACGATGCGCTGTTATCGCAAAACAATTCGTAACCGTATGCATTGCGAATTGTTGAATGTGAAATTACTGTACTTGTTGAAAATTTTGTTTGTACATTTGCAGAAATATTATAAACATTCGGCAATCCTGCGTTTTCCACAATACAATATTTCAACACGGAACTATCGCCGCCCATATCGCTTCCGTCATCAAACAACATTCCTTTCCATCCATTGGTATTTCCACTCTCGCTCGTTAATCGAACAGAGTCCGTTATTGTTCCGTTCACAATCAATTTCCCTTCATTGGAATTTGATGTTCCTCCAACACGCAATCCAACATTCGCAAATTTTACTACGACTCCTGAATCTATCGTCAACGTAGGATTCGTTCCGTTTGAAACAGCAATATCTCGCTGAAGAACGATGTACGTAGATTCAGAAATTTGTTTGCTCCAAATTCTGTTCGCACTCAATGTTCCGCCGATGATTTCTATACCTTTCTTTGCAAGAGCGGAAAAATTATTTGCGCTGAACTGCGAAAGAATTCCCACACGCATTGCTTTTGCATTCTCGCTGATAAAAACATTATTCGTAAGTGTTGGAAACGAAGTGGAATCACAGAACAACAAATGTGATGCGCTTTCGCTCGTAAAACTGCTTTTGGAAAACGTTGGCGATGAATTTGTTTTGAGAAACACGAGCGCAGCAACGGTTGTGGAATTACTGAATGAACTCTGTGTTATACTGGGATTTGCATTCGAACAATACAATTCATACTTGCCCGAATTTCTCAACGTAGAATTCGCAATGGAAGGCGTGTTGGTGTTTTTACAAAACACATTTGCTTTTTCATTATCTGCATTCGTGTTCGTTTCACCGGCGCGTTCAATCACACAAAATGCAAGCGCGGAATTACTTCCTCCCGCATCGCTTCCATTATCAAACAAAATTCCTTTCCATTGCGACATATTTTCTAAACTCGCAATAAACCGAATGGAATCCGTTGATGTTCCGATAGCAATCAACGAACCTGCATCCGCATTTAAACTTCCCGATTTTCCGATTCGTAATCCCGTTCCGCTATCGAATAACACGGTTACTCCCGCTTCAATAGTTAACATTGCGCCATTGAAAACGAGTACTTCGCTTATTACACGATAAGGATTGTTTACTGCGCTCCACGTTGTATTCGCGGTTATATTTCCGCCAACAGTTGTCGTATCGCTCAACGTTGTTATTGTGCTCAAACAAAAAAGTAACGTGAACGAAACAAATATTCGATACTGCATTGTTATTGTATCTTTAAAAAAAATATGCAATTTTCATTATGGTCGCGATGGAAATTTTGGTGGATTTCCATACGGGTCAATAACTACTTTATCTTCGATAGTATTTTTATACAATAAAATCACAGTTCCGGCAATTACTGCAGATGCGCCGCCATAAATCCACCACATCGAAGTGGCAGCGCTTTCTAACACAATCGTTACTTCTTTAATTTTTCCTGCTTCTATTTCCACAAGTTCGTCAAAAATTTCATACCCCGCGCAAAATACAACAACTCGGTGCTTCCCTTCTTGAACGCTCACAATCGCATTTCCTTGTTCCAATGTATATCGTCTATCGTCAATGAACAATGTTGCATTTTGCGGTTTGATATGAATGTCGAACATTGTTATCGGCGTGCTATCACGAAACGTTTCCTGCAAACTTGTTTTTTGCACTCCGGTAAATGTGTTTTTATCTTCGATTTTTTTTGTAGAATCTTTTTGCATCGTTGCTTTTGTTGCCTTTGTTACAGTAAGAATTTTTTTATCGTAATGATTATCGGCGGAAATCACCGTTGTAAAAAACAACGAATCGTACAATTCTTTGGTAAGCAAAATTGTATGCGCGCCGGAAATCAAAGAAGAATAAAACGGCGTTTGTCCAACTTTTTTCCCGTCAAGAATAACTGTCGCTTCCGAAGGAACCGTCTCCAGATAATATGCACTGAGCCGTTTCATTTCCGGAATAAGAGTTCTATCTTCGTTCAACGTGATTGTTTGTGAATACAAATCATAATGTGGAGCGCGAATTTCTATCGTATATATTCCTCGCCGCAACAATGTTTTGTGCAACTCTTTGTTTGTCGAAATGATACTCCCGTTGAGAAAAACAGAACTGCTTTCGGGTAACTCGGCAATGGTGAGAGAAACATCTGCAGTTTTGACGAGGTCTTTTTTATCAAACGTATGTCCCGATGAAATATGAACGTCAAATGCAAGCGGAATAAAACCGTCTTTGGAAACTTCAATATGATGCAATCCCTCGCTCAATCGTTTTATGAAAGGAGTTGTTCCGATATTTTCACCGTCAATTTTCACATCGGCGCCAATGGGATTTGTTTCCAGCGAATAATCTATCAGCGTATCAAGTCGAGGAACGATTGTTTTATCGCCACTCAACGAAATAATTTCTGAAAATGTTTTTTTCTCAGGCGCTTCAATTTCTAATTTCAATGTTCCGCTTTCGTATGATTTTTTTACTATCGGTTTATTTTCGGAAATAATTTTTCCGTTTACTTTTACAGTATTTTTCTTCGGCAAACCGTTAATGACAAGCGAATAATAAAACCCCTTCAACGGAAAAAGAAATTGACCTTCTAACGAAGGAGAAGTAGCATACACAGGATGTTGAACGACAAAATCTTCCTGCTTCGCAAGTTCAGAAACGGCGGGGACAAGATAATTATACAATTCTTCTGCCGTTATTAAACCGTTTTTATCAACATCTAACAAACCAATCCAAAACGCATTATCCATCGCTTTCGAAAAAATACCTTGGTTCCATATCGAACTCTCGCTGTTCCGCTCATTCTTTTTTCCTGCAGTAATAATCTGAAATCCCCGTGAAGAAATAATGGACTTCATTGGTGTTGAAGAAATTTTTGCAGGAATTTTTGTTTGCAGATTCGAAAATCCATTCAAACAATTATCAATGATTACCAGTATATGTTTTGCATTGATATTTTCCGACAAACCGCAAATTTCATCCATCGAAAGACATGTTGTTGATAACATTTTCTTTTTCCCATCGCTTGGAATCAAATATCCAACATCTCTTCCCTTTTCCGTAGCAGTTTCCGCTCCGCCGGCCCAATATAATAGCAATCTATCGTTGTTTTTGATTTTTTTTCTTAAATCGTTTATCGTTTCTCGAATCCGAACAAGCGATGCCTGCTCATTTTGAAGAACGATAATATTTTGCTTCGGAAACTGAAGTTTCGAAAATAACGATGCTAATTTTTTAACATCTTCGACTGCAAATTTTCTTGATGAAATCGCTGCATCGTTATACGAAGTAATACCAATAAGCATTGCCCAACTGTTATCATACAATTGGAGTTGTTCGCCTTTTCCTCCTAAGACCGCTTCCTGCTCTTGAGAGAAAGCAAATGAACATTCGAAGAAGAAAAAAAATACAAGAAAAAAATATTTCACTGCAATAATGTGTTAAAGAATGAACGTGAAACTTCAATCGTACAAATATGCGCAATCATACTTCTTTGCTTCCTTACCATCGTGCAAAGTAAATACACCGCCTTTGACAATACCGGCGCTTCCATATTCTCCTTTCTTGTTCATGGCGTAAAATTTTACTTGATGTTTGTAGCGACCTTGTTCATCAAGCAAACGTTGTTCTTTATTTCTCTCAACAATTCGCTTACACGCAAGAATACACGCTTCTTCCGGCGATTTTCCCTGTCGCATCCATTCCACAATCATTACTGAACTGCAATTAAAAAGATTAGATTCTCCCCTTCCCGTTGAGCCGGCAGAACCTACTTCATTATCGAGATACAAACCCGCGCCTATAATTGGAGAATCTCCTACGCGTCCCGGAATTTTATATGCAAGTCCGCTCGTCGTCGTTACACACGAAAGATTTCCAAGTGTGTCCAACGCACTGCAATGAATTGTTCCCGAATTGCGATAGTACGGAGCAAAATTTCCGCCGATATTTTTATCTTCAACAGAATGTTGCGGAAGCCAATCGTCATTCGCGCTCATATTTTCTTTCCACTGTAACCACTCTTGTCTTGCTCGCTCTGTAAGTAAATTTTCTTCTTGAAAACCGTGCGCTTTTGCAAAATTCAATGCTCCTTCTCCTACAAGAAGAATATGGTCGGTTCGCTCCATAACGAGTCGCGCTACTTTTGACGGATTTTTAATATGACGAAGTGAAGCAACTGCGCCTGCACGATGCGAAGGTCCATGCATTACGGCGGCATCAAGTTCAACTATTCCGTTTTCGTTCGGCAAACCTCCGTACCCAACGCTGGTATCATTCGGGTCATCTTCGACGATATTGACACCTGCGATAACTGCGTCGAGTGCGTCGCTTCCTTGCTGCATCATTTCCATCGCTTTGGTTATCGCCGGAATTCCGTTTGAACTGGAAATGACCATTGGTTTTCGTACGCGTTTATTTTTTTCTTCTGAATGTTCACTGAGTATTACCGATGGAAACAGTGAAGTTGCGGCGAGCAAAGATGTATGTTTAAGAAAATCTCTTCGTGTAGATGATAGCATAAGTTCCTTTCAAAAATTTTGTGAGAAAATTTAGCAATATTTTCAGAAGAAATAAAAGAACCTTGCAGAAATACAATACTCACCGTAACGTTATACACTCGACGAATTTTTCATAATTTTTACCCGTTTTTTTATGAACATTCGTATTCCTTCTTTTTTTCGAAATCAAAAACTCGTTCCTGCGTGGCAATATCGCTGCGATGGAATTCTTTGGCGTATTCAAGTAAGCGACAAGGGAATGATCATTGGCGAAGACCGAGATACTGAAAAAAAAACCGTTTCTTTTTTTTGTATAGAAGAAAAAAGCGGTGAAGTTTTATGGAACAAACGTACGTTTGAGGAAACGTATTGGATTAGTATAGATTCGATCAACGCAAATACGGTTTTCTTTCACGAATTCAAATCACCATCGTTTCCGGAAAAAAAAAGAATTTACGCCGTTGATGTATTTAGTGGAAAACTAAAATGGAAAAATAATGAACTACGGTTTCACTGCGCGTTAAACAATTGCGTGTATGCAGCCAACGAAACTTTTGCTTCGCGAACTTTTGTCGTGCTGGATATTCATACGGGAGCAATCATCCGTGAACTGGAAAACGATAAACAACTTCACATCATTGAACAGGAAGCGGAACGCGAACAAGCATTCCATCGTTTGCAGTTACCTTCAGTATGTTCGATGAACAATGTTTTATCGCAGGAACGCATGAGTTCGCTAAAAAAACATTTTTCTTCTCATCGCGTCATTGATGAAATCGAACTTTTTGAAAACGACAATTTTGTTATTGTTTCCTATTATGAAAATATGAGCGAATCCGAATTGACCCCGCAATTGGTTCAGCGTTTGCGTATTTTCAGGAAACAACAATCGTTCAAAAATATATTCAGCGACGTCATTTCGCAAAAAGTATCAATGGTATTGCATGATTCTTTTTACCTTAAAGAAAACATACTTTTCTATATCAAAAACAAAAAAATTTTCACTGCACTCAATTTGGATTCTGCCACAACATAAACAGTTATGAATACAACAATACTTTTTTTCGTTTTCCTCATTATATCACTTTCTTTTTTTGCGTACAACGTACGCCGATTAGTGATGTATCTTCGCATCGGTAAACCTGATGAATCCCGATTCAATAATTATGAAAAACGTATGGATAATATTATCACCGTTGCTTTCGGACAAACGAAATTACTCCGCGAACCGTACGCAGGAGTCCTGCACGTTTGTATCTTCTGGGGTTTTAATATTTTACTTCTTGCCGTATTAGAATCCATCGGAGAAGGTTTGTTTTCAGGATTCTCATTTTCATTTCTTGGCGGATTGTACGCTCCATTAATTTTTTTGGAAGATGCGCTTGCTTTCCTCGTCGTCGTTGCCGTATTGCTTTCATTCATCCGAAGATTTGTTTTCGTTCCGAAACGATTGCAAGGAACGAACAAAGAAAAAACGGAAGCCGCATTGGTACTCATCGTGATATTCTGCATTATGTTTTCTATGTTCGGACAAAACGCCGCACGAATGTTCGCACATCCTACATCTTCAGATTCGTCGCGCTTGTTCTCATCGCTGTTTGCGCCTATCGTTTCACGCGATGCACATTTTTGGTTTTCTTTTTATTGGTGGATGCATATTGTTTTTGTTTTCGGATTTCTCAATTTTCTTCCCTATTCAAAACATCTGCACATATTCACTTCTTTTTTCAATGTGTACTTTGCAAAATTATCATCACGAGGAACATTGAAACCACTTTTTCTTGAAGACGAAAACGCAACAAAATTCGGCGCAAATGATGTCGAAGATTTATCGTGGAAACAACTTCTTGACGGTTATACGTGCACAGAATGTGGCCGCTGCACCGATTCTTGTCCCGCAAACATCACAGGAAAGCCGCTTTCGCCGAAAAAAATTATTGAAGACATTAGAAAACGCACAATGGAGAAAGCGCCGTTTCTGTCTCATTCAAACAATGGCGAACACGCAGCGGTGAATAAAACACTTCTTGATGGTTATATTTCTGAAGAAGAATTGTGGGCGTGTACTACGTGTATGGCGTGCGTTCAAGAATGTCCCGTTCAAATTGAGCACATTGATTCAATCGTAGATATGCGGCGATATTTAGTACTGAATGAATCGCGTATTCCCAAAGAAGCGCAAACGACATTTTCAAATCTCGAACGTAATTTTACTCCTTGGAATTTCAGTCACGCAGAACGTACAGCGTGGGCGCAAGGTCTCAATGTTCCTACGTTTGCAGAAAAACATGATGCGGAAATTTTGTTTTGGGTCGGTTGCGCGGGTTCGTACGATGCGCGATACATCAAAGTTACGCAGGCATTTGTAAAAATCCTGCAACAAGCGAAGATAGATTTTGCCATACTTGGCTTGGAAGAAAAGTGTAACGGTGATGTTGCGCGACGACTCGGGAATGAATACCTTGCGCAAATGTCTATGCGAGAAAATATTGAAACAATGAAGAAGTACCATTTCAAAAAAATTGTTACATCATGTCCGCATTGCTTTAATATTTTTAAGAATGAGTATCCTCAATTCGGCGGTAATTATAGCGTTTTACATCACACAGAATTGATATCGCAACTTCTTGAAGATGGAAGAATGGCGCTGTCCAACGAAATAACAGAAGCAATCACCTATCACGATTCGTGTTACATCGGAAGATACAATGACAATTACGACGCACCGAGAAAAATTTTGCAATCAATTCGCGGAGTTCAAGTACATGAAATGCCGCGTTCAAGAGACAAAGGATTTTGCTGCGGCGCAGGCGGAGGAAGAATGTTTTTGGAAGAAACTACGGGAAAACGCGTGAACATCGAACGCACAGAAGAAGCGCTTTCACTTCATCCTTCAGTAATTGCTACTGCGTGTCCGTTTTGTATGACAATGTTAACCGACGGAGTGAAAGCGAAAGAAGCAAGTGAAGGAACGAACGTACGCGATGTTGCAGAAATTGTTAGCGAAGCAATGCAACGTTCGAATAATTAAAAAAACAAAAGGCGATTCGTGAGAACCGCCTTTCTGTACCAGGGTACTTCTCTTGCAAGAGATGGAGGGAATTTCTTTTTCAGAAATTCACCGAATGGTTAGAAATCGAGAGCAGACAAAACATCGGTCAATGTATTCTGCACTTCGGAGATTTTTTCATCTTGAAGAAGAAGTTGGTCCAACATTGGTGATGCTTGTTTTGCTTCGCGAAGTTGCGCTGCTAACTCAGTCGAAATTCCCGCGGGACCTTTTCCTGCTTGTTCGCGACGCAACACGGGTGTGAGTTTATCGCGGACTTTGTTCGTTGTGTCTTTGAGTGCGGCGCAGGATTTTGAAAGTTTATCAAGTTCTGCTTGAATAGTTAATTTCCCGGTACTCGGGGTTGGTTCTGCCATAAAGATATCCTTATTTTTATTAGTGATGTTTTTTATTTGTTATTTATTATTGAATCACCTTTATTAAACATAAAGGTAAAACACTTGATACTATTTCAATAAAACGAAGCGCTTCACAGCGATAAATTCTCCCGTATAATTTTCCGTTGCTTTTGCCGACATTCGATAAAAATACACACCGCTGGAAAGATGCGACGCGTCAAAGATTATTTCATCGGGACCAGCAGATTTCATTTCATCGTGAAGGAGTGTTGTTATTTTTTGTCCAAGAATATTATACACGCTGAACGTTACGCGCGCTTCATACGGAAGTTCATATTTAATTGTAGTTGAAGCATTAAATGGGTTCGGGTAATTCTGAAATAATCTATACGAAGTAGGATTTGCATACGTTGGCACTGCAACTGTATCTGTTTTTAAAACATTTTGACGCAGAAATGGGATGCGATACAGCAGTTTTCCTTTGGAAGTTAATTTCAAAGGCGAATAGACGCCGTTGGACGTATCGAATTCAACTTGCGATTCAGATAAATTGAACGCACCGTTGATTTCAACAAGAGAAGAACATAAAACTGAATAAAACGTAATGTCGGAAATATTTCCTGCGGAATGTATTCTCCAGAACGTCAGCATTGTATCAACAGTATGTGCAAGTTGCCTCAACGTTTTTCCGTGCAACACATTCGTTGTATCCGTTGGATAATAATATATTTCTCCGAGATGCGGATACGCAATACGTGCATCGCTCATTGCTATGTTCATTTTGAGCGTGAGAAGTTCTCCTGCAAGTTTGTTATTGAAGAACGGAGAAAGTTTCGGGTTGCGATATATTCCTTGCATCTTTTCATATCCGCGCGCTGTTCCCGAATGACCAACAAACGAGCGCACATACTCTGCTTTGTTGACGATTTGAATAAAGGCAAGCGTATCTTCTTTCAATCTGTTTTTGGATAGCGGAATTCCGAGTACTAATCCATCTTTTTGTTTTGCGTACGCCTTTGCGTATGCGCTATCTGCAATGTTTCCGATTGTCGGTTTTTGCTGGAGAGAAACAGACAAGTTTGATTGACGTGCAATTTTCTTCGGAGCAATTTTCCATTGTTCTTGCGTGAATGAAATATAGCGTTCTTGTGTTGGAAAGTTGATAAAATCTATCGTATCCGATGTACCGCTGTTTATATTCAGCGTAACTCTTCTTGAAGTATCCGCGCTATCTACGCCGTTCCAAACAAATCCGAGCGGTGTCCATCCGGTACTATCGCTCTCCTCTATCGTGTACATTCCATCGACTAATCGTTCTAAATTCCAAACGCCTGCAATCGTGTCGCTGTGCGGTGTCGTATCTTTGTAAAGAAAATATCTCCACGCAATCGGAAGACGGTCATTGGTTGTTGAAAGCAATTTGTCTTCATCGAGAAATGTTCGAACGGTGAGCAAATTTTTATGAAAATTATACAAGGAAATTTCTGATGTTGTTCCGCCATAAATTTCAAAAGAAATATTATTCAATCTGCTTTCTATCGTGTCGTCCATTTGATATCCGCTCACTCGATACCCAACGTGTTTCCAACGCGCGCTGTCTTTTTGAATAACGTAGTATCTTCCATCTTTGATATTCGTTATCGTAAGAGAATCGTTTGTTAGAACGGCGCCAATCGAATCTCCGCCGACGGTTCCTTTTCGAATTTCAAACGTCCAATCTTGCAAAAGCGGGGCAGTAATATTGGCAAAATTCGTATCTGTTACCCGATACGAAACAATATGTACTTTATTTCCTTGCAACGCATTATTCGTATCTGCAAGAGTAAATCGCATTGAAGGAACGATAAATTTCACACTGTCGGCAACAACACTATCGCCAAAAATCGGATTGGTTCTACTTTCTTTCGTATAACCGAACCAGGAATCTCCACTGTTGGTCGAAGTCCACAATCGAAACGAATTTTCATCTTGTCCAACAGTATCATTCGCACGATTGTAATGAAGCAAAACATTTCCTTGAAAATTTGTTGATGTTTGAAATGCGACATCAAAATAACGTGGAAGAGAATGATGATTTTCAAACGTTGAATCTCCGACTCCATTCAATCGTGTACCGGTTATTCGTTCAACTTTCGTTCGTAAGGAATTGGGAGCAAAAGAAGTAATTTCCAATCCTATATCATTGAACGTATTATTTTCATTCAAACGCAATATTCTGTCGGCAATTACTTTTCCAAAAATTTCGTTCCCGGCAATTTCATACAATTTTGCAGAAGTATCCAACGAAACGGAATACGCATTGGTGATAAGTTTTCCTTGCGCAATTCGTAAGGAATCTCTTATTGCAATATGTGTATTCAGCGATACGTTATTTCCGTTGGAAAGTTGAAGTTTAAAAAATGGCACCGTTGTTGAACCCGTAATCGTTTGCAAGGAATCACCTTGAAATAGTATTTTACTCGTTTGCGGTAAAAGCGTTCCGTGAACAATCAAGTTGCCTTTCAATGTGTGGCGATAGACGCTTAAATCCAACACTGCATCCGATTCAATAATCAAATCTTTTTGAATCGTGAGTCTTCCGTTCAGTGTTTTGATTCCTGCGCCGCTCATTGTAAGCGTAGAAAAATTACTTGCATCTATTGTTTGCGATTCTTCAACACTATTGAAGTTCAACGTTCCAAACGTTTTCAGAGCACCCGAGTTTAAGAAATTTCCACTGACTGAAACATTTAAACTTTCCGTTGAAAAAATATTTTCATCGAATATGGTAATATGGTGAAAATCGTAAGCACCCGTTCCAAACAACGAAGACGTTGTTTGATTGTTATCAATTTTCAACGTTCCTGTTCCTACATAATTTCCTTTGCTGATAATATTTCCTTTCAAGGTAATAATATCGCGGTTATCCTTGAACGTTGTAAGCGTATCTATAAATAATTTTTTTACAATGGTAAGATTGTTATTGGGTCCATCTGCAATTTTGTTGCCCGTATTGGTCAACCGAAGTTCGCCGTAAGAAATTGCAGGAAGTGTTTGATTACCGGAACCGTTAAATTCTATTGTTGATGACGAATCTGCGGTAATATGAACATTGCTCAAATCGTTTCCATTGATACTTCCTGATATGCGAAGATACGTAGCAGGTTCAACTTTCAAAGAATTTTGCTGAGCAATAAAAATATTGTTCAATTGCAGTTTGCCGTGAATATACGTTTCTAAACCGATGAATGTTACTGCGCCATTGGTTTGTTGCATCATTCCATTGCTTTCGATTTCAAGTCGTTTTCGTATTTGGAAACTTGATGCAGTAAGAACTGTATCAGTGATGATGAGATTATTAAATTTAGTATCAGAACTTCCCAAAATATTTCCGTTTAAGGTATCCGAACCTGAAGATAACCTGTTGTAATCACCGTTATTTTCCCACGTTCCCAAAACGCGAACTCCATACGATTGCGGAAAAACTTGCGCGCCGTTTCCAATGATAACATTTCCCGCAACAGAAATATTTCCGTCTAATCCACAACGACCAATTCCACTGAAAAAAACGGAGTTGAAATTACTCGAAGAAATTGTTTGCGTATCAATGCCGGTAAACGTAACGATTCCGCTCGAGTTAAATATTCCTCCGTTTTGCTTTTCCCAATTTTTTGAAACAAAAATCGTTTTCCCGTTGTCGTTTAATACTGCGGTTGCATTCAATTTCACTGTGCCAAATCGAAATATTCCGTTGCCAAATAATGTGGTATTTCCCTCAAGTGATAAAATTCCTCTTCCAAAATATTCGCCATCAACATGAACGTTATTCGATATTTGTACTTGATAGCCGCTATCAACGAACTGAACACCGGTTTTAATTTCGAAAATTTTGGTTACGGAAATATCGCCTCGTGCAGTTTTTATTCCGTTCCCGCCGAGAACAATATTATGAAATTGCGTTGCGCCGATAAATTGATTTTTTCCTGCAAATACTATTGTTCCGTTGGGAAATGAAAATGCATTGTTTTTCATCCAATTGCCCCAAACGTTTAATGAATCATTTCCGTTAAAACTGATTTGTCCATCAATGGTCATATTTCCACATTCAGCATTCATCAAACTTTCCGAAATTGTTATTACTTTCCCCGATGGAATATACACACTATCACTCTTCGTTGGTATTCCTTCCGGACTCCAAATTTTCGGATTGTTCCATTCACCAGTTTCATTCGCAACACGACTAACAAACGGTGAAAAAGAGAGATATTGAAATGTATCAACACCCAACGCAGTAACGGATTGCTCCAAATATGTTTTCTTACTCGAATCAATTTTTATCCATTGTTTTCCGCTATCGAGCGATTTCCATAAATACAATTTGTTTTCATCTTGTCCATTGATTTCGCGAATATTGTAAAACAATTTCAGCGAATCATCTGTTGAAGAATTTTCAGCAGAAAGAAAATACGCTCTGTTAATAACCGCATTGTTATCAAACCCGCGTACATATTCGCCCGAAATTCGCTCTATGGTAATCTCTCCGGGAGCATGTTCGCCGTATTTCATTTCTGCGCCGATATTGCCAAACACATACGGAGAATCCGGCATCGTAACCGATTCCGTTTTTTCGATTCTTCCAAACAGATTGCCGCCGTTGGTTGTTACGTTTTCCGTAAGAGAATTTAATAAAATAATTTTCAATGTATTCGACGTGCGCAATGTCGTTTGTTCGCTGATAACAATATTGTAGAACGGCGACGAAATGCCCTGCACCCATGCATCACCGTCGTTATTAAAAATCATCGTGCTTGTTTTCGGCACAAATGTACCGGTGTTGATAAAATTACTATCAAGCGTATGAACAAAATTTCCTGCGAAAAATGATGACGAATGCTGATTCTGAAAATTTCCTTCAATCAATAAATTACCAAGCGCAATTTTTGTTCCCGCGTTCTCAAACTCAACGTTGTAAAAATTACTTCCGCTGATGTACTGTGTGTCTATTCCGTTCAATATTACTGTCGAATGCAATGCAGTAAATGTTGCTGTTGAATCTTTCGTCCAGTTGCCGGCAACATACATTGTCGTATCCATTGTTACCGATGAAGAACCAAGAAAATTCACATTCCCGGTTATATGCAGTTGACCGGAAATTGTTTTTATGCCGCTATTCGTAAATTCGATATTGTGAAATGGCGAAGCGGAAATTTGTTGAGCGTTACTTCCGCTAAACGATACAGTTCCCGTTGCAACAAATTGCGCGGACGGAAGTTTATTCCAATGTTCTTTCACGGAAAACGTTAATCCGCCGTCGTTAAAATAATTTACAATTTTCACGCTGTTAAACATGATTTGACCTGTTCCGGAAAGTATCGTTGAATCCAGAAATTGTATTGTTCCAAAACCAAAATATTTTGAATCGACACGTAAATTTCCATTCAACGAAACACTTTTACCATCATCATTAAAATTTCCGGAAGTAATCGTAAAATTGCCATTAACGGTAATTTTTTCTTTTGCGAAAATATTATTGTTGTTTCCGCTCACAAGAAGATGATGAAACGTTGTCGAATCAAGAATGTTTTGCGTTTGTGTTCCGTTAAATGCAACGGTAGAAGTTCCCCGAACAAATGCTCCGCTGCGATTCCAGTCGCCGCCAACGGTAATCGTGCTGTTATTTGCAAACAACGAATCATCCTGTAACGTAAACGAACCGCCAATATTTATATTGTTCATTTGTGTTGTAAATTTTCCATGGAACAACGCAAAATCATTTTCAATAGCAATATTTCCGTTTTGCAACACCATACCATTCGGTTTATCTATTTCGAGATTGTAAAAATTTCCCGATGAAATTTGCTGATTGCTTGTTCCTTTCAAAACCACATCACCGTTGGAAATAAATGTTCCGTTGTTCGTCCAATTTCCCGAAACATTCAATCTGTTTCCACCATCATTGAATGAACCATTAACTACAACATTATGAAAATTGTACTCTCCTGTACCGGATAATAATGTTGTTCCTCCAAAAATCGTAGTCCCCGATGCAGTAAATTCCGAAGCGATATCAATATTACCGTTGATACGAATTTGATTGCCATTATCGTTAAACGATACGCCGTTTATGGATAGATTTCCAAACGTCAATGAATCAGTCGCAAATTTTGTACCGCTTCCTTTGAGTATGATATTGTAAAACTCCGATTTTTGAATCTGCTGATTTGCACCTTCAAACACCACTGTTCCCGTTCCCGGATTAAAAATTCCCGAATTTCTCCAATGACCAAAAACGTGAATCGCACTGTCGCCGCCATTATGGGTAAGAGTTCCTGCAATATGTAATGTACCAACAATAGCAGTATATCCATTAGGAATAACAAGCGTCGTGGTAGATGGAATATAAATCGAATCAGCAGAAGTAGGAACTCCACCCGGTTTCCAAATATCGGGATTATTCCATAAACCGTTCGGGACAACCGGACTTCTTCCAATAAGCGAAGAAAACGCAAAGGTAATAAGAGAATCTGAATTAAAATTGTTGAGTGAAAATATAGTGGAAACACTATCGAAAACGCTTTCAGGACGCCGTTTCCAAACTTCTCCATCATCCGTGCTTGTCCAAATTTTTAAGTGAACATTCTTTTGGTTATTCAATTCTTTTCCGCGATTGAACGTCATTGCGATGTTTGCAGCAGAAGTATTTCGACTGACTTGAATTTCGTACGTTCGTTGTATCGCCGTCGAATCTTTAAAATTTTTCGGAAGTTTTCCGCTCGTTCTTTTTACAATAACTGTTCCCAACGAATCAGCGTCGGAAGGAATAGTCATACTTGTTCCAATTCCGTTAAACTCATAAATATCGGATGAAGAAAAAACGCGTTGCGATGTACGTAATTCTCCAACGATATATCCGTTTTCAATGAGTGTATCAAGTATTGTGATATAACTTCCGCTATCAATTTTCAGCGTTGTATTCGCGTTGATTTGCAGCGCATTCATAACAGTATTGCCCTTAAAATACGCCGTATCGGGATTCGTAAAAATAATTGTTCCGTTGTTGGGAGTATAGGAACCGTCATCCGTCCAGTTTCCACCGATGGTATGCGTAAAATTTCCTCCGTTGAAATTGGAAAGAATTTCTATGTTGCCTTCTACTGATAAATCTGCTTGCGCGGTTTTTCCTCCTTCATTCGAAAAGCGAAGATGATGGAAATTACTTTTGCTAATGAGTTGCGAAGTTCCGCTTGCCGCATTAAATTCGATTGTTGACGCATCAGATTGAAACTCGGCGTTTCCCAACTTAAACCAACTTCCGCTTACCGTGTGCGTATAATTTCCTGCGGCAAATACAGAACCGTGAGTCAGTGTTACGTTTCCGGAAATCGTTAAAACTCCGTTGGCTATTTTTTCCCCCGCGCCGACAAAAATAATATTATGGAAATTACTTTGAGAGATATGTTGTTCAGTGTTGCTTGAAAACACGACAGAACCTTTGGAAACAAACGTTCCGTTATTGATCCAGTTGCCTTTCACAGAATCGGTGGAAGTGCTTCCATCGACAGTTACATTCGTGTCAATTTCTACGTTCCGAAATACATTCGTGCTCAACAATTTTTTTATGCCGTTTCCAGAAAAGTACACATCACGAAACGTTCCGTTCAATATCGCTTGCGAATCTGCGCTGCTGAAATATACATTTCCGTCGGAAGAAAAAACTCCGTTATTATTAAGCCAATGTTTTCCAACTGTTGCAGAATTATCAGAAGCATCAACAACAACGTTTTCATCAAGAGAAATACTTCCGCTTGTACGAATATCGCCTTCCAAAATTTTTGTTCCGTTATTGGAAAAAGCAACATTGGCAAAATTACTTGCGCTAATCATTTGTATTCCTCCATCATTGCGGATAAAACGAACTGTTCCGTTTCCGGCGTCAAATTCCGCTGTTGTTTCTTTTTTCCAGTTTCTTGTAACAGACAACATTCCATCCGTCATTTTGAGCGTTCCTCCAATATAAATGCTTCTGCACTGCGCAGTAAATGCTTGAGGAATGGTAACATCATAATTGACCGGAATAAAAATACTATCGGAAGAATTGGGAATTCCGCTTGGCAACCAATCTACAGAATTATTCCATTGTGTTTGCGCTTTTCCTGCAATGCGCACTTGCGACGGTGAAATTGCCCACGAAGAAAAACCACCGGCAACAAGAATTTCAATTTTATGCGCTTGCGTATCTACTGAACTTGGCTCGATAAACCACGCAGTTCCTTCATTCGTGCTTTTCCACAATGTTAAGCGCGACTCTTCTAATCCTTGTAAATCGCGTGTAACGTTATATTTAAACGTAAGCGCCGCAGAAACCGGAGCGTATTGCGACGTAATATGAAAATATCGTGTAATCGCCTGATTCACAGCAAATCCATTGGGAACAATTCCCGTCGTGCGCGTTACAATTGTTGTTTCGGGTGAAACGAGACCAGTGAAATTTATCGTCGCGCCAAGATTGCTGAAATTGTAAAACGTCAACGGGTCATTCAGTTTTTTTATCGAACGTACATTTCCCAACAGATAGCCGTTCCCGATTTCATTCAACGAACCTTTGATGGTAATGGTATCTCCCACACTAACAGTCATCGTGCTTTGATTTGCAATATCAACGTCGTAGAATATTGTTTTTCCTGCAATGGTTCCGTTACCATTTTTCGTAAAAATAAATTTCGAAGTTCCGGCGTCCAACATACCGTTATCGTTCCAGTTTCCACCAAGCGTGTGCGAAAACGAACCCGCAGAAAGCGTAACGTTCGTATCTATCATCAAATTTCTTTCGATCGAAACGGATGCGGCAAACATTTTTGTTCCCGTTCCTGATAATTCCACGTCGCCAAAATTAGTAGCGGAAATACGTTGATTGCCGCCAAGAAATTTTACAGTTGTTCCGTTTGCCGTTAATGTTCCGCTCTTTTGCCATTCGCCAAAAATTTCTAACGAAGAACCATTATTTCCCGCAAGTGTTCCTTGAATATAAATTCCTTTCGCAATTGCAATTGTGTTTTCATCAATGTTGGCTTTTGTTCCTAACGGAATAAATACACTATCAATCATCGTCGGTAGAGAACGCGGCGACCAATTACTGGAATTATTCCACGAATCATCGGCGGCAATAAATCTTTTCAATCGTGTTGATGAAATTGCCCACAACGAAAATTCCGTAACATTATTCAATTGAACGGTATTATTCAGCGTCGTTACAATGCTTTGCGTTTGATTCACCCACGACGTTCCGCTTGCATTTCCTTTCCACAACGTTAACTGACTTTCTTTTTGATACGTTGAATTAAACTCGTTGGCTTCATTATATTTTAAAGTTACGGAAGCAACTGTTGGCGCAAATGCTGAACGAACAGAATAATAACGATTCAATGCTTCTGTTGAATCAAAACCGGGAGGAAATTTTCCTGTGATACGAGTTATCGTTGTTATTCCCGGAAGATTTCCGGTGAACGAAATTGCTGCGCCGATATTTCCAAACGCATACGAACCTTCTGCATTGAGATTTTCCTGTTTGAAAATTACTCCTCGCACATAACCATCTTCCGTAATACTTCCGCGCAACTCGATGGTATCATCATCAGCAATATTTATTACTGTTCCCGCACTTACGTTCAGATGATTGAAAGCCGTATTCCCCGAAAAATCTGCCGTGCCGTTTTTCGAAAACATAAACGTACTTCCGTTGGGATGAAATGTTCCGTTGTTGTTCCAATTTCCCCCAATCGTATGTTGAAAGTTTCCCGCTGAAAAAATAGAATTGATTTCGACATCACCGGTAATGTTTAAATTTCCGTTGGAAGTTTTCGTTCCGTTTCCGGAAAAAATTATGTGAGCGAAATTACTTGCTTCGATGGATTGATTTCCATTGCCATCAAACGTTACTGTCGAATTGGTTGCAGTGAACGTGCCGTTGTTTGTCCATTTTCCCGAAACAGAAATATTATTGCCGCCGGCATCAAACTCAACACCATTCAGCGAAAAATCTCCGTCAATATTCAGATTTCCGTTTAACAATTTTTTCCCATTTCCGGAAAACGTGAGATTCCGAAAATCGCTTGCAGTAATTGTTTGTACTGCTCCGTTGAACACCACAACAGAATTTTCTCCGCCGACAAACGTTCCGCTGTTCATCCAATTTCCCGCTACGGAAATTGTGAAATCAGCAGCATCAAGAGTATCTTCGAGCATTACATTTCCACTCACGACAAGCGAACGTTCTAAAATTTTTTTCCCATTTCCGCCAAAGAGAACGTTCTTCAATGATGAAGCAAAAATTGTTTGCTGTACATTGCCGCTGAAAATGACGGTGCTATCGGAAGAAAGTGAACCGATATTGGAATAATTTCCTAATATGGTAATTTCTCTTGCGCCAACATTGAGCGTCTTATTTGCATCAACGACAACATTGGTAAACGTAAATGTTCCGTTTCCCAACAACAACGAATTATCAGTAAAATGAATCGTGCCGTTCCCAACGTACGCATAATTGTTATCAATATTTTTTTTCACGGTAATTGTTTTTCCGCCATCGGTGAACGTTGTTTGTCCATCAATAAAAAAATCCGACTTGACTGAAATATTTCCGTTTGTCGTTTTCGTTCCTCCATTGAGAAATGAAATGTTGTCGTAATTTCCTGCGGGAATAATTTGGTCGGTTTCCTTATTGAATTCTACATACGTTGGCGTGTTTGTTGTTGCATCAAAGTTACCAAGAATGACGAAAGAATCTGCAATACCAAGAAGCGAATTGGTTTGAAGAGTCAGCGAACTTCCTCCGCTTATTCTTGCAGAAAACAAATTGGCATTTCCTGCGAGCGAAACAAAACCGGAAAACTGTATGGTTCCCAACGCTTGAGTAAAACTTTTTTGGTTCGCAACGATGAGTGAACTGGTAACCGTTATTCCACTCGTCGCAGTTACGTTTTGCTGAATAACTAAATTTTTCATTGAAAGAACTGTTGCACCGGAAAACGAAGTCCCGTCGCCTATCATCGTCAGCGAATTTGCATTTTGAACAGTTCCGTTGGTAATCCAGTTTCCTCCAACGATGAGCGAAAAATTTGCAGCATCAAACACCGTTGCAGAATCAATTTCGACATTTCCCGTAATGGTCAACGCATTGGAAATAGTTTTTGTATTTCCTCCTCCGAATCGAATGTTGTGAACATTCGTTGCTGTTATTTGTTGAGACGCATCGCCGTTGAAAAATATTGACGAATTCGCAGAAACAAAATTTCCGTTCTGCAAAAAATTCCCGCCAATTCGATGAGTATGATTTCCGCCGATGAAGGTTACATTTGCACCGATCTGCAAATTGCCGGAAACGGTAATATCATCGGTTGCCGTTTTGTTTCCGTTTCCGCTCAAAACAAGATTTCTGAATTGTCCTCCGTCTATCGTTTGATTGCCGTTCGCATTATTGTTCAAAGTTACGGTAGAATTTCCGGTGGCAAGAAATGTTCCGTTATTATTTTTCCAATCGCCTGCGACGATTACATTATTTGCGCCAACATTAACAATGGCACCGTTGCCAATAATCACATTTTTCAATACTGTGAAATCGTCGCCGAATTTTTTTTCTCCGCTATTTTCAAACGAAAGATTGTAAAAATTCACGGCATCAATTTCTTGTGTTTCTGTTCCGTTGAAATTGATGATGCTGTTTCCAACATTGAACGAAGCATTCGCACCGAGTCGGAAATTCCCTGCAACATTGAGCGTACACTCATTGGTCATCGTCAATGCGCCTTGAATATTCACGATTCCTGCGTTCGCAACCGAGTCTTCTTCAATAATACAAAGCGTATCGAGCGGAATCAGCACACTATCTGCGATTGAAGGAATACCAACAGGTCTCCAATTCGTATCAATGTGCCACGAACTGTTATGAACGACAAACCTTCGAATGAGATTGGAAGAAAACGTCCATTGTGAAAATTGTGTAACGTTTGTATCGGTAACAGAATGTTCACCTGCTACTTTAAAACTCGAACCTTTCAATTCCCAAACAGAACTGTTTACTTCGGCGCGCCATAATTTTATTTTTTCTTCCGTTTGACTGTTTATTTCCGACGGATGATATTGCAAAGTAAGTTGCGCATCGAATGGACCTGCATGTGTTGGAGTAACAATAAATTTTCTTTTTACAACTTGTCCATCAAAACCATCGGGAATAATTCCGCTGATTCTTTTTACCGTTGTTACTCCTAAGGCATTTCCATCAAACATAATTTTTGCGCCGATATTTCCAAACGCATACAACAAGTTTTCTGAAATAATATTCTGTTCAGTTTCCAACGTTCCTAAAACATATCCGTTTTCTGTGAGTGTTCCCGCTAGAAATAACACGTTTCCGTTCTGTACTTCCACGGTTGTACCGTTTGCAACAACAATATTATATGCTGTAGTATTCGTATCACCCAAAAGGCGCGATGTTCCGTTTTTATTGAATGAAAGCGTACTCGTGGAAGAAATAAAAAATCCGTTGTTCGTAAAATTCCCTCCGATGGTGATTGTTGCATTTCCTCCATTCAATTCAGCACCGTCAAGAATTGCGATACTATCTTCAACGAAAATATTTCCGGTAATTGTTTTAACACCTGCATTGGAAAAAAGCAATGTATCAAACGTTCCGCCGTTGATAAATTGATTGTCGGTTCCGCTGAAACGAATGACAGAACCTTGCACGTTCAACGTTGCGTTTTGACTCGTTGTCCAGTTACCATTAACTGTATGCGTAAAATTTCCTAACGTTACAGTAACGTTGTTGTTGAACGAAATATCTCCGTTTATCACAAGTTCGCCCGAAATATTTTTCAGTGCAGAATTAGAAAACGCAATGTTGGAAAATAGAGAAGCGTTAATCGTTTGAGCGGCGGCTCCTGTTCCGTCGAACGTAACGGTACCACTGCTGGGAAGGTAAATTCCTGCATTATTCCAGTTTCCTGAAACAGAAAATGTTACATCATCGTGCGTGAGTGCATTGCTGATGAGTACGTTTGTAAACTTTGTTGTTCCACTTCCCGAAAGTACCGTGTTGCCATCAAAAATTACTATGCCGCTTCCTTGAAACTCACCATTATTGGCAAAGTTTCCTTTGAGAATAATTTGATTGCCGTTGTCATTCAATGTTCCTTTCTGAACAAAGAGCGTGCTATCAAGAGAGATATTATCCATCAGCAAAAGCGCACCATTATTTTTATTCACGGTTAACGATTTCAACACGGTTCCGCTATTAGTGAAATTTTGATTTCCATTTCCGCTGAATGTTATGTTGTTCGTGAGAATAATCGTGGCTCCGTTATTTGTCCAGTTTCCTGCTATTTGCAGAGCACCGTTAATTATTTTACTTCCAATATTATTGAATGTAATATGATAAAAATTACTGTTTCTGATTTCTTGGTTTACGGTTCCGCTGAATATCGCTGTTCCAAATGATGAATACGTTCCTGTGTTCGTCCAATTTCCATTGACGAAAAATTGTTTTCCGTTATCGTTGATAAAATTGGTAATCTCGACATTGTGAAAAGTAAAACTTCCGCTGCCATTTAATATTGTTGTTCCGTTAAATTTTGTCATTCCCGTCGCAAGAAATGAACTGTTTGCACCTACAGTTAAATTGCCACTGAGTGAATCAGTAAAGCCGCCATCAACATAACTGATATTTTCTGAAATTGTGAAATCCCCTCCAACACCAATATTTCCGCCACCGGTCTTTATGCCACTTCCGCCTAAAAGAAGATTGCTATAAAGTTGCGAAGCAATCGTTTGGTTTCCGTTTGCATAATAACTGCACGATGAAGTAAGTGAAAAATAAACGTTCGGAAAATTCAGAGGAAAATTATTTGCACCATCAATAAGTAGTTGAGAAGTACCCAACACAGTCAACGAATCGGTTAATGGAATTCCTGCAACCGTTCTGTTTGCAGTGAAATTTGACAAATCAAAAATGCCGCCGTAGACTTGAAGTTTATTAACAATCTTAACATTCGTATCCAAGCGAAGTACGCTGCCTATCGGTTTACTAATTCGTAAATTTCTGAATTGCGTTTCCGAACTTCCGCGAATACGTTGCGTATCAGAACCAAAAAATTCGACAGCATTTCCTGCCGCAGTAAGATACGTTCCATTGTTGAGCCAATTTCCTCCAATGCGATGAGTTTTTTGCGACTTTCCATCAAACGTTGCGCCCGCGTTAATAGTTAAGTTTTTATTGACTGTTAAAGATTGTTCGCCATTTTTTTTACCAACACCGGAAAAAATCAAATTGCCGTATCCAACGTTGTTTATTGTTTGTGCGCCGTTTCCATAGTATTCCACAACGCTCGTCGAAAACAAAAAATAATTCGCATATCCCGAAGGAAACGGATTTGAACCGCCTATTTTTAACGTCGTGTTTCCTGCTAATACAAAATTTCCTACGGCATTAGGCGTACTCATTAAATATTCTCCCAAGTCCACAGTTCCTGCAGAATCAATCCAATTGCCTTTCACAGAACAATGTAATTCCGTTAACGATAAAATTCCTGCAGTTTTATTCACGGTAAAATTATAGAATGTTGGACCTCCGCCTATGGTTTGATTCGATGTTCCAAAAAAACGCACGGTGCTGCTGCCTTGCGTAAATTGTCCGCTCATTATCCAATTTCCACTCAAATTTATTGATTCGGAACCCGTGCATTGAAGTTCTCCATCGATGACGATATCTCCCGCTACGGTCAGTATTCTGTTTGTTGTAATTTTTAATACACTTGTATTTTGCGAAGAACCTTCCGTTAGTAAAATTGATAATGCAGCGCACAAAGCGTTTGTTTGTTCAATATTGACGGTAATCGGACTTTCATCTGTTCCGCTTATCATCACCGTATCGTTTATTGTGGGAACTGTGTTATCGCTCCAAATAGATGGGTCATTCCAATCCCCGGAATCTATCGCATTTTTTTTCTGCGCAAATGCAGGATAGGAATAAAATACAAGAGGAAAAAGTAGTGTACTGAGTAGAAAAAAACGACTTAAAATTCGTAATACACGTGATTGTATCATATAATGGCGGATGTTATTAAAAACTCAAAAAGAAAAACAGAAAATCCTCATAAAAAAAATATAAACAGTCGTATGAAATATACATCTCTCTTATTTTTTGTGCAAGAAAAATAAAAGGGAATAAAAAGAAAATATCAGTAACTAATATCCACTGAAGTTTTGATTTGTTTGTTTGAACGTCGTTCGTTTGACATTCTACAACGAACGTTTTACTTTCCTTTTTCTTCTTCAAAATATTCTTTTATACTTTCTGCAACTTTTTCTCCTACAACTTCCGTAAGTTGTTCTTCCGTTGCAAATTTTACTCCTTGCACTGAACCAAATACTTCCAGTAATTCTTGTGCGCGCTTCTTTCCTATTCCTTTTATCAAATCAAGTTCCGTTTGCAGTGTTCGTTTTGCGCGAAGTGAACGATGAAACGTAATGGCAAAGCGATGCGCTTCATCTCGTATTTGTTGCAACAATTTTAAACTGGAAGAACTTCGCGGTAATAAAATCGGCTCGCTTTCATTCGGCAAAAAAATTTCTTCCAATCGTTTTGCTAATCCAATCAGTTTTACAGTCTCAAGTTTCGAGTTTCTTGCTCTTTCAACTCGTAACTCGTAACTCGCAACTCGTAACTCATCAATCGCTGAAACTGCTGACGATAATTGTCCTTTCCCTCCATCAATCACAATCAAATCCGGAATCGGTAAATTTTCTTCAAGAACACGTTTGTATCTTCGCGTTACAACTTCTTTCATACTCGCAAAATCATCCGCACCGACAACCGTTTTGATTTTGAATTTTCTAAATTCACTTTTCTTCGGCTTTCCATCAACAAACACAACCATTGACGCAACGGCATCACTTCCTTGAATATTGGAATTGTCGAAACATTCTATTCTTCGCGGTGGCTTTGGCAATCGTAAATCTCTCTGCAACGAGCGAACAGTGTGCGAAATAAAATCTTTCTGTTTTTCCTTTTGCAATTTCAAATCTTGCAGCAATAATTTTGCATTCATCTCGCACATAGAAATCAATTTTGCCTTATCACCAATCTTCGGAACAATAATCTCCAAACTCCGAACTCCACGCTCCTTGCTCCCTGCTCCATACTCTCCGCTCTCCGCTCTCCGCTCATTCAACCATTTGCATATCGTTTCTTCGTTTTCAATTTTTACTGGAAGAAATATTTCTTCGGGAATATAATCCGCATCGAGATAATAATGCTCAATAATTTGTTCAAACATTTCTTCATGCAATTTTCCTTCCACGTTGGAAAGATAGAAATGCCGCTTGCCAAGAATTTTTCCTTCGCGAATTTTGAAAACAATGCCGCACGCATCATCGCCGTCGAGCGCAAGCGCAAACACATCTCTATCAACAAATTCCGTATCAACGACTTTTTGTTTTTCTCCGTATTGTTTCAATCCGCGGATTTTATCCCGCATTTCCGCCGCTTCTTCAAACTTCATTTCTTCCGAAAGTTGTTGCATTCGCGGTTCAAGTTGTTTCACGAGCGAATCGCTTTTTCCTTTCAACACTTGCACCGCTTGCTGAATCATCGCATTGTACTGTTCTTCGGAAATCAATCCTTCACACGGACCATCGCATTTTTTTATATGATAATCCAAACACAAACGCACTTTCTTTTTTCGCACAACTTCCGCATCGAGAAAAAAATTACAACTCCGCACTTTGAAAATTTCTCGAATAAGTTTCAATGATTTTCGCATATCGCCGACATCGGTGTACGGACCAAAATATTTTGAACCGTCTTTGAACACTCTGCGCGTTACAAAAATTCTTGGATACGGTTCTTTCGTTACGACAATGAACGGGTAACTTTTATCGTCTTTCAAATCCACATTGTAACGCGGGCGAAACTTTTTGATGAGGTTTTGTTCAAGAATGAGCGACTCGATTTCATTATCCGTTACAATCAATTCCACATCCGCAATTTTTGAAACAAGTACTTGCGTTTTCGCATCGAGATTCCGCGACGATTGAAAATACGAGCGAACACGATTTCGCAAGTTCTTCGCTTTGCCAACATAAATTATTTTCCCTTCGGCATCTTTGTATTGATACACGCCGGGAGAAGTTGGAACGGTGTCGAGTTTTTGTTGTAATGTTTCGGAACGCATAAACGCTGCTAAAAATAAAAAACTCCTACAACATATTTTTCATTGTAGGAGTTTTTTTACCGCGCAATGTTGTTAAATCGCGTTTGATAATCGGGTGGTCAATGAGTTTGAAGTTTTTGTGCATTAGGTTTGAGGTTGTAGGTTTTAGATTTGAATTTGAAACAATGCTATAAGATTTTTATCTATTCTTTTGATGGTTTCTTCATCAAGTTCTCCAATTTTTCCAGCTGAAAATTTCAAATCAATTGTAGCAATTTTATTTAACTTCAATAACGAATCTTTTTTTAAGAAGGGAAACATCGTTTGTTTCAAAAGAATTTCGATATTGTTCACTTGTGTAAATTTTGTTGTCATAAAAGCAACCGTTACATCAACTGCACTTTGACATAACACTAATGAAGGACGCAGTTTATCTCCGGAAAAATCAGTGAACGGAAATCGAATGAGAATGATATCTCCTTTTTTCATTTTGCGTATTCGATAACATCATTCAATGAATACAATTCTTCTTCGTCTTCAAGAAATTTAAAACTTTCTGATGATGAAATGAGTTCTTGAATTCCTTTCTGCAAAATAAACTCTTCTTGTTTTTGATATAGAAATTCTGCAAACTCACTTACTTCAAGCAGTTTTTCTTCGGGAAGAATACTTAAATATTGAACAGTTTTTTCAATGACGGTTTGTTTATTCATAAAATAAATTTGATTTGAAAAAATTGATGGACAAAGTTAGAAAATATCGGAGGGAGGAAAAAACATTACGGATGATTGCGATGTTAACTTATCGGAGTTTTTTTATCGCGCAAGGTTGTTAAATCGCGTTTGATAATCGGATGGTCAATGAGTTTGAAATTTTTGTGCATTTGGTTTGAGGTTGTAGATGTTAGGTTTAAGAATTTTGGTTTTTGATAGAAATTATATATTGTAAATTGCACACTGATGACACGGATGTAACAAATTTTCACAGATAAAATCTGTGAACATCAGTCAATATCAGTGTAATCCGTGTTCTATTTTTATACAAATAACAAATTACAATTAACATTTAACTCACTCTCTTCCTCGCCGCATTGCCAAGTACAAGCACAGCATCCCACAACGGAGAAAACGGCGGAGCGTACGATAAATCCAAATCGGAAATTTGCTGTGCAGTGAGTTTATGTTGAATTGCGACCGCGAGTGTGTTAGCGCGTAGAACCGTTCCATCGCCTCCGAAAAGATTTGCACCGAGAATTCTTCCGCTGCGTTTATCAAAAATTCCGATAATCGTAACGCGCGAACTCTTCGGCATAAATGCAACTTTACTGTGTGCAGAAATTTTCTCCACGTGAACATCGAAACCGCTTTCCTTCGCTTCATCGGAAGAAATTCCCACGTGGGCAATTTCCAAATCAAACAAGCGTAAAGCAATTGCACGAATCGCTCCGGCAAACTTCGCACTTCTTCCCGCTGCATTTTCTCCGGCAATCCATCCTTGTTTACTTGCGAGCGTTGCAAGCGGTAACAACATCGGTTTTCCGTTGACAATATTTTTAATTTCGCAACAATCACCGGCAGCATAAATATTTTCAACGCTCGTCATTTGTTTGGAATCAGTAATAATTCCACCGAGTTTTCCTGTACGAACTTTTGCTACTCGTGCAAGCGTAACATTCGGGACAACACCAAGCGAAAGAATAACAATATCCGCTTCAAACGTTCCTTTATTTGTGAACACGTGCGTAACTAATTCATTCTTTCCGAGAAGAAATGATTCTGTTTTTACATTGGCGACAAACTCAACTCCGTTTGCAGAAAGTGTTTCAAGAATTTTTTCCCGAACGTCGTTTTCCAATCCTCTCATCGGCAAATTGCGTTGATGAAGGAGCGTTACTTCGCAATTTCTTCGCCGCAATGTTTCCACCATTTCCATTCCGACATATCCTCCGCCAATGATTACTGCTTTCTTGGGAGAGTTTCCCTCGATAAATTTCTTAATTGCAAATCCATCATCGAGCGATTTCACGTGGAAAACATTTCGTGCATCTTCGTTTTCGACATTGAGTTTTTTCGTTGACGAACCGGTTGCAAGAATAAGCGCGTTGTATTTGTATTCTTTCAATTCACCGCGCGATAAATCTCGTACCACAATTATTTTCTTTTGCGGAATGATTTGCTCGACACGATGCAATGTTTTTACCGTTACGCCTTTGTGTTCGGAAAATGTTTGCGGAGAATACGGTGTAAGTTTATTTTCATCCGTAACTTCGTTGGCAATGTAATACGGAATCTCGCATATTCCATACGAAATATATTCTCCTTGTTCAAACAGAATGACATCGGCATTAGGATTGACACGCTTTGCTTTTGCTGCTGCGCTTGGTCCCGCCGCAAGTCCGCCGATAACAAGAATAGTTTTTTTCATTTTATTTTTTTTCCACGCAGAGACGCAAAGCCGCTAAAAAAAAATCTTTGCTGCTTTGCGACTTTGCGAGAGTTCATTATCACTATCATTTCTTCCTAAACTGCAACGTAAGCGGAACACCTGCAAAGCCAAATCCTTCGCGCAATGTTCGTTCGAGAAAGCGTTTGTAATTTTCCGTAATCAATTTCGGTTCGTTGGCAAAGAATACGAATACGGGAGGATTGACTTTCGTTTGCGTTACATATTTAAGCGAAATATCTTTTCCCGTTTTAGATGGCGGCGGCGAATGAAAAAATGTTTCTTCAAAATGGTCGTTCAAATCCGTTGTCGCAATGCGCTTCCCTCGCTCTTCGTTGATATCTTTTGTCGCTTCGATGATTTTCAAAATGCGCTGTTTCGTGAGCGCAGAAACAAACATAATCGGAAAGTAATCATACTCGCGCAACGTCGCCCGCAAGTTCTTTTCGTATTGAATCGCCGTCTTCTCGTCCTTCTCGATTAAATCCCATTTATTCACGCAAAGCAAAATTCCTTTTTTCTTTTCCACTGCTTGTTCGATGACATAAAAATCCTGTTTCTCCAATCCCGACGTAACATCGAGAACAATTACCGCAACATCGCATCGCTCGATACTTTTTATTGTGCGAAGCGTACTGTAAAATTCCACGCTCTCCCGTATTTTGCTCCGCTTGCGAAGTCCCGCCGTATCAATGAGAAGAATTTCTTCTTTATTTATTTTCAAAACGGAATCAATCGGGTCGCGTGTTGTTCCTGCAATCGGCGTTACGATGCTGCGTTTCTTTCCGAGCAACGTATTAACGATAGACGACTTTCCGACATTCGGTCTTCCGACAATAGCAAGTTTGAGCCGCGTATCATTTTTTTCTTCTCCGTTGGTAGAAATGTTCTTTGTAATCTCATCAAGAAAATCGCCGACTTTTCTTCCTTGCAATGCGGAAATGGAAATCGGTTCGCCGAGTCCAAGTTTGTAGAACTCGCTTGCATCAAACTCTCTTCGCGCGCTGTCCACTTTATTTACGACAAGCACAATCGGTTTGGAAGATTTGCGAACAATCGCCGCAAGTTCTTCATCCGCAGAAGTTACTCCTTGTTCCGCATCAGCGAGAAAAATAATTTCATCCGCTTCGTCAATCGCAATCTTTGCTTGCTCACGTATTGCAGATTCAAACACATCGTCGCTGTTCGGAAGAAAGCCGCCCGTATCTACAAGCGTGAATTGCTTTCCCGCCCACTCTGCATCGGCGTAATGCCTGTCGCGGGTAACGCCGGGCATATCGTGGACAATAGCACTGCGCGCACCGAGGATGCGATTGAAGAGTGTTGATTTACCAACGTTAGGACGACCGATGATTGCGATGAGGTATGACATAAATTTTCGAGAGAATTATATGAATTTCATAGTGAGTTTTCTAAATACGAGAAGAAAATAAAAATCTCACGTAAAAGTTCACGCGGGATTTTTTCACGATATCTATCTATACATTTTATCAGCAACATTTTCTTCATTTCGGATTAACAAAAAAAACACTCTTTATTTCTTGAATACTTCGCTTCAAACTCGTACTTTTTACGCCGAAATTTTTACTGAACTATATTATGATACAAACAACTTCACTCCTCGTCTTTCTCACAATCACATTGTTTTCACGTTCATACTCTCAACAATCGAATACGCTTATTGCAAACGGTGAAAAACACTTTCAACAACTTCGCCAACTCACCTTCGGCGGAGAAAACGCAGAAGCGTATTTCTCTTTCGACAATACGAAAATCATCTTTCAATCCACACGCGATTCATTCCGATGCGACCAAATCTTCACGATGAACCTCGACGGAACAAATCTTCAACTCGTCAGCACCGGAAAAGGACGAACAACGTGCGCCTATTATTTCCCGAACGGAAAAAACATCCTCTACGCATCAACGCATTTACACAACAACGAATGTCCGCCACCACCGGATTTTTCCAAAGGATATGTGTGGAAAATTGTTCCCGATTACGATATCCATATCGCCGATGCCAATGGGAAAAATACGCACGTTCTATCCGCATCCGACGGATATGATGCTGAAGCGACTATTTCTCCCAAAGGCGACAGAATTGTTTTTACTTCTACACGCAACGGCGATTTGGATTTATATGCGATGAATCTCGACGGAACGAACATTACGCAACTAACGAATGAACTCGGATACGACGGCGGCGCATTCTTTTCCTTCGACGGAAAGAAAATTTGCTATCGCGCATTTCATCCGAAAGAAAAAGACAAGATTGAAGAATATCAACAATTATTGAAGGAAAATTCCGTGCGTCCTTCGGTGATGGAAATTATGATGATGGATGCTGATGGCTCTAATAAACAACAACTGACGTTTAACGGAAAAGCGAACTTTGCACCGTTCTTTCATCCCGACGGAAAACGCATTATTTTTGCTTCCAATATGAACGATACAACAAAAACAAAACGCAATTTCGATTTGTTTTTGATGAACATCGAATCAAAAAGCATTGAACAAATCACATTCAACGAATCATTCGATTCGTTTCCGATGTTCACGAATGACGGAAAGAAATTGATTTTCTCTTCCAACCGAAACGCCAAAGTACGCGGTGAAACCAACATATTCCTTGCCGATTGGAACGATTAAACAACATCAAATTTCTGCACCGTTTTTCTTTTTCACTCACACTTTGAACTCCATTGCTCTATGAAACGCATAACTCAACTTCTCCTGTTCATTCATTGCGCTCTCGCATTTTCTTTTGCACAAACACTCCGCGACGAAATCAAAACATACGTCCAATATCTCTCTTCCGATGAACTCGAAGGACGACGCGCCGGAGAACCCGGCAACAACATTGCTGCACAATACGTCGCTGACCATTTCAAAAAATATCAACTGGAACCCTTGGGCGACAACGGAACATTTCTGCAACATTTCGCATTTGTTTCGGGAGTCAACGCAGATGCTTCCACTTCTTGTTCTGCTCTTTTCCCACCGATGAAATTCGATTTTCTTCTCGATTCTACGTTTCGTCCGCTGGGTTTTTCCGCCGATACTTCCGTGTATGGAGAATTGGTCTTTGCCGGCTACGGAATTTCCGCACCGAAATTCAATTACGATGATTATGCAGCCATTGACGTTGCAGGAAAAATCGTTCTTGTCCTTCGTTACAATCCGCCAACCGATTCCACAAACGAAAAAGAATTTCAACGGCTTTCCGCTTTGTATAAAAAAGCATCCGTTGCAAAAGAAAAAGGCGCAAAAGGAATTATTTTTGTTACCGGCGCAATGGATGACGAAAACCCGAAACTCCTTCGGCTACGACACAGCAACGATGAAGGAACCATTGCCCTCGCCGCCATTTCCATGAAATGGACTTCGGTAGATACGTTCTTTCGACTGCATCATACATCTATTCGCGACGTTCAAAAAGAAATCAACACAACAAAACAACCCGCTTCGCGTTCGTTCGGCAACGTAACGATGAACATTACTACGAAATTGAACAGAATCAAAGCGCAATCGCAAAACGTTGTTGGCGTCATTCGGGGAAACGATATGCAACGAAAAAACGAATATATTGTTATCGGCGCGCATTTTGACCATCTTGGTTTCGGCGGCGAAGGTTCCGGCTCCACAAAACCCGATACGATTGCTGTTCACAATGGCGCCGACGACAATGCTTCCGGCACCGCTGGAATGCTCACGCTCGCTCGAATGTTTTCCGAACGCCGTAACACGTTGCAACGTTCACTCATCTTTATCGGATTCTCTGCGGAAGAACTGGGACTTCTTGGTTCCGCATATTATACAAATCATCCGCTTCTTCCGTTGGAAAAAACAGTGATGATGTTGAATATGGATATGATTGGACGCTTGAAAAATAAAGAACTCATCGTGTACGGAACCGGAACTTCTCCCCTGTTCGATTCCTTGCTGAATGTTTGGAACAACGATTCGATGTTCACTTTAAAGAAAACAAAAGACGGTTTCGGTCCCAGCGACCAAACGTCATTTTACGTGAAAGATATTCCCGTATTATTTTTCTTCACCAACCTTCACGACGATTACCATAATTACAGAGACGATTGGGACAAAATCAATTACGAAGGAGAAGAACACGTTGTGCAGTATGTGTATAACATTACAAACTCATTGCAAGCAATGAACGAAAAGCCGCAATTCACTCGTGTAACTTCGTCGGAACAGCAAGCGATGAGCGGCGATAGACGCGGCGCAAAAGCATCGTTGGGAGTTGTTCCCGCATTCGGTGAAGAAGTAAAAGGCGCAAAACTTTCCGGCGTGCGTCCCGGTTCTGCCGCCGAAAAAGCAGGATTGCAAAAAGATGATATTATTATTAAGTTTGCGGGAAAAGACGTCAACAACTTAATGGATTTGACGAACTATCTCGGCGATTTCAAACCCGGCGACGAAGTAGAAATTGTTGTCCTTCGCGGAAATGACTCCGTTTCGTTGAAAGCGATTCTAACTGCGCGGCAACAGTAAAACAGTTTCTCTCCCAATAATCCCACGCACGCTTCAAGTTCGTGGGATTTTTTTTTGTTTAATTCATCAATTTCCTTGCGCGAACAACAAATGTCTGCGAATTTGCGAAATATTCATCATTCGCAAATCCGTATCAATTCGCTATTCTGATTTTGTTAAGCCAATCGCATTGAGGATGCTGTCGTTGAGCGCGGGTAAGTTTTTATCTGTTAATCGTGCGCGTTCGTATTTTTCAAAAAAATCCTGGATACCGAAAACGATGGTTTTTTGCAGCGCATCTCTTCCGAGAATATTGTCAATGGCGCGCGCCATCACCATACCGGAGATGGAACCATAGTTGTTCCAAAAGCCGCTGGTGTTGGCTTTTCTAATGATTTCGTATGCACGCGCGGGAGAAATGTTTTCCGAGAGCAGTTCTTCGGCAACGGCATTGATATCAGAGAATGCTTTTTGTGTGCGTTCATTCCAATCGTGCGGAAGATAGCCGCGTGCGCGCTGTTCGAGCGAGAAATAGTATGCGATTCCTTCGTTGTGAACGAGTTCGAGCAATGAAAAGAAGGGCGATGTGTGCGTTTCGCGAAAACGTTTCCATCGTTTGGAATGGTCTTGATAATATGCAAAGGCAACGTGGAAAACTTCGTGCGCAACAGTCGAAAGAAGTCCGAGAAAACGGGCGTTGAGATTATCTTCGAGCGAAACCGCGCCTGCAAGATTGACAACGATTGTGAGTTCTCCTTCGTTATCGCCAACGAAACGTGGCGTATCGTTGTCCCAAACAATTCTTCGCACAAAGGCATCAACTTTTTCCGTTCCGAAAGCGACAATGTACATCGGGATACGAATATCGAGCGTGGCGTTTGCGGGAAAGAATTGCTCTATCGTAGCGGAAACTTTTTGGTTGAAGTTTCGCAGCCGAATTTCGTTGAAAAGTTCTTTCAGTTCATTGTTGTGCAACATTCCGTATTGGAGTTGATACGTATCTTCCTCAATCGCTATTCCGCTTTTGATATGGGCGATGTGTTCGCGAAATCGTTGGATTCCTGATGACCAATTGTTTTCAATCATCACGGAGGTAGCGAGGGCAATTTTATTTCCGCGAAGCGATTCAAGTGTTTCTGTGTTACCGACACGTCGTTCAAAAAGTTCGAACATTTGTTCTGCGGAAGCGAAGTTGATTCCAAGTGTGATGTTGAAATGTGGATTGGTTTGCGCGAACGTGCGATGTGCAATGAACAAAAAGCAGCAAAATATCAGCGCATTTGCAATGTGTTTGAGAATAGGGAAACGTATCACTGCGTTATCATCCTTTCCTGAAGGGAGCGTACGCTGTTGAAGAAGGTAACGTCGTTGGGATAATAAGAGAGTAATCGCTCGTAGCAACGGAGGGCAAGGGAGAAGTCGTTCACGTGTTCGGAACATCGGGCGAGGGATTGTAAGGTGAGCGAGTCAGAAGAAAATGTTTCAAACAGTTGTTTGCGGGGAATGGCGGGAAGTATCGAAGAGATATTCAGTTCCATTAAACGTGTGATGGCGTCGGAGAGATATTCGTTGCTGCCGTTGTTTGGAGCGCGTTGCACGAGTTGAAGCAAAGCGCGCGCTTCGTTGAGCGAATCGCGTTGTTCGCGGTGCATTTGTGCGAGAAGATATATTGTTTGCGGGTGCGAACGCAATGCGATTTCTGCTTGTAGTTCTTGTATGCCTTCGCGGGAACGATGAGAATTGTATAACGCAATACCGTGAATCAAATGCGCTTTGGGATAGAAGGGATAACGTTGCAGAAGTTGTTGTGTCATCGAGAGCGCAGTGTCGTAGTATTGCAGTTGCGCTGCTGTTCCTGCCGTGTTGAACAATAATAAAGGATGCGAGGGAAATTCCTTTTGTCCTGCGGAATAGTATCGGTATGCGTCGCGAATGTTGTTGGCAATATCGTGTTTGAATCCTTTCACGAATAATTGTTCTGCGCGAAAGCGATGCAGTTCTCGCGGCAGAAATACTAAAAGCATGATTCCGTACGCAAGAAACGGAAGGAATGCGAGGTGTTTGCACAACGGAGGCAATGCTCGTTGCACAATGTTTTCCGCAACGTGTTTTCTTCTGTGTTGAAAATGAAAGGAAAAGAGCAATGCAACAAAGACCCAAAAGATGAGCAGCACGGGAAGTACGCGCAAACTCATATTTCCCAGATTATCAACAAGTGAAGCAACGATGCCTGTAAGAATTCCTACGAAGGAGAAACGCTCGTGTTTATTCAAGAATGGTAACGTTGTTTTGCTGAAGCGAACAAGTGTAACCATGATAAACAGGAACGCGGCAAAACCCACAAGGCCGGATTCGGAAAGTATTTCGAGGAACTCATTGTGCGTATGCGCAACGACGTCTTCGCTTTTGGAAATCCAATAATCGCTCGAACGGAATTGAGGAAAGAACACTTCGAACGCGCCGAAACCATTCCCGAGCAGCGGCGAAGCAAGAAACGATTTCCATGCGCCATCGTAAAAGACAAATCGTCGCATCAATGACGATGTTGGAGTAAAAACCGCCATTATTTTTTCTGCAATCGTATCAAAAAATATTACAACAAGAATTCCTGAAAGAAGAATACCGCCTGCGAAGAATTTCCACGTTCGTTTATTATCCGAATAGGAAAGGAAGGAGAACACGATGATGCTGATTCCGGCGGCGAACATGGCGCTTAACGTTTTGGTGAAGATTAAAAGGAGCGAGAGCGCGCATAATAAGAGAATGAGAGATATTTTTTTTTGGGTGAACGAAGATTCTGCAAGTATTTGTCCGAAAACAAATGGAATGATGAGCACTAAAAAGCCTGCAAAATATGTGCTGTTGCCAAAGGTAGAGATAAGTTGGCGGGAGTAGTCGGCAATGATCGTAATCGCTTTTCCCGAGAACCATTCGACAACGATAGCGGCGACAACACTGGACGCGGCAACGAGAAGAAGGACGTTGAAAAAACGTTGTTGTGTCGTGTTGTTCGTTACGAGTTGAGAGATGAACAATGCGGTACAGACAATGAAGCAAACGTTCAACAACGAAACAAAACTGAGTTCAACATTGTGCGATTGGAAAAGGGAAAGGAACGAAGCAAGAACGAAAAGGAACAACGGAACATGGAACGGAAGAATGCGAATACGAACAGAGTGCAGATACAACATACGCGAAAGCCAGAACGCAACCAAGCATCCGCCAATGACAAGGAGCGCAGTGGATTTAAGAATCGTGTTGTCGTACACATCAACGGAAATAATAAAGCATACAGCGACGATAAGCGCAACGATACCCCATTCGAAAAACGAGCGCGCGCGTTCTTTCGCAAAATGTTCTCGGTTTTCCATCGGTCGTTATGCGCGTAAGAACACAACTTGAATTTCTTCGGGCAGCATATCGGAAACAAAGCGAATCACGTCCCCGTTTAACGCTTTATCAACGAGTTTTTTTTGTGATGCGCCGAGATAGACAATTTCGCATCCTAAGGTTGCGGCTTGTTCGATGATGGTTCCTCCCACATCGTTGCTCGCAAGCACAAGCACTTTAAACGGAACATTATATTCATCGCAAATTTTTTCTGCCCAACTAAAATCATTCTCACCATTTCCTGTGTATGCGCCGGCAGGCATATCTATAACTGCGATGCGTTTTACTTTCAGGATAAAAACAAACGCCTTACGAAGTTTTGCTTCTTCACAAACATACTGGAGCAATCGCTCATTTTTTTTCTCCATCGCAACAAGCATTCGCGCTTCCACATTTAATTCGCTCTTTGGCATTATTTGCGAACCAAATTCCTGCACTGCTTGAAATACTTGTTCGCGCGCTTCTTTCTTCGTAAGTTTTCGCGCAAGCAATCCCAAACCAAGAACAACGACTGCGAAAATTAACGCTTTCGGTTTTTGATATGCGATTGTTATTTCCACAAAGAAAAGGATAACAGCAGAAAGTAACATATAAACGCGCGTAATCGGTTTAACATTCAACGTTTTATCAGTGCTTGTTGAACCGACATTGATAAGTATTGCACCGACAACTCCGATTGCATAAAGCGAAGCAAGAGTTAATAAGTCGTGAATGAAGATAAGTGTAATAATCGGAAGACCAGTTGCAATAAATAAAGGAAGAACAGGAACGCCGTGTTTATTCAATCGCTTTAATGGTTTCGGAAGTTCATAATCAGTCGCCATTGCAAACTGAACGGAAATTAAATCGTTGATTGCTGTGTTGCCTGCCGAAATGAGCAGAAGTCCAAATGCACCACCAATTATGTGTCCGAACCACGAACCGATGTAATGGTCGCCAAGAAAACGAATCATATCTTCTGTATGTGCTGTTCGTGCTAAATCGGGAATTGCGAGCATTGCCATTGCAAGTACGATTGTCGCTAATACAATTTTTGCAAGCACAACGAGAATTGCGCGTTTTGAATCTTGTGCCGGATTTTTCATAACGCCGGTCATATTGGAAATTGCTTCAATACCGGAAATGGAAAGAATAATTCCGACAAAGATTGTCCAGTTGTGCAACGGGCTTTCGTGTAATGGCTCAAAATGCGCTTCCGTAAAACCACTGTGAGAAGAAAACGCAATAAGAACTACAAGACAGAAAAATGTAATGATGGAAATTGTGATTGCAAAATTTCCTGCATGACCTGGTCCCCTCCAATTGAGGAGTCCAATTCCCAAAATAATGAGAATAGCGAAAAGTTCTGGAACAGGTAAACCGAGATAATGACATGCATCGAGGATGGAAAGGGAAGAAGTAACGGTGTAATCTGCTGCTAAAAGAAATGCGCCAATAGATGCGAGTGTTCTGGAACGATGAGAAACAGAACTGTACACTCCACCGCCGTTTGGATATAATCGGCAAATCGTAACGTAATTGAGCGCGACGAGAGCGGTAAAACCGAGCATCATCATCAACAGCCAGCCGCTTTGATAACCGGCGAGGGCAAATGCGATTCCGAGAACGTATGCAATACTGGTTCCCCAATCGCCATCGAGAATAGCAGCACTGCGCACCCATCCAAGAACGCGAGGTCTGCTTGTTAATATTTGCACGAAAGAGTCTTTCGATGGTATAACATATAAAAAAGTGGGGAGAAAAATAGGGAGAATTGTATTGTTATCAAAGCGTGTGTGTTCTGAATTATTTGTGTGAAGAAAAAAAATGCGCAATGCACATTATTCCCGCCGAGAACGTTGCACATTTCGGAAGAAGACTGAGAACAAAATAACCTTCGTTGTCAAAATCGAAAAAATGACCGGGATACACCAACACATTCTCCTGTTCCAGAAGTTCGATGGCGAATTGTTCATCGCTCTTTGTGTTCGGAATACGAAGAATGGCGCTCCAGCCGCCTTCTGCATTGAGTATGGAACATGGACTATTGAGTAGTGTTTGTTGAAGAAACTGATAATTCGTTTTCACTCGTTGTACAATTTCTTCTTGAATTTCTTTTCTTAACGAAAACAACTTCGGTAACGCATTTTGTATCGGCGTATTCACGGAAAGATATGTATCGGTAAGTATTTCCAAACGCTGGAGCGCTTCGTGTTTCCTTACTTCATCTCCTTCGACAATAATCCATCCGAGTTTCATTTGCGGAAGAGCGAGCGTTTTGGAAATTCCATTCAGCAAAAAACTTAATGGTTGATGTTCAAAGGAAGAAGGTGTGTTCAATTTCAAACCGAACATCGAAAATCGAAAATCGGCAAACACTTCATCTTCAATAATTGCAAGTTGGCGTTCACTGGCGATGGAATATATCTTCTCACGTTCTTCGTTTGATACAAATGAACCCGTGGGATTGTTCGGATTAACAAGAATAATTGCTTTGGCGTTCGGGAAAAGATTCTTTTGTATGTTTTTAACATCAATATTCCAGTTTCCATCATATTCCAAACGATAATGTTTGATAAGCACATCATTAATATCAGCAAGATAATCGAAGAGCGGATAACTGGGTTTCGGAACGAGAATTTCGTCGCCAACATTACAGAGCAAACGAAACAGTAGAGAATATGCTTCGCTGGAACTTGACGTGAGAATTATTTGCTCGGGAGAAATTGAAGTATTTCGTTCTGCATAGTATTTGCAAATTGTTTCTCTTGCCTGCATATTTCCTTTGGGATTCGGCAAGTGAACAACATTTTCGGAATGAGACAGCGAATTGAGAATTTCAGTGAAAGGAAAATTGAATCCGCAGTTCGTCGGATTGGTTTCGGTGAGATCAATAATGCTCGCGCGTTCTTGAAGAAGCGATGCGCATTTGAGCGTTAACGAATTCGGAAGAAAATTCCAATATGTACGACGGGAGAACAACGAGCGATGATGCTGGAAATAATTTTCAGAAAAAGCGATGAAATATTTGGCGTGTTGAACGGAACATATCGCTATCGTTCCATTGCTTCTCTACTTCGTTTCAAAATGTAAGAGTAGTATGAAGAACAAGCAAATCACTTCCCATGACAATTCTTATACTTCTTCCCGCTTCCGCAATAACACGGGTCATTGCGTCCAAGTTTTTCGCCAACGTGAACAGGCATTTGTTTTCCGCCGCGTTGAACAGGTTGCTTTTCGCTTGATTGAACTGCTTGCTTATCACTGTGCAATCCCATTCCCGTAGATTCCGCATGCGACGTTCTCATCTCTTCACGACGAACAGAACGCAACGAATGACGAACGGGAAGTTCTTGCTGTTGAGTCGGAAACACTTTAAACACCAGCATCACCGTTTCCGTAGTAATCATTTCAATCAGTTGTCCAAACATTCCGAATGCTTCACCTTTATATTCCAGCAACGGATCTTTTTGCCCATAACCGCGCAAATGAATTCCTTCTTTTAAGTCATCCATTTCGCGCAAATGTTCTTTCCATTTTTCATCCATCACTTGCAACGCAACGAATTTTTCAAGCAAGTGCATTTGTTCTTTTCCGATTTTTTCTTCTTTCCGACGATAAAATTCTTTTGCCGCATTCAATACTTTTTCTGTAACCCCATCTGTTCCTAATTTTTGAAACTCATCCGCAGTGAAAGGAACGTCAACAAGCGACGAACTTCGAAATGCGTTTTGTAATCCTGTAATGTCGCCGTCGTCATAATATTTATTCGTTGTTTTCTCAACAAACTCATTCAACATTTCGTAAATATCGTCGCGCAAACCTTCACCAAGCAACGCATGTTTTCTTCGCTTGTAAATAATTTCTCGTTGCTGATTCATAACATTATCATACTCCAGCAATCGTTTACGGATACCGAAATTATTTTCTTCCACACGTTTTTGCGCACGACTAACAGAACGCGTAATCATCGGATGCTGAATTTGCTCTCCTTCTTCCAATCCCAATCGTTCCATAATGTTCGCAATGCGCTCGCTACCGAAAAGTCGCATCAAATCATCTTCGAGTGAAAGATAAAATCGCGAAGAACCCGGGTCTCCTTGTCTTCCCGCGCGACCACGTAATTGTCTATCTATGCGACGCGATTCGTGTCGTTCTGTTCCAAGAATATGAAGTCCTCCGGCTTCGCGAACTCCAGGTCCAAGTTTTATATCAGTGCCGCGTCCCGCCATATTGGTCGCAATAGTAATGATTCCCGGATTTCCCGCACTTGCGACAATTTCTGCTTCACGCTGATGCTGTTTTGCATTCAGAACATTGTGCGGAATTCCAGAACGTTTTAACATTCTGCTTAACGTTTCCGAAACTTCCACGCTCGTTGTTCCGACAAGCACAGGACGATTCATTTTTCGCATTGATTCAATTTCCTCAATCACAGCGTTGTATTTTTCCCGTTTTGTTTTGTAAATAATATCATCATCATCGTTACGGATACAGTTTTTATTTGTCGGAATGACAACTACGTCAAGTTTGTAAATATCAAAAAATTCCGGCGCTTCCGTTTCTGCAGTTCCCGTCATTCCTGCAAGTTTCTTATACAAGCGAAAATAATTCTGCAGGGTAATCGTTGCAAGTGTTTGTGTATCGCGTTCGACTGTTACATTCTCTTTCGCTTCTATTGCTTGATGCAAACCATCGGAATATCTGCGTCCCGCAAGCAAGCGACCGGTAAATTCATCCACAATCATTACTTTTCCATCGTCGCTCACAACATATTCAACATCTTTTTCGTACAACGAATATGCTTTGAGCAATTGTGTAACCGTATGAATTCTATCGCTTCTGTCTGCATAGATTTGATTGAGTTCATCTTTCTTGCGCGATTTATCTTCTGAAGTAAGCGCATCATTATTTTCTATTTCACTGATTTCTTCGCCTACATCGGGAAGTAAAAACAAATCTTTATTGGAATTTCCCGCAAGAAACTCTCTTCCTTTTTCTGTCAAATTTATCGCATGATTTTTTTCATCCACCGCATAATACAATTCGTCAATGATTTCCGGCATTCGCTTTTCCTGTTCACGCAAAAATTCTCCTTCTGTTTTCTGCATCAACACTTTATTCGACGGCTCGGAAAATAATTTCTGCAATCGTTTATGTTTCGGAAGACCACGTTGTGCGCGAAGCAACATTTTTCCCGCTTCCTCTTCTTTTTGTTCTTTAAGAAATTTTTCCGCTTCCGCTACTACTGTAGTTACAAGTTTCATTTGCGCATTAACCAAACGTTCCACCTGTGGTTTCATTTCGGAAAATTTATGGTCATCACGTTGCACTGCTCCGCTGATTATTAACGGAGTTCGCGCTTCGTCAATGAGCACCGAATCCACTTCATCAACGATTGCGTAGTAATGCGGACGCTGAACCAAATCTTCCGAATTCACAACCATATTATCGCGCAAATAATCGAACCCGAATTCATTGTTTGTTCCGTAGGTAATATCGCAAAAATACGCTTGTCTTCGCTGCGATGGATTCATTTCCGTTTGGATAATTCCAACGGTTAATCCAAGAAATTCAAAAATTTTTCCCATCCATTCAGCATCGCGTCGTGCAAGATAATCATTCACCGTTACTAAATGGCATCCACGACCGGGAAGCGCATTCAAATATAACGGCATTGTTGCAACCAGCGTTTTTCCTTCGCCCGTCGCCATTTCAGAAATCTTTCCTTGATGCAAAACAATTCCTCCCATCAGTTGTACATCGAACGGAATCATATCCCACTGAATTGTATGTTCCGTTACTTTCCATTGCTGTCCAACTAACCGGTGGCATGTTTCCTTCACCGTTGCAAACGCTTCGGGAAGTAGTTCGTCGAGAATTTCATTCGTGATTTCATTCAATTCTTTTTCTTTTTGTTCAAGTTGCAGAAAAAACTCTTCGTGCGATTGCTGTGCGATATCATCGGAAAGTTGTATTTTCAATGCGGCTATTTCATTTTCTATTTCTTGCAATTCTTCTTTGATACGAGAACGAAATTCATCGGTTTTCGCACGCAGTTGTTCATCCGAAAGAGCGCGGTATTCTTCGTAATATTTGTTTATTTCTTCAACCGCTCCTCGAAGCAATTGAACGTCTTTTTCGTGTTTACTGGGAAATATTTTTCTGAGAAATTTGAGCATTGATAGTGATGTTATATGAAATTACGCGACAAATATAATTAGATTCTGATGGAGAGGAAAAATTGAATTTTCAGAAATTTATTAGTAACTTTTTAGCAAGCAATTTTGTGTTTTGTACGAACAGCATCTGCATTCAGAAAAATCTTTTGCATCGTCTTTGCGTACAAAATTTTCACTAAACTCTTTCTTGCATTGGCAAAACAACTCTTACAAATAAAAAAACTCGATTCAGAGCGCGGCATCGTTGTCAACGTTATTACTTCAAATCTTGAGCGCAAAACCGCAGAAGATTCACTGAGCGAACTTTTGTTCCTCGCCAAAACTGCGCACGTCGAAATTCTCAAAACATTTCTTCAAATTCTTCCGAGCAAACATCCCGCAACGTACATTGGCAAAGGAAAAATCGAAGAGGTAAAAATTTTCTGTGAAGAAAATGAAATCACAACAATTCTTTTTGATGACGACCTCTCTCCCGCGCAAGTTCGTAATTTGGAAAAAGAACTCGAACGAAAAATTATTGATAGAAGCGGTTTGATTCTCGACATTTTTGCATCACGCGCAAAATCCAAAGAAGCGATTACACAAGTAAAACTCGCGCAATTGCAATACGTTCTTCCGCGTTTGACAAGAATGTGGACGCACTTATCGAAGCAATACGGCGGCGTGGGAACAAAAGGTCCTGGCGAAACACAAATCGAAACAGACAGACGATTAATTAAAACGAGAATTTCGTTACTCAAAGACGAACTGAAGCACATCGAAACGGAACGATTCGAGCAACGAAAAAAAAGAAAGGAAATGTTTCGCGTTGCTCTTGTCGGTTATACGAATGCGGGAAAATCAACACTGATGAATACGCTTGCAAATGCTGAAGTGTTCGTAGAAAATTTATTGTTTGCAACGCTTGATACAACCGTTCGCCAAATTGAACTTTCTCCAACATTAAAAATTTTACTCTCCGATACAGTGGGATTTATTCGCAAACTTCCACCGCAACTCATTGCAAGTTTTAAAAGTACGCTTGCAGAAGTTTTTGAAGCGGATTTACTCTTGCACGTTGTTGATGTTACACATCCAAATTTTACAGAACATATTTCCGTCGTCAATTCTACTTTAGAAGAATTGAAAGCGAATGAACTTCCGACAATACTTGTTTTCAACAAAATAGATTCGATTGTAGAACGTGAAACATTGCGCGAACTTTCTCATCAACATAAAAATGCGATTTTTATTTCTGCGCAACGAGGAATTAATATCGAAAAGTTGAAAGAAGAAATTGCGGAAAAACTACAACACGATTGGAAAGAAGAAACTCTCGTCATTTCTCAAGCGAATAATCGTCTTCTTGCACAACTCCACGAAGTCGCAGAAATTGTTTCCAAAGAGTATGAAGGCAACGATATCATCGTAAAAATTCGTATTCAGAAAAAAGTTGCGGAGCAAGTGGAAAAATTGTTGAAGCGGAAAAAGACAACTGAACATAATTATTAACCACGGATTGCGCGGATGAAACACGAATTTGCACTGGTTTATTCGCGCTGATTCGTGAAGTATTCGTGTAATCAGTGGTTAATTTTTTCACTTGTAAAGAAGTATATTTCCCACGAAAAATTGAAATAATTCACCTTGACGAAACACGTTTAATGTCAGTAACGTATGACGAATTTTCTGCTCATATTGAAATTGTAACGATTCATCCAATGAAAAGAAATCAAATTACAAATAGAATAAGAACACGACGATGGCTCAAACAGTAACACCAATAACTGCTTACGACGAACGTAGCGACAGTTTATACATTTCTGCAAAAAAAGATTTTGAAGAAGAAGTTGTCGAACTTGTTCCGGGCGTGAATATTGAATACAACAAAGAGGGTGAAGTAATTGAAATAGAAATTTTGCGTGCATCGAGATTTTTTCAAGAAGTTGCTCAGCCAAAACAAAGCAAAACACACTCGCTCGTGAAAGAGAAAACTGTTGTGTATAAAGCGAAGAAGAAATAGAAGAAAATATTTCTATACGAAATAATGAAACAACGAAAAGTAACGCCGCTTGATTTTGAAATTGATGCACTAACCAACTCAATTACCAATGCTATCAGCGGAGAAGTTTTTGAAACGGAAATTGTACGATTTACCAGTAAAGATAAAAATCAAATTCGCAAAGCAGATTGGGTGTTTGATTGGCATAAAGAATTACGTAACAGTTCAAGAAAAGTTTACAAACTCGCGACAATAAATAATCTATCTATCATTCACGGATTGATTTCCTTGAGCGAAGAACACGACCATATTTTTATGCACCTTATTGAAAGTGCAAAGTTTAACAAAAGCAAAAATAAACTTTACAATGGAGTTGCGGGAAATCTGATTGCATTCAGTTGCAAACTTTCTCTTGAAAATGGATATAATGGCGTGGTAGTATTTGATGCAAAATCGCAATTAGTGAAACATTACCAATTGACACTCGGTGCAAAACTTCTTTACAGAAACAGAATGTATATTGACACTGCAGAAGCGGTGAAACTTATTGGAAAATATTTTTAAGCGTAAAATTTTATGAAGAAAAAAGTAGAACTTGACGACATAGATGTTGTGTTTGTTGATGAACCTGGGACAGAGGAAGAACGAAAAGCGTTCAGCGCTTTTCTCAAACAACGAAAAGAACAACTGAAAGAACGCAAACAATTAATCACTTACAACTCACAAAGCAAAACACACTCGCTTGTAAAAGAGAAAACTGTTGTGTATAAAGCGAAGAAGAAATAGAGAATTATTTTAGATTTTACATTTTAGATTGAACATCCAATTACAGATAATCGAAACCTCCCCTCTTTCACCTCTCTACGAATAGGGATGAAGGGATAGTTGAGAGAGGATAAGAACGATACTTACAACCAATACCGGTGAAGATGCAACAAAACCTTTGCCAAAAATAACTTAACAATAATAAACGAGGAGGACATAATGAGTACATTACCACGAGAAGCGATTGTAGATTAACCACAAAATATATGTTTGAAAAACTAAAAACATTATTCCGAACTAAAACGATAGATAAAGACGCGGTAGAGTTGGATTTAAGCAGTTCAAAGTTGAAAGAAATACCAGTAGAGGTGTTTCAGTTACAAAATCTGCAAAGACTAGATTTACATAGCAACCAACTCACTGAACTCCCGAAAGAAATAGGGCAGTTACAAAATCTGCAAGAATTAATTTTATCCTACAATCAACTCACTGAACTCCCGAAAGAAATAGCGCAGTTACAAAATCTGCGAGAATTATATTTATTCAACAATCAACTCACGACACTTCCGAAAGAAATAGGCCATTTACAAAATCTGCAAGGACTAGATTTATACAACAATCAACTCACGACACTTCCAAAAGAAATAGCGCAGTTACAAAATCTGAAAGTATTATATTTATATAACAACCAACTCACTGAACTCTCGAAAGAAATAGCGCAGTTACAACATTTGAGCATATTATCTGTGGATAATAATTCTCTTACAGTTCCTCCGCAAGCAATAGCAGACCAAGGGATTAAAGCAATACGTCAATACTTTGCAGATTTGGAGAAGGAAGGAGAAACATTCGTTTATGAAGCAAAACTGATGTTAGTCGGAGAGCCGGGGGCGGGAAAAACATCGCTACGGGAAAAATTACTTAACCCGAAATATCGACTCCAACAAACGGAAACAATGACGCGGGGAATAGAGGTAAAGCATTGGCAATTTCCGTATTCTAATGCGCAAACGTTCACGGCAAACATTTGGGATTTTGGCGGGCAAGCGATTATGCACGCAACGCACCGTTATTTTCTTACGCAGCGCTCGCTCTATGTTCTCGTGGTGGACGATAGAAAAGAGCACACGGATTATTTTTACTGGCTGAACATTATCCAACTCTTCGGGGGAAACAGCCCCGTCCTTATTGTGCAGAACGATGTGCACGGCATCAAGCGGTTTGTTCCGACGGATATCCTGAAACATTTTCCCAACGTAAGCCAACAAGTTTTTACGGTGGATTTGAAAAATAATGACGGACTTGCCGGCTTGCGTGATGCAATACAAAAGCGCCTTAAGGAATTGCCGCACGTGGGAAAAGAACCGATTCCGAGAAACTGGGAACGCGTCCGCGAAAAGATTGAGAAAGTGAAGAAGTCTTCGGCAAAAGATTGCATCAGTTTTCAAGAATATTGGAACCTCTGTGAACAGTGCGGTATAACGGATGAAAGGCAAGCGCGCATCGTCAGCGATTTCCTGCATAGTTTGGGAACGTTCCTGCATTTTCAAGACACGCTGGATTTGGATGACACAATCATTTTGAATATGCCGTGGGCAACAGAGGCGGTGTATTTGGTATTGCTCGATAAAGAAATAACGGGCAAATATGGAGAGTTCGAGAACACCGACTTACGGCGAATATGGACCGAACCGAAATTTCCGAAAGCGTCGCACGCAAAGTTGCTTCGTTTGATGATGAAGTTTTATTTGTGTTACAAGTTGGATGGAGAAGAGAAATATGTCGCGCCGCAGTTGTTGCAAGAAAATCCTCCATCAGATTACATTTGGGATGAAAACGAGAATCTCCATTTCGAGTTCAGTTACCCGAAGTTTATGCCGAAGGGAATCATCTCGCAGTTGATTGTAAGGATGCACAATGCGATATGGAAGAAGTGGGAATGGCGCAGCGGCGTTGTATTGAACATCGAAGGGGGCATAGCGGAAGTAAAGGAAGAATTTTACAACCGGAAAATACGAATCCGTGTGCGAGGGAATGAAAACAAAAAATGCCTGACGATTCTCCAGCACGAACTCGGGAAAATTCATCACACGTTCGAGAAGTTGGAAATAGAAGAAATGTTCCCGTGCTCTTGTAAAGACTGTCAAAGCAGCAGTGAGCTATATTTTTATTCGTTGAACGTTCTCAAGGAATATGAAAAAGAAGGAATAGAGAAAATCCGTTGCGGAAAATTCGTGCGGAATGAAGTGAACGTTCAAGACGTGTTCAATGCGGTACTGCTGCAACATTCCGAAGTAAAACTCCTTGCAGTAATGTTCACGGATATTTCCGGCTTTACCAAAAGGACGCAAGAAAATCAAGAACGTACGCTTACGTTAGTGGACGAGCATAATATGGTAGTGCGGGAATGCCTTCGTGAGTACAACGGGAAGGAAATAAAAACAATTGGGGATTCATTTCTCGTTACATTTGAAAGCGCGCAATCTTCGCTCAAGTGCGCGCAGGAAATTCAGCGACGATTTCGAGCGAGAAATACAAACCAACCGGAGAAAAGGAAAATCGAGCTCCATATCGGGATACATATTGGCGATGTTATTATGGTTCCGAACGATGTTTTCGGTAATGTTGTTAATGCCGCAAGCAGAGTGCTGCACGAAGCAACTGAAGGAGAAATTTTAGTATCGAAACAACTGTACGAAAACATTCAGCAAAAAGACGTTCGCGAGCAATTGCAATTTTTTAAAACAGCTTCTCCAAAAGGCATTGAAGAGGGAATGGAGTTATTCAAAGCGACGTATTAAAAAATAACGCAACGATTATTCCTGTTGATAACGAACACTCATTCCAAAAAGAAGTATATTTCCCGCCGAAAAATTTAAGCAACTCTAAGATTCAAACACTAAACTGTAACTAATGCTCACCGACTTAAAAAAAATAGATTACAAAGAAAATATACTCGGCACAATTGGAAACACGCCGCTTATTAAACTCAACAGAATCGTCAGAGGATTGAAACCGACAGTATTTGCAAAAGTGGAATATTTCAATCCCGGCGGTTCGGTAAAAGACAGAATCGGCGTTACGATTATTGAAGAAGCAGAACGTGAAGGACGATTGAAACCCGGCGGAACAATTGTCGAAGCGACTTCTGGAAACACGGGAATGGGGCTTGCGCTCGCGGCTTCGGTAAAAGGTTACAAAACCATTTTTACGATGCCGGATAAAATGAGTCAAGAAAAAATTCGTCTGCTTCGTTCGTTTGGCGCAGAAGTCATTATTACGCCAACGTCCGTTCCGCACGAATCGCCGGAAAGTTATACGGAAGTTGCCAAAAAAATTGTTCGCGAAACTCCGAATTCCATTCTTGCAAATCAATTTTTCAATCCGCAAAATCCGGATGCTCATTACAAAACGACAGGACCGGAAATTTGGAAACAAACTGCGGGACAAGTTGATTATTTTGTAGCCGGAATTGGAACTGGAGGAACAATTACCGGTGTCGGAAAATATTTGAAAGAGCAAAATTCAAACATCAAAATTGTCGCTGTTGACCCGAAAGGTTCGATTCTTCGCGATTACTATTACACCAAAAATCCACATCCTGAATTTAAACCGTACAAAGTGGAAGGAATCGGACAAGATTGGGTGCCAGGAACGTTGAACTGCGATTTCGTTGATGAATTTATAGAAGTAACGGATAAAGAAGCATTTCTTGCGGCGCGAAAACTCACACGCGAAGAAGGAATTTTTACCGGCGGCTCTTCGGGAACTGCTCTCGCAGGCGCATTAAAACTTGCTGGACGACTTTCTGAAAATGACATCATCGTTGCTTTGCTTCCGGATACCGGAGAGCGATACATTAGCAAATTATACAACGATGAATGGATGAAAGAAAACGGTTTCCTTGTTCCGGAAAGAATTACGTTGCGATTCATTGTGAATGAAAAAGGAAAAGGAATTCCGCAACTGGTAAGTTTATATCCAACAGATAATATTCGGCACGTCTTGATGTTGATAAACAAATACAACGTTTCTCAATTTCCCGTTCTCGACGGAAACAAATGCGTTGGTTCAATTGAAGAAACTACCGTAATGCGACAAGTAATGAAAAATCCGGCAATATTAGATTTTGCCGTCAAAGATGTTATGCAATCGCCATTTCCTGTGGTAAATATTGATTCCGAAATTTCATTCGCAGTGGAACATCTTACCGATGAAGCGTCCGCAGTTTTAGTGGAAGAAGGAAATAAAATCATTGGTGTAGTTACGAAATATGATGTGTTAGAATATCTCGCAAAATGATTTCACATTTTATATTTTAGAATGAGCGTACCACACGAAATATCAAGGCAAATTCACGAGCGCGATAACTACGTGTGCGTGTATTGCAATCTCGATGGACGATTGAGTTATCAGAATTTCAAAACACTCACGATTGACCACGTGCGACCGAAAATGTTTGGCGACAATCATTCGTTGCACAATCTTGTAACAGCGTGTTTTGTGTGCAATCAATTGAAGGGACATTATTTTCCGAAGCATTTACACAATGAAAATGAAATTATGCACAACATCAAAGAACACATTGCCAAAGAACGTGCAAGAGACTTTGAACATTACGTGGAAACAGTTATTCATTTTTTGAAAGAGATAAAGTAAAAATTTAGAATTCGAGAAAGATATTAATATGAACACAATTACATTTGATAAAGCACTTGATGTGGTCGAAGAATTACCAGTTTCTCAACAAGAAGAACTTATTGATATCCTCAAAAAGCGACTGATTGACCGACGAAGAAGAGAAATTGCAAGAGCTGCGAGAGAAACAATGCGAGCTGTAAAAGAAGGCAAAGCAAAAAACGGAACAGTCGAAGATTTGCGCAGAGACCTTTTGAAATGAAACGCAATATTCGTTGGGACAACCGTTTCAAACGCGCTTTCCAAAAAACCACACGAAAGCACCCAGAACTATTAGAAGCAATTCTGGAAGTAATCGAATTGTTGTCTGAAAATCCTTTTCATAAAACTATTGATACACATAAACTTAAAGGCGATTTGGAAGGATATTGGCCTTACACTGTCGAATATGATTGTAGAATTGTTTTTAAATTTTCATACCAATGAAGAAACACAAAATGAGGAAATCGTTTTCATTAATATTGGAACTCACGAAGAAGTATATTAACATTCTCAACTTCTCTTTTACTCAGCTATTTAACAAATGAAATTCTCCACCAAATCAATTCACGCGGGACAAGAACCGAATCCGAACAATGGCGCAGTGATGACTCCTGTGTATTTAACTTCCACATATGTTCAAGATGGAATAGGAAAGCCGCGCGAAAATTATGAATACTCTCGTGTAACCAATCCGACGCGCACTGCGTTGGAAGAATGTCTTGCTTCTCTCGAAAATGGAAAATACGGAATGTGTTTCAGTTCGGGAATGGCGGCAATTGATTCGCTCTTTCATTTGCTGAAACCGAATGACCATATTATTTTTTCTCGTAATCTCTACGGCGGAACGTATCGCATTGCAAATTTTATTTGGAAAGATTTCGGTTTGCAATTTTCATTCGTTGATACAACAAATATCAAAGAAGTTGAAAACGCTTTGCGGAAAGAAACAAAAATGATTTTTGTGGAAACACCGACTAATCCAACAATGGAAATTACCGATTTGAAACTCATCGCAAAGTTTGCTAAAAAACATAAACTGATTTCCGTCGTTGATAACACGTTTGCAACTCCATATTTACAGCGACCAATTGATTTGGGCATTGATGCTGTTGTTCATAGTTTAACAAAATATCTGAACGGACACAGCGATATGCTCGGCGGAGTTGTTGTAACAAATAATGATTTCGTTGCAGAGCGAATGAAATATTTCCAAAAATGTATCGGAGGAATTTTATCGCCGTTTGATGCTTGGCTTTGTTTGCGCGGTGTAAAAACGCTTTCGGTCAGAATGGAACAACATGGAAAAAGCGCGATGAAAGTTGCAGCGTTTCTTTCTTCGCACAAAAAAATCAAGCACGTATTTTATCCCGGATTGAAAAAACATCCTCAACATCAACTCGCAAAACGGCAAATGAAAAACTTCGGCGGAATGATTTCGTTTGATGTAGGTTCACTCGCAAATGCAAAAAGATTTCTTGCAAAAGTGAAACTCTGCGCGCTTGCTGAAAGTCTCGGCGGTGTTGAAACGCTTATTTCACATCCCGCAACAATGACACACGCCGCAATTCCCGCAGAAGAACGCAAACGCATCAGTGTTACTGATGGACTTGTGCGCATTTCCGTTGGATTGGAAGATATTGATGATATTATTGACGATTTGAAACAAGCATTGCAATAAGTTCTATCGTTCGTTCATTCTTGTTTTTGTACAAACGTGTAAAATAAAATATTCAATTTCGTATCACTATCAATCAAATACTATGGAACAAACACCAATTTCTCCCGAACCGATTCCGCAAACATCAGCATTTTCAAAAATCATCAATATTTTCTCCGAACCTTCAAACGTATTCGAAGAAGTCATCCACCAAGATAAAACGTTAGCAAATTGGCTTTTCCCGACTCTCTTCTTTTCGATTGCGGTTATTTGTTTTACCATTTTCGTTTTTTCTGACGCGCGTATTCAATATGAAATGCGAGAAAATCAAATAAAATCGCTCGAAGAAAAAGTGCATAAAGGCGAAATGACGCAAGAACAATACGAGCGTACACTGGAACACATACCATTGCCCGGCTCAGTAGTGTTTCTCATTACCGGAAGCATTGGAGGAACACTATATGTATTCGCGTCTATGTTCCTTGTCGCACTTGCAATATTTCTCATCGGAAAAACCATATGGAACATCAATCTTTCGTATTCGAAATTGATGGAAATTGTTGCGCTTTCACACGCTGTTTTCATCCTCGACACCATCGTATCCATTTTTGTGATACGACTTTCCGGCTCGATGTATAAAACATTCAGTCCCGCATTTTTTATCGAGTCGTTTGATACGACAAATGTTTTTCATCAAGCGATGAAATCACTGGACATATTTTCCTTCTGGTATTTGTTTCTGATGTTCATCGGTGTGAGTAAGTATTCCGGAAAATCTGTTTCAACTATTGCGTTGTTTTTTATTCCTTTGTGGCTCGCGTATCAGGTTATTGCAATTTTATTTGCAGTGTAATATTTTTTTAAAAAAAATGTCAAATAATTTTTCAAACAAAACATTCGTTATTACCGGCGCAACAAGCGGTATCGGAAAAGCAACAGCGTTAAAAGCGTTACAATGCAATGCAAATGTTTCCGTTGTTGCGAGAAGAGAGAAAAAACTGAACGAAATTTTTTCTCCGTTTCGCAATACAGAAATTATCGCTGCAGATCTCACAAACGAAAACGATAGAAAAAATATTGTTGAAAAAACTATTTCTCGCTTCAACGGAATTGATGTCCTTGTGAATGCAGCAGGAATTATCGGAATGGGTTCCATCGAAAATACTTCACTGGACGCTTGGGATAGAATGTTGGATATCAACTTGCGTTCGCTTTTTCGACTTACACAACTTGCTCTCCCCTCTCTCATCGAACGTAAAGGAAATATTGTCAACGTTTCAAGTGTAACAGGAATCCGCGCATTTCCGAATGTGCTTTCGTATTGTGTCAGCAAAGCGGGAGTTGACCAATTGACGCGTTGTGTTGCTTTGGAACTTGCTCCAAAAGGTGTAAGAGTAAATGCAATAAATCCCGGAGTTGTCGTAACAAACTTACACAAAACAAGCGGAATGAATGAAGAAACGTATCAGCAATTTCTCGAACACAGCAAATCCACGCATCCGCTGGGAAGAGTGGGCGCGCCGGAAGAAGTTGCCGAACTCATTCTCTTCCTCGCTTCAGAAAATGCCGGATGGATTACGGGAGAAACTATTGCCATTGACGGAGGACGCGCCCAAACATGTGCGAGGTGATGAAAAAAAATTTCTTTGACAGAATGTAACAAACTGAATACAGTGAACGACAAAAAAGCACGAAATATTTTTACATTTTAAACTCGTGTTTCAATTCTGTTAATACGGTTTCGTAAAGTTCCGGAAGCAATTTATTTATATAATTTTTCTGATAGCCAATGACTTGTAAAATTGCCATATCCATTTCTACGCGAGCGGGAAATCTGTTTTCTATTTGTTCAACCACCGATGGAAATTTTACTTTTCTTATTTTCTTAAACGTATCGAGCAATAATTTCTTTTCTTCATCACTCAAATTTTTGTAATCAAGCAATTTGAATTGGAGCAAATCTGTTTCTCGAATCGTTCCATAGTTTCCAGTTGTTGCTTCTCGATGAACAAGAACTTGAACAATATTGAATATGCTATTGTAAAACAAACATAATATTTTTGCTTGTTCTTTAGTTACGTTCGGAACAATTTTAAATGTGTCAGCAAAATTCATTGGTTCATTCGAATAGAAAGCAATAAAAGAAGTATTCGGAGAATAAATATTAAACCTTCTTGAAAAACCTAAATGAACAAACTTTCCTTCTACTCGCTTTTGTACTGCTTTCCAATCAAAATCTTTTTTTATTTTTGATGGAAGCGATTTTATTTGCTTAAATTCTTTAAAATCACTCTCTATAAAATAATCGTGTTTCTTTCCTATTTCCATCGTTCTTACCCCGGTAATAGTTCGCAACGCTTTCTTTACAACTTTTTTCGGAACTTTGAAATGCGGCGATACATCACCTAATCCTCGCAAACGAACTGTCAAATCGTTTCCTTTTTCATTTTCCAACACCATAAATGCTCGCTCGATTCTGCTTTTTTCTTTCATCGGATTTGTAATAAATGTTGCATCAATCAATCCTTTAAAACCAGCAGAGTTAAAACAGTCGCGCACAAAATTTTCAGGAAAAGGAATAGTTCTCATTCTTTCCCAAATTTTTGGATGAAGTAAATTATGTACAGTTTGAAAATTCCGATACGAAGTTGCCCAAAGAAAATACATCAGATTGTTTTGATTCTTTAGTAAATCTTGATAACCCACAGTAAAAATATCTACGATATCGCTGTCAAGAGCGTTAGATTTTTTTATCTGAAAAAAAAGTTCTTTGAATTCATCATCCTTAAACTCCCGAATGCTTTTCTTGATATACACAATTTTCGTTTTATCATTCGCAGTCGGTTTTCTTTTTTCTGTAATCAATAAAATATCCTTAAACGCCGCTCCTTCACTAAACGCCATATCACCAACAGGTTTTATGATGTATTGAATATGGTGATTCTTCAAAATGAAATCACGTACTTTTTCCGTCGCTTGTCCTCTTGCAAAGTTTATAGGAATTACCGCTCCCATTTTTCCGTTGTCTTTGATGAGCAGATTTCCCAACACGAGAAAATATCCCCAGAGATTTACCAAGTTGCCGCACGCGGAGTTGAGGATAACGTTCTCATTTAATTTCTCTTGCATAAACTTCGGCATTTTTTCTCTATCGGAAAACGGCGGGTTCATTATTGCAACATCGCTGGGAAAAAGTTTAAACCCACCGTTCTCTCCGTTTGCAGATAATGCGCCTTTAGAGATTTTCTTTTCTTCGTAAATCGCCATTCTGATTTTCTCTTGTTCAGCAACATCGAACAAAACGCCTTGAATTGTTTCGGTGTACGCTTCAACATCAATTCCCGAATTTTCTTTTGCGAACGTTGAGCGCGTCAAATTTCTTGCCAAATCCAGCGAATCCGAAGTTGCAAAACGAACATTGTTTGTTACTTCGTCAATGTTTTGCATCGTCAAGTTAATCGTTGCAATGTGTGCGGCAAACGGCATAATATCAATTCCCGTAATATCGTTTTCTATAAACGCTTTATGCATTTCTTTTCGTTGCGAATAGCCGTATACTTTTTTGTAGAGTTGTTCTTTTTGTTTGTACGCCGCAACCAATAATGTTCCCGAACCGCACGTCGGGTCAATAACTGTGTTATCGTACGAATCAATGAGCAAACCGGCGAGCAAATCTGCAGCGTTGGGATTGGTGTAAAACGCCGCTAATACTTTCCGAACTTGAAACGGAATTAAGTCGTGAAAAAACCTTCCGGCTAAATCGTGGGTAATATGTTCCGCTCGCAACGATTTGATTGCAACAATAACATCGTTGAGCATATCAATCATAAATCGCTCATCGGAAATATGCCCGAGAATATTCACACGGTAAATAGACTTGTAATCAATGTCCAAAATTTTATCGAAGTATTTTTGAACATCCATCAATCGTTGAATTTCTTCTAACTCGGGAATGACATTCTCTTGATTTTTTTTACTAAAAATGTGATAGAAGAGTAACTGATTGAACAACAAAAACGAAGCGAGATTGAGTACCTGTTTTTCTGCAGTAGTTTTGTCTTTTATATCTCCAATGGAAGAAAACAAATCTAATTTTTTTACGACTTCGTTTGTCAATTCTATTTTGTTGACTTTGTGTATTGCCGCATTGAAATCTGTAACATACTCGTTGATTCTTTTGACAACGGTATTGAAATCAATGTCCCGTTCTTTCGTTAAGAGTTTTGTTTTCAATCGCGAAACTAAATCAACGAACGTTATCTTTTCGATATTCTCAATCCAAATATCAGTAGAAATAAAAGCGTACAAAGGAGTAGTCAACACTATTTCCGCGAGAGATTCTTGCGAGAAAATCATCTCTCCTTTCAACTTCTTCGGATAAATGAGAACGATAACGTTGTTTGTTTTCAACGTTTGCGCATAACGCATCACTTGAGCAACTGCGCTTAATCCGATTTTTACGTCATCAATTTTTACTTCAATAAGAAACTTTAGATTTTCAAACTCACACGTAATATCGGGTGATTTGTTTCCCTCGATTTGTGTTTCGCCAATTGCTTTGAATGATTGCTTTCGCAGATATTCAACAATATCTTGGTACAGCGTTCGTTCTTGAATTGTTTGTGTTGGAGGCATTGTATTAAATTTTCTTTGTGTCTTGGTGTCTTTGTGGTAAATAATTTTTCAAACCACCAAGACACAAAGTTTAATTTGTAATTCTTATTTTCTGAATAGCAGTATTCATTCTCTTCACGCTTTCTTCTTTTCCAAGAATGAATAAAATATCATACAATCCCGGACCACCGCTCACACCTGAAATTGCTAATCGAACTCCGTGTATCAATTTTCCATTTCCGATTTGTAATGCTTCAGCAGTTTTACGCAGTGCGTGTTCGTAATCTTCTTTCTTCGGATTATTGAGTTTGGAAAATTCTTCCGCTAATGTTTTTAATTGGCTTGAAGTTTCTTCTTTCCAGTTTTTCTTGACTGCTGTTTGTTCATATTCCGTTGGCGCTTCAAAAAAGTATGATGCGTTTTGAATAATATCTTTCACGAATGACATTCGTTCACGCATCGTATTGGTTACTTGCAATAAATATTCATCAGAGAAATGTTGAGAAGCAAATCTCGATTTCGACAATTCTACTTTCAACATTTGCAAAATCTCTTCATTCGTTTTTGCGCGAAGATGAATTGTATTAAGCGAGTTGAGTTTTTCCAAATTAAACACCGCTCCTGCTTTGTGAACTCGCTCCAACGAAAATTGTTGAATCAATTCTTCCATAGAAAATATTTCTTGTTCCGTTCCAGGATTCCAACCAAGCAATGCAACAAAATTCACGAGCGCTTCTTTCAAATATCCTTTATCGCGATAATCTTCCACTGCAACATCACCTTGACGTTTGCTCAGTTTACTTTTATCGGGATTCAATAATAACGGAAGATGAGCCATTTGTGGAATTTTCCAATCAAGAAATTCATATAGCAATAAATGTTTCGGAACGCTCGAAAGCCATTCCTCTCCGCGAATCACATGTGTAATGCTCATCAAATGGTCATCCACGACAACCGCGAGATGATACGTCGGAAATCCATCGGACTTCAGTAACACTTGGTCGTCAATAATGTTCGATTGAAACTCAACATCGCCGCGAACAATGTCGTGAAATTTAATTGTTCGATTTTCCGGAATTTTCATTCGCACGACAAACGGAATTTTCTTTTCGAGTTCATTTTGAATTTCTTGTTTGGAAAGTTTCAAACATGTTCTATCATATTTCACATCAACTTTTTTCGCTTCCATTTCTTTGCGCATTTGTTCCAATCGTTCGGACGTGCAGAAACAACAATACGCTTTTCCGTTTTGTAAAAGTTGTTCCACGTGTTGTTTGTAAATTTCCAAACGCTCCGATTGAACATACATTTCATCGTAATCAATTCCCGCCCAGTGCAACGCTTCAATGAGTTTTTCGGTTGCGCCTTCGACAAAACGCGCTCTATCAGTATCTTCAATCCGAAGAATAAATTTTCCGTTGTTCTTTCTTGCAAATAAAAAATTGTAAAGCGCTGTTCGCAAACCTCCAACGTGTAAATATCCCGTTGGACTTGGTGCAAAACGAACACGAATAAGTTTTTGCATAAATTTCAATTAAAGTTTCAATGCAAATCTATTGAAAAATTATTGTACGTTTTCTAAATTATGAACCAATTTTTCAAAAGTTATTTTAAAAGCCATTGCTTTCTCACGCTCTTTTTCGATGACGTCTTTCGGCGCGCGGGAAACAAAATTTTCGTCCTCCAATTTTTTGGAAGTTGATTCATACAAACCTTGAACACGCGCAAGTTCTTTTTCTATTCGAGCGCGTTCTTTTTCTATATCAATCAAACCTTCGAGTAGAACAAAAATTTCTTCTCCGTCAACAATTGCGCTGGAAGAACGTTTCGGTTTCATTCCATCTTCTATAAATTCAATCGAAGAAACTTTTCCCAATCGTTTCAAATACGATTCAAACGTTGCAACGCTTTTCTTTCGTTCAGTATTGGTAAATCTCAATAACACATTGATTTCCGTTGATGGCGGAACTTGCAACTCACCGCGAATATTGCGAACCGCATTCACTACTTCCATCATAAACCACGCATCTTTTTCTATTTGTGTATTGATAAACTTTTCATCGTGTGTTGGAAAATCGGAAACCATTATTGATTTCGGATTTGGGATTGCGGATTGCGGATTGTTCATTGAAAATTGCTGCCACAACTCTTCGGTTACAAACGGCATAAACGGATGAAGCAAACGAAGTGATGTTTCAAACATATTCATCGCTCGCTGTAACACAATTTGTTTTACTTCATTCGATTCATTTCCATACAATCTGCTCTTCAGCATTTCCACATACCAATCGCAGTAGTCATGCCAAATAAAATCGTAAAGTATTTTCGTCGCCTGATTTATATCAAACTGTTCAAGCGAATTGTTCAAATCTTTTATTGTGGAGTGAAGTCGCGAGAGAATCCACTTGTCTGCAAGGTCAAAATGAGTTTCAAGTTGCGCGTTACGAGTTGCGAGTTGCTCACCGCTTAAATTTGTAACTCGTAACTCTGGACTCGTAACTTGCTGCTGATTCATCAATAAAAATCTTCCTGCATTCCAAATCTTGTTTGCAAAGTTTCTTCCTATTTCACACTTCTCCGCAGCGAAACGAACATCTTGTCCCAGCGGCGCAAGAAATAAAATTGTAAAGCGCAATGCATCTGCTCCGTATTCATCAATCACATTGAGCGGGTCGGGAGAATTTCCCAAACTCTTGCTCATCTTTCTTCCTTGCGAATCACGAATGATACTCGTAAAATACACATCGTGAAACGGAACTTCATTCATCACTTCCAATCCCGCCATAATCATTCGGGCAACCCAGAAGAAAATAATATCGGGACCGGTTACGAGCGTATCACTCGGATAAAAATATTTCAAATCATTATTTTCTTTGGGCCAGCCAAGCGTGGAAAAGGGCCACAGCCACGATGAAAACCACGTATCGAGAACATCTTCATCCTGCACCATCTGCGAGTTACAGTGTTTGCAATTTTCAGGTTTCGTTTTACTGACAATCGGCGCTTTGCAATTGAGTGTGCAATGGTCATCGCCAACACAATACCACACGGGAATACGATGTCCCCACCACAACTGACGCGAAATGCACCAATCGCGAATATTCGTCATCCAATGCTCATACACTTTTTCCCAACGCTCGGGATGAAATTGTATTGTACCGTCTTTTACAACCTGCAACGCTTTTTCAGCAAGCGGTTTCATTTTCACAAACCACTGATTCGAGAGATACGGCTCAATCACAGTGTCGCAGCGATAACATCGTCCGATTGTATTTTTGTATTCTTCTGTTTTGACAAGAAAATCTCCTGCTTGCAAATCTTCGAGAATTATTTTTCGACATTCATATCTATCGAGTCCTTGATATTTTTGCGGCGCATTTTCATTCAGTCGCGCGGATTCGTCGAAGACATTTATTTGCGGAAGATGATGCCGCTCACCAACCCAAAAATCATTTGCATCGTGTGCCGGAGTAATTTTTACTGCGCCGCTTCCAAACGCCGGGTCAACATAATCATCAACAACAATCGGAATTTCTCGATTGACAAGTGGAAGAAGAATATGTTTTCCGTGCAAGTGAACGTAACGCTCGTCTTTCGGATGAACGGCAACGGCTGTATCGCCAAGCATTGTTTCCGGTCGTGTAGTTGCAACGGTGATAAACTCATTCGGAATTTCTTTCACGGGATAGCGCAAATACCAAATGTTGCTTTGTTGTTCGGTATTATTCACTTCATCATCGGAAAGCGCAGTATGGTCTTTCGGACACCAGTTGACAATATATTTTCCGCGATAAATCAATCCTTTCTCATACAAACGGACAAAAATTTCCTGCACCGCTTCGGAAAGTCCTTCATCCATCGTAAAGCGTTCGCGTTCCCAATCGCACGAAGAACCGAGTTTGCGCAATTGTTTGATGATTGTTCCGCCGTATAATTTTTTCCAATCCCACACGTGCTCAAGAAATTTTTCTCGTCCCAAATCTTTGCGCTTGATTCCTTCTTTCGCTAAACTTTTTTCGACAACATTTTGCGTTGCAATTCCCGCGTGGTCAGTTCCCGGCATCCAAAGCGTTTCGTAACCGCACATTCGTTTCCACCGCACAAACACATCCTGAATTGAATTATTCAGCACGTGTCCCATCGTTAAACTTCCGGTAACATTCGGCGGAGGAATCATTACCGTGTATGGCTTTTTGTTTGCGTTTACTTCTGCGTGAAAAAATTTATTCACTTCCCAAAAGGAATACCACTTCTCCTCTACTTCTTTGGGATTATATTGTTTTGAAAGTTCTGACATTGATTATTAAAAATTTGCTGATGAAAATACCATTATTGCAAACAGAAAAAAAGCAGTATCGAAAAGTGATACTGCTCAAATCATTATTAGTATTCTACTCAGATGCTTTGTTGTGAATTATTATTTTTCCTTGGTTTTGGGCGAGGACAAGTTGAGTGAAGTCCGTCAATGTGTTCAAATAAAGAATCGTCAATTGGATTCCACATTGGGTCTAAAACAAAGTCAATGCCTTCTCGTCGTGCAAGTTTTGCAGCAGGAACAAAGTCGGCATCACCCGAAATGAGAATAATTTTATCAACGAACCTTTTAAGGGCAAGCGATGCTATATCAACACCGATTTTGATGTCAATTCCCTTTTGGCGCATTTCAAATATAATGTCGTTTTCTTGTAGTTGACTTATTAATAGTGCACCTTTAATTAAATCTTTAGTTAACCTTGGTTTAATAAGCCAGTTTCCTGTTTCCTTGATATATCCCAATCTGAGAGCAACCTTTCTTTTCTTTTTCAATTCTTCAAATAATGCTTTTCTGAAGACCGCTTGACTTGTTGTTGCGAAGTTTATTACTCTATTTGTTACCGGGTTATGAATACGTTTTTCAAACGGTAAACAATCATAGTAAAATATTCTGTAGAGATAATTTTCATCTCCAACATGCCTATGAGCGAGAGTGTAAAGAGTCTTGGCTACTTCTTCGGGTGTATGATTTTGAGAATTTTCGTACACCTTGAAATACCGTTTAATAAAAAAACCTCCATCAATAAGGATTGCAACTTTTAGATTATTCATTGTAGTATAGTATATGTTTAAAAAAAATGCTCTTAGGTCGGCACTCCTGCTATAGTGTGAAAAATACATTAGGAATGCGGATGCCAAGAGCGTTTTGTTGGGTTAAAAATAACAATTTTTTTTTTCTTCCCAAAGTTTATACCACTTCTCCTCTACTTCTTTGGGACTATATTGTTTTGAAAGTTCTGACATTGATTATTAAAAATTTGCTGATGAAAATACTACTATTGCAAACACAAAAAAAGCAGTATCGAAAAGAGATACTGCTGTGGGGAAATAATGTTACAAAAGTATCGTTACAAACTCTCAATAACATTTTGAAATTCTTCTACGGACATTTCTAGCGTCCATAAGTTTGTACGAATATGCGTTGGGGGCACTTCTTTTTTTGCTCCTCGAAACGTAATTGGTCGGGGAAGAGAACCGTCTTTCTTATTCCATATTTCGTGGCTACCTGTTGTCCTAACATAAACACAACCAATTTGTTTAAGAAACTTTTTGAACATTTGTGTCGGTATTGGTTTCAGTCCCATCGTAGAAACTAATAGGGCAAGGCAATCTGTTCTCGAATGACATTATGTGCACCGCTTTTCATCCAACGAAATAATTCTTCTTCTGAAAGTTGTGGTGGACGATACTCCACCTTGGGAACTTGTCGCAATGTCCATCCTAATTTCAAAAGAACTTTTTCCAACGTTCCTTTCTTTGTAGTCTCTTCAATAAAGATATCAAGCGCATCATCAAACGCCACGAGCGCTTCTTTCTCACTATCACCATAAGAAGATAATTCCAATGCGGGGCTATATGCGACAAAAGAATCGTATTCTTTATTGATAACAATTGCGACTTCAACTTTGAATGAATTTTTCATCCGTGTGATGGTTTGCTTTTTCATATTGTTTTTTTTTTACTGAAATTTTCCGTTCAAAAATACTACTATTGCAAAAACAAAAAAAGCAGTATCGAAGGGAGATACTGCTTAAATAAAGTTTGGAGTTTATTCTTTAGCAAGTTTCTTAATTTCACTGTAAAGTTCTTCATTTATCCAAAGGTGAAGTTTTCCTATTGCGGCAAGATTAATGATGGGTGAAGTATCACTGACAACAATCATTGAACGGGCAAGCCAAGATTTACAATATCTTCACGGAGTTCTTCTACACCATAATGCACTGGAATTTTTCGCTTGCCAAGTTCTTGTTGAAATTCGTACTGCGATAACTGAACTAATGCGCTTGCTTGACCAAGAGTAAATTTTTCTCCCGCGTAAAGCCATAATGCAAACTCAAGAAAAATCCCTTTCTCGGACATTTTGGTTGTTTCTATTATTTCATCGGATATTACTAAACTCATAGATTTCTTATACGACTAAATTTTTCGCTCTTAAAATACCATTCTTACGTACACAAAAAAAGCAGTATCGAGTGTTCAATACTGCTTGGAGAAAATACGATGAACGATATATTTCTTAATGCGAATATTCTTCTTGCACTTTTTCCGAAAGATACATTTTCATAAGCGAGAGATAGGAAACATCTTTCTTATTCGCAAGAACTTTCAAATCATTGAGTAACGCTTCCGGTAATCTCACGGATACAGAGCGTACGGATGGTTTTAAGTTTGCAAATTTTATCTTCTTCGCTTTTGACCAATCAAGATAATCTGTCGAGTCGTGCGTTGCCCAAAATGCACACTCTTCATCTTCGTTCTTAAATTTCGGAATCGGTTTTAATTTTTTCATCATATATTTTTCTTTCTTTGTGAGACATTGTTCGTGCAGATATGATTCTCAGTAATTGTTTTCTCATAGTAAAAACAACAAGTAAATATTTCCCATTGTCTGTACGTCCAAGCGCATGATAGCGTTTTTCGGTTGTCGTTGAATGTCTTTCATCCTCAATAATGATAGGTTCGTTAAAAAATACTTGTTCGGCTTCGGTATTGAGTATGCTGTGACGATGCCAATTCTTTTCCAGATTGCCATTGTCCCATTCAAACCCTTCAATATTTTCAAATTGAATCATCTACATAAAATTTTGTGTCAAAATATAACAACCGTCCATTTCAAATTAAACTTCTACTAACATTTTCTTTGCTTTATATACGACTATTGCAAAAATAAAAAAAGCAGTATCGAAAAGAGATACTGCTTTACAAAAGTTATTTTCTAAAATTACGCTTGTCGAATCTTCGCATCCGAATTATATCCACGCTCTCCAAACGGTTGCAACTCTTTGTATTCGCGTTTCAATTCTTCTTTGGTTTTCATCGGATTGTTATCGTTTGTTCTGTTTTCGTTTCATTTCCGATTCTATCTCGCGCCGTTATTTTGAGATGATGTTTTCCGAGCGATAATTTGTTGAACACTGCGAAATACGTACCTCCCTCGCTCACTTGCGGAACGACGAGTTTCCCATCAACGAAAATCTTCGCATCATTCACATTCACTCCGCTCAAATTATCGTGAACGCCAAAGGAAACACTCGATGTTCCTGTTCCACGAAGTTTCAATCGCGTAATCGTCGGCGGAACGGAATCAATGAATAATGCAACAGTACCAAACGTGCGCGCAAGTTTCGATGTAACGGAACGATTCACGGTATCTTTTTTTGACGAATGAAATTTCCAGCGTATGCCATCGTTGAAATAGAATCCCAGATGCCGAGCATTGATTTCTTTCGGATAATATAACGTTACATTCACACCGCCATCAAGCATTTCGTCGTCGGGAAACAGCGAATACATTTTCAATGCGTCATTATTTTTTTCAACATACGTAAGAAATAACGGACGAAACACTGCATCTTTATCAAATGCTACCTTCAATCCTCCATCGCTTGAATACACTTCGCCACGACGATTCGGCGAAATCGGAATAAGGGAAAATGCTTCTGATGTTGTCAACTCATTTCCACCAATCTCGGCGCGTAACTCCGCTACTCGTTCACCAATAAATGTTGAAGAAGGGAAATATGAACCTTTGTACTCGTTTTCGTTGACCGCAAAAAGAAGAACATTTTTATCTTCGTTTCCTTCACGAATACCAAGCGACGGAGTTTTCGTAAATGCGGCATTTGCTTTTACGCGAAATATCATTTCGTTTCTCAACATTTCTTTTTCAATTTTTACTGAAGGAAGCAGGGCAACAGTTTTCTTAAAGTATAAATAAGACGGAAAAGAAAAAGTGCCAAACACCGTGCGTGCGACAATACGGATTACGTCTCCTTCTTTTTTGGAAATCGGAATCAGCATTTCCGTTTCTGCATTCGAACGAATTTGAGAAACTTCGGAAATGCGCATTCGCTTTGTTTTCCAAGCACCGTATAATGTTTTTGATGAGAATAAAATTTCATCAGCCATTGCATTATTGCTCAACGTGAACGTGAGATATTTTCCTTTCATCTGCAGTTGCGATAGTTCAGGAATATGATTGGAAAAAATTGTTCCGGTACACGTCGAATAATTCCCCGCTAAATCCGCAGCGACAATTTTAAAATGATGTTCTCCCGGGGTTAAGCGTTCCGAATGAATAGCTCCACTCAATGGAGTTTTCATTCGATATATCGGTAACCGATTTCCCTCCTCAACAAATAATTTCTGAAACTCTGCGCCTTCGCTTCGCATCAACGGATAATTGTAGTGCAACGCAATCATTTTCGCATTGCCTTCAAGGAGAGAATCATAATTTGCTTCGTAGATAAGCGAGTCATCGAGAAAGAATTGCAACGTATATAATCCCGACATTTTTCCGCTTGCGTCGTATATATCTTCCGAATACACTGCGAAGCCGACTGAACCGGAAATATGAATCGGTTTAGTTATCGAATAGATTCCCGCAGATTTCTTTTTCGATGAAAAACGTTTGCTCGAAAATGCGCCATCAATAAGCGACGATGAGCGCAGCGGAACAACTAAAAGTCGTCCAATGAGCGGCGAACTATTATCTTCAAATTTATACGATTCAATCTTGAGCGGATTGACGGGATTCATATCTTTGTCATACACTTCAAAATGCAAATGCGGAGGACCAACGCCTGTTTCACCCGTAAACGCAACGATTTCTCCTTGTTGAAACAACAATTCTTCGTTGGAAAGTGAAACGTCTATTTCATAACCGCCGATTCGCTGTTGTTCTGTGCGAACATAATGTTCAATGCGTTCCTGAAATCCTGCAAGATGAGAAAAACTTGAACTTGTACCATCGGTATGTTTCATCGTTAATTGTTTTCCATAACCATTCGGCGAAATCCAAATGCGCGATACGTATCCGTCTTTCACCGCATAGACGTTGTATCCTGTTCTTCTGTTCGTGCTAATATCTATCCCTTCGTGAAAATGCGATTTTCTGTATGCGCCAAAATTATTCGTAACAATGTTGCTGGCATCCGTTGGCCAACAATAGTTTGAAAAAAAATCAAATCCGTTGCTTGTTCGCTCCGTTTGAAGAATATTGTTTGGCGAACCGTTTTTCCGCGCTTCCGAATGTTTATGTTTCCACGAAGCAAAAAAAAACAGTACACACAAACTAACAATACAATGGAAAAAAATTTGCATTATGAGAACATCATTATTGAAAAGTGATTCGATGTTCAAGCGCAGTAAAACCAACTAATTCCGCTTTGATAACATCTCCGTCGCGCACTGCGTTTACTCCGCTCGGTGTTCCGGTAAAAATCAAATCGCCAACTTCGAGCGTAAAAAATTTTGAGAGATACGAAATCAATGCACACGGAGAAAAAATCATATCCGATGATTTTCCTCGTTGCTTTTCAATGCCGTTCACTGCGCAAAAAAATTCAATGGGATGTTGAAAAAAATATTGTTTCGGAACAATGGAAGAAACCGGCGCTGACGTATCAAATCCTTTCGCGAGCGTCCAAGGCAATCCTTTTTTTTTCGCTTCGCTTTGAACGTCGCGGAGCGTCATATCCAAACCGACTGCATACCCGAAAATATATTCTTCCGCTTCTGTTTCCGAAATGTTCTTTCCTTCTTTTCCTATGGCAACGACTAACTCTACTTCGTGATGCGCTTCCGTAGATATCGATGGAATAACAATCATTTCGCCACTGAAAATAACTGCCGTCGCTGGTTTCATAAAAACAACGGGAACATCGGGAATATCGCTGTGCATTTCTTTTACATGTTCCGTATAATTTTTTCCGATGCAAAATATCTTATTCACACGGAACAATTCATCGCTCTGAAAAACAGAAAGTGATTTCATTGAGTTGGTTACTGAAAATTGGTTCAGGAAAAACGTTCTACTTTTTGTTGTCAAAATGCTTATGATTTCTCATTCGTTCCGCAACGGAATCCATGATTTCTTTCCATTGTTCTGGATATAACGAAAATTTTTCCGCAGAAATGAAAACCTGTTCTTTCGTGGTCTTATATCTTTTGAGAAGTTCAGCAACATTTTGTCTGTTCATCTGCATTCGCAAGGAATCTCTTCCATCGGGCTGCTGCAAACCCAAGAGCAGCAATTCCGCGTAGAAAGAAATAAATGTTTCTTGTGATAATGGAGAAGGCGTTGTTCTCTCTTTGCAACACGGTGTCATCCAAAGCATCCCCCAAAGTGTTATCTGCAACAACGTATTTTTTTCAGTCGAAAAGAAATTTGTAAATTTTGCACGCATTTTTTATGAATGTCCTTTCAAAAAAAAGTAAAACTATGTTATTTGTCGCTACGTCAATATTCGTTGACGAAGCGTAATTTTTTTCAATCATAGCAATCACTGCGAAAGTTTTTCATTCTCATTCTTTCTACGGAGAGGTGGCCGAGTGGCTTAAGGCAACGGTTTGCTAAACCGTCATACGATGTAAAGTTGTATCGAGAGTTCAAATCTCTCCCTCTCCGCGTTAAAAAACCTTGACGGATGTTCAAGGTTTCTTTTTTTAAAACGGCGTACTTCCACTTCCCATATTTTCTGCGGGAATATTTTTATCGTCGTGGATAGTGTCCATTTCCTTAAAACTTGTCAACTCTTTTTCAAATCTCAAAATAAACTCTCCTTGCGGTCCATTGCGATGTTTTCCGATGATAATTTGTGCAAGACCTTCTGAAGAAATTTTGTTTCCGTATTTATCAGTAATTTCTTTCACGTTGTGTGTTTCCGGGCGATGAACAAAAATGACCAAATCTGCATCTTGTTCAATTGCTCCCGATTCTCGTAAATCGGAAAGTTGCGGACGTTTGTGTTCTCCCGTTCGTGTTTCAATACTGCGATTTAATTGCGACAACGCAAGAACCGGAACATTCAATTCTTTTGCTAATGCTTTCAACGAACGGGAAATCAAAGAAATCTGCTGTTCTCTGCTATCAATGCGTTCTGCCGTATGAATGAGTTGCAAATAATCTACAATAATTAACCCGATGTCGTGTTCAGTTTTCAGCCGCCGAGATTTTGCACGTATTTCCAGTATGGTAAGCGCAGGTGAATCATCAATAAATATTTTCGCATCATACAATACTCCTGCAGCACGCGCAAGGCGTTTCATTTCTTCGGTCGTGAACCTTCCGCGTTGAATAGCATTCTGATTGATTCTTGCTTCGGATGAAATCAAACGCTGAACCAATTGGTCTGTTGCCATTTCCAAACTGAAAATAACAGCGGAAGTTTTTTTTTCCTTGTGTAAAGAAGCATTATGTGCAATGTTCAACGCAAACGCCGTTTTACCTTGACTTGGTCTTCCTGCAATGATAATCAAATCAGAATGTTGAAAACCTCCGGTAATTTCATCAAGCTCGCTGTATCCCGATGGAACTCCTGTTATTCCATCGTGTTTATCGTGAATCTTGTCGAGTTTATTCATTACCCGATGAACAGCATCGTGCAATGAAATCGCGCTCTTCCGCATCTTTCGTTCAGAAAGTTGGAAAATGCGCTGCTCAGTTCTGTCGAGTAAATTCAACGCATCTTCCGATTCGGAATAAGCAGAAGTAATCGCTTCGGAAGATGCAGCAATAATTCCACGTAAAATTGCGCGTTCAATTAAAATATAACAATGCGCTTCAATATTTGCTGCGCTTGTTACTGCTTGTGAAAGTTCGCTGATGTAATATGCGCCGCCTACTTCTTCCAAAATATGCTTCGCTTGCAATGATTCGGTTACCGTAACTAAATCTATCGGACTTCCGCGCTCGAACAAACCGATAATTGTTTGATAAATTTTTCGATGCGCTTCGGAATAAAATACATCTTCATACAAAATTTCTATTGCTTTGGTTACTGCATATTTTTCCAGCAACATTCCTCCGAGTACCGCGCGTTCAACTTCCATCGCTTGTGGAGGAATTTTTCCTTCTCCCGCAATTTTATTGATGTCAAGCGCTTTCTGAAGTTGCTCTTTCTTTTTTGCCATAATGAAATTATTTTCCGCGTTCGTACATCGCGCGCAATTTCTTAAAATCTTCCCATGCCGGTCGTTTCCAATTCGGATTTCGTAATAATGCTGCGGGATGAAAGGTAACCAACATCGGAATTCCCCGATACGATAATTGCGATTCGCGTAACTTCTTGAGCGAATCTTTCGTGTTCAATAACATTTGCGCCGCTATTCTTCCAAGCGACATAATGATTTTCGGTTGCACGAAATCAATTTGCTTCCATAAATACGGAAGGCATTGCTCGACTTCCGAAGGCATCGGGTCCCGATTATTCGGTGGACGACATTTTAAAATATTGCAAATGTACACTTCTTCACGCTTCAATTGAATTGCGTCCAATATTTTATTCAAGAGTTGTCCCGCGCGACCAACAAACGGTTCACCTTGCTCATCTTCATCTGCTCCCGGCGCTTCGCCAATGAACATTATTTCTGCTCGGGAATTTCCAACACCAAACACAAATTGTGTTCGCGTTTTTCCTAACGGACATTTTATACAGTTACAAATTTGCGAACGAAAGTCTTCTAATGTTTCAACGTTCTGAAAATCTTCTACGAATAACATTTCTTCTTGCTCACTGTTCGATTGACGAGTTTTGCTCTTTGTTTCCTCCCAATACATTTCGTTACCATAAAACAAAAATTCCTGCTTGACAAATTTTTCCACGGTATCCAGTAACGTATTGAATTTTTCGTCGAAGTCATTCATGGGTTTTTCGTCATAGAAGAAATGCTGTTCAATATTTCATTTGCAACATCAAATTTTTCCATCAACGGCAACGATTTTGTTTTTCCGTTTTTAGAAATTATTGTTACACGATTGGTATCTGCATAAAACCCTGCATCTTGTTCTCTTGCGCTATTGCAAACAATCATATCAAGATGTTTAGAAACAATTTTTTTCTTTGCATTTTCAATTTCGTTTTCTGTTTCTAATGCAAACCCAACAAGTATTGCTTTTTTCTTTTGCAATTTTTTTTGTTCACCAAGATACTGAAGAATATCTTTTGTTGATTCCAATTCAATGAACAAGCGTTCGGATAACCATCGTTCTCGCTTTATTTTTTGAACATGCTGATTCTTCACAGAAAAATCTGAAACAGCTGCTGCCATTATGACGATATCACTTTCTTTAAAATTAGCAATAACCTGTTTCATCATTTCTTCTGCAGATTCAACATTGACTCGATGCACATTTTTTGGAGTTTGCAAATGCGTTGGACCGGAAATCAACGTAACGTCTCCTCCGCGTAATTGTGATGCAGTTGCAAGAGCAAAACCCATTTTCCCCGATGAACGATTCCCGATAAATCTTACAGGGTCAATGAACTCGTACGTTGGTCCTGCGGTTACAAGAATTTTTGTTCCAACAAAATCCCGATGAGAATTGCTGAAAACTTTTTCCAAAAATTTCATTATCACTTCCGTTTCCGGCAAACGTCCCATTCCAACAAGTCCGCTTGCAAGTTCTCCTGCTTCCGGAAAAAGTATGAAATTTCCACGTTCCTGAAGAAGTGAAATATTTTTTTGCGTTATCGTATTCTTCCACATCTCATCGTCCATTGAAGGACAAAGCAAGAGCGGACAACGAAGCGAAAGGGCAAGAGTTGTCAGCGCATCATCGGCAATGCCGTGCGCAAGTTTCGCAAGTATATTTGCAGTTGCCGGCGCTATCAGCATTGCATCTGCGGACAATGCAAGATGAATATGCCACGTGGAAGCGTCAACGAACGAAGCGTTCTGTTCCGTGAACATTTCGCAAATAACCGGATGTTGCGAAAGTACAGAAAGAGAAAGCGGCGTGATAAATTCTCTCGCCGCTTTGGTCATTATGACGTGAACATCAGCATTTTCTTTTCGCAACGCGCGAAGAAGAAGCGGAACTTTTATCGCCGCAATTCCACCGGAAACGCCGAGGATAATTTTTTTATCGTGAACCACGAATGAACTACTGACTATTGATTGTTTCTGTTTCTTTCTCTTCGTAATGATACGATAATGTATCCTGCAGAAAATTATCTATCGCTTTTTCTGAAGGTTTATATTTTCGTTCAAATTCTCTTCCGACAAGAATCTGGTCGGGATGCGGAGGCGGTTCAATTTCGCTTGTTCCGTCATCGTCAACTTTCATTTTTGCGTTAAGAATTTCTACGCGCTGATTGAATTCTATTTTTTGTTCTTCGTTCACTTGACGTGCGCGTTTGGAAAGTATGACGATTGCTTCGTACACGTTTGCTGCGCGCTTTTCTAAATCAGTTATTTCGATTGGTCGTATAGACATGAGTTATTGTTTGTTTGTTGGTAATTGAACTTGTATGATGTTTTCGATTTCTTCTATTGCTTGTTGCAAATCGCTGTTGATAATGACGTAATCAAATTCACGTTGTTGTTCCATTTCCATTGGAACGCGATTCAGCCGAGTTTGAATTCGTTCTTCTGTTTCTGTTTTTCTTCCGCGAAGCCGCTGTTCTAATGTTTCCATCGAAGGCGGTACGATAAAAATCAATACTGTTTCTTGCGGAAAGTTTTTTTTTATGGATATTGCTCCTTTCACATCAACATCGAAGATGACCGTAGTTCCGTTATTCAAAGCAGAAACAATTTGTTCTTTCAATGTTCCGTAGTATTCGCCGTAAATATTTTCGTACTCGATAAATTCGTTGTTCAACACCCGTTGTTCAAATTCTTCTTTCGAAAGAAAAATATAATCGCTGCCGTTCCTTTCATTGGAACGTTGTTTCCGCGTCGTTGCCGAAACCGAAAAAATAAAATCTTCGTGCATGTTCAACAATGCGCGCGCTATCGTTGTTTTCCCGCTTCCGCTGGGCGCAGAAAGAACAAGGAGTTTTGCCGAATATTGTTGTTCCTGTTTATTCAACATTCTGCAATTGCTCGCGGATTTTTTCTAACTCTTCTTTCACGCGCACAACACGATGAGAAATGTTTGCATCGTTGGACTTTGAACCGATGGTATTGATTTCTCTGTTGATTTCTTGCAATAAAAATCCTAATTTTCTTCCTGCATTTTCTCCATCATTGAGCAACGTGTCGCAATAGGAAAGGTGACTGCGAAACCGCACACATTCTTCCGTTATATCAAGTTTATCGGCAAGTAATGCAATTTCCAGTTCGAGTCGCTGATTGTCAATGATGGCTCTGTCATTGAACAATTCCGTTATTCGTTGTTGCAGTTGTTCCCGCGCAGATGGAACACGAGTTGTTGCGAGATGTTCAATTTCCGAAATGGTCGCGCTCATTCCTTGCAATCGGGAACGCAAATCTTTTTCCAATGCTCTTCCTTCGTTTTCACGCATCGAACATAAATCGCTTAACGCTCGCTGCAGCGCTTTCTGTGCAACGTCCCATGCTTGATTATCTATCGGAAGTGTTTCTTCAACTTCCAAGACTTCGGAAAATTTCAAAATGTGATTCAACGAAACGGTATCGTGAAGACGCAATTCATCATTTAACGAATTGAGCAACGAAGCGTATGCTTTGGCAGCAGACACATTCAATTTCACGGGAAATTCCGATGCCTTTGTGCGTTCAACAGAAAGCGAAACATTCACTTTCCCGCGAGAAAGTTTTGAACGAATGATTTCTTTGATTTCATTTTCCTTGAGAATTAACGAACGAGGAAGGCGCGCAACTATTTCTAAAAAACGACTGTTCACGCTTCGGATTTCTGCTTTCACGGTAACACCATTCTCGGCTACTTCTGCAGAACCGTAGCCCGTCATACTATACATCATTGATTGTGGAATGCCAAAAAAAATGCGGACAAAGTTACGAATTCAGATTTGGATGACAAAGACATTGGAACAATGCATTCGGTCTTTCAATGCTGGAATATTTTTTTCAGCGAGCGCATCGTGGGGGAACTTCTTCCCAACAATTTTAGTTTCAGGGGAGTCAAATTCATATACTTTTTAGAAACAAAAAAAATTCGGAGTCAAATTTATGAACCCCAAAATATGTACGTTATTATTTGTTGCAGCAGTATTATTTTTCAATCCGCTGCAATCATTTTCCCAAAAGAAAATCGAGAAAAAAGTCGTTGTTCGCGCTGGTAACGAAGGATGGCTTGGTGTGTATATTCAAGATGTTTCCAAAACACTTGTCGAAAAAGAAGCATTATCGGTGAACAACGGAGCATACGTTTCCGAAGTTGTCGAAAAAAGTCCTGCTGAAAAAGCGGGAATCAAGGAAGGCGATGTGATTGTGAAATTTAATGACACCGATATTGACGATGCTGATGCGCTTTCCAACGCCGTTCGGAAAAAGAAAGCGGATTCGGAAGCGAGCATTGAAGTAGTTCGCGGAAACGATACAAAAACATTTGCTGTCAAACTCGGAGAATTTTCTTCTACCGAAGAAACGAATGATGCCGACGAAGAAGAAAACAACGACCAAAAACGCGCAGAGATATTCATTGAAAATGCTGCGCCGCACGCGTTGTTTTCCTTGACGGAACAAAACGAATTCGACGGCGTATCGGTGATGGAACTCAACGAACAACTTGCAGCATTTTTAAATGTTCCCAACAACGAAGGCGTGTTGGTTACCGAAGTTGAAAACGAAAGCGACGGTGCAAAAGCAGGGTTTCAAGCCGGCGACGTGATTACAAAAATTGCTGAAAAACATATTGATGAAATAGAAGATTTGCAGAAGCAGTTCAAGAAAAACGACGGCAAAGAAATCAACTTCGTTGTTTGGAGAAAAGGAACGTCGGTAACATTGAAAATGGAAGTCGAGGACGACGATTTTTCTTCCCATTGCTGCGGAACTGAAAAATGCGACAAGCGATTTCCGTTCTTTAATTTCCGGTTCCCGAAATGGCACGGAAGTTCCAATGGTTTCCATTATCAGTTCGACGACTTCAACGACAAATTCAACGATTTCAAATACAAAATCAAAATATTCAAGGATAAAAAAGAAATGAACGAACTGTAAGTTGATTCCAAGGCGAAGTTTTCCACTTCGCCTTTTTTGTTTTCTTCGAAAACTTTTTTTGGGGCGTGTTTCACTTTACAAAAATTTCAAAATCTTTACTTCCGAAGCGGATATATCTACCTCAAAATAGAACAAATTCACTTTCGAACAGAATTAATTGAGTTAAAAACCGAATGTATTGACTTCCGAACTAAATGAATTGGGTTAAAAACTGAACGGATTGGCTTCTGAACTAAACGAATTGAGTCAAAAACTCAATGAATTAACTTCCGAACTAAATGAATTGAGTTGAAAACTGAATGAATTGGCTTCTGAACCAAATGAATTGAGTTAAAAACTCAATGAATTGACTTCCGAACTAAATGAATTGAGTTAAAAACCGAATGAATTGACTTCCGAACAGAATGAATTGAGGGTAATGTTTCACATTTTTGTTTAAATCCAAATGAGAGATGTGAAAAATCTGGGATAAAAACTTGAGGGTTGGCGAATTTTTGCAAAAAAGAAAAAACCTATGTTTCTCTTTTCACAACAACAATCGTTTTGTCGTCCGATGCGCTTCCGTTTGCGCTGAATTTTTCCACGTCTTCGATGGTCAATTGACAAATTTCCTTTGCAGAACATTTTTGCAGTTCAAACAATTTTTCAACAAGCCGTGATTCTCCGTAAAATTTTCCATCGTCATTGGTTGCATCAATGATGCCATCGGTGTATAACAGCAATATGTCATTCGGATGAATCAGCGTGCTTTCTGTTTGAAAATGCGCTTCCGGAAAAGGACCGAGTACTTGACTTGTTGTTTCGAGAAATTCTATTTTCTGATGATGGGAATGCAGTAATATCGGATTGTTGTGTCCTGCGTTCGCATACACGAGCAAACCGTTTTTATCATTCGTCAGTTCTCCAAAAAAAAGCGAGACAAAACGTTCGTCTGCAAATGTTTTGTGTAAGAGTTTATTCGTCCGCGAAAGCAAAACGGAAATTTTTGTTTGATGCACAATTCCCATTCGCAATGCGCCGGACGTGTATAACGCCTGAGCCGCAGCAGAAAGCCCTTTACTTGCCGCATCGCCAATCATTATCGCCAAACGGTCGCTTTCATCGCTTTGCACATAATCAAAAAAGTCTCCGCCAACAACACGGTCGGCGATGGAAATTCCGTATAAATTGTAATGGTGAAATTTGCACTCGTGTTCCGGAAGAATGCGACGCTGAATGATTCGCGCTTGGTCTAAATCGCGTTCAAATTCTTTTGCTTTGCGTTCATTTTTTCTTTTTTGCAAAATCGAGGTGAGCGAACTTCCGATAACATTCATCGTTTGCAGCATCGTTTCGTTGATGTATTCCGAATTGAATGCAAGCACATACGGAAACACGGAATGTTTTTTCCATTTGGCAACTTCGCCGATGCCGGTTGCAGAATATTTGTGAATGCCTTTTCGCCGCAAATATTTATTCGTTTCCGTTGCTAAAATTGTTCGCTTATTGACAAGGTCGAGAAACATCGGGTAATCAAGAGCATTCAATTCAAAATTATTCCGAACGCGGTCAATTTCTCCGACTTGCGCAATTAAACAGTACGCTCCTTTTCGCGCATCGAATTTCCAAAGACGTCCGCCTTTGATTTGAATATCTTCGTTGCGCACAATATTTTTTAATACGTGCGAAAGCAATTCAACATCATGTTTATAATCAATGGATGCAAATTGCTCAATCGTATGGTAAAGTTTTCTCAGATGCATTGTTGTTATTGTTTATTCACCATGGATGTTCACCGATACTGCACGGATTATTTTTGTTTATGAAAATCCGTGTTTCACCGGCGCAAATTCGCGGTTTATTTAAATGTCTCCAAGCATTGGACGTAAGACAATTTCTTCGCACACAACATCGGAAGGGAAACGATAAATCTGTAAAATACATTCAGCAACGGATTGTGCGGACATCATCCGTTGAGAATATTTTTTCCTGTCTGCTGAACTCCACATTGCAGTATGTGTTGCGCCGGGAAAAACATTGACGACGCGAATATTGTTTCCCCGCACCTCCTCGCGCACAACATTGCCCAACATCATTGCGCCCGCCTTCGATGCAGAATACGCAGAAGAATTTCGGAACGTCTTTGTTGCCGCAACAGAAAGAATGTTGATGACCCAACCATTGTTGTTTTTCATCATCGAAGGTACAACGGCTTTCACACAAAAAAATATTCCGCGCACATTCACGGAAAAAATATTCTCAAATGCTTGTGCAGAAGTTTTATCAACCGATGTAAAAACAGTAACCCCAGCGTTATTGATGAGAACTTCAACGTCTCCGAATTCTCTCCGAATCTTTTTTTTTGCTTGAAGAACCGATGATTCAATTCTTACATCGCACGGAAAACTTTTTGCAATTCCTCCGAGTAAAATAATTTCTTTTTCCAGTTTCAACAATTCTCTTCCATTGCGGGAAGAAAGCGCAACGTTACAACCGATAGAAGCAAATTGTTTTGCAAGTTCTTTCCCAATTCCTTTACTTGCTCCCGTAATCCAAACGATGGGACGAAATGCAGTAACAGTATGTTGGTGTTTCTTGTTCATGCTAAATAAAAAATCCAAATCTCAAATTCAAAATTTCAAATACATAACAATCTACAAATCATAAAACATAAACCTGTTAAGAAATTGATATTGGAGATGTATTTGTGATTTGATTTTTGCTATTAGGAATTTACGCTAACTTACTCTGTATCAAATTCAAAAATTCATTTCTTGTTCGCTCATCATCGCGAAACGAACCAAGCATAGCACTGGTTGTTGCAACGGAATTTTGTTTCTCCACGCCGCGCATCATCATACACAAATGCCGCGCTTCAATCACCACACCAACGCCATCGGGATTCAGGGAATAAAAAAGCGTATCGGCAATTTGTTGTGTCATTCGTTCCTGCACCTGCAAACGACGCGCAAAAATCTCTACGATACGCGGAACTTTGGAAAGTCCAACAATTTTTCCGTTGGGGATGTATGCAATATGCGCTTTTCCATAAAACGGAAGCAAATGATGTTCGCACATACTGAAAAAATCAATGTCTTTCACGATCACCATCTCGTTGTATTTTTCTTCGAAGATTGCATTGTTAAGAATTTTTTGAACATCTTGTTCGTATCCGCTGGTAAGGAACTGCAATGATTTTGCAACGCGATGCGGTGTGTTTCGTAATCCTTCTCGATGGGGCTCTTCGCCAACCAGTTGAAGCAGTTGAACAATAAGTTCTTTCAATTCTTCAATGCGCTGATGCGGTATTTCTGCGTTCATCGTTTATCTCGTATGCGTAAATTTGAAAATATTATTCTCCCTTGTATTCCACAATATTCCTACCGGATTCCGCAAGAATAATCGAATACAGTTTTCCGCTCAATATTTTCGGTTCAAGAATGTTCCAAAATTCTCTTGCAAGATTTTCTGCTGTCGGAATTATTCCTTGCAAAAAATCAACGTCAAGATTTAAATGCTTGTGGTCAACTTTTTCCAATAATTCTTTCTTGATGATATCAGAAAGTTTTTTTAAATCCATGATCATTCCTGTTTCCCCATCCGGAACGCCGGCAATCGTAACTTCTATATCGTAATTATGACCGTGTCCGTTGGGATTGGCGCATTTTCCGAAAACATCAAAATTTTTTTCTTCAGAAAATTTCGGATTGAAAAGACGATGCGAGGCAGCGAATTGCTCTTTCCGTGTTAAGTACACCATCAATGTTTCGCAAGATAATCGGCAACTCCTTCGTGCGAATCTTTCAGCGATTGCTTTCCTTTTTTCCAGTTCGCAGGACAAACTTCGCCGTGTTCTTCGGTAAATTGCAACGCATCAACCATTCGCAATGCTTCCTCAACACTGCGTCCCAAAGGAAAATCGTTGATGAGAAGATGACGAACGATTCCTTGTTTGTCAATAAGAAATAATCCGCGAAATGCGACCATCGAACCTTCAGAAGTAAGTTCATTTTGCTCGTTCACTGAAAAATCTCCGTCGAGCACACCGTAATTTGCAGAAATTGTTTTTGTTGTATCCGCAACAATCGGATACGTGATTCCTTGAATGCCTCCTTTTTCCTTCGGAACTTGCAACCATCCCCAATGCGATTGCTCCGTATCTGTCGAACACGCAACAACAGCAACGTTGCGGCTTTCAAATTCAGAAAGTTTTTCCTGAAATGCGTGAAGTTCTGTTGGACAAACAAAAGTGAAATCTTTCGGATAAAAGAAAAACACGATATGTTGTTTTCCACGATATTGTTCGAGTGAAAAATTATTGACGATTTCTCCGCCATTGATAACTGCATCAGCAGAAAACGAAGGCGCTTTTTTTCCTATAAGTGTGTACATAAGTATTATTGAAGATTGTATGAGATAATAAAAAATTTGTAGGTTTATTCAACACAAGAACATTTTCAACTTTGCGTCTGTCGTATGGCAAAATATTTTCTCCGAAACCGGTACAAAGAATAAGAATTTTCATTGTTCCAAAATTTTCAAAACTTCTTCCGTATGTCCTTCGACTTTTACTTTCGGAAATATTTTTTGGATGATTCCGTTTTCGTCAATGATGAACGTCGTGCGAACAATGCCAAGAAATTTTACTCCGAACATTGATTTTTTCTTCCATACTCCATAGGTTTTGAGTACTGATTTTGTTTCATCGCTTAATAACGGAAACGGCAACGAATATTTCCTGATAAATTTTTCGTGCATTTTCAAACTATCCGCGCTTATGCCGATGACAACTGCGCCTTTGTTCTGCATTGCAGAAAGAGTATCACGAAACGAGCATGCCTCTTTTGTGCAACCGGGAGTATCGTCTTTCGGATAGAAAAACAAAACGATTTTCTTCCCGCGTAAATCTTTTAACGAAATATTTTTTCCGTCTGAAGAAGGAAGATTGAAATCCGGCGCTTTGCAACCAACAGAAAGTTCCATAGAATTTTAGATTTTACATTTTCGATTGAACAGAAAATAATTTTTTATTAAATGTTCAATATAAAACCTAAAATGAACTTAGTGCTTTTGTAATTTCTTCATACGGAGGTTCTACGCCGGGTTGTTCGGATATCCACACGTATTTTACTGTTCCGTTTGCATCAAGAACAAACACCGCGCGCTTCGATGCAGTGTAACCTTTCACACCTGCAAAATCTTCGTGAACGCCGCAATATTGCTTCGCAACTTCTCGAGTAAAATCGCAAAGCAACGGAAACGTAACGCTATTGGCTGCTGCAAATGCTTTATTCGCAAATGGTCCGTCAACGCTAATGCCAACGACTTGCGCTTTGAGTGAATTGAAGTTCGCCATCGAGTCGCGAAATGCGCACATTTCTTTGGTGCAAACGCCGGTAAATGCACCGGGATAAAATGCAAGAACAGTTTTCATTCCGAGAAATTCGGAAAGTGAACGTGCTTTGTTATCTGCATCGAATAATGTAAAATGAGGGGCTTGAACTCCGAGAGTTAATGACATACAGTTCCTTTTTGATTTTTTTTATTTGAAAATTGAGGGCAAAATCTATTCAAAACTTCAGTGAAAACAAAGCAAGACAAATCAAAAATCTATACGCAAAGCAATGTGAAATTGATGTTCACTTTTGGTTTTGTTGTTCAAGTTCTGAAGGAATGAGTAATGAACATCGAAAAAATATTCGCGTATAAATTCAAACGTGGAAATAAATTCTAATCGTGTTTCTTTCTCCAGAACGCCGTCGAGAAATGTAACGTGTTGAGCATCGTGTTTTCGATGAGGGAGCAGAAAATTTCCGCCAACGTTGCGATAATTTCCGTTCGTGCTGTCAACATTATTTCCGTGGCGCGTCATATTCATTCGAACAGCATTACTCCAATCTTCGTTCGCTTGATATGTTATTTCAAAAAAATAATTTTCCGAGTTCGGTTGCAGCGAAGTTCCGAGCAAATATCCATCGTGCGAATAATTATTTTCCCGCGAACGTCCATGAGAAAACACGTACGGTTCAATTCGTGTATATTCACATCGGAACATTGTGTTTTCAAGCGTAAGCGGTTCAGCAAACAACAACCCGATTTGCATCGCCCAACGATTATCCCACGTGTGCGTTCCGAATGTTTTGAAATTGATATCATCAAAAAGCACAGAAGCGCGTAGTTGAAAATTATCGCGGGGAGAACTTTTCACATCAAACACTAAAAATGTATTGTCGCGCTCTTTTCTTGCGCGTTGCACCGATTCAAAAAAAATAAATGGATTGAGATATGCCGCATCCACCGAACGATTGCTGTAAATCACCATTTCATTTATTCCGAAATCAACGTATCGCGAAACCATCATTCCGATGCGGTGAACTGCAATGTATTTATCTGCAAGCGTTCGCTCGAAATCATCTGTTTGCGGTAAAAAAATAAACGAACCGTTCGAAGGCAAAATCCAACCGTGAAGAAAATTGTATCGTAACCATTTATATTTCACATCAAATTTTACGAAATCAAATTGCGGAGGATTATCGGAGAAAATAATTTGTTCACCGATTCCTCTTCCCCATAATATTCGTTCTCTTCCAAGTTGGAAAGAAAAAATATGAGCATCATAACGAAAATAACCTTCGGTAAAATCGAAGTTACGAAACGATGCGTCGTATATTTTGAAATTTGTTCGCAGTCGTTTATCGCGCAATAAAACATTTCTGTCGCCGCGAAACTCTGCGTTGATTCCTTGTATAGAGAAACCGAAATGATTTGCAAACGTTCCGCGCGCGCGTCCTCCAAACTCTACAAATCCTGCTCTCTCCTTTCGTTGCGACGTTTGACGATAATCCATATTCAGAATCCCTTCAATCGCAATGGAAGCATTGGAATCGCGTACAATGTAAAGATGCTTGATGCTTTGAAAATAATTCGCATCATTTTTTTCCGAAAATATCGAGTACGTATTCGTTACATTTTCATTTGTTTCATTTTCAAATTCTGAAAAAAATTTTTTCCAAAACGCCATCTCGCGTTGATGCAAACGTTGGTTCTGCAACTCTATCAAATGCTCTGCAATTTCTCTTCTGGATAATGGAAGTACAGCATTATTGTACTTCGGAAGAAATCCGCGCACATTCATTCTTTCAAGAAATTGGTACACAGGATGATGCACGGGAACATTTTCCGTTTGCGAAAATATTTTAAAAGAAAAAACCAAACAGAGCATTGCGTAGAAACACACTGCAGATTTCTTATGCAACGGAGAGAAGAATTTCATAATCAAAAATACAAACCGTGCAACGTTACCGATGGAGAAATTTGCAAAGCAGGAAGCGGAAAACGATACAAGTTTAAAAGTTTCGCAACGGCTCTTCCCGTCCAACTATCTTGCGGAATAATTTCCTGAAAATCAATATCGAAACCGATGAGCGCAACGGGATATTGTTTGTCGAGCGATTCAGTTCCGCGAACGGAGTAACCAATGGCAAGCGAAAAAAACGAAGGAATGATATTTTTTTGATACGGAAAAAGTTTCGACGTTTTCAAACTCAACCAAAATGTTTGTCCTTCATAATCATCAATGATGATATGTTTTTGTCCCGAAATATTTCCGGGTTCGTTCAGTTTGCGCGGATAATAACTTGCTTTCCAATTCAAATTTTGAAACAATGGAACGTGATACTGAAGCACCGGATACCACGAGCCAACAATATTTGCAGCAGCATCAACACGGTCAAAACCCCATTGCGAAAACCCATCTTCAAATTCTACAAACAGCTGAAATATACTACCACTGATTGCTCCGTAATACAATGAAGATTGTTCATCGAATCCGGACCATTCTAAACTTGATGTTCCGATATGTGTTAAAATATTTCCTCCCCACAGATGACCAATTTTATCAACATTCAAACCATATTGCAAATCTTCTTTGAAATGAAATGGTTTGCGATAATTTTTCCACCATGCGTTGAGTTCGTAAATATGAATAGTCGTCATCGTTCCCAAATATGCGCACGAAATGATTGCTAATCGCGGATAGTTGACACGGGAAACAGTTGACGCGTACGAATGTTGGAGTGAATCAATTTGTGAATAAACGGTGAGATGGAGAAAATTGAAACACACGAAAAGAAAAATTTGATAAAAGAATTTCATCGTGCTACCGACGAATCATCGTGTGTCGTTTCTGTGTAGTTGAGAACGAAAATAGTCAATGGTTTTTTGCAATCCTACGCTTCGATGATATATCGGTTTCCATTCTAAAATGTTCATGGCTTTGCTGATATTCGGACGCCGAACTTTCGGGTCATCTTCGGGTAACGGTTGAAAAACGATTGTACTGTTGCTTTTTGTTAACGCAATAATTTCTTCAGCAAGTTCCAGCATAGTAATTTCATCGGGATTTCCAATGTTCACTGGTTCAACAGTTGAAGACATCATCAATCGAAATATTCCATCAATCAAATCGTCAACATAACAAACGCTGCGTGTTTGTTTTCCATTGCCAAAAACAGTAACGTCTTCACCGCGTAAACTTTGCGTAATGAATGCAGGAATCGCTCTTCCGTCATTGATTCTCATCCGCGGTCCATACGTATTAAAGATGCGAACGATGCGCGTTTCAATGTTATGAACGCGATGATACGCCATCGTCATTGCTTCGGCAAATCGTTTTGCTTCATCATACACACCGCGAATTCCAATCGGATTAACATTTCCCCAATACTCTTCCACTTGCGGATGAATGAGCGGGTCTCCGTACACTTCGGACGTTGAAGCGAGAAGAAATCGCGCGTTTTTTGCTCGAGCAAGTCCCAGCGCTTTATGGGTTCCCAATGAACCGACTTTCAGTGTTTGAATCGGAACTTTCATATAATCAATCGGACTTGCGGGAGAAGCGAAATGCCAAATAAAATCAATGTTCCCTTCAACATAAATGTATTCTGTTACATCTTGTTTTGCAAAGAAAAAGTTTTCATTCGTAAAAATATGCGCAATGTTTTCGACAGAACCGGTAATGAAATTATCAAAACACAGAACACGATGTCCTTCGTTTAATAAACGCTCGCACAAATGGGAACCGAGAAATCCTGCTCCTCCGGTTACTAAACTGATTGGTACATTCACGAACCGACTTCTCCTCTTCCAATGCTAATGTAGGTAAATCCTTTTTCGCTTACCATCACCGGGTCATAAATGTTTCTTCCGTCAAAAATCACGTATCGTTTCATAAGTTTTTTCATTCGGTCAAAATCGGGACGACGAAATTCGTTCCATTCTGTTAAAATCAAAAGCGCTTCTGTTCCTTTGAGCGCATCGTAACTGTTCTCAAAATATTTTACGGAATCACCAAAATGTTTTTTTATTTCTTTCATCGCGACGGGATCGTGAACGCGTATAACAGCACCTTGTCTTAAAAGTTGTTTGATGACGACTAAGGAAGGCGCTTCGCGAACATCATCCGTGTTGGGTTTAAATGACAATCCCCACACTGCAACGTGTTTTCCTTTAACTTTTTTCCCGAAATACTTCAACAATTTATCTACGAGAATTGATTTTTGTTTGGTATTGACTTCGTCCACTGCTTTCAGTATTTTAAAATCGTACCCTGCATTTGCCGATGTGTGCATTAACGCAGTAATATCTTTCGGAAAACACGAACCGCCATAACCGATTCCGGAAAACAAAAAGTGTTGTCCAATGCGTACATCACTTCCAATACCGCGCCGAACCGCATCTACATTTGCACCTACTTTTTCGCACAAGTTTGCGACTTCATTCATAAATGTAATTTTCGTAGCAAGCAAACTGTTCGCCGCATATTTTGTTATCTCCGAACTTCGTTCATCCATAACAATGATGGGATTGCCGGTTCGAACAAAGGGTTCGTACAAATCTTCCATTATTTTTCTGGCGCGCGCAGAACGTAAACCCAGAACAACGCGATCGGGTTTCATAAAATCGTTCACTGCTGCGCCTTCTTTGAGAAATTCCGGGTTCGATACCACATCAAATTCATACGTTGTTTCTCGTTCAATGGTCGCACGAATTTTATCTGCTGTTCCGACAGGAACAGTGCTTTTCGTTACGATGACTTTGTAACCGTTCAAAAATTTTCCAATTTGTTTTGAAACTGAAAGCACGTGTTTTAAATCTGCAGAACCGTCCTCGTTGGGAGGAGTTGGGAGCGCGAGAAAAATCACTTCATTTTGTTTGACTGCATTTTCGATGTTCGAAGTGAACAGTATTCTTTTTTCGTGGATATTGCTTCGTAACAGTTCTTCCAATCCCGGCTCAAATATGGGAGACTTACCTTTACGCAACATTTTTATTTTTTCTTCGTCAATATCTACGCAAACAACATTATTGCCGCTTTCTGCCAAGCACGTTCCGACAACAAGTCCTACGTATCCGGTTCCAATAACGCTAATTTTCACAATGATATAATATTTAAAGAGTGTAATAATTTTTCAAAAAATTATACACTTCTGATGAATTAAAAAAAGAAACGTTCAAAGTAAAATGTTTTTCGCTCCGAACGTTCCACTCTATTGAAAACGCTTGTTAGTAGGAACCTTTTCCGAAAAGAACTACGGGGATTGTTTCGAACAGTATTTCCAAGTCAAAAAGAAAGGATTGATTTTCGACATAGTATAAATCGAGAAGAACCATTTCTTTGAACCCAATATTACTTCTTCCTGAAATTTGCCACAACCCGGTAATGCCCGGTTTCACATTATCGCGACCTCGAATCGCATCCCAAAACTCCGGTTCTTCTTTAAAGTTATTTAAGTCAGAAACCGGCAGCGGACGCGGTCCTACTAAACTCATTTCTCCTCTCAGTACATTGAACAATTGCGGCAATTCGTCAATGCTAAACTTTCTGATAATTTTTCCAATCCGCGTCATTCGCGGATCGTTTTTCATCTTAAACAGCATTCCTGTGGATTCATTGAACTGGAATAAACTTTCTTTCAAATTGTCTGCTCCTTTCACCATGCTGCGAAATTTTATAAAGTCAAATGATTTTCCTTCTTTGATGGAGGCGCGTTTCTGTTTGAAAATAATCGGCATTCCTGATTCAATCAATATTACAATTGCAGTAATGATGTACAACGGCGATAATATCAATATCAGAACCAATGATGCAACGATATCGAACATTCGTTTGAGAATGGTGGATATAAGTTTTTTCGCACTTGTTTTGTTGGAAAATAATGGAATCCCCGCGATATCGTACACGTGCGCCATTTTCAGTAATTGGTCGGACTCGGGAGAAAGCACTTTCAATTCAATATTTTCCTTTTTACAAATTTCTACGAGTTCGTAATATCCGTTCGTCGCAAATTTCGGAGATGGAATAAATATTTTATCAATGGATGCTTTCGATACTACTTGTGGCAATTCAGAAAGTGAATAGTACGGCAATTGCATATTGGGTGTTTCATCTTCACTGATGATTTGTAAATAGTTTGACGTATTTTCACCGCGGTGTTTTGTAACCACTCCTTGAATATCGTATCCTAATTCAGGAAATCCCGTAAAGCGATATAACATATATGCGTTTTCATTTTCATATCCGGCAAGAAGCGCTTTGTAAATCCCATATCCTTTTTTTTGCAAATATAAATTCAATGCATTTAAAAGCGTTCGTCCGAACAGGAAAAATAGCGGAACAATTAAGAAAAAAATAAACGTAAATCGGCGTGGAATCTCGTGCAGATGAAAAATATAGAACGATGCAAATATAACGAGCATCGAATAGATATACGCTTTCCCCGCTAAGAATAATTGTTGCTGTTTGTTGCTGTGATACGTTGCGCGATACACTCCGAGCACAAGACAGAACAATAACAACGTTGATATAAAATACAGGGTAAAGTAGAAATAAACTGAAGACGAAACTTCGGGCAAGGGAGGAAGAACGTTCCGAAAAAAGTAAGAACAAACAGCGCTTACGATTAACATTGAAAAATCAGTCGCTACTGCTAATGCAATAAATACAGTTCGCCAATGTTCTCGAAGATAGTTCAAACGCATAAAACTTAATATCAGATTTGAATTCCGTTTGTTTTAAAAAATGAACTCATTCATTTTTTAATTGGGCAAAATATACTCCTTTGCACTGCAAGTGCAAAGATTTCGCTAGTGAAAAATGGAATATGAAAAAAATTCAACACTCGAATTTGAAATACACAAATTCTTAAACAATATTCAATTCTTTGTGTATTTTGATCACAAACGAAATGACAAATATTTATTTTGCATTTTTCTGTATTTGTCCAACTATCCATTCATAGGTTTTCGCAATTCCTTCTTTTAAAGTCATAGAATAATTCCATCCCAATTTTTCTCGTATCAATCGGTTATCACTATTTCTTCCTCTTACACCAACAGGTCCGGGAATATGCATAATACTCATTTTTTTTCGGGCAACTTCCATCGTTATTTCCGCAAGTTGATTAATCGTAACCATCTCTTCGGAACCAATGTTCACGGGACCGAAAAAATTCTCAGCATCCATCAATCTTCTCACGGCTTCAATACATTCATCCACATATAAAAAAGAGCGTGTTTGTTTTCCATCTCCCCATATTTCTATTTCGCCGCCATCGTTTGCCAGTGCTACTTTTCGACAAATAGCAGCGGGTGCTTTTTCTTTTCCATTATTCCACGAACCTTCCATTCCAAAAATATTATGAAATCGCGCTACTTTCACTGTCATTTTGTAATTTTTTTGAAAGGCAAAATAGAGTCGTTCGCTGAACAGTTTTTCCCACCCGTATTCACTATCCGGGGCTGCAGGATATGCAGATTCTTCTGAACATTTCGGATTATCGGGGTCCATTTGATTGTATTCAGGATACATACACGCGGAAGACGAGTAAAATATTTTTTTAATTCCTGCGCGTTGACCGTAATGCAACATATTTAAATTGATTGCAGCAGAATTATGCATAACATCTGCATCGTGTTCGCCGGTAAAAATATATCCTGCACCTCCCATATCCGCCGCTAATTGATAGACTTCATCAAAGGGTCTATCTAATATTTCTTGACAGACTTTTTGTTCACGTAAATCTCCGAGTATAAATTCATCTGCGGGTAAATTTGTGTATTCGTGTTTTTTTACATCTATTCCACGAACCCAATATCCTTCTTTCTTTAATTGTTTAACTAAATGTCCGCCGATGAATCCACCTGCACCGCAAACCAGCGCTGATTTTTGTTTTTGCATTTTATAAATTGTTAATTATGTGAGAAAATTTTTGGGAAATTGTATCTATGGTAAAATGTGTTTCTGCGTACATTCGAGCATTTACTCCCATTTTTTCTCTCATCATTTTATCCATATATAGTTTTTCTGCCGATGCAATAAATTCTTGAGATTTATCAGGCTCTACAACAATACCGCAGTTGTTTTCGCTGACAATTTTTGCAGATAAATTCTCAGCAGGAACTGCTACTAATAATGCTCGTTGTGCGCAAAGATATGTAAGTATTTTCGAAGGAACTGAAAATATTCCAGCATCTTTTTCCAATATGGAAATCAACACGTCTGCTGTTCCCATTACCTTGGGCAAAACATCAAATGATTGAAATGAGAGAATTATCAAATTATTCAAACGTAATTCCATTTTTTTCTTAATGAGAAACTCTGCTCCAATTCCTTCGGATACGACAACAATTCGTACGTCATCATTTTTCTGAAAGGTCAATGCTAAATCCAATATCAACTGCGGATTATGTTTCAAGCCGAGTGTACCGGTATATATAAAACAAAATTTGTCATGCAAACTGAATTTTCTTGACCAAGCATTATCTTTGTTCTCCACGCAAATTTCTTCTATAGGGGACCAATTGGGAATAACTGTAAATTTATTATTTCTTACCCGCATTTGCGACAGAATTTTCCGAAAATCATCGGCGATGAGTACGATATGGTTACTTGTTTCCAAAATTTTTTTTTCCAAAGAAATATAATACTGTCCAATCATATCTCCAAGCAACAGCATTTTCTTTTTCAGTATTTTCTGAATTGCTATCCCATAAAAATCTTGCACCCAAAAAATAATCCGAATATTTTTTTTCTGACAATGCTTTGAAATATGCTGAAGCGTATCCAGTGGAACATTGGAAGCAATGAGAACATTGGGTTGATAATCGTCAATCTCTTTTACTGCTAACTTTCCGATTTGTTTTTCCTGGTTCCATCTCTTGAAGTAAGAATATTTTTCGAATTCTTCATTCAACGTAATTCCTTTTATGCACAACGATTCTGGCTCGTTGTTATCTTTCTGTAATCGTCCCTTTGGTGTTTGAAATGAAGCAGAATAGAGATGCAAAACTTCATTTCCTTGTTTTGCTAATTCTCTGCTTAATTGTACTTGAAATGGATGACCAGAATTATCGTACACTACTATTCTCATTGTGTCATTTCAATTTCAAATATTCTTCGAAATACCATTTCACCGTACTATCAATTCCCTCTTGAAGAGAATATTTCGGAGGACCACACAATGAAAATGTTTTTTTCATCGGCGCGGGATTATCATTGACCATATTACGATAACGAGAAATCGTTAGCGGGAAATCAATGCTGAATTTACCAAGTGCATCGCCCACAAAAGCCAATACAACTAATACGATGCGCGGAACAATTCTTACTTTTTTATTCTTGAGTTTCAAAGAAAAAGCATTCACCCAATCGTATAAATTTATCGGTGCATCGCCGACATAGAATACTTGCTGATGTACGTCTTCTTTATTTCCGTTCATAATTTGTATGATCTGCATTGTTACATTTCCGATATATCCGTACGAACGATATACTGGTCTTTTCCCGGGATGCAAATATGTACCTTTCAAAATTTGTCGCCAAAGTCCTTCAGGATAAATATTGTGCCAAGGTCCCCAAATATTTGTTGGACGAATTATTGTCCATATAGAACCAAGATTTTTTTTCCGAATGAGTTGTTCCATAAGCACTTTACTTTCTCCGTAAACTCCTAAAGGTGAAAAATCTTCGTCACTCTTGGGAAATCCATTGGATTGAAAAACATATTGTGTTGAGACGAATAGCGTTCGACGAATGCTTTGACATTGCACAATGACTTCGAGCAAATTTTGTGTTCCAATGGTATTCGCTTGATAATAGTCTATATTTTTCCCGCCGACTCTTGTTTCTGCTGCTAAATGAATTACCGTTTCAGGTTGATATTCAGAAAAGATTGTATCGAGTTCATTTTTCTCGAGTATGTCACATTTTTTCCAATAGGGATAATGAGATTTTTTTTTCGGAGGAGACACATCTATATTGATGAAATCCATTCCCAAAAGCAGGAATTCATCAATTAAATTTGTTCCAATAAAACCTGAACCGCCGGTCATTATCACCTTCATCATTGCTTCCTTGCTACGTTAACGTACAAAGCATCCATTTCTATTACGGTATTTTTTTTTCCCGTGTTAAATCCTAACGGTGCAAGCAATGAAAAACCAAGACCTGAAATAAACGGATGCATCTCATGAAATAATTTTTGGTTTTCATACAACTCAACAAACGGTAACTCTATCATCAGATAATCTATTTTTTTTAACGCGTTCACTGAACCTAACAACACTTTGTCTTCAAATCCCTGCACATCAAGTTTCAAGAGCGAAGGTGAAATAACATCGAGATGTTCGATGACCTCGTCTAATTTTTTTATTGATACTGTTGATTTTGCCCACTCAGAATTTTTGTAATTGGGATTATCGTTTCGCGTATGAATTTTTAGCAAGGAACTTATTTGGTCGTATTGATAATCATAAAATTCAAATTCTCCTGCTGCTTCTCCAAGACCATCATTGAAAAGAATAATGTTCGCATATCTTGAAAGATTATTTTTTAGTTTCGCAAAATTCCGTTGCGAAGGTTCGAAACAATATATTTTTGAAGTCGGGAAAAAATTTAAAACCGCAAATGCAAACTGCCCTTTGTTCGCGCCAACATCAATAAATGTTTTCACATTCTCCTCATAATTTTTGATGTTTCTGACATTATGAAAAGAAGTAATGGAAACCGGCCTTCTCAATAAAATATCTTTGAGAATTTTTGCATTCGAAAATAATAGTACATAATCAAAAATATGTTTCATTCTTACTGTGTGAATATTCGTTTGCGAAAAAAAATACGCTAATTCAATACCGAGCGAATAAAATTACCTGCTGTATTGGTGTTGTAATATTCGATAAAATCATTTCGCAACGATTTTTTTTCCGCTTCACCTAATTGAAGTTTTCTTATGAAATGAACATAATCATCAAACGCTTGACACAGTATCAAATATTTTTCAAATCGTTTCGGAAGCCCTTCAAAAGCAATTTCGGTTCCCAAAACGGGAGTGCCGCATGCTAATGCTTCGATAACTTTTATTTTTATTCCTGCGCCTTTAAATATCGGCGCAATCAATGCTATTGCATTCGAGATGATTTCGTATGGATTTTCTACAAAACCCAAATAGGTGAAATTTTTCAACGTGATAATTTTCCTTTGCAAATGTTCGTCCAGCGCTTTGCCAATGATAAGAAATTCAAACTCTAGAATGTTTTGATTTTGAACACACTCTATAAACCATTTCAATCCTTCTTTATTTTCTGCTCTGCTCCAATCTCCAAAAAATACAAAATATTTTTTTTCACGAATGGTTACGTTCGCTTTTTGCAACGATAAAACGTAATCATTAAGATAGTAATTGACAAACGTGGATTCCTGATGATAAATTTTTTTGAGTAATCCTGAGTCTTTTTCCGACGGCGTAATAAAGAGAACATTGGGTTGTTTTGAAAACATATACTCGAAAATATATGTAGGGAAAGAAAGCAGATTGTAGGGAAATTGCTCGCGGGTAAATTTTTGAAACATTACATCGTGGTAACTCAAAATTTTTTTTTCTTGAGAAAAGAAAAGCGAATACAGAAACATTTGACTGTAATCAAAAAATATTACATCATAATTATTTTTTGCGACCAGTTTCTTCAACTGAATTAATGTCTTCCACGAAAACCTTCGAATGAATAACGGATTAAGGAAAAAGAACAGCAAACTCTTCATATAAAACCAGAACCTATTTATTTTATGCACGACAATATTCTTATCTACACTTTTCTGGTTGTCAATATGTTCAGTCGTTATCACAAACACATCAACAGAAAAATCTTTCTTGAGGTCATGAATAAGACTTTTCGTAAATATCGTTCCCCCTGCATTTCTTGACGGTACAAATGCTGTTATGATTAAAATCTTCTTCATCAAATATGCGTTATGATTTCTATGAATTAACTGCAAACTCTTTCATTAATTCTAATAATTTTCTGTCCAGTTTATATCCTTTATAGTTTTCATAAACAACATCGTTGCGATTACTATCCAATACTCCAAATGCACCTTTCAGATTCCAAAGTGCATTTCCCCAACCAACGTCCTTCCACAAAGAAAGAATATCTCGCGCCCACGCTAACATGACATTATGCGGTGTATGATTAATGCATCCCCACTCACCAACGTGAATGGGAACACCTTCATTCATTAACGGAATATATGGTTCAATGAATTTTTCTCGAAGTTTTGTTTTATTCCACAATTCTCCGGTATCCGATATTAAAGGCCAAGTAGGTTCACGCAATGTTTCTCTTTCACTATTCTGAATCCAATTAGCATTAAAATGCGTAAGAGCAATTGGATGATATCCGCGTACACTTTGGACAACATTGGTATGTGCAATTCCTAATAACGGCGTTCTGCTGTAATTTAATCCATCAATGACAATCACGCGTTGCGAATCTATTTTTCTTATCGCAGAAATAAGTGTGTCAATAATTTCTCGATACCAATCTTCATTAATTTTACTTGGCGGTTCGTTGAGAAGGTTAAAACTTAACGTTTCACTTGAGATTCCATGATATCGTTCTGCAAAATACGTCCAGTGATAGATTACCGCATCCAATGCTTTTCTCATTCTTTCTGGTGTATCGTGAAATAAATCCATCGGTTCCTCCTTGCGAAAACTCACGCAATAACCCGGAGCGCGATGAAAACTTAAATTGATATGTATATCATATTGTTTGCCAAACGCGATGAGCTCATCAATATCATCGAACGCTTTTTCATCAATGGAGTACCAATTATTTTTCGAAGCCCAATTCCAATACGACAAGGGAATTCGTACAAAATTCATTTTCCAATCAGCAATGATTTCAAAATCTCTTTCATTGAATTTTTTTGTGTGTGCATTATTTATTTTTTCAACAAGATTGAATCCATAATATTGCGAATATTTTTTCATCGGATTTTGCGTAAAGAATGTTGAAACGCAATTTCCCGAAGCGATAGAACCGGCAAGCAATCCGCTCGTTGTTTTAATAAATTCCCGTCGTTTCATAGAAATTATTGAATCGCACGTTGTTCACGATGCTGAAAAAATAACGTTATCACCATCATAAATAATACGATAAATGCCGTCGAAACATTATACAACGTTAACGATGTTTCGAACAAACTTGACAATCCCATAAAAAATAAGAATGCGATACCAACAGTATGAATTTTGCTCGAATAATATTTACTCAATTGCTTCAGTTTTCTTAAAACACTATAATAAGCAAGGAGGAAAACAAGTACGCCAATATAACCAACATCTAAAAGATATTGCAAATACGAATTGTGCAAAGTAACTCTCTCGGGATTTTGGAATAATTTTCCGAGTGAATAATATTCATTGGAAAGTCCGGAAATGGTTTGACTAAATAATCCGTATCCTACGATGTGCATCGAAGAAAATTCACTCAGAAATTGAAATGCATTGTCCCAAACAATATATCTTCCTGCAAGTTGTTTTACATCATCTGTATTTCTTGTAACGGAACTCACATTTAATTCATTCGCTTGTTCAGAAATCACATCCAAATTAAAAAAGAATAAGGGTATTACTATTGGTAACAAAAAAAAAGAGAACGTAATAACCTTCCAATAATGTTTTACAAAACTGAAAAATACTATGGTAAAAAGTGAAAAAAACACCGCGGCTCGAGAATCGGTTAATAAAATTCCGCAGAAGGAAAAAAATATAAACAAGACCGATACAAGTTTCATTTTTGCTGAACTCGATGCATCAAAAAAAATGAGACTCCAGATGACTATTACCGAACCGCAGATAATCCCAAATTCGTTTAATCCGGTGGTCATAAGAAATAAAACTCTATCAGTTTGTATTCCAATGGAACTTAATAAAACCGCTTCGCTTGGTCCTTCGGAGTACATTGCAAATAATCTTTTTGCCGAAGATGTAATACCTAAAAAATGAAGAAGAACGTTGACACTAACGTACAAACCTAAACTTGCAAAAAAATAATGAAGAACTGTTGGATAATCATTTTGTTGTATACGATGCAAAATGGATAGCGCAAAAAGAATAATGCTCGACCATAAAAAAATAAAAAACAGCGATTCCGGAATTCTTATTGCTTCTGAAGAGTAAGAACGAATCAATGCAACGAACATCAGCAGGATATAGATACAAAATATTTTAGTATCAGAATTCATTCGATATAAATTGTTCTCCTCCTTGTTTCTCTTTCCTATCGTTAACATCGAGTACGTGAGAATTGGAATAATAAAAATTATTCTTAAAAGAAAACTTGGACCTCCATCAGTCAACAAAAACGGTATATGAAACAATGTAAACGCAAAAAGTAAAACTATAAACATCGCACGTTGTTGCATTACTCTATAAGACTGTAAATCATTTTGTAATAAGAGAAACTAACTCTATATCTCTTCAACGGATACAGAACCAGCAACCCACAGAGACGAAAAAGGATTTGCTGTTTACTCAATGAAAAATGTGGTAAAACATTCGTATGAAATATATTCTTCCATTTATTATTGATAAGAAAATTACTTTGCGCTTGCGAAGCAGAAAGACGACAAAGATATTCTAATGTACAACGAACAGGAGGAATGATGTGCTGCACAATAAGTCCCGAGTGAACACCAATCAAAAATCCTTGAGCAATAGCAAAAAAATCTATATCCAAATCTTCTCCTGATGATAAACTGTTTTCTTTTCTTCCTTCAATTCTTGTTTCAACAGTCAGAGATTGAAAATATGCAACAAGAATTTCTTTCCGAATACACATTCCCGCGCCTATCGGAAAATATTCTGTATACTCGGGAATATTTGTCAAGTACAATCTTTTCTCCGGAAAAGAACGCAATGCTAACATTTTTGAAAGTGGCGCAAACCATTTCTCCGGCACCTTTTCGTATGCGGGAAATATTGTTCCGCTCATTACTCCGATATTTGCATTTTCAAAAAGCGTTTCAACCGTTTGAAGATAATCACTCGATAAAATATTATCATCGTCAACGAAAACTAAGATATTGCCTTTTGCATTCTCAACTGCACATTCTCGCGCCGCAGTTAAACCAGGTTTTTTTTCAAGCACTACCCGAATGCTTCTTTCTTTGACAATTGCTAACTCCGATACAGAAAATTTACTGTTGTTATCCACAACAAAAAATTCAAACTCGTTACTGCAATTTTGATTAAGTACAGAATGAATAGCGCGCGACAAATACTCAAGTTTTGGATTATACGTGCAAATGATTACGGTTATCATACCTTTTGAATATAGAAGTTTTCAAAGTAACCCGCTTCTTCCATCCATTGCAAAACGTTGTTGATGGAATCATTCATCGAAATCGGTTGAATCCAGTCTTTACTCACAGACGAAGCAAATTGAACGGGAGTACTCATGATCGAAAGAAACGTTTTTTCTTCATCAGAGAGTTCGTGTCCCGAAGAAATTTTTGAAGCGAATTTTCTTTTACTTTTTTCAAAAACAGCAATAGGAATGCTGCTCATTGCCGAACGAATTATCGCACCCGTAGTTCTTGTTAACGCAATTCTTTTGCACAACTGAAGAAATGAAATCTCAGAAAATACATTCTTAAAATCACCATAATACGATGGAGAAGCAGGAATATGCATTCGTTCATACAGCGGTGGAACTCCTAATCGTTTGCTCATCGGTAAAATCATTTCCGACCACCGATGGTTTCCTAATTCGGCAAGATGATGAAATATTTGACTGCCATTATATTTTTCAGCAAGAAATTGTATGTACGAAGTAGTATTCGCAACATCAGTAATATTGGAATATCCGTCTCTCCCATCAACGCCAACTGCTTTTCCGAATAATAATTTATTTGCGATGGTACAAGTCCATGTTTGTGAAGCAGGTCCCCAAACATTTCCTAAGCGCAATATGGTTAAATTATTTTTCTGCGAATATTTATTGAACAATATGTTTTCAAGTTCAATTTTCGCCTGCACATAGGGATAATCCCGTCGTTGTTGTACTTGCGATAAACGAATAGGATAATCCAACGCTAATCCGAACACAGCTTGTGTGCTGATATGTATTATTTTTGTATGTGAACGTACGCAAGAATGGATAAGGTGAAATATCTCTCTGTTGTTTTTTGAAAAATATACAGCACCCACATTCGGGTACGCAAGATTGATGACGACGTCAAAGTTTTTACTTGTGAGCAGTTCACCTGGTGCAAATTCTACATTGTATTTTTCGAGATGAAGTTTTGCATTTCCTCTGTCTAAAACAGTTAACTGATGATTGCTTGTCTGCAATAATTTAACCAATTCTTTACCCACATAACCGGATGCACCGAGAATAAATATTTGCGCCATAATTTTATTGAGAAAGTTTTTCCAATAAAGACGAAAGGTTGATAAAATTTTTTACAGAAAAAGCATCATTCTTGTAATAAAACATTTCAAAAAATTGCCGTCCGAAACAATCCATGAGATTGGAAACATTCTCGCGTGTATAAACGACAGAAACCCCATTGCTTCCGCGTAGAAGAATTTGATTGGATAAACCGACAGAACATTCCAATGAACCATTCTCGCAGGTAATTCTGATCATATTTGCAAGCGCTTGATAACGACTGAAATAAATAAACGCCGTTCCGTTGGAATTTGCAGTTTGAAATGTTAACCTCGCTTTCATTTCATTCGATGGTTCATGTTTATCTCGTTCCTGCGTGCGAATGAAAAATTCAATTTCTCCGAAATCGAACCCGCTTGCATATAGCACCATATCGAGTGTGTGCGACCCAGTGTCAAATAACACTCCGCCAAAAGGATCAGTTGCAGTATAACCCGATTTCGATTCCCACGTAAATCTCCCACCTTCGATTGCAGAAAATGCTTTCACGTTGCCAAGAATCCCCGATAAAATAATTGAACGCGCTAATTGCAGTTGTGGAAAGCAGCGTCGAAAATGCGCAACAAAAAGGTTGACATTTTTTTCTTGCGACAAATCGAAAAGTTCTTGCGCCAATTCTTTTTTTTCTACAAACGGTTTTTCACAGATGACATTTTTATTCGCTAAGAGAAATTCTTTCACCAATTGGTAATGTGTTTGCGGTGGTGTTGCTATTATTACAACATCCGTATTCGCCTTGATTTCTGCAAGCGTTGAAACGCGCGCATTGATTATTTCTGCAATTCGCTGTGCAGAAGAACCATTGACGTCATACACATCGGTAACTGTTAAAAACGGAAGTGAAGGCAAGACAGAGAGGTAATTTTTTTGCACGACTGCGCCGCAACCAACAATTCCGGCTCTCATAATTTTTCTATTCATGGTGTTGAAAAATTTTATCGTATTCACATCGTTCAAACACTTCAAGTTTTCCGCCAATCGTCGCATTGAAAATCTTTACGTTGTGTTGATGAAAAAATTTTTTCGCCTCGAGATACGAACGCTCCATCCGTTCAACGTTTGGGTCGTGCCAGCGATACCCTTTCCCGAAATAATTGGGATGAATATGATTGATATCATCTTTCTCCGAGGTAATGACAAAGTTTTCACTTTTCTCCGTTACCGTATAGTTATGGTCAAAACCGATGAGGTAAATCGGATTGCATCCTAAATAAAATGCGAACTGCAAATTCAAAAAACTCACTGTCCCTCCCCAAAAAACTTTTTCTGAAAAATCATTGCTGAATTTCGGAAACGGTTTATACTCGCGAATAAAATTTATCATTATCGTGTGTCCATCTTTCTTTAAACAATATGAAAGGTCGACGGGAAAAATTTTTGTCGTTCGTTGAATTGCATTCAATTCATTTGCCCGGTCTTCGGCAACCAATCGGTCTTCGACGGTAAGAAATGTGGGAATAAAACCCATTTCTTCCCAGATTAAATATTGGGCATTGCTTGCAATGGTAATTTCATTTTTTAATAAAGAAAGTTCACAAAGTTTTAAACTTGGTCCATTCGCCATAATAAAGCAACGATGGTTTTTAAATTTATCTTTCAGCGACAATAATTCTTTCTTGTTTTCTTTTCCAATTTGTGCATTCCACCAAATTCTTTCGACAATTTTATTTTTTGATTTTGAATACTCGCGTTGCAAGCGATTGATAGCGCGAAGTAAAATGTTTTTGTTCATTGGTTACTTAAAAAAAAAATGAACGTCGCGAAAGTATAGATGACAAGTATGAAAAAAGAAAGTCCGGATGTTTTCGATTCAAATGAGAAAAAAGACAACTGATACTCTCTATACGAATGTTTCGCCGCATACCAACTGTAAAAACCAAGATTGCCAACGACAATTCCTATCGGAAACGCATACACGCCAAAAAAAGAAAACAAAAACATTGCCGTGCCAATGTTGATGATTCCAGAAATTCCATTCGCTTTATGCCAGATAATGTTGTTTGTTGTACTGTACAATTGGATATGCATTGCACCGTATCGTTCTGCAAAAAAACCGATTCCTAATAACATCCACAAAAGCATATCAATATTTGTTACATTGCTGCCAATCAATTGGAGAATGTGATTGATACATATTCCTGTTACAACAAATCCGCCAACAAAAATCCAGTATGAAAATTTCATTCCGTGTGCGGCAATGCGTATTTGTTCTTCTTTTTTTCTTTCGGAATAAAGTCGCGCTAACATCGGTAATTTGCTATAGAACGGCGCTTGACTGAATAAATTTATTGTTTGCATCAATCGCAGCGAAACAAGATAACGCGCAACTTCGTATGTTGAACCGATTTGCGCAAAAACTAATCCCGTTGCATAGACTAATCCGTGCGACATCATAATACCGATTCCGCTTCGCCACGAACTCGTCCAAACAGCATTAAAAATTTCTTTATCAATTTTTTTTTCTTTGAATTGTCGGAATCTTTTCTCTTCAACATTGCTGCTCAGTATGTAATTGCGAAGTACTGCGACAAGCGACCAAAATTGTTTTGTAAGAACAAGCGCGAATAATGTTCCTCCAATAAACAATATCAACAAACTCGAGAACAACGACGCAAGTGAAGTAACTGTTTCCCATCTGCGAAGCACTGCAATGTGATTAACACCTTGTAAATAACCGCTGTACACATTTCCGTAAAATGCAATGCCCGTGGTTGCAACGATTACGAACCAAGAAAACCAAACGCTGACTTCGTGTTGCATTAACGATGCCGGCTTCACAATCGCCCACGTTCCAACGGTTGCAAGTACTACAACGGAAAAAACAGAAAGCCGAAAATAAATGACTCGCATCGTAGCAACTATTTTCATGATGAAGTTCCAATTGGGAGAATTCGATGTCTTCTTCGATACATTATGAGAAACATCGTCAATGGAATGCGCACCTCCCATCGCGTATGAAATGACTCGCACAAATGTTGGGTTAAACCCCATATCGGCAAGCATTTGCATGGCAATAATTGAACTAAAAAGATACCATAGAACAATTTCTTCGGAAGTGAGTCGGGTGAGAACAAGCGGCAAAACAAGAATGAAATACAGCGTTTGCGATGCATAACTCCCAAGTGTATTGAATGTTGGAGAATGATAAAGCGATTGAACTTGTTTGGAGAACAACGTTTTATTCGGGGTCATGTAATTTTGAACTCATTCCTCCATCGACATTGATGACTGCACCTGTAATAAAACTCGCTTGTTTCGAAGCAAGAAATACAGCAACATTCGCAATCTCTTCCGGTTCTGCGATTCTTCCCAACGGGTGTTTTTTCCCAAGTTCATCCATTTTTTTTTCTTTGTCCTTAAACCCAGATATCAGCATCGGGGTTGCAGTTGCAGCGGGAGAAATTGCATTCACGCGTACTCTTGAACCAAGTTCCACCGCTAATGCTTTCGTTAATCCGATGAGCGCGGCTTTGCTCGTAGCATACATCACAAATTCCGGCTTTGTTAGCATTGAATGAATACTGGCAATATTGACGACGGAACCGTTCGCACTTTCTATTTCCGAAAGTAATTTTTGCGTTAATAAAAACGACGCAAGAACGTTCACGTTCAACGTTCTCTGAAATTCACTCCGTTTTATTTTTTCCACGCTCTGAAGAATCTGAACCGCCGCGTTATTGACCAATACAGAAAGTCCATTTCCATCCAACGATTTGATTATTTCCCGCAAAATATTTTTCCGATAACTTTTCTGTACACAAAAATTATTTAAATCGAAACGAAATATGTTGTCATATTCTTTATGTGTTATTTTTTTTACATCCGAAGCGATAACTCTGTATCCTGCTTTTCTGAATGCACGGCAAAGCGCTGTACCTATTCCTCCTTCTGCACCGGTAATCAATACGTTTTTCATCGTGTTTCGTTTGCATGGTGATGTAAAAATTGAAACAGTATCTCAATGGCGCGTTCACTTGTTCGTTGCACTGCTTCTATGGTATTGGAACTATTGTGCGAACCAAAAATACACTGTTCAAAATTTCGTAAAGCAGAATTCCTTGGCAATGGTTCATTTTCATACACATCCAGCGCAACAGAATGAACGAATTCACGTTTCAACGCTTCAACCAAAACAGTTTCCTTTATGAGTTGTCCGCGAGCAACATTGACAATGCGAACACCGTGTTTTACATTCGTTATCGAATCTTCATTCAGCATATATTTATTTTGCCGAGTAAGCGAACACGCAAAGATAATGAACTCCATTTGTTCCAGTTGTTGCGGCCAAAGAAAAACCGGAAGTTCGCCGATAACAGAATCCGCAATATAGAACGGGTCGTACACAAAAACTTTCATTTCAGCAGCAATGAGTCTTCGCGCAATATTTTTACCAATATCACCGAAACCAACGAGCGCAACTTTTTTTTCTGCGAGTGAAATTCCCGTTGGTTTTTTCCAGGAACCGTTTCTTACTTCTCGGTCAATATAAAACGTTTCACGCGCAAGAGCCGTAACGTACGACATCGCAATATCTGCAACTTCTTTTCCGAACATATTGGGCGTATTGGTAATGGGAATTCCTAACTCTTGCGCTGCATCAAACTCAATATTATCAACACCGATTCCCCATTTGACTGCGGCTTTCAGCAATCCCTTTTTTCCTGCGGCAAAAACTTTTTTCGTCGCCACATCATCACCGATTATCCATCCGTCATAATCCGGAACAATGCTTATCAGCTCTTCTTCCGATAACATCTGTTTCACCAACGGACAAAAATATTCTGCATTGTACTTTTGAAACATGTCCTGAAACAATGCAATTTGCTGAATCATCGGAGGACACGTTACCAATATTTTATACACGTTGTTACTCATTCATTCATTGGATTTTCGTTTGCGCAATGATTTCTGCCAATGTCCATCCTTCCATATCATCAATATCTATGGATTCGTTGCGAGGCGATTCGAACAACATCGGTCTACTTCCGATTCGCGCTTTCGTTGATTCAAATCCTTCTTTCGTAAAAAGATATAAGTTCGAATTTTCTTCGTACCACGGTTCAAGGTCTTGTGTTCGGATGAGATTGTTCGGGTCGTGATTGATTGGCGAACAATCTTGTTTGTAAAAACGGCTTTGAAACTTATTGACCGTAAATAACGAATCGCTTTCATTGCTGTTTTTTTTCTGCATAAAACGCTCAAGGGCATTTCTCATCGTAGAAGGAGATAGCAGAGGATTGGTAGTATGCGTCATTAAATAAATTTCTGAATACACATTGGCAATATCGTCTTCGATAATTCTGTTCATACTGACAAAATCGCCGCAGAGTTCTTTTTTTCTTTCTCGCAACAGTATGCGTGCATTGCTGTACGTTCCGAATGAATGAAGAATTTCCTGTGCATCCGTGTTGATGACGACTAAATCAATTTCCTGCATTGCTATAAGTTTATCCAACATCCACTGATATAATGGTTTTCCGCAAAACTCGCGGAAGTTTTTATTTTTTACTCGTTCGCTATGCGCCTTCATCGGAAGCAATGCAACGATTTTCGAGGTAGGGGATTTCATACAATTATCTTTGTGTGTTTGCGTATTTCACTTCATTATTCTTTAAAAGTATTGCCGGTTTTCTTGGATAGTAAAACGTTACAATCATTTCGTGTGTAACCGGCGATTGTATTTTCAATCCTTTGTACGTTCCTAAGTATTGATAATATCGCATCATAACAATTTCACAAACATTCTTAAAAAATACACGGTGTTTCAACGCTCTTCCCCAATCTAAAAACGTATTGGAAAGAAAGAGAAACAAAAATTTTCCAACACTCATCTGTGAATCGGGAAAAAGTTTTTTAAGCGCAATTGCTTCACGCGTGTACCTGTTCAAAATTTGTTTCGGCTGTTCTTCGTGAATATGGATGATGGTCGCTTCTGCATTATACACTATGCGATACTGTTGTTCGTGCGCCCACTTTGCCCATTCAATATCTTCCAATCCGGAAAGTGTTTCGTTGTACCGATGCTCGTTCCAATGTTGTTTTCGTATTGCCGCATTCGCATTATTGCAATACGGAATTTGTTGGTCATAGTTCGATTGCGGCGGAAATTGTTTGAGAAAAATCTGATGTTCGGAAAATTTGGTTACGTCATTTCCGATTTGACGACCATAGACCAAAGCGACTTGGGAATTTTCAAACGGTTTTATCAATTGCTCAATCCAATCATTGCGCACGGGAATTACATGCGCGCTTGCAATGATAAAAAAATCTCCGGTGGCAACTGCGCATCCTTGATTTAAAGAATATCCAAATGTAAATTCTTCAGGAGTTATCGGAACAATGGTAACGGAAAATTTTTTGGCGATACTCACGGTATTATCCGTAGAACCGGAATCAACAATGATGATTTCTTTATGAAGCCATGTTTGCTGAAAAATTTTTTCGAGTAAATTTCCAATGTGTTTTTCTTCGTTGTAACATCGTATGATGATGGAAACTTTCGGAGTAGTATTATTCGCAGTTGTCATTGTACAATTTCAATTTCTACCGTAAATATTTTTTTTTCTCCAGCGTGCAGGAAAGCACATTGACCAAGTTTCTTCGCGCTCGCTAAATCTTTGGGCATATTTGTACACGGTTCAAGAACAAGCGTATAATGATTTCTCCAACCACCATACGTCATAAACATCCAGCAATAGGGAAACGTTTGCAAAGGAAAATGTATTCGTAATTCTTTTCGAATTTCCGAACGCATTATTCCGCAATATCCTTCGGGCATTTCGCTCACATAGACAAATTCCTGCAAGCTACTCTCGAAAGAAGGAACGATTCGTAAATCTTTTCTTGTTCCATTTTTCATCGTAGCAAACGGCCAAGAAAAATGACGTTCTGTGTCAATAATTTTACTAAACTGCAAATCTACAGGAATTATTTTGCCGCCGGACAATTGTATCGTATCTCCTTCTTTAATTGCGATTGCGGGATGTAATTTAAACAAATAGGAAAATGCTTCATTGCTTATGTTCGAGAGAGAATATTCAATCGTAAGTTTGGGAAGTGATGTGTGCAGCGAAATTTTTTTTTCAACAATCGCCGGAACAGTATAACACGTTTTTTGCAAATGAATTGCTCTATTTGTTTTTTCAATGATGGTGAACGGCGCATCCCATAATTCGCCATGGTCAAGTAAATTTCTTCCTTCAAACACACACGGCGCATCATTCGGAAATAATTCTTCAAAACCGCCACACCAACGTTCATCATAATCGCGCACAGTCGCGTTGTGCGTATGTTCTCGAGAACGATCATAATAAATCCAGTTCGTGTTGCTTTCAAAATCAATGAGTTCACGAATGTTTCCGCCTCGCTGAACATCAATGGTTGCGGAAAGGGAATTCGATTGTAAGAATAATTCTTCGCTCATTGTTCGAGAGAATGCGTTCGATACCATGCGATGGTGTTTCTGATTCCATCGCGCAATGAAGTTTTTGCTTTCCAACCGAGAGAATGAATTTTATCCACATTCAGTAACTTTCTCGGCGTCCCGTCGGGTTTCGTTTTATCCCATGCAATTGTTCCTTTATAGTGAATTTCTTCTTTTATCATCATTGCCAAATCACTAATGGAAATATCTTCGCCAACACCGACGTTCACTATTTCACTTTCATTATAGGTGTTCATCAAAGAGACGCACGCTTCTGCCAAATCATCCACAAAAAGAAATTCGCGCTTCGGTGTTCCGCTTCCCCATAGCATCACGGACGGTGCGTTATTTTTCTGCGCTTCAGAAAACTTGCGAATCAAAGCAGGAAGCACGTGAGAATTTTCGGTGTGGAAATTATCGTGAGGTCCGTATACATTCGTCGGCATCACAGAAATAAAATTTGTTCCGTATTGACGATTGTACGCTTGACACAGAGTTATTCCCGCAATTTTTGCTACAGCATACGGTTCATTCGTCGGTTCTAATTTTCCCGAAAGCAACGCGTCTTCATAAATTGGTTGCGTTGCATATTTCGGATAAATGCAGGAACTTCCGAGAAAGCATAGTTTTTTTATTCCCGCGAGATAACTCTGATGAATAACGTTATTTTGAATTTGCAAATTCTGAAAAATAAATTCTGCCGGATACGAATTGTTGGCATTGATTCCTCCAACTTTTGCCGCTGCAAGAAATACATAATCAATGTTTTCTTCTTGAAAAAAAACCTGGACGTTTTGTTGATGACATAAATCAAGTTCAGAACGAGTTCGGACGATAACGTTCTGAAATCCTGTTTTTTTTAAGAGACGAACAATCGCCGAACCAACAAGTCCTTGATGACCAGCAACAAAAATATTTGCGTTTGTATCCAACTTCACTTGGTATGCGTTCTGTTTCAAAAAATTATTTCGCTGTCCAATTCATTCCGCGTTGCCGAAGCATTGCATTTCCTTCGTTCGCAGTTTGAATGCCGCATTGTTGCATATCATAATCCATCATTATTTTTACAAGTTCTGCAAATCGAAAACGCGGTTCCCATCCAAGTTGTTTCTTTGCTTTGGTAATATCCGCAAGCAAATAATCAACTTCCGTTGGACGGAAATATTTTGCATCTGTTTCCACAACCGACATCCCTTCAGAAAGTACATTGTTCCATCGAGTATCAAAACTTTTTACGATTCCTTTTTTTTCGATTCCTTTTCCTTTCCATTCAAGTTCGATATTGACGTATTGAAATGCGTGCTCTAAAAATTCTCTTACCGAATGACTTTCTCCGGTTCCTACAACATAATCGTCGGGTAAATCCTGTTGCAACATTAGCCACATCATTTCAACATATTCGGGCGCAAAACCCCAATCGCGCATCGCTTCGGAATTACCGATAAAAAGTTTATGCTGTTTTCCCGAAAGGATTTGCGCTATTGCACGGGTAATTTTTCTTGTTACAAATGTTTCTCCTCGTCGAGGACTTTCGTGATTAAATAAAATTCCGTTACAAGCGAATAATTGATACGCTTCGCGATAATTCACCGTCATCCAATATGAAAATACTTTCGCAATGGCATACGGACTTTGCGGCTGAAACGGCGTTTGTTCATTTTGTGGAGGAACTGCGGCGCCGAACATTTCCGACGATGACGCTTGATAAAATTTTGCTTTCGAATTACTTCGTCGCATTGCATCAAGAATGCGCGTTGTTCCTAAACCTGTTACATTGCCTGTGTATTCCGGCATATCAAACGAAACACGCACATGGCTTTGTGCGCCAAGATGGTAAATTTCATCCGGCGCGATATTGTAGATTGCTTCCGTTATGAGTCCCGGGTCAGAAAGGTCTCCGTAATGCAGAAACAAATTGGTGGATGTTTCGTGAGGATCGCTATAAATGTGGTCAATGCGCTGAGTATTAAATGAACTTGCACGACGGATGATTCCGTGCACTTGATAATGTTTATGTAACAATAATTCCGTCAGATATGAACCGTCTTGACCGGTAATTCCAGTAATGAGTGCTTTTTTCAAATGGGAATAAGAGGTAAAGTGAAAAAAATTATTTCAACGCAAAGAATAAACGTTTGCACAGTGTTTCTTCATACTCACGAAAATAACAATAGAAACTGCTGGCAAAAAATGTACAAAACACGACAACAAGCGTAATGACAATGCGGCGTGGTTTGAATTTTTTTGCTGGAGGTTTTGCCGCATCCAGCACGTTGATAACAGGAGTGTTTTTTATCACTTCGAGTTTTATCAGTTCCAATTGTTTCCGGAGTTCAATAAAAACCGCTTGATTGAGTTCTACGGAACGAAGCAAACGCGCTTCTTCCAATAACAACAGCGGCGAATCAAGTATTTTTCTGTTTTGCTCGCGAAATATTCGCAGTTCTTCTTCTGATTTCTTTAAATCGTCATTGACTTGGTTGCTCCGCTCTTCGACAAAGGAGAGTTGTTCGCTTGCTTGTGTTTTTTTTACGTAACGATTGTAATACCCTAAATGTTCGGCGAGCAAATTGGCTACTTCTGCCGATAAATTTGCATCGTCGGGAATACTTGCAGAAATTGTAATGACCGATGTTTTTCTGTTGACGTTCACATCTACGATGTCTTGCTCCATTGCTTTCAATGCTTTCTGCATTGTTTCTTCGTACCAACCGGTTTCGGAAGAATCAAATTCAAAATCTAAAAATTCGAGCAACGTTACGGAATCAGAAAATTGATTCGTGAGATATTTTTTGAGTAATATTGGTTCCATTACTCTGCGGCTTAAAACAATATCGGGATACATTGCAATTTCTTCTTCTTTTAAACCTAATCCGCTTGCAAAACCGGAAAGGTTTCCTGCCAATGCGTTTAATGATACATTATCTTCGATTTTGGGAAGAAGTGTTGTTGTCGCTTTAAAAACCGGCGACGCGACAAACAACAAATATAATATGGTGATGATTCCAACAATAAACGTTATTATAAATATTTTTTTCCAATTCCGAAAAATAATTGAAGCGAATGAACGCAACGTGAGCACATTGCGCAGTACTTCAGAATTTTTTACCGATTGTTCCACTGCTCAAAGAACCGCTTAATTCGTTACTTGATAAATCAAGAAAACAAGTGTTGCGGCACTCGAGAGTATTGCAAACACATCTTTGATTGTTTCGCCAAGGTCAACAGGTTTTATTTCCTGAACAATCGCCGCTTCTTTTTTTACATAAATCGTCGAACCGTCGGGAACTTCGGGGTCAAATTCGTACCAATCAATTCGTTCCGATTCTCCCGTCGGTTTCGATAAAATGACAATTTCAACGCTATCCGTTTTTCCGCCAGCGCGTTCAATATAATCTCCCACATCATCACCTTCGATAAAACTAAAAAGTCCAGGATTGTTGACTTCGCCAATAACATGGACAGTATTAGGTTTTCTTGGAATAATAATATCATCCCCCGGAAATAAGAGTACATTGTGTTCTTCTTCTCTTTCCAAGAATGCTTTTTCGAAATCCGTAATGATACGCGCATTGTTCCGTGTCAAAATTGCGCCGCCCAAATATGCAATTGAAGTTGGTCCGCCCGCGCGCTCAATAATTTCTGAAAGTCGTTCTCCTTTATATCGTAATGAATAAACTCCCGGATGCAATACTTCTCCTCTTATGGAAACGTTCTCATGAAAATAAAAGTTGGGATTTCTCCGAATGAAAACATTATCTCGATGTTGCAAAAGAAAACCTTCTCCCATTGTTAATGAAGATAAATCCTTGGAGAGTTTTGGGTACAATAATATTGCGATGGAATCTCCGGGAAGTCCATGAGGATCTAAACGAGCAACATCGGCACTGCTCAAATCCGCTTCTTCGGTAAATCCGCCTGCTTCTAAAATCAAACTTTGTAAATCAAGATTTGTGCGCCACGCATACTTTCCCGGTCTTTTTATTTCACCGGAGATAATCACAAACTTATCTTGAATTTCTTTGACAAAGATATCATACAATACAACTTCATCACTTGGCAGCAGCGGAATTGTGTACGATGAATCGTTCAATAATTTTTCTAACGGAAACGGAATAATACGCCGCGTGATTTTATCTTCATTCAAACGATTAATATCAGCGCGTTCAAGAAATGTTTTCTTTTGAAATTCCGTATCCAATAATCCGCCGGCGCGAAAGATTAAATCAAACAAGGTGATGCTATCGTGATACGGAATTGTTTGGGGAAATTTCACATGTCCCGAAATTGTCAGCGTTTTCGGATATTCAACTTCAAGAAGTGAATACACGGTGATTTTATCTCGTTCGAACAATTGCAGGTTTTCTTCCGTATCTCCTGCAAGTATTTTTTCCAAGTTCACAGTAAAGAACACGCGCGTGGAATCGTCTCGTATTCTTTCAATATCCGCTTTCTTTAAGTATGCTTCCGGTCGTGTTCCTTCTGCAGCAGTGAGTAAATCGTACATCGTTCGTATTTTTCCCAATTCATACTTTCCCGGTCGCCATACGGAACCTTCAATGGTAACATAATTTCTTTTTTCCGAAAGCACAGAAAAAATGCGCACTTCATCAGCATCAAACAAATGAATTGTCGTTGCCGATTTATTCACAATAGAAGTTAAATCAAAATCAACAACGATTCTATCTTCTTCGCCGCTTTTGCGTTCAGAAAAAGGAATAATTCTCTCAATTTGCGCCTTCGAAATATATGCCGTTGATTTCAATCCGCCGGCAAACTGAATCAACGCTTCCAAATGTTCGTCATCGTTCAGTTCATAAATTGAAGTGCGCTTCACTTCGCCGTACACTGCAACTGTTTTTCCACGAATCGGAACAAAGATAACATCATTGTTTTGTAAGCGTACGTCGTTTGATTTATCTCCACGCAACAGATAATCGTACAAATCAACAACGGCGATTACTTTGTTTTCGCGCAACACTTTTACCTTGCGCAAACTTCCCTTAATCGTAGGACCTCCGACACTGTACAACGCATTAAATACTGTGGCAAAACTATTTATCGTATATCCACCGGGACGCGCAATTTCTCCCATAACAAACACTCGAATTGGACGCAATTTTGCAATCGTAACATCGAGAAAAACTGTTGGCGGTTCCGTTGATAATCCCGAATAATATTTTGAAAGTTGTTTCTTCAGTTTTTCTTCCAAATTACGTAAGGGTATTCCGGTAACAGATAGTTGTCCAACATTTGGAATAAAGATGCGCCCTTCACGGTCAACTAACAACTCATATTGAAACTCCGCTTGTCCCCAAACAGACAGCCGAATAATGTCATCTGCGCCTAATAAATATCCTGGGTCAACCGGTCCTATCGAAGATGGTTCAAATGCCGCAGGAATATTTTTAAAAATTTCATATCCGAAATATTCCAATCCGTGCGTCCCTTTCGGAACTTCGGAAACATCCGGCGGCAATCCCTTAGGAATTTCTATGACTTCTTTTGTTGGCGGAGTTGTAACTTGAACGGTTACTCCGGAAGTTGGCGCTGGAGAAACATTTTGCGTTGCTTGTTGCTGAGGTTGAAATTTACTGATGTCAAGATTATTTTCTTTGGCAAATTGAACGGCTTCGCTTTCAGAAACTCCTGATTCCTGCAGTTTCTTTCGTACTTCTTCCGGAGACATCGAATTGAACGCTCCTTTTTTTGCAAGTTCCAATAATTCTTGTTTCGATTGCGACGGAGCAAGAAGAAAGGAAACGAAGTTTAAAAAGAAGAAGATTTGTACGAAAAATAATAGTTTGGCTGTTTTCACATTTACTATACTATTTGTTGATAAACATTTTCCGTTTTCGTTGTCCATTTCCTGTTTCATTTCTTTGCACATTATGAAACGCCAATGGGCAACGACATTTCATTGATGAAATGTTTCCTGCGCGTTGTATCATAATTTCTGTTCAATGTTTTTTTATACTGGCAAAAAAAGTATGCAGACTTATTCAAAGTGCGTCTCAACCATTGCGGAGAGGGTGGGATTCGAACCCACGGTCCACATAAGCGGACAACGGTTTTCGAGACCGTCCGATTCAACCGCTCTCGCACCTCTCCTACTTCAAGGATTACGGAAAAATTTCATCAATGGAGCATGTACGCACCACTGGTTCCTTCATAAAAATTCGGGATGAAGATAGCAAAAATTCTCTGTGCAGTAAAGATTGAACATAGGAATGAAATAAAAAAAATAATTTTTTGTTCAATTTTTTTCAACTTCAATGCCGTCTCAAATTCTATCATAATTGTAAATCTTTCTTATATTTTTACAAATAAATTTTTGACCAAGATGTTTTCCGTTGACTTTCGTGAACTCAATGCAAACGTTGACTCGTTTTCGCATTTGTTCACAACGTATCTCCATAATTTTTCTTCCGTAACAAAATTTTTTCCCGGAGATTTTCGTTCGTTGGAATCCATTGTTGAAAAAACGAATGCAATTCAGTTCAAGAAAACAGAACGCGAAATTCTTGTGCACGTTTTGTTGGAACAAGCGCGCGAATTTCATTCTCGTGAACAATCAAGAAACAATATCGAATTGATGAACGATGAAAACACGTTCGCCATCGTTACAGGACAGCAAGTGGGAATATTCGGAGGACCATTATATACGATATACAAAGCAATCACAGCAGTCAAACTTGCTTCACTTCTTCGTAAAAAATATCCCGAAAAAAATTTTGTTCCGATTTTTTGGATGGAAGGAGAAGACCACGATTTTAACGAAGCGAACAAGGTTACGCTTATCAATGGGGAACAAAAAACGGAAACATTCCGATATTTTCCCGGCGGAATTCCCAGTGAAGAAACACGCGGCGCCGTCGGTGAAATTATTTTCGATTTCTTTTTCAATGAAATGAAATCGCGTTTGTTTCAATCGCTTTCGCAAACAGAATTTACCGAATCGGCGGTATCAATGTTTTCCCAATGTTATTGCGACGGCGTTTCGTTCACCGTTGCGTTTGCGCGTTTGCTGAATGCGCTTCTCGGTGATTGCGGAATCGTATTTCTGAATCCAAACGAGAAACGATTGAAGCAAATTGTTTCAACAATTTACAAGAAAGAATTGCAAGAATTTCCACGCACATCGCACCTCGTTATTGAACAAAGTGCAGAACTGGAACAACAATTTGAAGCGCAAGTGAAACCGCGCGCAATCAATCTTTTTCTCTTGTATCGCAACGGAAGATACGCCATAGAACCGGTTGAAAACGGTTTTCGCTTGAAAGGATCGCATAAATATTTTTCGCAATTGGAACTTTTTTCTTTACTCGAAGAGTCGCCCGAAAAATTTTCTCCGAATGTTGTTCTGCGTCCAATTTGTCAAGATACGTTGTTGCCAACTGCGGCATACGTTGCAGGTCCGTCGGAAATTGCCTACTTTGCGCAGTTCAAGTTGATGTATGAGTATTTCAAAATTCCTATGCCGATAATATTTCCACGCGCAAGCATTACTCTTCTTGAACCACGCGTAGAACGTACGATGGAAAAATATAACTTGCGCATCACGGATTTTTTTTCGGAAAAGGATTTGTTGATGCGAAACGTAACGCAACGCATTTCGGAGTTTTCAGCAACAGAAATTTTTACGGAAACAGAAAATGTACTGCAATGGCAATTTGAGCAACTGCAATTGAAACTTTCTGCAATAGATACGACGCTTGTGGCAGCATTGGAAACATCAAAAAATAAAATACTATATCAACTTTCTACACTCAAAGAGCGCGCTCTTGCATCACAACAAAAAAAATATCAAGCAAGTTTAAATCAATTAGAAAAATCGCAACTTTCGATATTTCCTAATGAATCATTGCAGGAACGTGAGTTCAATGTGCTGTATTTTTTGAATAAATATGGAATGCCGTTTTTGGAAAAGTTACAAGAGGAAATTCAAATCGAATTGTGCGAACATCAATTCATTTCGGTGTAAGCGTACGTGTATAAACAAAAAAGCGGTTTTGTTGGAAACCGCTTTTTTGTTTTTTTATTTGATGAGCGTTAGTTTCCTTGTTTGCACAAGTATATTCTCACTGTTTCCATCATCATCAAGTGGTTCAACCGTCAAGCGATAAAAATAAATTCCCGAAGATAAATGTTCCGCCGACACATCTGTATCCCACTCTCCTTTTTCAAAATATTCGTTGTGGAAGAGCGTGAGTACTTCCTGTCCAAGAATATTGTATAATTTTAAAGTTACGAACGCATTTTGCGGAAGAGCAAATTGAATACGCGTTGAAGCATTAAACGGATTAGGATAGTTTTGAAGCAATGATAATTCCGAAGGAACAACGGGAGAAGAATAAAAATCTGTTCTCGCAGTTGTTGTTGGATTCGTGAACAAGAAATCTATTTCACTCAAACGTTTTGCGCCTTTGAGTTTTAACGGAATAACAGTAATCGTATCGCCAGGATCCGGAACATCATAAAATGCTTCATTGATTTTTTCAATCGCATCCGCAACTTCAATGTAAAATTCGGGATACGTAAATTGTCCGTGCGAACCAAAACCTTTGTAATACGTGAGCGTACTATCAACAAATCCGGGAATGAGCCCTCCGCCAAGCATCGGAGTTCCGCCAATTTCATAAATCGTTTTTCCGTTTAACAAATGAATGTTCGCTCCGCCTTCGTTGAAGATTAAGTTTCCAAAATTTGCAGGAGTAACTAAATTATTACTTGCGGCAATATTCAATTTTAAAACTGCCAATTCGCCGACAAGTCTGTTGTTGTATTTATCTTGCTTCGGATTTTTTAAACCTTTTGTAAATGCTTTTCCGCCTTTAACGTCAAACATTCGTTCGTTCGTTGTTTGCGGCAAATATTTTCCTACGTTGCTTCCCTTGTTAAACAAAATCCATCCGTATTTTTTTGCGCTATCTTTGATTGTTTGTTCTATACCAAGAATCATCGGACGCTTCACCGGCTTTTTCGGGAATTGACGCGCAAACGCAGTATCGCGAATATTTGCATCGGTATGTGTCGGCAACGGTTTATTCTTTTTAAATTTCATTTTCACTGCTTTGGCGTTAATCGTAGATGATACTTGTTTCAGCGTTCGAAACATTCCCGAATCTGCATTCGAACTAACAAATGAAACCCTCGAAACTTGACCGCCGGAAAGCAACACAATTTGAATGGATGTATCTGCTCCCGTGATTTTTATTCCATCTTTATAATACCCGAATCTTCTCCATCCGACAGAATCTGTTGCCAAAGCAACGTACGTTCCATTCATTAAATTCGGAACGACTAACTCCGTATCCGAAACAACACTTCCCATTAACTGTCCTGTAGGAGAATTTTTTCGCAAACTTAGACTCCAAGGATATGCTTCCATCATCGTATCGTTCGAAAAATTGTTATCGCGGTCAATAAGATGTTTGACGTAAATAGAATTGAAATGCGTGTTGATAAAATCCATTCGTATCGTATCACCATTGCTGATAGGGAACGATTTTTGCCTTGTTGTATCAGAAACATCTGTTCCTTGAAACGTGTATCCTATTTGTTTCCAACTCAAACTATCTGATTCGGTGGCAATATACGTTCCGTTGGGAAGGTTGCTGACAATAAGTTGGTCAGAATTCGTTACTTCGCCAACTAAACTATCCGTATGCACTACGCCTTTGAATAATCGAAGATGCCATGGTTTTGATGTTCTATCACCGATAGTATTGATATTTCCGTCTGTATCCTGAATTTTTCTGACAATAATCGTGTTCGAAACATAAACAAGAAAATCAAGCGTAATTTGTTGACCATTCATCGCATTAAACGTTGCGCGTAATGGACGTTGCGAAGTGATTATCGTATCGGAAGAATCGCGCGTAGTAACGATATATCCCAAAAAATTCCATCCCGCGCTATCTTCTGCTTCACCGATATATGAATAATCTTCCAGTAATGAATCCGTCAACTGTAAGATATTTTTTCCTTCTTTGCGCGGGTCGAAAACAATGAATCCTTTGAATAACTTAAATTCCCACGGAATCAATGTTCTGTCATTCGTCGTAGAAATATTTCCATCGGAATCTTTCATCATTCGAATAGTAACTTTACTCGGATGAAATGCGGAAAACTCAACGGTACGTGTGTTTTGCGTTGAAAGTGCAACTTGAACTGTATTTGTCGTATTCTTCTTTAAAACACCATCATCACGATACGCTTTTCTTATCCATCCGGAACTATCTGCAGAAATTGCAAAATACGATGTGTTTTCGAGTAATGTATCCGACCAAATTAACGTATCTGCATAATTTCCGGCAACAACCAAACCGTTTGCTGTTCCTTGACGCACGACTAAATGCCAATTCGTTGGAACCCAATCATTCGTTGTTGTATCCACACCATCGGTATCGCGCCACATTCGCACATCTACTCTTTTCGGCTGCAGTTGTACACTTGAAGCACTTATGCGTTTTAGCGGAGTTTCACCAATAACAACAGTAACGGCATTTGCGCTGGGATCCTGAATTCCTCCTAATAAATTCCAAGTTGCTCCATTATCAGTCGAGTTCCACAATCGAAGCGTGTTTTCCTGATGTTGAGGAGTAAGTTCGCTTTCGCTGTATTTGAATTCGATTGTTCCATTCCAAAGCGATGTGGATTGCGAAATGATATCGAAATATCGTTTGATTGTTTTATTTCCGCTAAATCGTCCATTGCCGCTGAGTTCCGTTCCGGTGTAACGCGTAACGGTCGTATTTCCCGGTTGTCCATTCGCAGTAATTTTCAAGCCGATATTTCCAAACGATTCGGATACATTGATGGAACGAGTTGTTTGCATAACGCCTTTGACAACATAACTTCCCGATTCATATAAAGTACCCGCGCTTCCTAAAATTAAAACATTACCGTTTGTTTCTATTTTTCCTGAAATCAAACTGAGAATTCCGTTCACCGTTCCATTATTCGAAAGAGAAATTCCTTGAGAATTGATGATGTATAAATTATTAAAGGAAAAAATTCCTGCGATGGTTTGTGCAGTCGTTCCGTTTAAGATAAACGAAGAAGTTCCAGCATTAAACGTTCCTCCGGAAAAAATGAAATTTCCTTTTATCGTATCGTTTGTTGAACCCGCATTAAACGTTGTTCCTGCATTCATGGTAAAATTACCGTTGACAATTAAATTTCCTGAAAGCGATTTTGTTCCGCTTCCGGCAATCACGACATTCTGAAATGTTGAACGAGATATGGTTTGTGTTGTTGTTCCGTCAAAAGTTAATGTGCTTCCGCTTGTTGTTACAAATGAACCGTTGTTATTCCAATTTCCTTGAACAGAAAGAGAAAGCGTTCCGCCATTCACGGTTTTTCCACTGTTGATTGTTACATCATAAAACTTGAATGTTCCGTTTGGTGTTGACGAAAGTTGCGTAGTTCCGTCAAAAAGAACTGTTCCTGAACTGCTATTGAACTGAGCATTGGAATCAACAGAAAAATTTCCTTTGACCGTGATATTCCCGCTGTTGCTTTTTGTACTGCCCGTAATACGCAAGTGGTTGTATGTTCCTGCAGGAATCACAGACGAAGTGGAAGAAAACCAAACAGTATTCGTCGTATTTGCCGTGGTGGTAAGTGTTCCAAGATTCGTGATTCCTCCTCGTATTTCTAATGTTGCATTTGCCGCTAATGTTACGTTCACGCTTGAACTGATATTGACGTTTGTTACAATCGGCGAACCGGAAACAACACTTGAACCGTTGAACGACGTTGCGCCGATAACAAATAACGAACCTGTAACACTTAACGAATCGGTCATTGTAAGTCCCGAAGAATCCACAATGGAACCGGAAACAAATAATTTTTTAAATTGCGGCGCAGCAGTTCCGCTTATTGTTTTTGCAGTTCCGTTTAATGTTACCGTTCCGTTACTCATCAATGTTCCGTTATTAATAATTTTTCCAGAAATCGTTGCAACATACGTTCCCATGGATAAACTTTTTGAAGAATTCACGGTAAGATTTCCAATGTTAAATTGATACGAACCCGAAGCATCAAGTAACGAAATGCCATCAGCAAACAATGTTCCTGTTCCGTTCAGTATTCCTTTGTTTCTGAAATTACCTTTTAAGATCATCGAGTTACCATTGTCATTCAACGTTGTTCCAGTTCCAATTTCTAACGAATCGAACGTAAGCGAACCCGCGATTGCTTTCGAAGAACCTCCGGAAACAAGCAATTTACTGTATGTTGCTGCCGAAATATTTTGTTGCGACGTACTGTTGTAATCAATCGTATTGGGTTTATTCGTTGTTGCATCGAATGTTCCGTTGTTGGTCATTGTTCCGGAAATTCCAAGAATTGCGCCGGCATTCATTCGTAAGGATTTTCCCGTAACAATTGTAACGTTGTTCAGCGATACGTTTCCTGCAACGAATGACGGAGTTCCACTAAACAATACTGTTCCCGAATTTGGTACAATCGTTCCTGTACTGTTCAACGTTCCGAAAACATTGAGTTGCCCGCTATTCAAAAAAGTAAGATTTCCGGCAACATAAATTCCTCCGCAATAAAGCGAATCGGAGCCGGAAATTGTTGCCGTTGAAGACGACGGAATATACACGCTGTCTCCAATTTGCGGAACTCCCGCTGGATTCCACGATTCATTGACGTTCCAATCCGCATTTGCAAGCGTAAAGATTTTCAGCGATGACGACGAAATTGCAAATAACGTTTGCGCGTTCGAAAGCGCAACATTGGACAAGGAAAGTGAATCACTCGCCGCAAATATCGCACTTGTTGCTTCTCGCGACCACGACGAACCGTTGTTTGTACTTCTCCAAAGTTTCAACGTAGATTCCGTTTGACTATTTAACTCTTGCGATTCTTTGTACTTCAATCCAAACGAAATACTTGATACGGCGTTTGTAGAAGTTATTTTGTAATACCGTAAAACGACTTGACTGCTCGAAAATCCATTGGGAACAAGTTTGCGAACAGAAACCACCGTTATTCCCGAAGGAGTCGGCACAGAATTAGCGATGATGGTTGCTCCAATTCCTCCAAAGGAGAACGGAACTCCTTGCAATGAAATGTCTTCAGTTTTTTGAATTTTTCCCATCAAATATCCGCTTCCGCTTTCTGTTAATGTTCCCAATAATGTAACGACGGAAAGTGTATCAACGGCAAGCACTGTTGCATTATCAACGGAGAGATTATTCAAAACGGTATTTCCCGCAAATTCGATTGTTCCGTTTTTGGAAAATAAAAATGTTCCGTTGTTGGGTGTTACTGTTCCGTTGTTCGTCCAGTTTCCTTTTATGGTGTGTGTAAAATTTCCTGCTGTAAAATGCGAACCGTCTCCAAGAAAACAATTTCCATTGATGTTCAATATTCCGCTTGCAGTTTTTATTCCCGTTTCAACAAAAGAAACATTGGAAAAATTCGATTGTCCGATTGTTTGGTCGAATGTTCCATTAAATACCACGGTGCTTCCGGTATCAGAAAACGTTCCATTGTTCGTCCAGTTTCCCGATACAGAATCAACAAATGAACCGGCTTTGAAAATAACACCGTTGTTGATAACAGCATTTCCTTTGATGACCAACGAACCTGTTGCAGTTTTGGTACCGTTTCCAGCAAACGTAACATTTCCAAACGCGCTTGCAGAAATGGATTGTGAAGAACCATTGAACGTCAGTGTTCCTCCAAGATTTGAAAACGTTCCATCGTTTTGCCAATTTCCGGAAACTGAAATGTTATTGTTTCCGGCATTGACGAGAGAATTTAAACTAATCGAAACATTAGCGTTAATCGTCATCGTACTGTTTATTGTCTTTGTTCCGTTTCCTTGAAAAGAAATATTGTAGTACGTTCCGCCAGAAATAATCTGCTGTGTTCCATTGAACGTAAATTGACCGTTGGAAATCAGCGTTCCATTATTGTTTATCCAATCTCCACCAACGGTATGAGAATATGTAGATGCGTTAAATGTAATACCGGAATTATTTGTTAATGAGCCATTGAAAACAAGATTTCCCAACGCGGTTTTCGTTCCGCTATGAGAAAAAACGACGTTGTGAAACGTTGTTCCGGTTATATTTTGATTTGTTCCTGCAAATTCCACAGTTCCTGTTCCTGCAGTAAAGGTTCCGCTGTTATTCCATTGTCCAAAAACTTTCAACGAATCGGCGCTCGAAGCAACAAGTATTCCAGCATTATTTATACTGTTTGTCGTAGTAGAATAACCATTGGGAATCGTACACGTTCTTCCGCTGGGAATAAAAATACTATCAGTCGAAGTGGGAATTCCCGCAGGACTCCACGAAGTGCTATCGTTCCAGTTTCCCGAAGTAACGGCGAACACACGAACATCCGTTGATGAAATTGCCCACGTGGATAAACTGGAAACACCGCTCAGCACAACAGTATCAGTTGCTGTGTTCACAACCGAAGATATTTGTCGTTGCCAAGAAACAAATCCGTTGGGTCGTTTCCAAAGTTTCAACGACGATTCGTTTTGTCCGTTTAGTTCCGTTGCATCATCTTTATACGTGAATTTCAACTGAACATTTAATCCGGAATTCGTAGTCGGAGTAATTTCAAAAAAACGTTTTATGGCTTGGTCTAATCCCGAAGGAGTTGTTCCGGTTGTTCGCACAATAGTCGTTGCTCCGGGCGAAGTTCCCGCATAATTCAACACTGCGCCGATATTTCCAAAAAAATAATTGGTGTTTTCATTACTAAGAGTTTGCGAATATTTTATTTTGCCAGAAAGATATCCTTGTTCAGAAAAAATTCCCGTTGCCGAAAAACGAATCGTATCATTGATTCCCATAGAAACAACTGTTCCACTGGAAATCGTAACGTTGTGAACATTTGTACTGCCGGTAAATGTTGCAGTTCCGGATTTGTTGAACACAAGCGTTGATGTGTTGGGAGTGAACGTTCCGGCATTCGACCAATTTCCTGTTATAGTAATCGTTCCATTTCCTGTTGCAGAAACTGCAGCGTTTGTTTGAATCGCGAAATTATTTTCCACTGAATATGATGCGCCAACCAAATATTTTATTCCGCTTCCTGTAAAACTTATATTGTAAAAACTGCTTGCGTACAATGATTCTGCCGATGAGCCGTTAAAAACAACTGTCGAAGTATTCGGAGTAAGCGTTCCAAAGTTTTTCCAATGTCTTCCAATAGTAATCGTGCTTCCGTTGGCAGTAAATGTTCCGCCGAAAACAGAAAAATCTCTTGCAGAAGTAATAGCGTAGTTCGAAGTATGTGTAGAAAAAATTCCCGATGAAACAGTAATATCATTGGCAACGGAAATATCGCCGCCGAGTGTAGCTGTTCCGCTCGCTTTATTGATGATAACGTTGTTAAAATTTGATGCACTGATATTTTGGGAAAGCGAACTATCAAACTGTGTTGTTCCCGTTGTTGTGAACGTTCCGGATTTTGACCAGTTTCCGCGCACTTGCAATGTTTTTCCACCGTCGTTAAGAGTTCCATCAATTGTCAACGAGCCGAATTTCATTGCTCCAGAACCGGAAACAGTTGTTGCGCCGGAAAATTTCGTTGTTCCAATGCCAACATACGCGCCGTTCGCAATGAGATTACTATTCAATGTTGTTGTAATGGATTGAGAATTTTCAACAAAACTTGTTCCTGTATTGATGGTAAGATTTCCACTGATACTACAATTGCCTGTTGCAGTTTTATTCCCGCTTCCCGAAAGCGTTAGATGATAAAATGTTGTTCCTTGAAATGATTGCGCTCCCGCTTTTGTAAGCACCACAGTAGAATTTCCGGCATTAAATATCCCGCTGTTGTTCCAGTTTCCTCCGACATAGAGCAAACTGTTTCCTGCGTTGATTGTTCCGGAAATATTATTGGAGAACGATTGCAAAACGACGAACGTTTGATTGTTTGTATTCAATGTTCCCGAAAGCAACGAAAACGAATTGGTTACAGAATCTATGCCGCCCAACGAAACCGTTCCGCTTGATTTATTGATTACAAGCGTTCCGAATTTGGCAGCATTGATTGTTTGCGTTAGTGAACTGTCAATGTATAAAGTATCGGAAGAAACCAATGTTCCTTGATTGGTCCAATCGCCGCGCAGAAAAATTGTTTTGCCGTTAGTATTCAACGAACTTGAAGAGGAAATAATGACGTTTCTCAACTTGAACACTCCGCTTCCCACAAGTGAACTAGAACCGTTAAATACGATTGTTCCCGTTCCGTAGTATGAAGAACTGTTATCAATGTTTCCACTCACGGTATCAGATTTTCCGCCATCGTTAAATCCACCATTTCCGCTAATGGTCATCAAACCGACAACTTTTAATCCGCTTGTTGTTCCGGTTTTTAAACCATTTCCTGAAAAAGTTAAATGGTAAAACGAAGTTCCTTCAAGAGATTGCGGTGATGAACCATTGAACGTAACAGTGGAAGTTCCAGAAGAAAAAATTCCTGAACGACTCCAGTTTCTGCCAACAGAAATCGAACTTGCATTCGCTTGAAATGTTCCGGAAGCAAGCGTTACATCTCTCGTAACAGAAAGAGAAAAATTATTTCCCGTAGAAAATGTTCCGTTCGTCAAAGTAAAATCATTTGCGATTGCAACATCACCGTTCAGCGTTACTGTTCCCGTAGATTTATTGACCGTTACATCATTGAAATTGGAAACGCCGATTGTTTGCGAAAGCGTACTATCAAATTGAGTTGTTCCGCTGCTGGTGAACGTTCCGTTATTCGTCCAGTTACCGCGCACTTGCAATGTTTTTCCCGCATCAAAAAGCGAACCGATAATAACAACAGAACCGAATTTGAAAACGCCCGTTCCGGAAAGTGAAGTTGAACCGCTAAACACAACAGTTCCGATTCCTAAAAATGTGCCACTCACGGTTACATTGCCTTTCAGCGAATCAACAAACGATGCAAGTGAATCGGTAAACGTAACCGACGAACTAATCGTAAGATTTTTTTTCACAACCATATTTCCGACAACTGTTTTATTGCCGCTTCCGTTTAAATTCAGATTCCCGTAAGAATATCCCGGAATTCGTTGGTCAAGATTTCCGTACAATTCAACTGTCGAAGTCGAATCAAAAAAATAATTTGGAAAATTGGAAGGGAAATTGGTTGAATTGGAAAACCGCAATGTTGATGTTCCATAAATCGCAAACGAATCTGTAAGCGGTGCACCGCTACTTGTTCGATTTGCAGTGAACGTTGATAAATCCAATGTCCCGCTGACAACGAGCAACTTCGCATTGTTGATAGAAATATGATTAGCCAATTGAACACTTCCGGATGATTTATTGATTTTTAAGTTCTTAAATTGTGTTTGCGTCGCACCGCTAATCGTTTGCGTTCCCGTTCCATTAATTTCGACAATGTTTCCCGATGCAATCGAATACGTTCCATCATTTGTCCAGTTGCCGGAAATTTTATGCGTACGATTGGAGCCGCCGGAAAACGTTACACCGGAATTGATAGCAATATTTCCATAAATGGTAATGGATTCCGACGCAGTTTTTGTTCCGCTTCCGGAAAAAACAAGATTGCCGTAGTTTTTATTATACACGGTTTGTGTTGTTCCGTTGTATTCAACCGTACTAAACGAATGAAGCGTGTTTGTTTGATAATTTGCAGGAAATGAATTTGATGCGCCGATTTTCAGATACGTTCCGCTTGCAAGAATAAAATTTCCGCCCGACGCGCTTGTTCTATCCATTCGAAATGCGCCAAGGTCAATGGTTCCGGAAGAATCAATCCAATTCGACTGAACGGGACAATCAACATACAGCGTAACAATGCCGGCGGATTTATTGACAACAAAATTATCGAACGTTGAAGACGAACCTAAAACATCTTGATTTGCTGTTCCGTAAAACCTTATCGTACTCAATCCGGCAATTCCGGGAACAAAAACACCATTGTTCGTCCAGTTTCCACCAACGTTGATTGTGCCGCCACCGCCGGTAAAACCAAATGTTCCGTTCGATTCAATACTTCGAGCAACAGTAAGTACTTTTCCGTTGTTAATGAGGAGCGAATCTCCATAAAATTCCGGGTCAATCACCAAAGCGGCGCACACAGCGTTAGAAGACGAAATCTCAACGCTTATTGCGTTCGAGCCGTTTTTGTCAATTATTACACTATCGGATGAAGTAGGAATGCCCGAAGGATTCCAGAGAGAAGGAGTATTCCATTCACCGGAAGCAATAGCGCGTTTTTCTACAGCAAACAAAACCGTAGTTTTGAAAAACAGAAAAATCGTTAATAGTGTAAATGAGAGTTTCATATTTCTTCTGAAAAATAGGTTGATACTAAAAATACATCACGTCCATTGAAAGTACAATGGACGCGGTGAATATGAATAACAAAGATAATATTTTATTTCATTAGCATCAGTTTTTTCGTCTGAATAAATTCGCCATACGAAGTTCCATCATCGAAATTCTCTGCAGGAGTTGCCGTCATTCGATAAAAATAAACTCCGCTTGATAATCGGGAAGCGTCAAATTCTACTTCATCATATCCTTGCTCGCGATATTCATTCGAAATGAGCGTGTGAATTTCTTGCCCAAGAATACTGTAAATCTTCAACGTAACGAACGCATCGTGCGGCAAATAAAATTCAATTGTTGTCGAAGGATTGAATGGATTCGGATAGTTTTGATAAAGTTCGTACGATTCAGGAACATTCGGAATAAATGTATTTGCCGTGTTTGGCGAAGATTGTTTTCCCGAAGAAATCAAAAACGAGGTGAGATACAAATGCTTTCCCACTCCGCTTTTCAGTTTCAAGGGAGAATACCATGGAATGGAATCGGAATTAATTTGAAAATTGTTGGAATCAATTCCATCATTAAACGCAAGATTTATTTTACTCAACGTGGAATATAGCGTGTCGTAAAGCGGTTGTCCCGATTCATACCGTCGCCAAATTTTCTTTGCGTTGTATGTTTTATTGTAATAGTTGTTTGTATCAAAGTACAACGCAGTCCAGAAGGTAAGCGCAGTATCAACGAAATTGCAAATTTGTTCGAGCGTACGATTATTGAGAACATTTGTGGTTCCATTTTGCATATCGAATACCAAATCCTTTAATCCCGAAGGAGCAATACCTGCTTCACTCATTGCAAGATTCATCCGAAGCGCGGCTAATTCTCCAGCAAGTTGGTTATTGCTTCCGTTGTCGCCGGGTTTTTTCGGTGTTGCAATGCCTTTCATTTTTGTTGCCTTCTTTGTTCCTTCTTTTACCGCCGTTCTATCAATGGTTTTATCATTTCCATCAAAACCGCGGGGAAATGTCTGATGGTCAACAAAAAGCCGAAATCCTTTTCCATCTTTTTTAAATAAAAATGCTACCGTATCAACGCGCGCTTTTAATGCTGCGTTCAATGCTGCTGCAGGAACACCAAGATACAACCCGTTCGGAAATTTCTTTTCGTCAAGACCAAGTATTGACGGTTTGATATTGGCGCGCACAGCAAATTTTCCATAGATCTTTGCGAATACGGTATCAAGAATATTCGCAACAGAAGGTTTCGCCATTGTTTTCGGTGTTTTCTTTGGCGCTTTGGTCAAAAGTTTTGGCACTTTTTTGGCTGTTCCCCATCCCGTAGTATCGTTCGTTTTCGGTGTGAACGTTAAAAACATTCCCGAATCTGCATTGGAATTGATGAACTGAATTAACGCAGTGTTTCCGCCGCCGGTAAATGTAATTTGAACGCTTTTTGCTGTTTGACTTACTACACTATCAACGACATTGCCGTTCAGTTTATAGATATACCCCAAATGTCTCCAACCAAGAGAATCTGCTTCGATTGCATAATAAGTAGAATTGGGATCCAAACTCGAAACAGTAAGTTGCGAAGTGTTTCCAGAATCTACTCCTTGTCCTGTTAAACTTCCTTTGTTCACTTTCAAGAACCATGTTTTTGCTACTCTATCGGGTCCACCTGTGCCCATATTGACGTCCATATCAAGATATTTTTCAACAATGATCGTATTTAAATTTATTTTATTGATAACGTTGATAAATTTTACTTGACCATCGCTTAACGAAATAAATATTTGATTAGTGCTTGTTTCTACTGCAGAATCACTGGAAACATAACCGAGATGTATATATCCATTGGTATCGGCTTCGGCTACAACGTAATCTCCATCTTCGAGGAGACTATCTATCAACACGCTATCGGAAGTAACTTGACTGTGAATGTTTTGAGGAGCAACGGACGTTTTGTAAATGGTTAAATTCCATTTCTTTGCAACTCGATCAGTATCCGTTGAAAATATTCCATCGCTATCTAAGTATTTTCTTATAGTTAATTTGCTTGGATGAAAGTTCGCAAAGTCAATCGTATTATATGTTCCTCCCGAAACTGTAATTGGTTTTGAACTGCTTGCCGTTGATTCTATTGTTCCGCTATTGACACGAATTGCACGATGATACCATCCGGTGCTATCTGCAATGGAAGCAATGTACGTACCATCGGATAGTGTATCAACCGTGAGCATTGTATCCGATTCGACTTGACCAACAAGTTCACCAATTTCTGCTTCGCGGAATAATTGAATAAACCATTTTCGCGAAACCCAATCGGCAGAAGTGCTTGACTTCCCATCTGCTTCACGAAACGTGCGAATTGCAATCGTATTCGGTTGAAGCGGATTTGCTTCATCGGCGGCTGTAAATCGTGAAAACGAATTGACTCCTGTAACGGTGATGGAATTTTGCGCAGTACTAACCATTCCTCCTAATCCGCTCCACGAAGTTCCGCTGTTGGTAGATTTCCATAAACGAAGCGACGATTCTGTTTGACTGTTCAGTTCACTTTCGTCATAAAGAAATACAAGTTCTGCGTTCAAATTTGTGTTTGTTGTCGGAGTAATATCGAAGTAGCGTTTGATAGATGCATTGGAAGAATAGGAACCACCGCCGCTCAATGCTGTTCCTGAAACACGTGTAATCGTAGTTTGACCGGGAGCAGTATTGGAAGTAGTAACGACGATACCGATGTTTCCAACAGGATTTTGGGAAGTATTTGCTGGAATATTTCTTGTTGTTGTAACTGTTCCAACAATGGTATTCCCGCTTGTTTCATTCAACAATGCGGAAGTACCAAGTGTGATATTGTTACTTCCTGTAAGAATATCTCCAAGAGTAAATTCTAATGTTCCATTGACTGTGATATTATTCTGCAACGTAATATTGCTGGAATTGTTGATTTCCAAATTATTGAATGAACCGCTGGAAATCGTTTGCGCAGTTGTTCCGTTGAAAATAAATGATGTTCCTGTCGAAACAAACGTTCCCGTAGAAACGGAAAAATCTCCGGTTACCGTGAATGTTGAACCATTCGCAAAAGTTTTGTTGCCGCTTCCTCCAATGGACAACGAATGAAAATTACTCGCGCTGATTGATTGCGAACCGTTTCCGTTTATCAAAAGATATCCGGAAGAAGTGAATGTTCCATTATTCGTCCAGTCTTTTGCTACTCCGATAGAAAGACTACTGCTATTCAACGTTCCATTGATAACGATAGAATTAAAGTTATATGTTCCCGTTCCTGAAAGCGTCGTAGACGAACTGAAATTCGTCGTTCCTCCCGTACTCCCGGAATATGTTCCACTGTTCGAAATATTTCCTGCAAACGTAATGGATTTTCCCCCGTCAGAAAATGTTGATGAATTTGCGATGGAAACATCTCCGTTCACCGTAATTGTTCCCGCCGCCGTTTTTGTTCCGCTTCCGCTAATTCCCAAATCATCATACTGCGTACTTGCAATATTTTGCGTTGTTCCATTGTACAAAACTGTATTGGGAGTATTCATTACCGCATCAAATGTTCCGTTAATCGTAAATGTTGCAGATATTCCTAAGGAAGCATTAGTTTGCAGAACCAAATTCTTCCCGCCGCCAATACTTACGTTTGCAAAAGAAACTGTTCCGGAAAGCGAATTATTTGCTCCATTAAAATTTGCAGTTCCGCTTGTTGCCGTAAAACTTCCGCCGACATTCAAATCGCCAGTAAATGACAAATTATTTGATGTAGTTATCGAACCGGAAACGGTCAATGAATAAAAATCGCAGGTTTGTGTTCCGCTGATTGTTTTATTTGCACCAGTGAGCGTAACAGTACTGGTTCCCGGAGAAATTGTTCCGTTGTTCACTAATCCGCCAGAAATGCTGACAGATGTTGAACCAAGGGAAACGCTCTTTGCAGAATTTATTTTTACATTATTCAAATTAAATGCACCGCTGCCGCTAAAACTTACTGTGCCATTGATAATAAGCGAATCGGAACCACCGTTAAACGTTGCTCCATTCGCAACGTCAAGACTATTGTTCAGTGTAATATTTCCTGAAGCAGTTTTCTCTCCTCCCGATAATGATAGCGAATAATATGTTAATGAAGGAATAGATTGCGCCCCGCCGTTAAAAGTAACCGTGTTGGGAATATTCGATGTTGTATTAAATGTTCCCGACGACGAAAATGTTTCCGAAATTCCAAAATTGGAAGATGCTGCAAGTGTAACTGAGCCGGTTATATTGATATTTGCAAAATTCGTTGTCGCCGTTCCGGAAAATGAGGTTGTTCCATTAAACGTAATTGTTCCGGACGAGATAACTGTTCCGCTGTTTGTCCAATTACCTTTCACCGAATAACTCTTTCCGCCATCGTTGAAAGTTCCTGAAACAGTAACATTATTTAAGGAAGCAGTTCCGGTGCCTAATAATGTTGTATTTCCGTTAAACGTTACTGTCGAACTTGCATCAACGAAGTTCACACCTGTTAATGTCAGATTCCCGGCAAGAGAAATATTTCCTCCCGCATTCTTTTGACCTGTTCCGCTTAACGTTACGTTATTGAAATTAGAAGCAGAAATAGTTTGGATTGCTCCATTGAGTTCGACAGTTCCTGTTGCAGTATATGTTCCTCCCGATTTTGTCCAATCACCGGCAACGATAATGGTATTTCCTCCATCAGCAAATGTTCCGGAAGAAAGAGTAAATGCGCCGGTTAGTGTTAAATTATTTGTTGCATTGACATTTCCATTCGAACTGCTAATGATGATACTTGCAAAACTAGAAGAACCGTTATTTATATTTTGTGTTCCGCTTCCGTTAAACGTAATAGTTTGAGAAGTTGAAACTGTGCTTGTATTCGACCAATTTCCATTGACAGTAAGCGCGCCAGAAATTGATTTCGTACCGGAACCGGAGAAATTGATATTATTAAAATTGCTTGCGCCGATATTTTGGGAACTGTTTCCGTTAAAAACTGCTGTTCCCGTAGCAGTATATGTTCCGGATTTTAACCAATCGCCAGCAACATTGAAAGTAATACCGTTATCAATGAGCGTGTTTGTAATGATAATATTTCCGAAATTAAATGTACCGTTTCCCGATAAAGTTGTAGAACCGCCAAACGTTGTCGTAGTGGAACCACCTTGATACGCTATGGAATTCACAACGAAATTTCCTGCGATACTGAAACTTCCCCCTGCGGTCTTATCGCCGCTTCCACTTAAACTAAGATTTCCATAAGAATTTGCAGTAATCGTTTGTGTTCCTCCGTTGTAAGCAACAGTACTTGAAGAACCCAACGTCATCGTTGTATAATTGGTCGGGAATGTATTTGTTCCTCCAATATTTAATGTTGCACCGTTTGAAACTGTAAATGTTCCGCCAGCGGATATTCGATTAACTGTAAATGTGCTTAAATCAAAAGTTCCTTGTGATACAGTAACGTTCCCTGTTTTAATTTGCAAATTTGCTAAAAGTGATAACGTTCCGGACGTTTTGGATACAGTAAGATTCCGCATTGTATCACCGGAAATTGTCTGCGTTCCGGTTCCATTAAATAAAATAGTATTATTGCTGTAATTGCTATTGTAACTTCCGCTATTCACAACACTCCAGTTTCCGCCAATCCGATGTGTTCTATTCGAACCTCCGCTAAATGTTACACCATCTATCGTGAGATTACCTTGAGTAATTATGGAATCAGAAGATTGAAGCGTTTTTAAACCTGAACCAGTTAAATACAGATGTCCGTAAGTTTGTCTTCCAATTGTTTGACTTGAACCGTTATATTCTACCATACTCGATGCGCCTAATGAAACAGTTACATAGTTTGAGGGAAATGTATTCGAACCTGCAATTTTCAGCGTCGCATTATTTGAAACCGTGAGCGAACCTCCTGGACTTACGCGATTTGCTTGGTAACTTCCCAATACTAACGTCCCGCTTGTTACACTGATATTTCCATTGATGGTAAGTGAACCATTAAGCGTCGCAGAACCGGATGATTTATTGATAGAAATATTATTGAAAGTAGAACCGTCTATCAATTGATTTCCTGTACCATTAAAAGTTACTGAACTTACGGATGGGTCAAATGTTCCGATATTATACCAATCTCCGCCAACATTGATTGTTACTCCCGCAGATCCCGTTACAACAGAAAACGTTCCTGTTATTTCTACTCCACGCGAAATTGTTACTGTCAATGGATTATTGATATTCAAAATAGAACCCGCTCCTTCTGGGTCAACGACAAGCGCAGCAACAGTTTTATCTCCTGTGTTAATGTTCACTGTTATAGGATTTCCTGCATTGCTCAAAACAACAACGCTATCTGTGCTGAGAGGAACTCCAACGGGACTCCAGATATTCCCATCGTCCCAATCACCGGTTGCAACGGCATTTTTTACTTGTGCAAAAGATGCACACGTTGTGAAGAAGATAATTGTACCAATGAAAAAGGATAGTTGACAAAAAGTTGAAATAAAATGGCGCAAAGAAAACATATTTTTCTCCTTGTATAATAGTTTTAGTTGTTAAAAAAAATAGCGAACTTAAATATTCGGAAATCGTTGCATAAGAAAACAGCGATTATTTATTCTGCCTTTCTCTTATTATCGGAAATTTCCATCGAAAATTTAATGAAAAGTAATCATATTGTCAATATTTTTTTTCAATGAAATGAAAATTATTCTTCCACCGTTTTATATGTGTATTTCAGAACAATATGGAATCTTCTATTTTCTTCTTTCGCGTCAGTAAATAAATTCCTGTTCCAATAAAAAAGAATGCAAGTACCCATCCAATATACGATACGAGAAGACCACTTTGATAAACTTTTGATTCGTACACAAACTCAATTGTGTGATTCCCAGAAGGAACAACAATTGAACGCAAAATAGAATTTGTTCTCAGTATCATTGTTTCTTTCCCATCGACAAAGGCTTTCCATCCGACGGGATAATATATTTCGCTCAAAACAAGTAATGACGAAACAGCGTTTTGTGTCGCGAGTTCAATGCGATGCGCACTTTGTTTGATTATATGTACTTTTGCATTCAGTGGTTGATAAATTTTTTCTTCAATGCTTTGCTGCACGATTGCTGTATGTTTCGGGTTAAATGATTCCGTATTCATTATTTGAAACATTGTTGATTTATCCACAACAATGAGTGAATCCACAAAAAATGCTCGCTGCAAATACGATGGGTTTTCAAACACTATTTCTTTTTCCCTTTGGTCAACGAATGCTATTTTAAAATATTCCTCTGGTAATCGTCCGTCGGCAATCACATATTTTACGTTCAACATATTGATAATATTCATATTCAACGGAAACTGCGGATCCCATCCTCGATACAAACACGAGTCCACCATCTCTTGATATATTTTTAACTTTGCTGGCGAATACCCTCCGATTGTTTGCACACCATAATACATCCACGAATTATCGAACGATGAAAACTGACGAATAGGAAATACACGATATACGCTTGTATCTTGTCGTAAAAATTGTATTGTCTGCGTCGGAGAAAATTGTTCATCGCTTTGTTGATTCGGATATGTTTGTAAATAATGTTTATCGATCACTCCCATATCTATAAAAAATAAAGCCAGAATAAATCCTCCTAATATTGTCGGTGAAATGATGTTTTTAGAAAAAAGCAACAACAGTGCAATTCCTGCAATCCCAATCAATGAAAATTTAATAACATCATCTTTCAGCATATCAAATCGCATTGTTTTTAATTGAGCGATTTGCTCGACATTGTACTGACGTTCATCTCCTTCTTTCGTGAATGAACCCGATGGAAACATCGAACTTTTCAAGAAAAATCCGATGAGAAGAATCACTGCTAATATACCGAGTGCAGATAGTAACGGCTTAAATAATTTTTCCCGCATCTCAGGTTTTCTGAAAAGATAGTCGCAACCATACGCCGCAACGATTCCTAACGAAAACGGAACAAGCAGTAATATCATTTGCGGCGCCCGAAATTTATTAAAGAACGGTACATACTCGAACATGATATTGTAAAGATAGAAATGTTTCCCGAACGAAATGAAGAATAATATTACCGTCAACGATAAAAAGAAAACAATATGTTTCTTTCGCTGAAAGAACAATGCAACCGCGGCAAACAACAACGGTACTACGCCAATGTACACGCTCGATTCCGTGAACGGCATCCATCCCCAATAGAACGGCGATTGAAATCCAAAAAACGACGGAATCAAATATGTCAGCGTTTCCAACGGATGAACCGACCAATTGGTTGCATACTCTATATTCAATCCGCCACTTACTCCCGTTTCTCCTCCCCCACGAATTGAATACTGAGCATATTCGTACGTGGACAAATAAATAAATGCAGAAATTGCAAACCCAATGATAAACGCCGCAACAAACAATCCACTCTGCGTAACTGCTATCTTTTTATTTTCCCTGAAACTATACACAAGATTGTATAATACAAATAAACCTACACACAAAAATCCGTAGTACACAATTTGCACGTGATTCGTCAATAGTAACGTTCCGACAGTTACAGATAATATTCCTAAACTCAAGATATTTCGTTTTTCCAATACATATTGCGTTGCAAGAAATAAATATGGAATGAAACTTAACGCCATCAGTTTTGAACCGTGTCCTGCTTGACCCATTCCAACAATAAATGGACACAGCAAAAATGTTAATGCAGAAATCAATGCGGAAAAATGTTGTAACCCCAAATAACGCACAAAAAGATAGACACCAACGGCACCAACAAAAAAATGCATTATCATCCAACTCAAATCGGAAAAAAAGAAGAAAAGTTTTGCAACAATTTTCAAAATAATTTCGACATAGTTAATATCCTTCGCCAGATACATTAAACTTCCGAATGAAGGCATTCCAGAAAAAATGTACGGAAACCACTGCGGCTCGATATGCTCTGTTTCTTCCAAAATTTTTCCCGCTTGTGTTATCGCCTGCGCCGATGCTGTATCCCCGCTGTGAGAAAAAATTTCATTCCGAAATACCACATCCGAAAACATAACTAACGTTACCAGATAGATAAATCCTATCACGAGAAAATCTTTTTTCATCGGCGAAAGTGACGAAAATATTCCGGCGGATGTTTGTTCTTTTTGAATATTTTTTTTCTTTAGAATTTTTGCCATAGACTTTTTGGAATAATTATAATATGGATTTTCCACCGTCCACTGCTAACGTTTGTCCGGTGATATACTGTGAAGTCGTTGCAAGATAAACAACAAGTGAAGTTATATCGGAAGGAACGCCAAATCTGTTCAAAGGTATGATATTCGCGTCATCAAGCGAAGAAATATTATCGTCGCTCATCAAAATTGTTCCCGGAGCAATGGCATTGACGTGCGCATACGGAGCAAGTTCCCGCGCAAGAATTCTTGTAAGCTGAAATACGCCTGCTTTCGCAACAGAATACGCAAGAAATCCTTTCCATGCTTTTATTCCTCCAACAGAACTGATGTTGATAATTTTCCCACGTTGCTGTTTTTGAAAAATTACTGCTGCTGCTTTCGAAACAAGGAACACGCTTTTCAAATTTGTTGCCAATGTGTTCTCCCACATTTTTTCTGTTGTCGAAAACAGATTTGCCGATTCAAATATTCCTGCATTATTCACAACGACATCCAATCTCCCGAAATTTTTTACTATGTTCGTGAACATCCGTGCAACGTCGCGGTTTTGGGAAACATCGGCATAAAGCAGCAAACATTGTTTTCCTATTGATTCAATCTCTTTCTTCGTTTGCAACGCATCTCGCCGCGATGTTCTGTAATTTACAGCAATGTCAAATCCGTTTTCCGCAAGTGCAAGAGAAATATATTTCCCCAATCTTCGCGCACCGCCGGTAACTAATGCAACGTTTTGGCTTGCGAAATGTTTCATATCAGAAAAGAAATTTCATTGCATAATTTCTCAAGAAAACGCTTATCCGTTTCGTCAAAATTATTCAGTTGTGAACTATCAACATCAAGGACGCCGTACAGCATCTTCTTCTTGATAATCGGGACAACTATTTCCGAACGCGAATCTGCATCGCATCGAATATGACCAGGAAACGCATCAACGTCAGCAACAACGAGAGTTTTTTTTTCTTTCGCAACAGTACCGCAAACTCCTTTCCCCAATGCAATCCGAATACACGGAGGTTTTCCCTGAAAAGGACCAACGATAAGTTCCTTTCCTTTCAGTAAATAAAAACCCACCCACGAAATTGTTTCAAATTGCATCTTCAAAAGCGAAGAAATCATTCCGAGAATGACAACTTCGTTGTTTTCTCCTGCAACCAGAGAATGAAAATGAGAAATTACATTTTGATATTTTTCTTCTTTCGTTCCCTGTAGCGGTGATAATATTTTTTTCAAATTATTACGAAAGAAAATTTCTGCGGATAAAAAGTTTCGATGAAAAAAAAATCGTACGTGCGCCCACCAGGACTCGAACCTGGAACCCGCTGATTAAGAGTCAGCTGCTCTACCAATTGAGCCATGGGCGCTACAAAACGAATAAACGAAACGTCAAGGGATTTTTTTTTATCGCTGCTGTACAGGAACCGAAGGAGTGTTGCCCTGAATTGCGCTCTCAGTTGTAGATGTTTGCGAAGGCAAAAACCATAGATTGATAAGTATGCACAAAGCGATAAACGCTCCTGCAAGTATTGCAGTTGCTTTGCTCAAAAAATCTGCAGTGCGGCGCACTCCGAACATTGTCCCTACTTGTCCTCCTGCCATTACGCCTGCAAGACCTCCACCTTTGCTTGCCTGCATCAGCACAGCAATAATGAGAAGAAAACTAACAATAAATAAAACGACGAGTGATAAAGTGAACATTCAAATAAATTCTTTAATGTGAAAAATGCAAGACGAAAATACGAATTTGCAAATGAACATTCAAAAGTTTGCATACGAAACGAATCCTCCTTAAAACCTTTTGTTCTTTACATCTTTAAATGCGTAATAAAATAAATTCAGTGTGCTGTACTGTTTCTTATTGTAACATTGGTTTAGTACATATTTTCTTATTCTTCCATTGATTTTACTTCACTATTTCAGTATTTTTGCTCGTAATTTTTTTTAGTTACGAAACACCATTATGAATATTATTGTAAATCTTATTGGCGTTTTGCCGATGGTTGTCCTTTCTCTCGTTGCGCTCCTCATTATTCTCGTTGATGCGCTGTATAAAGAAAACGCTCGCATTAGTTTTTGGCTTGCACTTGCAGGAACGGTTGCAACATTTTTTGTTACGTTCAATCAAACACCGCAACAATCAGTGTTCAACGGAATGGTTCTCGTGGATGGATTTACTCGTTTTTGCACACTCGTTTTACTCTGCGGAACATTTCTTACGATTTTACTCTCGCGTTCATATTTAGAGAAAATGGAAATTCATTTCGGAGAATATTACGCACTCATTTTATCTGCTGTGTTGGGAATGATGTTTCTCGCTTCTGCCGGCGATTTGATGATGATTTTCGTCGGCATAGAATTGATGTCTGTATGTTTCTATGTTCTCGCGGGATTTATGCGCAAACGTTCCACATCGAATGAATCCGCGTTGAAATATTTTCTACTCGGGGCATTTGCAACAGGATTTCTTTTGTACGGAATCGCGCTTCTCTACGGCGCATCGGGAACAACAAATATATCTGCGATTGTATCACAACTTGATTCGTTACAGACTTCCATTCTGTTTTGGATTGGAATTGGTTTGCTCTTAATCGGTTTTGCTTTTAAAGTTGCAGCAGTTCCGTTTCATATGTGGGCGCCGGATGTGTACGAAGGCGCGCCAACTTCTGTTACAGCATTTATGGCGACAACAGGAAAGACTGCTGCGTTTTCAGGATTGCTTCTTGTTTTTGCAAATGTTGTCGGACATACTTCGCAAAATTTTTCTCACGAAAAAATTTCTCTCGCACTTGCAGTTGTATCCGCCGCTTCGATGATTCTCGGAAATGTTGTTGCAATTTCTCAAACAAACATCAAGCGAATGTTGGCGTACAGCAGTATTGCTCACGCGGGATATATGCTTGCAGGACTTGCATCGGGAACACAATATGGCGTACACGGAATTTTATTTTATCTCGCCGCATATACATTGATGAATCTCGGCGCATTTGGTGTTATTTCTCTTGTTGAGCAAATCGAAGAAAAAAATCTTTCGCTGAATGATTACGCTGGATTTTCTCAAAAGCAACCGGTGCTTGCGGGATTGATGGCGATATTTATGTTTTCGCTTTCCGGCATTCCACCGTTTGCAGGATTCTTCGGAAAATATTATGTGTTCGCTGCGGCAGTGAGCGGAGGATTTACGTGGCTTGCAATTGTCGGAGTTCTCACCAGCGCAATCGCCGCGTATTATTATTTGCGTATTGTTGTGTTGATGTACTTCAAGAATAGTGAAACGGAAATTGCAGTTTCGACTTCACGCATTTCTTTTGCCGCAATTTCTCTTGCCGCAATTGGAGTTGTTCTTTTCGGAATGTTTCCATCGCTACTCACCGATTTGATAACGAAAAGTTGGTGAGTGTCAGTTGTCATTAGTTATTTGTAGAACGAAAAAAAATAAGAACAAATTACTAATGACGAATTACTAATTACCAATGACAATTTTATGGAAATAATTCTTTCAACTGACGAAATGCGTTCTTGCGATAAACGCGCAGTGGAAGAATATTCCATTCCATCGTTACTCTTGATGGAAAATGCGGGACGAAGTGTTGTTGATGCAATTGAAAAACATTTCGGAAATATTGCGGAAAAATCATTTCTCATTGTTTGCGGAAAAGGAAATAACGGCGGCGATGGATTTGTCGTTGCGCGGCATTTATTCAATCGTGGAGCAATTGTTCACGTCCTTCTTGTTGGGAAAAAATCTGAAGTAAAAGGTGATGCAAAAACCAATCTTGATATTGTTCTTCAACTACAAAAGAAAATAAAGAACACTTCACAATTTTCATTTCAAGAAATTTCAAAACCGCTTCTTAAAAATTGTCCTTGTTGCGATATTGTTGTTAATGCATTATTGGGAACGGGATTTTCCGGCGAAGTGCGCAAACCATTCGCTCAAATAATCGAATGGATGAATGTTAGCGGGAAACCAATTGTTGCGATTGATATTCCTTCGGGAATAAATTCTGATAACGGAATGAAAACTAACGTTGCAGTAAAAGCAAATCTCACCGTAACAATGGCGGCAAAGAAAATCGGTTTGCTTATCAATGATGGAAAAGAATGTTCGGGAAAAATTGAAGTGGCAGATATTTCCATTCCGAAAAAATTATTCGAAGAAAAACGAAATTCTTTTCTTATTGAGAAAAATGATGTTGCAAGTTTTCTTCCGAAACGAAAATTAAACGCGAATAAATATTCCGTTGGAAAAGTGTTTGTTCTTGCCGGTTCACAACAATTTTCCGGGGCGGCGTTTATGACAGCAACAAGCGCAATGAGGAGCGGCGCAGGAGCAGTTATTCTCGGAACAGTGAAATCGCTGTATTCATTGCTTACAAAAAAAATTACGGAAGTAATGCTCGAACCGCTTGATGAAACAAGCGAAGGAACAATTTCTCTTTCCGCAAAAGAAAAAATTCTCGAACGCATTGATTGGTGCGATGCAGTTGCAATCGGTCCAGGAATTTCACTAAATACAGAAACACAACAACTTATTTCAGAAATTATTTCCGTATGTAAAAAACCAATGGTGATTGACGCAGATGCGCTTTCGGCAATTACAAATTACAAATTACGAATTACGAATTGTATTCTTACTCCACATTCAGGAGAACTGTCGCGACTGCTCGGAATTCCGTCTGAAGAAATCGAAATGAATCGAGTTGAAGTAGCGCGTAGTTCTGCAAAGAAATTGAATTGCGTTATTGCGTTGAAAGGAAATCCAACGGTAATTGCATCGCAGAATGGAAATGTGTTTCTCAATTCCACCGGAAACTCTGGAATGGCAACGGCGGGAAGCGGCGATGTTTTAACCGGAACGATTGCAGGAATACTTGCTCAAATGAAATCGGAAAATATTTCTTCGGAAGAAAAATTGGAACATTCAGCAATTGCAGGAGTATATTTGCATGGACTTGCGGGTGATATCGCAAAAGAAAAATTCGGCGAACGCTCAATGATGGCGATGGATATTTGCGATTCGCTTTCTTCTGCAATGCAATCTCTTGAAACGAAATAGCGTTGTGAGCGAAATATCCGAAAATAAATTTCCATCATTTGCGCGCTATCAATTACCGGCGATTGTGTGGTCATTGTTTATTTTTACGATGTCATCAATTCCCGGCATCAAATTTCCGTTTCAACTTTTTCGTTTTGATAAACTTGTACACTTCGGAGTATTTTTCGTATTGGGAATTTTATCCGCGCGCGCACTTGTATTTCAAGAATGGAATGCGACTTTAAAAAAGTACGCATTACTTTTTACTGTGTTGTACGTTATGTCGTATGGCGCATCGGATGAAATACACCAAATGTTCGTACCGGGACGCTCGCCGGAAGTGTACGATTTTCTTTCAGATACATTGGGAGGAATATTCGCGGCGTTCATCATAAAAATTTTACCGAAAAAATTTTTACTTTGAGAACAAACTGAACGCGCTTCTGTCATTGTTGCAAACTTTTCCTACTATCAAAGAATTTCTATATTAGCCATCAAAATTTCGGAGAGGAATTTTCTTTATTCACAATTTCTATTTCTGATTCAATGAACGAAGAACATCGCCGCTGGTTTTCATCCTTTATCGGAAAAGATTTCGATATGCTCGTCTTTGGGCAATCCGGATTTCCGATTATTTTATTTCCCACATCAAAAGGGAGTTACTATCAATACCGCGATTTCGGTTTGATTGAGTGTGTAAAAAATTACGTTGACGATGGACGGGTGAAAATTTTTACTCCCGATAGTTACGATGCGCAAAGTTGGTACAACGATGAAATTCATCCGTTTGATAAAGTTCAGAATCACGTTGCTTATGAACAAATGATTTTGAACGAAGTGCTTTTTGCTGCGATACAAGAAACTGGTTATTCAAAAGTTGCTGTGAGCGGATGCAGTTTCGGCGGATTTCATGCTGCCAATATTGCCTTTCGTCATCCTGCGCATATCGGATATATGTTGAGTTTGGGAGGAGCGTTTAACATCAAACAATTTATCGGAAATTATTACGATGATAATTGTTATTACAATAATCCGCCAGATTATCTTCCCAATTTGCGCGATGAATGGTATTTAAATAAATTCCGCGCGATGAGCATCATATTGGGAACAGGCGAAACCGATGTTTGCCGAGAAGATAACATTCGCCTTTCTTCCATTTTACATTCTCTCAACGTTCCACACTGGCTCGATAACCGAGAAGGATTTGGACACGATTGGCATTGGTGGAAAAAACAATTTGCACAATATGTTTCACAAATGCGCGAAACACAATAAGATTTCTTTTACTCTTACAAATAAAAAATACATTATTCACTTATCTACAGTTACAATATGAAAAAAATCGGAATTCTCTTTGGACAAGAAAATACATTTCCACCAGCACTCGTTGACCGCATCAATGCAAACAATAAAAATGACATCGTTGCTGAATTTGTTCGCATAGATAAAGTATTGCAAGGTGAAACGACAGAATACGCAGTCATCGTTGACAGAATTTCTCAAGACGTTCCATTCTATCGCGCATACTTAAAAAATGCGGCGTTGTGCGGAACTGCTGTTGTCAATAATCCTTTTTGGTGGAGCGCCGACGATAAATTTTTCAACAATTGTCTTGCAACAACAATCGGTGTTCCCGTTCCCAAAACAGTGATACTTCCCTCCCATCATCATCCGCAAGATACAACGGAACAATCTTTTCGCAATCTTGCATTTCCGCTCGATTGGGAAGCGATGTTTCGTTATGTTGGATTTCCTGCATTCTTCAAACCGTTTGCCGGCGGCGGATGGAAACACGTGTACAACGTTCAAAACAGTGAAGAATTTTTTGACGCATACCATCAAACGGGACAACTCGTAATGATGTTGCAGGAAGAAATTGATTTCACGGAATATTTTCGATGTTACTGTGTTGACCAGCGCGACGTTCATATTATGCAATACGCACCGAAAGAACCGCATCATCTCCGATATGTTCGTAATCCGAAACCCATCGAAGAAAAATTACTTCAAACGATAAAAGAGTACGTAAGACAACTCAATCGCTGGCTTGGTTACGATTTAAATACTGTCGAATTTGCCGTTCGCGACGGTATTCCGTATGCTATAGATTTTTGCAATCCTGCTCCCGATGCTGATGTTCATTCTGTTGGCGAAGAAAATTTTGAGTGGATTGTTGAAGCAGTGGCGAATATGTGTATCAGAAAAGCGAAAGAACATACCGAAGGGAAAAATAACCTTTCGTGGGGTGAATTTGTGAAAACGTACGCAGCGGCGGTGAATAAAAAAACAACGAAAAAACCGGTTGCAAAAATTACAAAAGCAAAGAAATAAATATTCAGATTTTGTGTTTCGTTTGCTGATTTTACACAAGAAATACTATGCCAGAAAAAAAATTATTCACACTCGGAATCGAAGAAGAATTTCAGATTGTTGACCCGGAAACGCGCGAGTTGCGTTCGCACATCAATCAAATTCTCGAACAAGGAAAACGCGTGCTTTCGGAACAAGTAAAACCGGAAATGCATCAATCTGTTGTTGAGGTGGGAACGAACATTTGCGAAGATATTTCCACCGCCCGTAAAGAAGTTCTCCAATTGCGAAGTTCACTTGCCCAACTTGCAAAACAAAACGGATTACGGATTGCCGCTGCCGGAACGCATCCGTTTTCTCATTGGGCGGAGCAAAAAATTACCGAGCATCCGCGTTACAAAACTATTGTAGACGATATGCAGGATGTTGCGCGCGCAAATTTAATTTTCGGACTTCACGTTCACGTTGGTCTTCCCAATCGCGAAATTGCAATTCACGTTATGAATGCGGCGCGTTATTTTCTTCCTCATCTTCTTGCATGTTCTACGAACTCTCCTTTTTGGCTCGGAAGAAATACGGGATTCAAATCATATCGCACAAAAATTTTTGAGCGATTTCCACGCACGGGAATTCCCGACCATTTTGTGAGTCTTTCGGAATACGATAATTATATCAGTTGGCTGATAAAATTGAATTGCATTGATAATCCGAAAAAAATTTGGTGGGATGTACGCATTCATCCTTTTTTCGATACGATAGAATTTCGTGTGTTCGATTTGCCGATGCGTGTTGATGAAACAATTGCGCTTGCCGCAACGGCACAGGCAATTACTGCAAAATTATACAAACTCATTAAAGCAAATCTTGGTTTTCGTCTTTACCGAAGAATTTTATTGAACGAAAATAAATGGCGCGCCGCTCGTTACGGTATTCAAGGAAAACTTATTGACTTGGGAAAACAGGAAGAAGTGGAAGCAAAATCATTAATGATGGAACTGATTGAATTTGTTGACGATGTTGTGGACGAACTGGGATGCCGTAAAGAAGTGAATTATTTAATGAACATTGCAGCAACGGGAACCGGCGCCGATAGACAACTTGACGTATGGAACAAAACGCAGGATATAAAGCAAGTTGTTGATTTTATTATTTCAGAAACACACATCGGCTTACAATAACTTATGCAACGAAAACACGGAGCAGTCGCTCAACAGGAAATAACGTTCAATATGGAACTTTTACCAGGCGCACACAATGCCATCAATACTTGTTTGCGGCTGAAACAGAATGAACGCATTACCATCATTACAGATCATGAATGTTTAGAAATCGCAGCAGCGCTTGTGCACGAAATTAACAACGTTGGTTCAACGTTTTCTCTCTTTGTTTTGGAAGATTTCGCCCAACGACCACTCGAAGATATGCCGCAACGTATCCTTGATGAACTTGCAAAATCGCACGTGAGTATTTTCGCTTGTGTTGCGCAAACAGGAGAACTCGGTTCACGAATACAAATGACCAATGTTGTCAACAAACACAAAATCCGACACGCACACATGGTGAACATTACAAAAAAAATAATGTGCGAAGGAATGCGCGCTGATTTTCATGCCGTTGATGCAATCAGCACGATACTTGTTGAGAAAGCGCGGAAAGCGAAAACAATTCGCGCCATTTCAAAAGGCGGAACAAATGTTATCGCCGAATTTTCTCCTTCGCTCAAATGGTTGAAAACAAGCGGAATTATTTCTACCGAGAAATGGGGAAATTTACCCGGTGGTGAAATATTAACAACTCCAGCGAATGTGAACGGATTATTTGTCGTTGATGGTGTTGTTGGCGATTATCTTTGCCCGCGTTTTGGCGACTTACAAGATACTCCGCTGTATATAGAAATTGAACACAGCACGATACAACATTTGCATTGTTCAAACAACGAATTGCTTGATGAATTTTCCGCATACATTTCAACGGATGAAAATAGTAATCGTGCCGGCGAATTCGCCATCGGCACAAACATCGCCGTCAAAGAAATCAGCGGACAAATTTTACAAGACGAAAAAATTCCAGGCGTGCATATCGCTTTCGGAAATCCCTACGGAGAGCACACGGGAGCGAACTGGGTTTCGACAACGCATATTGATTGCGTTGGTCGCAACTTCGATATTTGGATGGACGAAGAACACATTATGGCAAATGGAGTTTTTCTCGTGTAATTTTTTTATGATTCCTGAAATCCGAAAAAAATACAACGCAGAATTTTCTGAAGAAACATACGAAGCATTTCTTCGCGAACTGAACTCTTCGGAAAAATATCCAACGGATTTTCGTTCCTGCGAAACTCCATTATTCCTCTCGCAAGACGTAACGCAAAAACTTATCACTGCATCCAGTGAAATTGTTTCTCGTGTTTTTTCAAACGAATATCGGGAACAATCAAGAAATGCTATTCCCAAAAAGTTATATGTTCCGAATGAAAGCGAGCATCCGACATTTTTGCAAATTGATTTTGCTGTTGCACACAACGAAAACAAAGAATTCATTCCGCAGTTGATTGAATTGCAGGGATTTCCTTCGTTGTATTGTTTTCAAGTTCTGCTGGATAATGTTACGCGTCATCATTTTTATGTTCCGCAAAATTTTGAAACGTATTTCAATGGTTATACCAGCGCATCGTACATTCAGTTCCTGCGAGAAATCATTGTTGGAAATTCTTCGCCGGAAAACGTTATCCTCCTTGAAATTGAACCCGAAAAACAAAAAACACGCATTGATTTCGCATGCACGGAATCCATGCTCGGAATTCCTCCTGTTTGCATTACCAACATCATCAAACGAGGAAAAAAACTTTTCTACAAAAAAAATGAAAAGGAAATTCCCGTCGAACGAATTTACAACCGCGTTATTTTTGATGAATTGCATCGGAAAAATCTTCCCGTAAATTTCCATTTTACCGACGAACTCGATGTTGAATGGATCGGACATCCGAATTGGTTTTTTCGTATCAGCAAATATTCTCTCCCGTTTATCAAAAGCAATTTTGCGCCTCCTGCGTTTTTTTTGAACGAACTCGCCGCATATCCCGAAGATTTACACAATTATGTTTTGAAACCCTTGTATTCATTCGCCGGAACAGGAGTAGAAATTGATGTTACTGCAGATGTACTCAATGCAATTTCTGAACAACAAAATTTTATTCTGCAAAAAAAAATTGATTACGCGCCGCTTGTCGAAACTCCCGACGGATTTGCAAAAGCAGAAGTGCGAATGATGTTTGTCTGGAAAGAAAAACCGTTGCTCGTCAATAATCTTGTGCGAATGAGCAAAGGAAAAATGATGGGTGTGAATTTTAACAAAAATAAAACGTGGGTGGGTTCAGGTTTGGCGTATCATCCCAAAATGTAATTTGATTCCATTTTTTTCGAAACAATATTTTACTTTAAAAAAGGAAGACACGATTTTTAAAAACTTTCTTTTCACTTTTTATAATTCCGTCATTGTTACTTTCTCAAACAAACGAGGAAACAACTTCACCGTATAACAAACCACTCGAATTGCGGGAACCACTATGAAAAAGTACAATGAGAAAATTTTTCCTGTTACACGCCGAATGCTCTCCGTAACTTCACCATCGTATCGCTCATTTCTTCCGAGATAACTTTCGTATCGGTAAATACGGGAAGAAAATTGGTATCGCCGTTCCAACGGGGAACAATATGGAAATGAATATGATGTTCAATTCCCGCGCCTGCAACACGACCAACATTACAACCAATATTTAATCCTTCAGCATTCATCACCGAACGAAGCATTTCCGAAAGTTTGCAAAGCAATTGCATAATTTCTTTCGTTTCATTTTCATTTAAATTGGTGATTGAATCAGTGTGTTTGTACGGTACAATCATCAAATGTCCGCTGTTGTACGGATATAAATTCATCAAAACGAAACAATGTTTTTCTCGCCAAACAATATATCGCTCATCATCATCGCATGCTTTCAACGCATCGCATAAAGCGCACGTTTCTTTCTTCGATGTTCTTTTCTCGGAAAACGTTGCAATATATTTCGAGCGCCACGGAGACCAAAGCCGTTCCATTTCAGATTTCAGATTTTAGATTGTAGATTTTAGATTGTAGTTTTCAGAACGTTGAAACTCATTCAAACGAAAATGAGAAATTAGGGTACCTCTAAAAACTCCAAGCATCAAAAAACAAATCCCAATGAGCAAAATTCTTATGACCAAAATAAAGCAAAAACCGTATTTGTTTGGGATTTCGGAATTTGAATTTGGAATTTATTTGTCATTTGGGATTTGTCATTTGAGATTTTAGAGATGCCCGTTATTCTTCGTCAACTTTATGTTTCGCTTCTGCGATAACTTTCTCCATTATTTCACGCGGCATTTCTTCGTAGTGCGCAAAACGCTGGCGATGAATTCCTCTTCCCTGCGTCATCGAACGAACGGTGGTCGAATAGCGATACAATTCTTTCAACGGAACTAACGCTTTGACAATTTGATATGTTCCGTTCGAATCCATTCCCAAAATTTTTCCTCGACGCCCGGAAATATCTCCCATAATATCACCCATGTTTTCTTCGGGAACAGTAACTTCTATTTCATAAATCGGCTCGTACAATACAGGTTTCGATTGTAAAAATCCATCTTTGAACGCCATTTTTCCCGCTGTCTTAAATGCGTTTTCGTTCGAATCTACCGGATGCATTTTCCCATCGTGTAAAATTACGCGCACATCGGAAACCGGATATCCCGCAATAACGCCGCTGGTCATAATATCCATAATTCCCTTCTTTACTGCAGGAACAAATTTCGCATCTATCGCTCCACCAACTATTGCATTCACGAATTCCAGTTTTCCTCCCCACGGCAAATCTTCTAATTCTTTTCCGCGTATAGTCAAATCCGATGGATAAGCCGCTCCTTCACGATACGCTTCCATATGAAAATACACTTCTCCGAACTGTCCTGCGCCGCCCGATTGCTTCTTATGACGATAACTGACGCGCGCTGTTCCACGAATACGTTCACGAAACGCATAACGCGGTTCACGAATATCTACTTCAACGCCGTAACGGTCTTTCATTCGTTTCACTAAAATTGTTAAATGTAATTCGCCTTGCCCGCTGATGATTGTTTGAACCAACTCTTGGTCGTGTGAAACAACAAATGTCGGGTCTTCTTCGTGTAAACGATGAAGCGCGTTGCCGATTTTGTCTTCATCACCCTTCGATTTTGCAGTAATGGATTGACTGATGACCGGTTCGGGGAACTGAATCAGAGGAAGTGTAACAGAAAACGATTTGCTGGATAGTGTATTATTCGTGTGTGTATCTTTTAATTTGACAACTGCGGCTATATCACCCGCAAACACGTGTCCCACTTCTCTTCTATCTTTTCCGTTTATAACATACAATTGCGAGAGACGTTCCGGTTTTCCGTTTTTCTGATTTACCAAATCCAAACCGTGAGTAAACGTTCCCGAATACACTTTGAAGAACGACAGTTCGCCAACGTGAGGTTCAGAAACGGTTTTGAAAATAAATCCAACGGGTTCACTTTTACTTTCCATCGGAATAATAATTTCTTTTTCCGTTCCGGTAAATTTCGCTTTCGCTTTTTCACGTTGTAACGGATGCGGCGCATATTCAACAAGCAAATCTAACAAGCCGGCAATACCAACGTTTTTTGTCGAAGAACAAGAAAGCAGTGGAAAAATTTTTCTGTTGAACAATGCTGTTTGAAAACCGTTGCACAGTTCGTCATCGCTCAATGTTCCTTGTTCAAAAAATTTCTCCATAAGTTTTTCATCGCTCTCGGCAATTTTTTCAATAAACGATTCGCGCAGATGTTTCGCTTCCTGCAAATGGTCGGAAGGAATTTCTTTTTCCACGTATTTTCCTTTATCCGATTGGTATTCGTACGCTTTCATTTTCAGAACATCAACAACGCCGTGAAAATTTGGACCTGTAACGAGAGGAATTTCAACAACTGTTACATCGTTGCCAAATCGGTCGTGAACCATTCTTAAAACTTTCGGCAAATCAACGTGTTCGCCGTCAATTTTGTTGATGACAAAAATTGTTGGAAGTTGATATTCCTTCGTGTAATTCCACGCAAGTTCTGTACCGACTTCAACGCCTTCAAACGCTTTGAGAAGAATGACGGCAGTATCGGCAACGCGCATGGATGCTTTAACATCGCCCGTAAAATCCGTATAACCGGGAGTATCGAGGATGTTGATTTTCGTGTTGTTCCATTCGCAATTCAGCAACGATGTGTTAATGGAAATTTTTCGTTCAATTTCATCGGAACGATAATCGGAATGTGTGGAGCCGTCTTCTACTTTTCCCAAACGCGTTGATGCGCCCGCAGTATAAAGTATCGCTTCGGTCAATGATGTTTTGCCGGAACCTCCGTGACCAGCAATAACAATATTTCGAATTTGTTCGGTGGTAAATTCTTTCATAAATAAATTAGACTTGTATTAAAAAAAATAATTGATAAAACTCTATAGAAATGTAATGTTTGCAGAAAGGAAAAAACATAGAAGGGAAAATTTTTTGCGCAACCGACGAAAGCGCCTCATTGCGCATAATGACAATGCCGTTGCATTGTTCCTTTACAAGCAAATACTGTCGCATCTCTTCAACTTCTCATTCTGTCAAAAAAAACTTTGACGCCTTTTACCAATGCGGAAATAAAAGAAACCGAATCCATTACCGGTTCTTCTATGCGGTTCTGTACTCTTCGTTTGAATTCGACAATCTCGTCAACGGTACTCCGAAAACTTTCAACGGAATCTTTGACAATATTCAGTTGCTCATCAAGATTGTCGGTTATGGCGCGCACCTTTGTAGTAATGGCATGTAAATTTTCGAGAATCGGAAATGTTTGCTCGCAAAGCGCACTTACTTTTTTATCGAGATGGTCTAAACTTTTTTCCATCCGATAAAAAATCATGACGAGATAAATACTTGCGGCGCCCACACAAAGCGACGAAAGAATAACGATGATGACGGTAAGTTCAGTCATAAGAGTTGTCCTTTATGCGCGGTCGCGTTCTTCTTGGTATGCTCCGTAGCCTGCTTTTACTGCGTCGGAAAATTTCGATGTTTGTTCCATCGTATCGGAAATAATTTCTCCGGCAGAATCATATAATTCTTCGCTTTTTTCGTAAGCGGCTTTCCCGAATCCTTTTACTTTGGACGATGCATCGGAAAATATTTTTTTGGCGCCGTCTTTTACTTCATCCGATTTTCGTTTGATATCGTCGCGTAAATCTTTTCCCGATTTAGGCGCGAACAGTAATGCAGTTATCGCTCCTGCAATTCCTCCGATAAGAAATCCCAGCAAGAGTCCTTTTCCCATTCCTTCTTTTTTGTTTTGATACATAATTTTTTCTCCGAAATGTTGGGTTAATTATACAAACTTCTTTTTCAAATTAAAAACGCACGAAGAAAACTTCTTTCTTTTTGTGAGAAAATTTTAGCGCACTTGCAGTTGGGGTTTTCCTGCGTTCACCCACGCAGTGTACCAAAAACATGCTACACGTTCCGTTGCTTTTTGTATTTGTTCCCGTGTCAACCTTTGCAGTTGCTCATTCAGTTGAGCGTAATATTCGTCGTTGTAATGTTTTGTTGCTTTCATCTGTGAAGAAATAATTTTTTCGTGAATCTTTTTTTCTGAATGGAGAATTGAGTCGGATAACAAATAACTCTCCAAAACAATTTGAAATGCAAATGATAACGGTTCGGCTATGTATTCACTTTTCGACGGCGTGAAAAGATATTGCTCGTTGAACATTTCCATCATTTTCGATTCGTAGCGCCAATGAATGCCGTTTTGTTCTGTCAATTGCCCATCGTAATTTATGACCGTATGAAGCGGTTGATGCGCATCGGCAATATAATGACCAAGCCATGCACTCCAATGCAGTATCAAATCGCTGTTATGTTTGCTCATCGCAACGGATAAACTTTCCGTAACAAAAACAATTCTCCAAGGAAGCGTTCCCATTGCCGTTATTGTATCGAACGAAAATTTGTGAACTGCCGCAGAAAAATCGCGCGGCATTTCTTCAAACGGGTATGTTCCGTAATAATCAATATCAATGAAATGATGTTGCGCTTCCGTCGAATCTTCGTTGTTATCGCGAACATCATCGGGTTCGTTCGCGTGTTGTTCAATCCAATCGGCGTGCAATTGAAAAAACGGTTTTGTTTCTTCCGATAAATGTTCTATCGCAAAGCGATTTATTTTTTTATGAACGGATGAACCCCAACTCAAGGAAATATTGTTTTCAAAACAAACAATGAAAACAAGTGCTATGAATATTTTCAACTTCGTCATATCGAAGAAAAGGAAATATGAGATATGAGATACACGTTGGCTGCGCATATCTCATACTTCATCACTCGTAATGAATTATCGGTTTCGTTTCTTGTGCCGATTTTTTCGCAAACGTTTTTTTCGCTTGTGCGTTGACATTTTATGTCGTTTACGTTTTTTTCCGCAAGGCATCTTTTTCCTTTCGATTGAAGTTTGAATTATTGTTGAAAATGTGTTTGTAAAAGTTCATTCGCGCGTTTTCCTGTTTCTGAATGTGCATCCAATTGAGCCGCTTTTTGAAAATATTCCTTCGCCGTTTCCGCATCTCCTGTGTTTAAGGAAATTATTCCAATATTGAAATGCGCTTTTTGATGATTCGATTGAAGAGCAATTGCTTTTTTCATTTGCATTATAGCAGCTGCTGCATCATTTGTTTCAAAATAACAAATTCCTAAATCCACCAGCGCATCGGGATTGTTGGAATTCAGAGCAAGATAGTTGTTATATGTTGCAATCGCTTGAGGAAACATTTGCGCATCGTGAAGCGCATTTGCATATCGCAAAACCATTTCTGCGTCATTCGGATGCGCTTGCATTTCCGCTTCCAGTTGCTGCAAATGCTGAAGCGCAGGTTTCGATTGCTGTTGCGACGGCGGAACAACCGTTTTCTGTTCGTTAAAAAAAGAAATGAAAAACAGCACAAGCAAAAACAACACTACAAGTGCGAGATAAATCTTCCACGAAGCAACGTTCTTTTGCGTAACCAAATTCACTTGCTCCTTTGCAAATACTTCCTCTGCGTCTGTGAGTTTGTCCGGAGAAACGTGCGGAGATTTCTTTTCCAATTTTTGTTCAAATGGGTATGATGAAATGTGTTCTTTTTCTTCCGAAAAAATTTTGGAAGTTTCTATTTTTTGTTCTTGCTGTTTTTCTTTGGAAACCGATTTCGGTTTGTGCGAAGATATTTCTTCAGACTTTTTCGGTTCCTCCTGCATCGGTTGCGAAGGTTGATGAAACAACAATTGTACTTCTTCGGCAATATTTTCGTCCGCAGAATGAGCAAGGGAAAGAATTGCGCCGCAACTTTCGCAATAGGATGCGCTTTTGCTATTCGAATGTCCGCAAAAATCGCACACGAATTTTCCGCCGCGCGTTTTCTTTTTTGGAGAAGTTTCTTTCTTGGAAAAAAACGTAGATAAATCATCGCCGCCTTGGATTCCCCAATCAATTTTGCCGCCACATTCGGGACAGTATTTATCGGTACTTGTTATTGTTGCGTTACATTGCGAACATTGTTCTTGCGCTGTCAACGATTCACCTTTTTAATCTTTTTCATTAAACCGGAATTCACAGCAGTTTTAAATTCTTTTGACACTTTAAAAAATGGAGTATAGTTTTCGTCAATAGGAACTGCAACGCCTGTTTTCGGATTGCGACCGATGCGCGGCTTTCGCAACACAACTTTAAAACTTCCAAATCCGCGAATCTCGATATTGTTCCCGCGTATCAGTGTTTCCTTTATTGTTTCGATAAAACCGTCAATAATCGCTTCCGTTTCCAACTTTGTAATACCTGTACCGTTTGCGACTTGGATAATTAAATCCGCTTTCGTTGTATTCAATTTCTTTTTGAAAAAATAACGGGCAAAAGATAGGAAAAATTTTTGTGAGGAAAAGTGTACTGCTGTGAAAAGTTTGAAAAAAAATGTCGTGAACAACGGTAAGCCATTCTTATGTTATGCAACAATATTTTTTTTGAACATTAAGAAATTGCACAAGATTTGTTTAGATTTAACGCGAAAATTTTCAAAACAAAATTACGCATTATTTCAATTTATTATTATCTCGGAGTACGTTTTATGAAACCCATTTTTTCTCAATCATCTCTTTCATTGTTTATTCTTTCCATATTCATTTTTTTCATTGGTGAGGCGAATGCGCAGCGTGCTAATTCTGCAAAAAAGAATACGACAAATTCTTCTTCTTCATTTTCAAAAACAAGTTCTCTTTCCATTGCTGATGTAAGCGTTACGGAAGGAAACAGCGGTTCTTCTTCTGCAACATTCACGGTAAAACTTCTTCCCGCAAGCGGACAAACCGTTACGGTAAGTTATGCTTCTGCGAATGGAACTGCAACTGCAGGAAGTGATTATCTTTCTGTTTCGAGTTCACTCACGTTTAATCCCGGTGATACAGCAAAATCATTTTCTGTTTTCATTGTTACGGATTTATTGAATGAATTTGATGAAACGTTTTATATCAATCTTTCGAACGTAACGAATGCAACAATTTCCGATAGCCAAGCAATCGGCACAATTCTCAACGATGATGCAGTTCCTACATTAACAATCAACGACATCAATCCGACGGAAACAAATTCCGGTTCATTCAATTCTCCGTTCACTGTTACTCTTTCTGCTGCAAGCGGAAAAACTGTTACCGTTGATTATACAACTGCTAATGGAACTGCAACTGCAGGAAGCGATTATTCGTTGAGCAGCGGACAATTGATTTTTAATCCCGGAGTTACGGCGCAAAATATCAATGTGTTTATATACGGCGATGCAACAAACGAAGCAAACGAAACATTTTTTGTCAATCTCTCAAATGCCGTGAATGCGACTTTTTCTGATAGCCAAGGAGTTGGAACCATAGCGAACGATGACCCGGTACCGAATCTTTCCATCGGCGATGTTTCTGTAACGGAAGGAAACAGTGGAAATATTACTGCGCGGTTTCTTGTTACGCTTTCTGCAGTAAGCGGACAAAATGTAACGGTGAATTATTATACCGTTGCTAATACTGCGGCTTCGGGAACCGATTTTTCACCAAACTCCGGAACATTGGTTTTCAATGCAGGAAGTACTCTCGATAGCGTTTTAGTTTTTGTGAAAGGAGATTTCACGAATGAAATTGATGAAACGTTTTATGTGAATATCAACACTCCCGTGAACGCCGCAATAACGGATAGTCAAGGAGTTGGAACAATTATTAACGATGACCCAGTGCCAACGGTTTCCATTACTGATGTGAGCGCAACGGAAGGAAATTCGGGAACAAAAAATTTTACTTTCACCGCATATCTTTCACTGAAAAGCGGAAGACAAATTTCTGTTCAATACGCAACTTCGAATGGAACGGCAATTGCTGAAACCGATTATATAACTTCAAGCGGGACACTTACTTTCAATGTCGGCGATTCGACAAAAACTGCTTCTATCGTAGTGAAAGGCGATACATATCACGAAGCGAACGAAACATTTTACGTTACGTTATCGAATCCAAACGCAGCCGCTTCACTCGGCGATAGTTTAGGTATTGGAACAATTCAAAACGATGACCCGATTCCTGCAATGGCAATTACCGATGTAACTGTTTTAGAAAGTGATGCGGGAACAGTGAACGCAAACTTTTCTGTCTATCTTACGAATCCACGCGACCAAATTATTACTGTTGATTATGCAACAGTAAACGGAACGGGAATTGCCGGTTCCGATTATGTTTCGCAAAGTGGAACGCTGACATTTGTTGTTGGCGATACAGTAGAAACAGTTACCGTTCCTGTAATTGGAGATATTTACGATGAAATAGACGAAAATTATTTTGTGAATTTATCGAACATCTCGAACGCAACATTCGGTGATAATTCGGGAACAGGAACAATTATTGATAATGACCCGTTGCCAACAATGTCTATTACCGACATTTCTGTTATAGAAGGAAATTCCGGAACCGTGAACGCAACATTCAACGTGTATTTATCATTGCATAGCGGAAAAACAATTTCCGTCGTTTGCTCAACAGCAAACGCAACGGCAAATTTCGGCGTTGATTATCAATTTTTTGATGATACTCTTACATTTTCTCCGGGTGATACTTTAAAAACAGTTACTGTTGTTGTGAACGGAGATTTGTTCAATGAGGGAAATGAAACATTTGTTATGAATTTATCAAATGTTCAAAACGCAACATTATCGGATGCGCAAGGAATTGGAACAATTATTAACGATGACCCAGTACCAACGGTTTCCATTACCGACGTTATCGTCAACGAAGCAGATACGGGAACGGTGAATGCAAATTTCACTGTGCGAATGACAAATCCGATTGATAAATCGGTAACGATACAATACACAACAACGAACGGAACAGCAACTTCCGGCACTGATTATATTTCTCTCAGTGGAACACTAACGTTCGAGATTGGCGATACGGTAAAAACGTTAAGTGTTGCAGTGAAAGGAGATTTGTTTGATGAAATTGACGAAGATTTCACTCTGAATTTATCGGGAATTTTGAATGCAACGTTTACCGATAGCGTAGGAATTTGCACAATTATTGACAACGACAATTTCCCGAATATGACAATTACCGACGCGAGCGTCAATGAAGGAAATGCAGGAACCGTTGTTATGAATTTCCAAGCAAAACTTTCCATTGCAAGCGGAAAAACTATTACAGCAAGTTATGCTACATCTGATGCAACGGCAACATCGCAATATGATTACGTTTCAACATCGAGCGGACTTACATTTAATCCCGGTGATACTTCGAAAACCATTTCCGTTACGGTAAACGGCGATAAATATTATGAAAGCAATGAAACATTTTCCGTAAATCTTTCCAACGTTGTCAACGCAACATTGGCTGATGGACAAGGCGTCGGAACAATTATCAACGATGATGCGTTTCCCAGTTTTACCATTACGGATGTTTCGCTCACCGAAGGAAACAGCGGTACAAAAAACGCTGTGTTTACAGTACAACTTTCCAATCCCCGTTATGAACTCATCAACGTTAATTACACGACAGCAAACGGAAGCGCAACTTCGGGAAGCGATTATATTTCTGCAAGCGGAACGCTTACATTTAACGGCGGCGATACATCGAAAACTATTACCGTTACTCTCAACGGCGACATTTATTATGAACTCACGGAAACATTGTTTGTCAACATTTCTAACGCAACGAATGCAACAATTTCTGATGCACAAGGAATCGGAATAATTGTCAACGATGACGCTTTCCCGAATTTCACCATTACCGATGCAACGGTAATGGAAGGAAATACAGGAACAGTAACTGCAACATTTACGGTAAAAACTCTAAATCCGCGTTATGAAATGATGTATGTGGATTATGCAACGGCAAACGGAACCGCCATCGCCAACGAAGATTATGTTGCAACCAATGGAACACTATTGTTTTCTTCCGGTGATACCGTCAAACAAATTTCCGTTGACGTGAACGGCGATTTACTCAATGAAATTGATGAAACATTTTTCGTAAATCTTTCCAACGTCAACAATGCAACAGTTTCCGATAGTCAAGCGCTTGGAACAATTACCAATGATGACCCGCTTCCTTCGCTTTCCATCAATAATGTTACACTCGTCGAAGGCGATAACGGAACGCAAAACTTTGTGTTCGATATCACGCTTTCTTCTGCAAGCGGACGAACAGTTACGGTGAATTATGCAACGGCAAACGGAACCGCATCTTCGGGATTTGATTATGCGACAACAAGTGGAACCGCAACGTTTACTGCGGGAGATGTTTTGGAAAACGTGAGTGTTCCCGTCAACGGCGATTTGTTCAATGAAATTGATGAAACATTTTTTGTGAATCTAACTTCGCCAACGAATGCAACAATTGCCATAAATCAAGGAACGGGAACAATAATAAACAATGACCCGCTTCCGAGTATTACTATAACTGATGTTTCTGTTTCCGAAGGTGATGCAAGCAGTGTGAATGCAGTATTTCAAGTGAAGTTGAATATTGCAAGCGGAAAAACTGTTTCCGTCAATTATGCAACGGCAAACGGAACTGCAATCGCAGGTTCAGATTATGTTTCACAAAGCAACTCGCTGACATTCAATGCCGGCGATACGATGAAAACAATAACGATTTCTACTCATGGAGATTTTATTGACGAATTTGACGAAACATATTTCATCAATCTTTCTTCCGTTTCCAACGCAACCATTGCAGATAGTCAAGGATTAGGAACAATTCTTGACAACGACCAAGTACCGAATATGACGATTACGGATACAACAATTGTCGAAGGAAACAGCGGAACAAAATCAGCAAACTTCCAAATAAAACTTTCATTGCCAAGTGGTAAAACAATTACCGTAGACTACGCAACAGCAAACGGAACAGCAACTGCAGGGAGCGATTATGTTTCAAAAAGCGGAGCATTAACTTTCACTCCAGGTGATACAACGAAAACTGTTTCCGTAACAACAAACGGCGACAATTTCAACGAAGAGCATGAAACATTCTTTATGAATTTAAGCAATGCAAGCAACGCGGCTTTAACTGATGCGCAAGGAATCGGAACAATCTTAAACGATGATGCTGTTCCATCGTTCACCATTACTGATACAACTGTTACTGAAACTGATGCGGGCACCATTACTGCGAATTTTCTCGTGCGCATCACCAATCCTTCAGATAAAACGATAACAGTTCAATACGGAACAGCGAACGGAACTGCAATTGCAGGCGCAGATTACAATTCACAAACAGGAACTCTCATTTACGCTTCCGGTGATACGTTAAAAACAATCAGCATCACCGTGAACGGAGATTTGTACAATGAAGTGAATGAAACATTTTTTATCCTTCTCTCCAACGTTGTGAACGCAACAATTTCCGATAGTCAAGGAGTTTGCACTATTCTCGATAATGACCCGTTGCCGAATATGACCATCAGCGATGCAACAGTTGTAGAAGGAAATTCCGGAACAGTAAATTTAAATTTTCAAGTAAAACTCTCCATACTCAGCGGCAAAACAATTACCGTCAATTATGCCACAGCAAACGGAACTGCGATTTTTGGAACCGATTACATTTCAACCAACGGCTCACTCACATTTTACAGCGGTGATACAACAAAAACTGTTTCTGTTGTGGTGAACGCCGACAGATACTACGAAGAAAACGAAACGTTGTATGTGAATATTTCAAACGCAGTCAATGCAATTATTACTGATGCGCAAGGAATCGGAATTATCACGAATGACGATCCCGTTCCAAGTATAACCATCAACGATGTTTCTCTTCAGGAAGCAAACGGCGTCAATGCTGTGTTCACCGTGCGATTAAGCAATCCCCGTTATGAACCGATTTCTGTGAACTACAGTACAGCAAACGGAACCGCGCTTGCTGATTACGACTATGTTTCAAAAAATGGGCTACTTGTTTTCAACGGCGGCGATACGGCAAAAACAGTAGTTGTTGGCATCATCGGCGATGAAATGTATGAACTGAACGAAACATTTTTCGTGAATCTTTCGAACGCAACGCTTTCTATTATCGCAGATAGTTTCGGCGTTGCTACAATAATGAATGACGATAATGTTCCGACCATCGCCGTAACCAATATGTCCGTAATAGAAGGAAATGTTGGAACGGTAACAAATTCTTTTATTGTCAATCTTTCCAATCCGACATATCTGCCGGTTTCTGTGGATTATTATTCAAGCGATATAACGGCGACAAGCGGTTATGATTACTATTCCACGTTTGGAACACTTTTTTTTGACCCTGGACAAACTTCGAAAGACATTCCGATTACAGTAATTTCCGATTCGATTTTTGAAGAAAATGAAACATTTGCTATGTATTTATTGAACGCATCGAACGCAACATTTTCGGATACTGTTGGACAAGGAACTATCATCAACGATGATATTGCACCATCCATCACAATCGGCGACGTAGCTTTGCTTGAAGGCGATTCAATCAATAGCGTAGCAAAATTTGTTGTTACCCTCACCGGTGTCAATGTGCTTCCTTCATCTGTGTATTACACAACGGTGAATGGAACTGCGCTTTCCCCTTCCGATTATATTGCAAAAGCAGATACGTTGAAATTTGATGCGGGTGAAAAAATCGATACAATTTTCGTAACAGTGAAAGCAGATTTGTACAACGAAACTAATGAAACATTTTCGGTAAAACTCCTGACTTCTTCAAACGTTGTTATTTCCGATAGTATAGGCGTTGCAACGATTCTAAACGATGATCCGTTTCCGTTTATCATCATTAGCGATACGACAATTACGGAAACCGATAACGGTTCACTCAACGCAGAATTTTTTGTATCGCTCACACGCATCAGCGGACAATCAGTAACTGTCGAATACGCAACCGCCAATGGAACAGCGAACGCAGGATCCGATTATATTTCTCAAACAGGAACAATTACATTTGTTCCCGGTGATTCCGTAGAAACAATCACCGTTTCCGTTCTTGGAGAAACAATGTTTGAAACCGACGAAAATTTCTTTGTCAATCTTTCCAATCCTGTTCGAGGAACAATCGGCGACGGGCAAGGAAGTTGTACAATATTAAATAACGATGTTCTTCCGACAATTTCCATTGACGATGTGCAATCAAATGAAGGCGATACAATTACATTCACTCTTACTCTTTCTAATCCGAATTACCAAACTGTTACGGTGAATTATGCAACAGCAAATCTTACCGCAAAAGCAGATACGGATTATTATGCAAAAAACGGCACCGCATCGTTTTCTTCCGGCGAAGTTTCAAAAACAATTTCTGTGCTTACGATAGAAGATAATGTTTGGGAAAGCGATGATGTGTTTGTTATGAATCTTACATCGCCAACAAACGCTACGATTCTTGATAATCAAGGAATCGCAACAATCACCAATGATGACCCTGTTCCCAGTATCACGATTTCAGATGTGAATGTCCTCGAAGGAAATTCCGGCGTTCGCGACACAACGTTTGCTGTTACGCTTTCGAATCCCAGCAGTGTAACAATCTCTGTTTCATATTTTACGGCAAACGGAATATCAAACGGTGCAATTGCTGGAGTTGATTACGGCGCATCTTCCGGCACATTAACCTATACTGCTGGACAAACAGTAAAATATATTTCCGTCGTTATCATCGGCGACGATATCAATGAAGCAGATGAAACATTCACCGTCAATTTATTTTCGCCAACAAATTCTGTTATCCAAGATAATCAAGCGCTCGGAACAATAGTCAATGACGACCCAGCACCAACGATGTCCATCAGCGACGTACAAATTCAAGAAGGAAACAGCGGTTCGCAAAACGCAACGTTCATTGTTACTATTTCCGAGGGAAGCAGTCAATTGATTAGCGTAAAATATTCAACGATAAACGGAACAGCAACCGCAGGAACTGATTTCGAAAATACGTACGCAACAACTCCCGGTGTTATTAACTTTCCTCCCGGAACAACAACACGGGAAGCAAAAATAATTGTGTACGGCGACAACATTTACGAAAGCAACGAAACGTTCACTGTTGTTCTTTCTGATGTTACGAATGCAATTCTTGTGGACACAACGGGAATCGGAACGATTACCAACGACGACGCAAAACCGACGATCGCTATCAACGACGTTACATCTGCAGAAGGAGATTCCGGAAATGTTCAATTCAATTTTACTGTTTCGTTAAATGTTGCAAGCGGTTATCAAGCAACGGCTAATTTTATTACACAAGACGTATCCGCCACCAACGAAGTTGATTATATTCCCAATGCCGGAATCGTTACGTTTGCTTCGGGTGAAACACAAAAATCAATTCCCGTTGTTGTAAAAGGTGATAAACTCAACGAACAAAATGAAACGTTCAAAGTTCTTCTTTCGAACGCAACCGATGCATCGTTCAGCGATAGTATCGGAATCGGAACAATCACGAATGATGACCCGGGATTTTTTGTCTCACCTTCAGAAATTGAATTTGATTCCGTGATTGCAGGTTCCAATTCGTACGATACACTGCGCATAACAAACGATGGCGCATCTGCACTACAAATTACTTCCATCATTGTAATCGGCGGCGATTATACCGTATCACCAACAGGAATTGCAACCATTGCGCCCGCAGAAACGAAAAAATATGTCGTAACATTTTCGCCTGCGTTGGAAGGTGAAAAAGAAGGAAGCATTATCGTTACACATAGCGCGTATTCATCTCCCGATACAATTCCGCTCGCAGGAACTTGCAGCGGCGATACCATTACCTTCAGAACATTTACACGCGTGTTCGGCGGTATTACCGAAAAACCGACAAAACTCAAATGGAATAGAAAAACTAATTCGCTCAAAGAACCTCCGAATGTCGGAACTGCGTTTGCCCGCGTTTTCCAATTACTCGGAAAAGGTGAACATACGTTTCTCGGTATTCAACAAACCATCAAAGACTCGACGAAAAAATATGCGTGGTTAAATGCAAAGAAAGCAGAGCATTTCCAAAAATTATATTCCATCAATCACGATAACGGTATTGCTTATCCCATTGACTTTGATAAAAAGAATGGAAAAAAACTTGCAAAAGACATCAGTCTTTCTTCCGCAACAAAAGAAAAATATATGTTAGCAAATGGAAACATCGGTTGGGCAGAAGGAGTTATGTTACGAATGAATATTCTTGCCAGCGATACGGGTGTTACTCCTCGTAATTTCGGTTCATTAATGCTCGATACTTCATACACACTGTTCGGAAAAGAAATGGAAGGTTTAACAATCTATGAAGTTGCCGATTACTGGGATTCTCTTATGACGCATTATGAAAGATACGGTATAGGCGGAACAAACAGCACAGCGGATTATGACATTCTTACGGATTTTTCGAAGAAAGTTCTGCGACGTATTAACGCAGGATTTTATGCAGCGTGGGATTCTACAACGTACACTGTCAACACAGATGCCGTGAAGAACAAAGTAAAACCGTATGATTATCTTGTTACCTTGAAAGGTACAAAATCCGCATCAGAAGTAGGCATAGTCAAACGCGGGAAAATTGTTACTCCTCAGTATGTTACTCAGCAACGCACCATCGAAATTCCGGAACATGCAATGCTCGAGCAAAACTTCCCGAATCCGTTTAATCCCAGTACAGTTATTCCTTTTGTCATCAATTTTTCTTCGGAGGTTTCGTTGAAGATTTTCAACGTACTTGGTCAAGAAGTAGCAACACTTCTGAACAACGACGAATACGACGAAGGCGAATACGAAATCAATTTCGACGCTTCGCAGCTTCCGACGGGAATATATTTCTATCGCTTATCGGGAAATATCACAGACGAATCTGTTTCGAACAATTCGTTTATGATAGTAAAGAAAATGCTCTTCGTCAAGTAATGTATTATTTTTTATAGAAAAATATTTCTCCAAATCATCCTTCAAGGTTTTATTTTGAACATCATTTCAGAAAAAACCTTGAAGGATTTTTTTTGAATGGAGAATTCTAACAAACAACATACCGAACCACATACGAACAGATTAAATGAATCCTGTTATCTCCGTTCACAATCTCACGAAACGCTTCGGAAATTTTTTTGCTGTTGACCATATCAATTTCAATGTGAAACAAGGAGAAATTTTTGGATTCCTCGGAGCAAACGGCGCGGGAAAATCTACAACGATTCGTATGTTGTGCGGACTTCTTGCATCAACCGATGGAACTGCAACAGTCGGCGGTTTCGACATTAACAACGAACCGGAAAAAGTAAAAGAAAACATCGGTTATATGTCGCAAAAATTTTCGCTGTATGAAGATTTGACTGTGGATGAGAACATCAATTTTTTCGGAAAAGTGTACGGACTTTCTAACAGCGAATTTGCTGCACGAAGAAACTGGGTGTTGGATATTGCGAACTTGAAAGGAAGCGAGGCGCGAATAACGGGAACGCTTTCCGGCGGATGGAAACAACGTCTCGCACTTGGTTGCGCAGTTCTACACAAACCGAAAATTGTTTTTCTCGATGAACCGACAAGCGGCGTTGACCCGTTGATGCGAAGAAAATTTTGGGAACTCATCAATGATTTATCCGCAGAAGGAGTTACGGTTTTGGTAACAACGCATTTTCTCGAAGAAGCGGAATATTGTAACGATATTATTTTGATTAACGCGGGAAAAATAATTGCCGGCGGAAGCCCCAAAGAGTTGAAAGAAAATTATATCAAGCATCCCATTCTCGAAGTGCAATGCGAAAACGTGATTGAAGCGATGTCATTGATAGAAAAAGAACCTTGGGCAATCGAAACATCGGTGTTTGGAACGTATTTGCACGTGATGGTTGAAAATGAAAACGTTGCGCGAGAAAAAATTCAACAATTGTTTTCCCAAAATAATATAACGTTGCATCACATTGATAGAATTACACCATCGCTGGAAGATGTGTTTATTTATTTGTTGGATGAAGAAGAAAAACGAAAAAATAAATAGCACACTGATGACGCTGATGAGACAGATTATTACGGGTTTGCTTCCGCGAAATCAGTTCAATCCGTGTCATCCGTGAGCTAATTTCAAACATTAATGAATCTCGTACCAATCATCAAAAAAGAATTTCGGCAAATCAAACGCGATAAACGTGTGCTGGCGATTCTTACGCTTGTTCCCGCATTATTGCTGTTGCTCAATGGATACGCGCTCAATTTCGATGTGCAGCACATTAAACTTGCCGTGTACGACGAAGAGAAAAGCAAAGAAAGCCGCGAGTTTGTCAATTCGTTTTTAACGTCGGGATATTTCGATTTAGTAGAAAACCTTTCGTCGTCCAAACAAGCGACGCAATTGCTCGATGATGCGAAAGTAAAAGTTGCGCTCATTATCCCACAAAATTTTTCACGCAAATTATTATCGAACGAATCCGCATCAATACAAGTTCTTGTTGATGGAATGGATGCAAACGCCGCAACAACAATTGTGGGTTACACGCAAGCGGTTACATTACAGTATTCGCAAAAAGTTGTGTTGAAACAATTAGCGAAACTCGGTCGCGGCAGTTACATTCCCATCAATTACGAAGCGAGAATTTGGTACAATCCTGAATTGAAAAGCGCAAAGTTTCTCGTTCCCGGTTTAATCGGTTTCATTCTTGCAATTACCGCAGTGATTGCAACATCGCTTTCGATTGTGAAAGAAAAAGAACGCAACACCATCGAGCAAATCAATGTGTCGCCGATTTCCTCCGTCGAATTGATTATCGGAAAACTTTTTCCGTACGCGCTTATTTCCATTGTCGCCGCCGCATTAACATTGCTCGCCGCGTATTTGATGTTCGATGTTGTTGTGAAAGGAAGTTTAATTTTGCTTTTCTTCGCAACGCTGTTATTCATTATCGCCGCTCTGAGTATGGGACTTTGGGTTTCGACGATTTCCGATTCGCAGCAAGTCGCATTTCAACTCGCATCGCTTGTTTCGATGCTGCCGACAATTTTACTTTCGGGATTTATGTTCCCGATTAGCAGTATGCCGTGGTGGTTACAAATTATTACGAACATCACGCCGGCAAAATTTTATCTCATCATCTTACGAAGTATTGTCTTAAAAGGCGTTGGCATCGGAGCGTTTTGGCAGCAGTTGTGTTGTATTGCGCTCTTTGCAACATTTTTACTCTTCGTTAGCGCGAAGAAATTTAAGAAACAGATGGGATGAAAAAACAGAAAAATAAATTTGGTAAATTAACCGCGGAAAATTTTGAAAAAAAAAATATGATTACTAAAGAATTACTCAAAGCGGAAATAGATAATGTTCCGGAAGAACATTTAGAAAAAATTTATAGTATTGTAAAAAGTTATGAACCCAAAGGTAAACACCAACAATCCGATAAGTTTATTCAACGCGCTCATGTTCTGAGAGAGAAAAGCGCAATCTATGTTACCGATGAGGAAGTTACACAAATGAAAAACGAAGGACGTCCGTGATTGTCGTTGATACGAATATTCTCGTTCCGTTTTTTTGTTCGCGGAGAACTTTCGCAGAAAGTTGAACAAGCGGCGATCAAAGACAACGATTGGCTCGTTCCATTTCTTTGGCGTTCAGAGTTCCGAAATGTGTTAGCGTATTATATCCGAAAGAATCTTCTTTCCTTGACTGAAGCAACAGGGATTATGCGGGAAGCAGAATTCCAATTGCAAACGAAAGAATATTTCGTTTCTTCTGAAAGCGTACTTCAGTTAGTGAAATCTTCAAAATGTTCTGCTTATGATTGCGAATTTGTTGCGCTTGCTCAACAATTCAATATTCGATTGATTACAATGGACAAACTCATACTTTCAGAATTTCCCGACGTTGCAATTTCGTTGGAAAAGTTTGTAGACTAAATTTTTCAATCCCCAATCGTAATTCGTAAATCCCAATGAACTCCCAACGTATTCTTGCTCTCTTTAAAAAAGAATTCGGGCAATTGTTTAAGGATAAAAAACTGTTGCCGCTCGTGTTTATTGCGCCGGTGTTGCAATTAACGCTGCTCGGTTTTGCCGCTTCGCTCGATGTAAAAAATATCGCGCTCGTGTTGTGCGACTTGGATAAATCGAAAGAAAGCCGCGACTTCATTCAAACGTTTACCAACAGCGGATATTTCACGCTCGAATATTCCACAGAAGATTACAATGCGATTCAATCGTATCTCGATAATAACAAAGCGACGATGGCTCTTGTTATTCCGACAAATTTTTCCAAAAAACTCTTGCGCAAAGAACCTGCTAACGTGCAAGTCATCTTAGATGGCGCAGAAGGAAATTCGACTGCGATTGCAATGAATTATGCGAGTCAAATCATCGGAAAATATTCGCGCGGAATTTTAGCGGAGTTTTTTGCGAACGGAAAACAACTCGCCGGCGTGAATGCAGAAATCCGCACGTGGTATAATCCCGCGCTGAAAAGCAGAAATTATATGGTGCCGGGCGTGTTGGTGCTGATTCTTCTCATCACGACAATGAATTTAACTTCGATGGCGATTGTGAAGGAAAAAGAAATCGGCACACTCGAACAAATTATGGTTACGCCGATTCGCCCGACGGAATTGATTCTCGGAAAACTTGTTCCGTTCACGCTCATCGGCGTTGTGAATGCAAGTGTGGTTATGCTTGTTATGGTGTTCGGTTTTGGTATTCCGATAAAAGGAAGTGTTCCGCTGTTGTTCGGTTTAACGGGATTTTTTCTTCTCACCACACTCGGTCTCGGACTTTTTGTTTCGACCATTTCCAAAACGCAGCAACAAGCAATGATGACGGCGCAATTCTTCATTCTGCAACCGATGATGTACATTTCCGGTTTTACTTTTCCCGTAGAAAATATGCCGCACATTTTACAAGGCATTTCACATTTAATTCCGATGAGTTACTATCTTGTTATTGTTCGCTCGATTATTTTAAAAGGCGTGGGAATTTCTTCGTTGTGGTTTGAGGCGCTCGCTCTTTTAGGAATGGGAGCAGTAATTTTAGTTGCAAGCGTGTTGCGGTTTCATAAAAAGTTGGAGTAATGTTGTTCACATGTTAGAAGAAAATTTTTCAGATAGAATTTTCTTTCTTCATTAAAAACTATTTGTTATGTCCTTCTCCTTTTATCATTCTGAAAAGATGAAACACTTGCGGAAACAACGCATTGATTCCATCTTCAACACTTTGAACTGAACCGGGGAAATTTATGATGAGCGTTTTGCCGCGAATGCCAACAATACAACGCGAGAACATTGCATAGTACGAACGCTGTTGACCATAGTTTCGCAATGTTTCCTCGACTCCATGTAATCGTTTTTCAATGACGGAAAGCATTGCTTCGGAAGTAATATCGCGCGGAGAAATTCCCGTTCCTCCTGTCGTAACAATCAAATCAATTTTTTCTGAATCGGCAAGTCGTTTCAATTCTTGTTCAATTTTTGTTTTCTCATCAGGGAGTACGATGTATTCCGAAATATGCAAATGAAATTCCTGCAATTGTTCGACGAGAATTTTTCCCGAAGTATCTTCATTCATTCCTGCACTCACGGAATCGCTCAGCACAACAACAGCCGCAGATAATCCACTGCCGCTTTCTTGAATGTTTGATTTTCCACCTTTCTTTTCCAGTAATGTAATGGCAACAATTTCCATCGCTTCATCAATCGGTTTCAGCATATCATACAGTGTTAATGCGCAAACCGAAGCCGCGCACAATGCTTCCATTTCCACGCCGGTTTTCCAAATCGTTTTTACTTCTGTGAATATAGATATAGAATTTTTATGCAAGGTAATTTCAACACGAACATAATCCAGCGGCACATGATGACAATACGGAATCATTGCACTCGTATTTTTTGCCGCTTGAATTCCTGCAACGCGCGCTACTTCTATCGGATTTGCTTTGGGCGCATTTCCACGTTGTATGGCTTCTATGGTTGATGAAGAAACATTCAGTGTTGCTGTTGCTGTTGCGGTGCGTAATGTATTGGATTTTGTTGAAACGTCGCGCATAAAATTTTGTGAATTGATGATAATAAACAAACTCTCAACTTGTCATTTTAATTTCGTTCATCAACCCAAATTTCCCCGTCTTCAAAAAATTCTTTTTTCCAAATCGGAACATTCTTCTTTAATGTATCAATCGCATATCTGCACGCTTCAAACGCATCTCTGCGGTGCGCCGACGAAACAGCAATGACAACATTGATGTCACCTATTCGCACTTTTCCAGTTCGATGCACGATACAAAATTTTATGATGTTCCATTTTGTTCGAATCTCTTTTTCTATTTCCTGCATTTTTTTTCTTGCCATAGGAACGTATGCTTCAAATTCCAAATGCAAAACTTTCTTTTCGTTGGAAATATTCCGCGTTGTTCCGATAAAAATATCTATCGCTCCCGCAGCATCGTCTCCGACATATTTCAGAATCGCAAGCGCGTCAATTTCTGTACCTGCTATTTCTATCATTGATTGAACCTGAAATCCTCTCATCCTCCGCTCACAGGAGGAATAATTGCTACTTCGTCGTTATTGCTCAGCAAAAAATCTGAAGACACATATTCGCAGTTCACTGCAATACGAAGATGCGGTCTCCATTCTTCAAAACGAATATTTTTTTCACTGAGCAGTTCCAAAATTTTTTCTACCGAAGAATTTTCTTCGAGTAAAAATTGCATCTCATTGTTTTCCATTACGTCGCGAATCATTGCAAACAATTTTACGTGCACCGTCATCATAACATTTCCACTTCTACGCTTTCACCAATGCGCGCGTGTTGTACATTTTCAGGAATAATCACGAAACAATTTGCTTTTACCATTGATGAAAGCGCGTTGGAAGATTGATTTTCGAATGTACGAACAACGAGCGTTCCGTTGTTATTTTCTACTATTCCCCGTACGAAATGACGTTTCGTGTCGTTTTTTTGATATGCGTTTTTCATAACTGCATTCAACGTATTACGTAATGCGTATTTTGAACATATTGAACCTTGCATTTTCAAAAGCGCCGGCTTAATAAATTGCAGAAAGGTCATCATTGCAGAAACAGGATTTCCCGGAAGTCCGAATACTGGTTTTGAATGATACAACCCAAAGAGAAATGGTTTCCCCGGTTTAATATTGACACCGGAAAAAATTATTTCTACACCACGTTCACGAAGAGTTTCTTCAACTAAATCATATTTCCCAACAGAAACTCCTCCACTCGTAATGCAAACATCATAGTTCAATCCTTCTGAAATTTTTGACTGCAACTCATCTATGGCATCGTTTGCAATTCCTAAATTTACTACGCCGCAATTGTTCTCCCGAAGCATTGCTTCCAAAACAAATTCATTGCTGTTCCGAATTTTTCCATCGCGCACTTCTTCATCGATATTCACAAGTTCATTTCCCGTCGAAAGAATTGCAACGCGAAGCGGACGATAAACACGGACATGTATTTTCCCCAACGAGGCAAGCACACCAATTTCTGCGGCGTGCAATTGCTGACCTTTGCATAAAACAACTTCACCTTTCGGAATATCTTCACCGGCAAAGCGAACGTTTTGTCTCGGCTGAACAGTGCGTAATATTTTCACAGTCATATTGTCCGTGTTTTCCGTCCATTCCTGTTGGACAACGGCATCGCATCCCAATGGAATTTTTGCACCCGTAAAAATCGCCATTGCTTCGCCGCGTCGCAATTCACTTTCCAATACATTTCCCGCAGAAATCTCACCGGAAATTTTTAAATCAACAGGAACAATGTTCACATCTTCCGAATGAACTGCAAATCCATCCATTGCGCTGTTATGAAACGAAGGAACGTTTTCATCCGCAATAATATTTTCTGCGAGAAATAATTTTCGCGCTTTATGGAAACGAAGTGAAACTGCTTCCACGGGATGTACGGCTTCGAGAATTGTTTTTTTTGCTTCTGTAAAACTAATCATTTTCTTTTGTGAAAATATATCGTTCATAATCCTGTATCGTATCAATGTTTGCAACGATTCCTGCGTCAGTTGTTGGAACTTCGCAAATCTCATTCGGAAATTTCTGAAGGACAGAACGCGCGCCGTTCTTCGCTAAAGCATTTTTTATTTCTGAAAATAAATCGCGGGAAAAAATTACCGGATGTCCGCGTTGTCCGCAATACGTAGGCACAATAATTTTTTTTCGCGACATTGCAAAAGAGAATAATAATTCGTTCACCGTTTTTTCAGCAATCAACGGATGGTCAACAAGACAAAGCATCATCGCATCAACAGAATGTACATCGAGCGAATTGATTGCCACGATAATGGAAGAAAGTTGTCCCTCTTGCCAATGAGCGTTGTAAATTATTTTCCCGCGAAACTGGACAAGCGTTGCGCGAATTTGTTCTGCAGAACTTCCTAAAACAATATGGATTTCAGAAATTTTTGTTGCAGAAAGTACATCAATAATTTGCTGAAGAAATGTTTTTCCTTTCATGTTCATCAATGCTTTCGGTTGTCCCATTCGCAATGATGCGCCTGCAGAAAGTACAATCGCCGCAACGTTCATTGCCGTTGTTTTTTGGGAATATGCACAAATACATCTTCCATCATTTCCGATTTATGTTGAAGCGGAAAACGTTTTCCTTTACGAACCCGGATCAATTCAGCAACAACGCTTACAGCGATTTCTTCTGCTGTTCTTGCGCCAATTTCAATTCCCATCGGCGAATGAACGCTCGCCAATTGTTCAGGAGAAATTCCATGGGAAATCAAATGTTCGTATGTTACCAACACTTTGCGTTTGCTTCCAATCATTCCGATATACGCAGCGTTTGTTTGCAATGCTTGTTCCAACACCGTTTCATCGTATTGATGTCCGCGTGTAACGATAACAATGAATGAAGTTTCTGTTACGGAAATGTTGTCGAAAACGTTTTCATAATCACAGACGTATGTTTTTTTTGCTTCAGGAAATCGTTCAGCGTTTGCAAACTTCTCTCTGTCATCAATGATTGAAATCTGAAAACCGCACATAGTCGCAGTTCTTGAAATATATTTTGATATATGGCCTCCGCCAAAAATAATAAGTTGCGGCGTTCCTTGAATCGGTTCAAGAATCCATTCGCCGGTTTCGGTTTTTATTCGTTGTGTTTCATTTCGGAAAAATACGTTTTCAATTTTTTTTTGAAACGATTGAGGAAGCGCTGAACCGCTCGAGATTGTTAATTCACTCCTCCATTTTTCCAACGCTCCATTATCCATCATAAAATTAGAAATATTTTTTTTAAAAAAAATTTTCCCTTCGCGTGAAAGAAACGTTGCAACGATGCAATCATTTCCATTGCTTTGCATTGATTGAATTTCGTTGAAGAAAGGAAGTTGTTCGCGCGAAACCGGTTCGAGAAGCACATCCAACGTTCCGCCGCAAATTAAACCGTGCTCGATGTCGTCTTCATTGCAATGAAACGTAAGAATTTCTGCTTTGTTTGTTTCAAATAATCGCTGCGCATGTAAAAAAACATCGCCTTCGATACATCCGCCACCGATTGTTCCGACAGAAACATTGCCGTTTTGCTTCACAATCATTTTGGAAAGCGACGACGCAGGAGTTGAACCGGAAGTAGAAATTATGGTTGCCAGCATTATTTTTTCTTCCGATTCAAGCGCGGAAATAATTTCAGAAAAAATATTCATGCAAAATTTGCGCGTGAAAATAAGAAGAAAAAAAATGCTGGGAAATTATCGTATGAAAATAACATAAGCGTATAAAAAAAATCCCACGCACAACGGATGTATGTGGGATTTTCTTCTTATTGGCGAAGAACAAAAAATTCTTACTTGAGAAGAATGAGTTTATTGGTTTTGCTGTATTGCAATTTGTTTTCGCGCGCAATACTAACGCGATAAAAATAAATTCCGCTCGGAACATCGCCGGCATTCCATTCATACGCAAAATTTCCTGCTGAAAATTCCTGTTGAAGAAGCGTTGCGATATTGTTTCCAAGAATATCGAATACCTTGAGCGTAACATAACCTGATTGAGGCAATTGAAACTCTATCATCGTCGTTGGATTGAACGGATTCGGATAATTTTGTTTCAGAGAAAATTCTTTCGGAATTCCGCCAAGTTCTGCAACACCGGAAATGAACAACGTAAATTTCCGAGGTTCGCTGAAATGTCCCCAACCGGTAATATTATGTGCGCTAACTTTCCACCAATATCTTCTGTTGTTTTGAAGTCCGCGAACAACTTTCTGCGTATCAAGAACCGACGTATCGGTGTACACAATATTTGTAAATGCCGTATCGAGTGCAATGGCAATTCCGTAGCGATTAACTTCAGGAAAACTTTTTTTCCAACGGAACAAAATACTATCGCTGCTTATTGTTGCATTATGTTCCGGCGCAATGAGCATTACTTGTTGCGGAACGGGAATGAGCGTTGTAAAACTCCATCGGAACGACCAATCGCCAAATCCTGCATTATTTTTCGCACGAACACGCCAATAATGTTTTGTAAAGAACTGCAACGGACCAACGGGTTTCGTTGTATCAGCAATACTCGAATCATTTGTTACAAGATTTTCGAACGCGGTATCTAACGCAACTTGTAAATGATACAATTCTGCATTCAGCGAATTTCGCCATCGTACGGTTACTTCTCGCGGAATATTTTGCGCACTGTTGAAAGGATACAATAACGCAGGCGGTAACGGTGGAGCAGCGGCGGTTGTAAAATTCCACTCCGTAGAAAATTCTCCGTAACCAGTATTATTTCTTGCACGCACGCGCCAAAAATAATGCGTTGAACCTTGCAAACCATTCACTTGTCGTTGTGTGTTGCCAAAAATATTCGAGTCGTTCACTACAAACATTGCAAAAAGCGAATCTACGGAAAGTTGCAAATGATAAATGACAAATCCGGTTCCGCCAACGGGATTCCACGCAAATAAAATTGATTGCGGAAGATTGGTTGCGCCATTTTCCGGCGTCAGTAATGTTGGCGCAGGCGGCGGCGGAACCACGGTAGTAAATCTTCTGATATTGGAATATGCGCTTGTTCCACCGTTATTTTTTGCGCTGACTCTCCAAAAATATCGAGCAGAATAAGCAAGCGGACCTACTTCCCGCAGTGTGTCAACAAGCGTGGAATCATTGACAACGAATGTTTCAAACAGAGAATCGGTGGAAAGTTGCAGACGATACGTTTCTGCGCGTTCTGTTACTCGCCATCGCATATTAAATACAAGAGGAACATTGGTAGAATTATTTTGCGGAGAAACAAGTTGAGGAACTGCAGGCGGTGCAACAATCGTCGTAAAATTCCACACGTCGGAAAAATTGCTGATGCCGCCAATATTTTTTGCGCGAACTCTCCAATAGTATTTTGTTATTCCAAGTAATTCTATTTCTTTTGAAGTTTCAACAATCGTTGAATCAACAAACACCATTGTTTCGAACAGAGAATCCGTTGCAATCTGCAAATGATACGTTTCTGCATTCAGCGACGATTCCCATTCAAGCGTAATGACACGAGGTTGATGTACAGCATTGTTTTGCGGAAAAATTAAAACCGGAACTGCAGGAATCGGAACAAATACTGTTGTAAAATCCCATACATTCGAATATGCGCTGTTCCCGCCTGCATTCCGCGCATCCACTCTCCAATAATATGTGGTTAAACTTGCAAGTGAAACTTTTTTTGTTGTATCCGTAACGGTTGAATCGTTCACAATTAAGTTTTCGAAGAGCGAATCGGTCGCAACTTGAATACCGTAATTATCTGCGCCTTGTGAAATATTCCAAATCAGAAAAACGTTCGGAAAAATTTCTGTTGCGTGATTTTCAGGAAAAACTAATGTGGGAGCATTTGACGGAGCAATAAACTTCGTCGTGAAATTCCATTGTTCCGAAAACTCACTGCTTCCGCCGATATTGTGCGCGCTTACTCGCCAAAAATATTGTGTGTTGCTTGAAAGCGGACCGACTTCTTTTGAAGTATTTTCTATTTCTGAAATATCGACAACCATCGTTTCAAAAAGTGAATCCTTAGCAACTTGAAGACGATAATAATTCGCGCTATCGGAAACATTCCACGTTAACGTAAGTGTAATTTCTTGATTCGCAGCATTATTTTCCGGAGAAAGCAAAACAGGAACGGAAGGAACCGCAACTTGTCGCGTTGTAAAATTCCACGCATCGGAAAATGCGCTCACGCCTTCGCTGTTTTTTGCACGCACACGCCAAAAATACTTTGTAAGACTGTTCAGTGAACCAAGTTCAAACGATGTTCCGAGTATATTTGATTTATCAGTTACTCTATTCGTGAACAGCGAATCTTTCGCAACTTGCAAACGATACGCTGTTGCTTCTGATACAGAACTCCAACTCACTTGCGGAGTAATTGATTGATGCGTAGCATTGTTTTCAGGAGAAAGCAATGTTGGAGCAACAGGAAGCAAAACAGTACTTTGCGTGCGTAAAATTATTCCATTATTTCCTACTAATGTTCCCGTGGATGCAGATGTCATTGATATACTGTTCAATCTGTTTATTGTAGGACTTTGAATGACACTCCACGTTGTTCCTCCATCTGCAGTTGAAACGATTGTGCCATTTTCACCAACTGCAGTTCCGTTCTCTTCATCAGAAAAAGAAATTGCGCGTAACGTATTTTGTGTTCCACTGTTTGGTGCGCTCCACGTCGTTCCTCCATCAGTAGTTTTTACAACCATTCCGAATGAGCCGACAACAATGCCATTGTTTTCATCAGAGAAATGTACACCGCGCATAAAATTGGACGTGTTGTACTGCTGATTCATCCACGTTTCTCCTTTGTTGGTCGTTCGAATAATCGCGCCGGAATCGCCAACGACAACGCAAAGATTTTCCGTAACAAAAGAAGCGGAACGAAACGTTTTATTCAATCCGCTCACAGAAGGAATCCAGTTTTCACCAGCATTCGTAGTGAAAAGAATAGTACTATTTGCACCAACAACAACACCAATATTTTCAGTAACAAATTGGACGAAATTTAAAATCGAAGTTGTATTGCTTTGTTGCAATTGCCAAGTATTTCCGCCATCATTCGTGTGAATGATTGCACCGGAATCGGTTACAGCGGTGCCAACATTTTCATTGACAAAATGAACAGCGTTGATAATACCGGGAGCAGCGTACGTTTGTTGAATCCACGAACTTCCTCCATTGGTTGTTTTCTGAATTACTCCGTTTCTCACTCCAACATAACCAACAGTTGCGTTCACAAAACACACACCGAACAAATTCGAAGTTGTCATTATGCTCGATTGTTGAATCCACGAATCGCCGCCGTTTGATGTGCGAATAACGACTCCAAAACTACCAACTGCAGTTCCTGTATTATTTCCCTTGAAAGAAACTCCTGTTAAATTATTCGTAACGCCACTCGATTGCGTAATCCAAGTAGAACCGTTTATCGTTTTGACAATCACTCCGTTTTGTCCAACAGCAACACACGTCGTCGAATCAATTCCCGCAATCGCATTCCACGTGCCTTGCACAGTATCTCGAATCCAGGTTGTTCCTCCGTTGATTGTTCGTAACAAACGATTATTTGAACCAGCAATAAAACCGATATTGGTATTATAGAACGTAACTGCATTCAACGCACTTTGCGGAATCGTTGTTTGCAATGTCCACGATGTTCCACCATTCGTTGTACGAATTATTGTACCCGTACCTCCTCCTCCTCCAGCAGTTCCCACCGCAGTAGCCGTATCCGCATTGATATATGCAACAGCATTCAATCTTGCAGTAGTTGCGCTGGTAAGCAAATTCCACGTCGTTCCTCCATCGGTAGTTTTTACAATAGCGCCGGAAGAACCAACAATGAATCCGTGCGATGAAGTTGCGAATGAAATTCCACGGAGAGTGTTGAATGTAGTACTGTTTTGTATTGTCCACGAATCACCGGCGTTGGTCGTGCGAAGAATTGTTCCCGAATCTCCTGCAACAAAACCGATGTTGGAATCAATAAACAATACTGCGCGCAATGTTCGTATCGTACCGCTTGAAAGTTGTGTCCATTCAGTTCCTCCATTGGTCGTGCGAAGAATGACTCCAAATTCTCCCACGCCATAACCGATATCTTCGTTGATAAAATTTACGGCGGTAAAACTGTTTCCTTGTGGATACGGATTTTGCCACTTCCAATATTGCTGCGCAGAAACAAACGCGTTATTCAGCAAAAAGAAAAAAAGAAAGAAGAAAGAAGTTTTCAACATAAATTTGCTTTCTGAATAAAATTGTAAATATTTAATTGAATATGAGAGAACAGTTTTCTCGACGAGTGAATCGAGTAAAATGTTGGAGATGAAGAAAAATGGCGGATTAAAGTATTAAAATTTTTTCGTTTCTCCTCGATGCAAATCTATTTCAATACCGATTTTTTTTAAGAACTCAAACGGTAATTCTCCTCCGGCAAACACAAAAACGTAGTCGTTGGAAAGCGTACGAATCGCTCCTGCTACGTCTATGTCAATATCTTTTTCCCGTATTTCTGCAACAGCAGAATTGAAGAGAATAGAAATTTTTTTTTCTGCTATATTTTTTTGAATGTTTGCCTGATTGCGCGCTTTCAACCTCGTAAATGTTTCTTTGCGGTACGAAATTGTTACAGAATTTCCGGATTGGTGCGCTAATCCAACCGCGGCTTCGATGGCGCTATCTCCGCCGCCAACAACAAGTATATGCGATTGCTGGAACGATTCCGCTTCTATCAAACGATACATCACTTTGGAAAACTGTTCGCCGCGCACGCCAAGTTTTCGCGGTGTTCCTCTTCTTCCTAATGCTAGCACTACATTTTTAGTTTGATATTCGCTTTGCGATGTGCGAACGAAAAAAACATCGTGGGATTTTTTTATCTCTGTTACTTTCTCGCTGAAATGAAGTTTGAGTTGAGTTTTCTCAATAATGTCATTCCAGATTTGAAGCAAATCTTCTTTGGTAATTTCAGAAAGATTCAGTTTTCCGTACAGAGGAATGTCCGCCGGCGAAGTAAGCACTAATTTTTTTCGGGGATAATGGAGAATTGAGCCGCCAAAATCCGCTTCCTGTTCAAGCGTTACAAATTGTAAATTATTTTTTAATGCCGAAAGAGACGCACTCAATCCCGAAGGACCCGCGCCAACAATAACGACGTCGAGGATATGTTGTTGCGAACGCGTTTGCGCAGTAAGGTATTCGATTACTTCTCTTCCTTGATTGATTGCATTACGAATTAAACCAACGCCGCCTAATTCTCCGACGATATATATTCCTTGTACGTTTGTTTCATAGTTATCTTTTATGCGCGGAACTTCAACGCTCGTCGAAGCATTTCCAAGAACCAATTCGATTCCGCCAACGGGACAATTTTGAGCGCACAATCCGTGACCGACGCATTTTGCACCGTAAATAACGGTGGCTTTTCCGTTGACAATTCCCAACACATCGTTTTCGGGACACGATGCGACACAAGTTCCGCAACCAATGCACGCCGATTGATTGATAATAGGATGAAGTGTTGCAACTTCATTCAATCCACTGTCAATCGCACGTTGCAAGTGCTGTTCGAATTGTTTGGTTCTCTTCGTTTTGAAACGGAGATAGAAAAAAAGTACGGGAACGATAATGAGAACGGAAATACTCAGCGTGATAAGTGTTTCCATAAATGCTAAAAGCGATAACCGATTTCGAAAAACACACGCATCGTGTTTGCAAATTTGTCGAAATTTTTTTCGAGCGATGCAAGAGTAAATAAGGTAGAAGAAAGTTGACCGGAAACATTTGCGCCGATAGTTGTGAGAGTACTGTTGTTTCCGCCGTTCTTCAGTTGGTAGACATATTGTTCGAAATTCACGGTTGCGTTTATTCCGCTGATTATTTCGCGATGAATATCAATTCCTGCGGTCATTGCATCAGTAAAAATTCCCTGTAAAAGAGAACTGCGCACGCCAACATTAACGCGCGTGTCAAAAATATTGTTTGCGCGAATTCCGATTCCGTTATTCAGCGATGTTCGCTCATCCGATTCACGAAACCGAATATTGGAAAATCCGTTTAGTGAAATATTATTCGGCAAGCGCAGTGTCATATTCAAACGAAATCCTTGTTGCAATGAACGGTCAAACAGTGAATCGGCGAGCGAGCGATTCGTTTCAAACAAGTACACATTTCTCGTTGCATCAAAACCAGCATTCAACGACAGCCAATCAAGAGGCGAACTTGCGATGGAAATGTACGTATTCGTGAACCGTAATGTTTTTTGCCGCGCACCGTTCTTGATGTCGTTCAAATCTACTTCTGTGCTTTGATAACAATGAAACCATTGCGAAGTAAAAAAAGTATTTTGTACGTAAAGAAATTCTCTGTCTAACCGTTGTTGATACATTTGTCGCGTATATGCAAGTGTTCCATCGTACTGAAAACCGAAAACGTTGTTCGATTGAAAATGTATAAACGGAGAGAACCGTATATGTTCTGTTGCGACACTCGAGGTGCGATAATCCGGTTGCATCCCTCCTGCTATACCCAATGTCCATTGTTTCAACGAGTAAATAATTTGCGCTCCATCAAATGCGCCAAGTCCAACGGTATATTGCGAACGCACTCTTCCCATTGAATAAGCAAATCCTTCATTGGCATTTGAATAATCAAAAGAAAAATCAAACAATCGAAATCGCGTGCGCGATGTGTTTCCCAAACGGTTCTTTTGTGCAGAAGAAATATACTGTGTGTTGAGGTACATCGAAAAATTCCACTGCGAACCAAAGATGCGTTGTACGTTCAGATTCAAAACCGCTCCCGGTTGATGAAACGAACGTTCATTCTTACTGAAATTATATACACTGATATTTTGGAGTGCAATTCTTCCACGAATGATATTGTTCTTCTCCTCGTTCGAAATATTTTTGGTTCGTTCTTTTGGTTTTGTCGAAAGCGCATTTTCGGTGTTTATTTTAAAACCTATCACCGTATCGCCAATGCTAATTGTTGCTGAATCGGGAACAACTTTTCCTACAACAGATTTACTGCTTGACGCTGAAATGATGATGTAAGCAATCGTTGAATCATTGCGCACAACAGAAAGTGTATCGCCTTCGGTGCATTGCACATTTTTAGGCCGCGATACATACACATTTCCTAATGAAATGTATGTAATGCTTCCGCTACTCGATGGAGTTTGCGAAAAAGTCAATGAAGTAAAAAAAAGAAAAAGAACAACGAAACGCACAGAAATGTTAATTGCGTCGAAAAACATCTTTTTCCCCCGTCGGATGACATTCATAACAAGCGGCGCTTTGATAAACGTAACCGCTCACACCATTATGTTCATTGTTCATTTCGTTTTGCGGATGACATGAAGTTGTACAAGTGAACACTCCGAAATTGTTTGCGTTTGGATGACAATCGCTGCAAACATTCCATCTTCCCGGACGATGTTTCGTGCCTTGCGCAATGGGAAATTCGGGAGTATGATTAAATGCAGAATTCCAGTTTAATGTGTTATGACACGCGCTCGTTGTGCAATTATGCGGGTATCCTTGTGAAGAATGTTGAGGTGCAGAAGTAAAATCGGATTGATGACACGGATAACAATCTGTCGGAACATTTGTATAATTTCCGTTCACATGACATTGTTGACAACTTGCAGAAATATGCGCACCGGTCAATGGAAATTGAGTTACATTGTGATTGAACGATGCACCTTCCCAAGTTTCTGTCGTATGACATTCCGTACAAGTGTGGCTAAAGTTAGGCAACGAATGTGGAGGAGAATTCGCTGTGGTGTAATCCTGTTCGTGACAATTCCAACAATCTGTTGGAACATTCGTGTAATTCCCGTTAATATGACATTGTTGACAAGGAGTTGCAACGTGCGCTCCTGTCAATGGAAATTGTGTATTCGAATGATTGAATGTTGAAGGTTGCCATCCAACGGAATTATGACAAGATTCGCAACTATGGGAAAATTGTGCAGTAACGTGATTAGGGTTTTGCGTTTGATTAAAATCAGTTTCATGACAACTAATACATTCTGTTGACACATTTGTATAATTTCCGTTCACGTGACATTGTGTACATGTCGCTGATTGATGCGCTCCTGTTAGTGGAAATTGCGTATTCGCATGGTCAAATGTTGCCGGTTCCCATCCATTAGTAGAATGACACGTTTCACACAAATGAGAAAATTGCAACGTTACGTGATTGGGATTTGTCGTTTGATTGAAATTCACTTCATGACAACTCCAACAATCCATCGGAAGATTCGAATAATTTCCATTTGTATGACAATCTTGACACGCTGTCGTTTGATGCGCGCCGCTCAATGGAAATT